>Ga0247821_10001069_pt1 | contig 15164 bp, 11 predicted proteins | sample 13C_Glycerol_Day_FD_192481 | JGI IMG/M metagenome (GOLD analysis project Ga0247821, IMG submission 192481) | Soil microbial communities from agricultural site in Penn Yan, New York, United States - 13C_Glycerol_Day14 | ecosystem: Environmental > Terrestrial > Soil > Agricultural land | place... | reverse complement strand
CCGCCACCGAGGTGGAGAGCTTGTCCCAGTACCCGGCCCAGTCGGTGTACTGCGGCTCGATGGTGATGTTCGGGTGCTCCTCCTCGAATGCGGCGATGAGCTCCTCGGTGATCGCGTGGCGGGTGTCATTGCCCCACCACGTGAAGGAGAGCGTGACCGGCTTGTCGGAGAGCTCGAGCTTGGGGGCGGCCTCTTCGGCGGGGGCTGCGTTGCCCGCGCAGGCCGTGAGGGCGAGCGTCGCTGCGCCGATGGCCGCGACGACGCCGAGGCGGCGTCGTTGGTTGCCTCGCATGGTCGTGTCCTTCCTGGATGTGTCGTGGTGCAGGGTTGGGGATGGTGCGGGTGGTGCTGTGGGCGGGGGCGCGGCGATGCGCCCTCGCCTGTGATCGGATGGTCCGATCACTTGATCCCCGTCGTCGCGATCCCCTTGATGAGGAATCGCTGGCCGAAGAGGAAGATCAGGAAGATCGGGATGAGCGAGACCACGCTCATCGCGAACAGCTCGCCGAAGTCGGTCGAGCTCTGCGCGTCCTGGAACGCGTTCAGCGCGAGGGGCACCGTGTAGAGGCCCGGCTTCGTGAGGAAGATCAGCTGGCTGAAGAAGTCGTTCCAGGTCCAGATGAAGGTGAAGATCGTCGTGGTCGCAAGCGCCGGCACCATGAGCGGGAGGATGATCTGCAGGAAGATCCGCGGATGCCCCGCGCCGTCGATGCGGGCGGCCTCGTCCAGTTCGCGGGGGATGCCGCGGATGAACTGCACCATCAGGAAGATGAAGAACGCGTCGGTGGCGAGCAGCTTCGGCACGATGAGCGGCAGGAACGTGTTGACCCAGCCGAGCTGCGAGAACAGCACGTACTGCGGCACGATGATCACGTGGATCGGCAGCATGATGCTGAGCAGCATGATCGCGAACCAGAACTTCTTCCCCGTGAACTCGAGCCGTGCGAATGCGTAGGCGGCGAGCGAGCACGAGACGAGGTTGCCGACGATGGAGCCGATCACCACGAGCCCGGAGTTCAGCAGGTACACGTTGAACGGGTATGACAGGGCGTTCCATCCGTCGACGTAGTTCGAGATCTCGAAGCTGTCGAAGACGAGGCCCGCCTCGCGGAAGATCAGGTCGGTCGGCCGGAAGGAGCTGACGACCATCCAGATCACGGGGTAGAGCATCAGCACGGCCGCCGTGATGAGGAGCACGTGGCGCAGGATGCTCGTGATCGGCTTGCGGAACGTGTTCCGGCGGCGGCGCTGTTCGCGGACGCGCTCCGGCGGGAGCCCGGTGACGACCGATTCCGTCAGCGGCGCGAGGTCGATCGAGGGGTCAGTCTTGGTCATCGTAGAACACCCAATACTTCGAGGCCCAGAAATTGATGGCGGTGAGCGCGGCGATGATCACGAGCAGCAACCAGGCCATCGCCGAGGCGTAGCCCATGTTGAGGTTCGCGAAGCCCTGCTGGTAGAGGTACAGCGTGTAGAACAGGGTCGAGTCCACCGGGCCGCCTGTTCCGCCCGAGACGACGAACGCCTGGGTGAACGACTGGAACGCCCCGATGAGCTGGAGGATCAGGTTGAAGAAGATGATCGGCGTGAGCATCGGCAGCGTGATGTGCCAGAACTGCTGCCGGCGGTTCGCGCCGTCGACCGATGCCGCCTCGTAGTACATCGTGGGGATCTGCCGGAGCCCCGCGAGGAAGATCACCATCGGCGCGCCGAAGGTCCAGACGTTCAGGATCACGAGGGTGCCGAGGGCGGTCTCGGGGTTCGAGATCCAGCCCTGGCCCTCGATGCCGAACCAGCCGAGCACGACGTTGACGAGGCCGTCCACGCCGAAGAGCTGGCGCCAGAGGATCGCGATCGCCACGCTCGCGCCGAGGAGCGACGGCAGGTAGAACGCCGATCGGTACAGCGCGAGGCCGCGCAGCCCACGGTCGAGCACGATGGCGAGCAGCAGTGCCAGGCCGAGTTGGAGCGGCACCGAGACGAACACGTACTGGAACGTGACCAGGAGCGCCTTGTGCAGCCGCTCGTCCTCGAGCATCCGGATGTAGTTCTCGACGCCGATGAATTTGGGTGGGCTCAGCAGGTTGTACCTGGTGAACGAGAGCGCGAGCGACGCCACCATCGGCCCGACGGTGATGAGGCCGAGGCCGATGAACCACGGCAGCAGGAACAGGAACGCGACCTTGTTCTGCTTGCGCTGCTTCGGGGCCGTCGAGCCCTTGATGCGTCGCAGCTCGCCGAGGGCGCTCATCGCCGCTCCGGCCTTGGTCGGGCGCCCGGCCGCAGGGCGCCGGGTCGTGTCATCGGGAACACGTCGTCTCCAGTCATCGTCGTCGTTGACCACGGTCTGAGAAAGCGCTATCTCAGGCACTGGAGACGTTTCTACCCCACGATCACGGGGTTGCGCAACCGTGATCTTGGCGAATTCATGCCAATGGCACGAAATTGCGAGAAAGGGCTTTCTGGGGAAGGCCACCTGGCTTCCTCAGTGCTCGCGTACTCGCCGTTCCCCCTCGGGCTCGGCGCGATGGGCGTCAGGCGTTCGCCGAGGCGGAGGCGATCTCGATCCAATATGCCGCCTGAGGCATCCATCGGCAGTGCGCCGACACCGATGGCCTCAGCGCGGCGCGCTCGTCGTCGAGCGCACCACCAGCCTGGTGGGCATCGGCGCCCCCGAGTCGGGCAGCGGGTCGGCCGTCGCTTCGTCGAGCAGCCGCAGCACGACGTCGACCGCGAGCCGGCCCTGTTCGCCGGGGTACTGCTCGACGGTCGTGAGCTCGAACATCTCGGCGTACTCGTGGCCGTCGACGCCGATGACCGACAGGTCGGCCGGTACGTCGATGCCGAGCCGCTCGGCCGCGCGGATCGTGCCGAAGGCCATCTCGTCGGATGCCGCGAAGAGCGCCGTGGGCCGACGGCCCGGATGGCCGAGCAGCTGGAGGGCGCCGGTGTGGCCGCCCGGCATGCTCATCTCCGCCTCGAGGATGTGCGCATGCTCGCCTGCCGGGATCCCGGCCGCCGCGACGGCGTCGAGGAAGCCCTGGCGGCGCTGCCCCTGCACGCTCGCCGGCCTCGCCGCCGCGCCCGCGCCGGCGAGGTGCGCGATGCGGGTGTGCCCGAGGTGCAGCAGGTGCTCCGTCGCCAACTGCCCCACGGCACGGTCGTCGACCGACAGCCGCGCCGCGGCGCCTCCGCTCCCGCCGAGGCAGACGAGCGGTTTCTCGCGCCGGTCGAGTGAGGCGACCTCGTGCTCGTCGAGGTCGACGCCGACGGCGATCACGGCGTCGACGCGCTTGCGGGCGAGGAAGAAGTCGAACACGCGGGCACGGCCCGGTCCGGGCTCGGCGAGGTTGTAGAGCGTCAGGTCGTAGCCCGCGCCCAGCAGTGCGCGCTCGATCCCCTCGAGCACCTCGCCGAAGAACCAGCGGTTCACGAACGGGATGATCACCCCGACGTTCTTCGAGCGGCCCGTGACGAGGCTCGCGGCATCCGGCGACGCGATGTACCCGATCTCCGATGCGGCCGCCTCGACGCGGCGGCGCGTGTCGTCTGCCACGTAGCCGCGGCCCGAGAGAGCACGCGAGGCGGTGGCCTTCGAGACCCCCGCGAGGCGCGCGACATCGCCGATGGCGGCCATCAGCGCCTCCCTCCGTCGGGCTGCTCCGATGCAGAGTGTAGTGCGCGGGGGAGCGAATGTGGAACCGTTTCCGGATGCCCCGAGCAAGTGCGTCGTTCGTGGATCCCAGCATCGGTGGGAGCGCTCTCGCGCTGTTCTCCGGCGGATCGACGTTCGGTGGCCGAACCGTGACCTCCCGTCCCTTGTGAGGAATCGCCCTGTTGTCCTACCGTGGAGGCTGGAACCGGTTCCCGGCTTCCCCCTTGCACCACACTCAACGAGGAGATGACATGAGACTCACACGGCATCGCCGTTGGATGGCCCCCGTCGTGGCGGCCGCCGCGGTCGGCCTCGCACTCACGGCCTGCACGGGCGACGTCGCCGAGGAGGACGCGGCCGACGTCGACTGCGCGCCCTACGAGGAGTACGGCACGTTCGACGGCGCAGAGGTCACGGCGTCGGGGACCATCCTCGACCTCGAGGCCGACCGGCTCGACGAGTCGTGGGCCGACTTCGAGACCTGCACCGGCATCTCGGTCGAGTACCAGGGCTCGAGCGAGTTCGAGGCCCAGATCGCGGTGCTCGCCGAGGGCGGCAACGCGACCGACGTCGCCTTCGTGCCGCAGCCGGGCCTGATGAACCGCCTCGCTGCGGGCGGCTGGCTCATTCCGGCCTCCGAAGCGGTCGAGGCGAACGCCGACGAGTTCTGGTCCGAGGACTGGAAGCAGTACGGCACCTTCGAGGACACCTTCTACGGGGCTCCGCTCATGGCGAGCATCAAGGGCTACGTCTGGTACTCGCCCACCGAGTTCGAGGAGAAGGGCTACGAGATCCCGACGACCCTCGACGAGCTGAAGACGCTGTCCGACACGATCGCGGCCGAGGGCGACCACAAGCCGTGGTGCGTCGGCCTCGAGTCCGGTGAGGCCACCGGCTGGCCGGGCACCGACTGGGTCGAGGACTACATGCTCCGCCTCAACGGCGCCGAAGCCTACGACCAGTGGGTGACGCACGAGATCCCGTTCAACGACCCGCAGGTGGCCGACGCGTTCGACGCGGTCGGGCAGTACCTCAAGAGCGAGGACATGGTCAACGGCGGCATCGGCGACGTGTCCACGCAGGTCACCGAGGCGTTCCAGACCGGCGGTCTCCCGATCCTCGACGGCACGTGCTCGCTGCACCACCAGGCCTCGTTCTACGAGACCTTCTGGAACCCCGAGGGCGGCGACGAGGTGAAGGTGGCCTCCGACGGCGACGTCTTCGGCTTCCTGCTCCCGCCGGCCACGGCAGGCGACCCGCTCTCGGTCACGGGCGGCGGCGAGATCGTCGTGGCGTTCCGCGAGGCCGATGAGGTCGAGGCGTTCCGCGCGTTCCTGTCGAGCGACACCTGGGCGAACAACCGCGTCAGCCTGGGCGGCGTCATCAGCGCGAACAAGGGCGTCGACCCCGAGAACGCGTCGAGCGAGCTGCTCGTGCAGTCGGTCGAGATCCTGCAGAATCCCGAGACGACGTTCCGGTTCGACGGGTCCGACCTGATGCCCGGTGCCGTCGGCGCCGACTCCTTCTGGAAGGGCATCGTGGCCTGGGTCGGCGGCGACAGCACCACACAGGTGCTCGACACCATCGAGTCGACCTGGCCGTCCAGCTAGCCGTCCGCGCGTCGCGCCCCGGGAGCTTCCCGGCCGCGGCATGATCGAGGGGCGGGGTTGAAGGACCCCGCCCCTCGGCACCCCAGCTTCAACGACGAACCCGGGAGGCACGATGACCACGGCCGATCTCCTCGGCAAGATCCTGCAGGTGGTGATGGGGCTCGCGGTGTTCGCCGCGATCGTCGGCCTCCTCATCTTCTTCATCGACAAGGCCCCGAAGAGGGGCCGCGACTACTGGCAACTGGTGGGGTTCCTCGCTCCGGCGTTGATCCTCGTCTCGATCGGCCTCGTCTACCCGGCGATCCGCACGAGCATCCTGGCCTTCCAGGACTCGTCGGGCGACTGGACCCTCGACAACTTCGTCTGGACGTTCACGCAGCCCGCAGCGATCCGTACGCTCATCAACACCGTGATCTGGGTGCTGCTCGTCCCGACGTTCGCGACCGCGGTGGGCCTGGCCTACGCCGTGTTCATCGACAAGTCACGCGGTGAGCGGTACTACAAGGCGATCCTGTTCATGCCGATCGCCATCTCGTTCGTGGGAGCGAGCGTCATCTGGAAGTTCGTCTACGAGTACCGCTCGGGCGATCGCGAGCAGATCGGCCTCCTCAACGCCATCGTCGTCGCGTTCGGCGGTGAACCGGTGCAGTGGTTGCAGACCGATCCCATCAACACGATCCTCCTCATCGTCGTGATGATCTGGGTACAGACCGGGTTCGCGATGGTCGTGCTCAGTGCCGCCATCAAGGGAATCGCGACCGAGCAGATCGAGGCGGCGCAGCTCGACGGCACCAACGCGTGGCAGCGCTTCACGAACGTCACCATCCCGGGCATCCGCGGGGCGCTGGTGGTCGTGGTCACGACGATCTCGATCGCCACCCTGAAGGTCTTCGACATCGTGCGCACGATGACGGCCGGAAACTTCAACACGAGCGTCGTGGCCAACGAGATGTACACCCAGGCGTTCCGGGCGAGCGAGATCGGGCGCGGGTCCGCGCTCGCGCTCATCCTCCTCGTCCTCGTGCTGCCGATCATCATCTACAACGTCAATGTGCTTCGCAGGCAGAGGGAGATCCGATGAGCAGCGTCGCCCCGGCGGATCTCCCCGTCGGCAAGAACCTCGGCACCCTCGAGGACGTGGAGCAGACCACGTACGTGCAGCCGAAGACGCTGCGGGTCAAGAAGCAACTCACGTCGCGCACCGCGACGATCGCGTCGCTCATCATCGCGGTGCTCTGGACGATCCCGACCTTCGGGCTCTTCCTCTCCTCCTTCCGGCCGGCGGAACTGATCCGCACCACGGGATGGTGGACGATCTTCGCGAATCCGGGATTCACGCTGGAGAACTACCGCGACGTGCTGTTCTCGGCGTCGGGGTCGTCGCCGCAGCTCGGCGCGTACATCGTGAACTCGATCGCGATCGCGCTGCTGGCGACGATCATCCCGCTCGTGTTCGCGTCGATGGCGGCGTACGCCTTCGCGTGGATGCGGTTCCGCGGCGTGGGCGTGCTGTTCATCATCATCTTCGCGCTGCAGATCATCCCGCTGCAGATGGCCCTGGTGCCGGTGCTGCAGATCTTCTCGACCGTGCTGCGGCCGATGCAGGCGTGGCTGCACGACGTCATCCCGATCATCCCCGAGCAGAACTACCTGCCGCTGTGGATCGCGCACTCGATGTTCGCGCTTCCGCTCGCGATCTTCCTGCTGCACAACTTCATCTCGGAGATCCCGGCCGACGTGATCGAGGCGGCGCGGGTCGACGGAGCGACGCACGGGCAGATCTTCTGGCGAATCGTGCTGCCGCTGGCGGTGCCCGCGATCGCGTCGTTCGCGATCTTCCAGTTCATCTGGGTGTGGAACGACCTGCTCGTCGCGCTGATCTTCTCGGGCGGCACGCAGGATGTGGCGCCACTGACCCAGCGATTGGCGGAACTCACCGGTACGCGCGGCCAGGACTGGCAGCTGCTGACGGCGGCGGCGTTCATCTCGATCGTGATCCCGCTCATCGTGTTCTTCAGCCTGCAGCGCTACTTCGTGCGCGGCCTGCTGGCGGGATCCACGAAGGGGTAGGCGCCGGGCACGACCCGGACGGGCAGGGGGAACGGATGCCGCGAGTGGGGGCTCGCGGCATCCGCCATGCAACGGGTGGCAGTGGGGGACGCGACACGGTAGAACGGGATGCATGGCGGCCTCGCCACTGATACTCGGTCCGATGCTGCGGTTCGTCGACGAGACGTCCGCGAGCATCTGGGTGGAGACGCGAGCCGAATGCCGCGTGACCGTCAGCTCGGAAGGGCGGTCATGGCACGCCCGCACCTTCGCCGTCCACGGCCACCACTACGCACTCGTGGAGGTCGACGGCCTCGAGCCGGGCACCACGCGAACCTACGACGTGCAGATCGACGGTCGGCGCGTCTGGCCGGAGGCGGAGTCCGAGTACCCGCCGCCGGTGATCGCGACCCGCGCGCCGGGACGGCCCGTGCGGATCGCGTTCGGGTCGTGCCGCACGAGCGTCTCCCACGACCGGCACGGGAATCGTACGCACGGCGTGGACTCGCTGCGCGCCTTCGCCCTCGCCGTCGCCGAGGGCCGCGCGGAGCGACCCGACCTGCTCCTCTTCCTGGGTGACCAGGTGTACGCGGACTCGACCTCGAAGGAGATGCAGGACTTCATCCGCAGCCGGCGCGACATCCGCGAGGAGCCGGGAAAGGAGCTCAAGGACTACGAGGAGTACGGGCACCTCTACGAGCTCGCGTGGTCGGACGCAGCCAATCGATGGCTCCTGTCCACACTCCCCAGCGCCATGATCTTCGACGACCACGACATCCGCGACGACTGGAATGCCTCGCTCGACTGGAAGCGGAAGATGGAGGCCACGTCGTGGTGGCACGGGCGGATCGTCGCCGGTTTGGCGTCCTACTGGGTGTACCAGCACCTGGGCAACCTGTCGCCGCGAGCACGCGAGTCGGACGAGGTGTGGCGTCGCATCATCGGCCACGACGGCACAGCGGAGCTCGACCTCACGGACATGCTCGACGAGTTCGCCGAGCGATGCGACACGGACCCCGACGGCTACGGCTGGAGCTACTGCCGGGACTTCGACGACGTGCGGTTGATCGTCGTCGACTCGCGGGTGGCCAGGGACCTGACGCCGTCGGCTCGCGGCCTCTTGGATGCCCAGGAGCTCGAATGGTTCGACGAGCGGATGCGCGGCGGGTTCCGGCACGTCCTCGTGGCCACCTCGCTGCCGTTCCTGCTGCCACTGGGCCTGCACCACGTCGAGGCATGGGACGAGGCCGTCGCCCAAGGCGCGTGGGGACGACCGGCCGCCTGGATCGGGGAGCGGCTGCGACAGGCGGTCGACCTCGAGCACTGGGCGGCGTTCCAGAACAGCTTCCAGGCGGTGGCCCGGATCGTGACGGAGGTTGCCGATGGCGAACGTGGTCCAGCGCCGCAGTCCGTGACGTTCCTGTCGGGTGACGTGCATTACTCCTTCCTCGCGGAGGTGGAACGCGAGAGCGGGGGCCGCATCCTGCAGGCGGTCTGCTCACCGGTGCGCAATCCGCTTCCGCGGCTGTTGCGCTGGTTCTCCGTCATCATGTCCTACGGGGTGGCGACCCCGATCGGTGCGTGGGCGGCGCGCTCGGTGCATGTGCCCGATCCGCCGTTCCGTTGGCACACGGTGAAGGGACCGTGGTTCGACAACAACCTCGCCCTGCTCGAGGACGGTCCCGACGGGTTGACGATGACGTGGCGCACCGGTGTGGTCGACCGCGGCGACGAGGCGCACCCACGACTCGAGGACGTGGCATCCGTCACCGTGCCGGCGAGGCGCGAAGCCGGGCTGGTGGCGCGGAGCAGGTCGCCGCGCTGAGCGGCCGCGCTCACCTCAGCTGCGACGTGTGCTCCGGCGTCGGCTTGCCGTCAGCGCCGCGAAGCCGGCCTTGAACAGCTCACGTTCGTGCGGTCACGCCGTGCGCGAACGCCCCCGCTTCGGGGAGGGCATCCGGGAGGTGCGGTCGCGGGTGCCGCTTAGGCTTGAGCGCATGAGCATGCACGCGAGCGCGCCGGGCGGGCAGAGCGGCAGGTACGGCAAGGCGCGCACCCGCATCGCGTCGGCCGACGAGTCGGCGCAGCGTGCGGAGAACGCCGACGCACCCAAGATCCCGCACCTCTTCCGTCGCATCACCGAGCTGTTCGCGCCGCACAAGGCCGCACTGGTCGTGACGGTCGTGCTGGTGCTCGTCGGCGCGGCCCTCAGCGTCATCCCGCCGCTGCTCACCCAGCGGGCCTTCGACAACGGTCTCTTCCCGGTCGGCCCCGACGGCGAGGTCACGGGGCCGAACCTCCAGGTGCTCGTCGCCATCGTCGGCGCGATGATCCTCGTCTACATCGTCCTTGCGCTGCTCGGGGTGTGGCAGACCTACCTCACCGCCACGATCGGCAACAAGGTCATGGGTGCCCTGCGCGTGCGCCTCTTCACGCACCTGCAGGCGATGGAGCTCAGCTTCTTCACGCGCACGAAGACCGGCGTCATCCAGTCCCGTCTCCAGAACGACGTCGGCGGCGTCGCGAGCGTCCTGACGAACACCGTCTCGAGCGTGCTCGGCAACACGGTCACGGTGATCGCGGCCTTCGTCGCCATGCTGATCCTCAGCTGGCAGCTCACGATCATCGCGCTCGTGCTGCTGCCGTTCATGGTCATCGCGCAGCGACGCGTGGGGCAGGTGCGGGCCCGGATCGCCGGCAAGACCCAGGAGTCGTTGTCGGAGATGACCGCGATCACGCAGGAGACCCTGTCGGTCTCCGGCATCCTGCTCTCCAAGAGCTTCACGCGGCAGCGGAGCGAGATCGACCGCTACGCCGACGAGAACCAGAACCAGATCGGGCTGCAGGTGAAGCAGCAGATGACCGGCCAGTGGTTCTTCGCGATGGTGGGCATCTTCATGTCCGCGGTGCCGGCGATCGTCTACCTCGTCTCGGGGTGGCTGATCGCCGGGGGCACGACGGATGTCACTGCCGGCACGATCGTGGCGTTCACCACGGTGCAGGCGCGCCTGCTGTTCCCGCTCATGGGCCTCATGCGCGTGGCGCTCGACCTGCAGACCTCGAGCGCCCTGTTCGCGCGCATCTTCGAGTACCTCGACCTGAAGCCGTCGATCACGGATGCCCCCGCCGCCCGCGACGTGGCGACGGGCCCGGCACTCGGGCGCGTCGAGTTCGACGACGTCACGTTCCGCTACCCCGACGTCGACGACGATTCGCGTCCCACCCTCGACGGCGTGAGCTTCACGATCGAGCCGGGCCAGTACGCGGCGTTCGTCGGCCCGTCGGGCGCGGGCAAGACCACGGTGTCCTACCTCGTGCCGCGCCTCTACGAGGCATCCGACGGAACGGTGCGGTTCGGCGGCGACGACGTGCGAGACCTGCGCCAGGAGTCGCTCATCTCGCACATCGGCATCGTGAGCCAGGAGACCTACCTCTTCCACGCGTCGATCGCCGAGAACCTGCGGTACGCCAAGCCCGACGCCACCGACGCCGAGCTCGAGGCGGCGGCGCGGGCCGCGAACATCCACGAGACGATCGCCTCGTTCCCCGAGGGCTACGACACGGTGGTGGGCGAGCGCGGCTACCGCCTGTCCGGCGGCGAGAAGCAGCGCATCGCGATCGCACGCGTGCTGCTGAAGGACCCGGCCGTGCTGGTGCTCGACGAGGCCACGAGTGCGCTCGACACGATCTCCGAGCGAGTGGTGCAGCAGGCGCTCGACGATGCCGCCCGCGGGCGGACGACCATCGCGATCGCGCACCGGCTCTCCACCGTGGTGTCGGCCGACGTGATCTTCGTGATCGTCGCCGGTCGCGTGGTCGAGCAGGGCACGCACGCCGAGCTCGTCGTGTCGGAGGGCGTGTACGCGTCGCTCTACCGGCAGCAGGAGGAGCGCTCGGTCCTCGAGAACTGACGCCCGGCCGCGGGGCGGCGCGGACCGGCCGGGTCAGCTGCGCGCGGCGAGCAGGTCCTCCATGAGGGCGATCTCGGCCTCCTGGCTCTGCACGATCGACCGCGCGAACGGCACCACGACGTCGTTCGAGGAGCGCGCGAGCGCGGCATCCGCCATCTCGATCGCGCCGCGGTGGTGGGCGATCATGAGCTCGAGGAAGCGGCGCTCCGCGTCGACGCCGGTCGCCGCGCGAAGGGCGGCGACCTGCTCGGACGTTGCGAGCCCGGGCATCGGCGCGCCCGGCGCGTGGTCGGCGTCGTGCATCTCGTGCGCGGCGGCGTCGTCGGAAGACGGCCGTGTCATCCACGTCATGGACGGCTCCGGGCCGGCCTGCGACAGGCCCCAGCTCCGCAGCCAGCCGTAGAGCTGGCCCGACTGCTGGGCCTGGGTGGTGGCGATGTCGTAGGCGAGGAGCCGCACGTCGGGGTCGTCGCCGGCGTCGCGCACGATCATCGCGAGCTCGACGCCCTGCTGGTGGTGCACCTGCATGTCGCGCGCGAACCCCGCCTCGACGCTCGCGTCCGTCGGCGGCGCGTCGGCGAGGGTGCTCAGCCGCCCGACCGAGAATGCGACGACGGCCACCACGACCAGGGCGACGGATGCCGCGACGAGCACCGCGATGCGGCCGACGCGCGTGACGGGCGTGGCATCCGGTCCCGCCATCGCTAGGAGACCTTGCCCGGCGCGTCCACCGCGCCGGTGCAGAGAGCGCCGGGCTCGGGCACGTTCTGGCTCTGCCAGTACTCCTCGATGAACGTGGCGATGCGCGGGTCGTCGGCGTCGTCGACCTGCAGCTGGCTGTTCCAGCCGCTCAGCACGATCGGCGCGGGCAGGTCGTCGAACGGCGAGAGGATCACGTAGGTCGACGGCAGCTGGGACCGCAGCGACTCGAGCGCCGCATCCGAGATCGACGGGTCGTACGTCACCCAGAGGGCGCCGTGCTCGAGGGAGTGCACGGCGTTCTCGGCGGGTACGGGCTCGGTGTACACGCCGCAGTTCAGCCACGCCGGATTGTGGGCTCCGCCCGCCGGCGGGTTCTGGGGATAGTCGACGACCCCCTCGACGTGCGACGAGGTGTTGTCGAAGGTCTGCACGCCGTCGACCTCGGTGCCGTCGCCGCCTGCGCTGTACGACGCCGCCTGCGGCGTGAGCACGACGGTCGTGACGATGAGGGCGACCACGGCCACGCCGCCCGCGATGGCCGCGCCGATGCCGATGCGGCGGTTCCGGCGGGCCCGCGCCTCCCGCAGCCGGTGCTCCTCGAGCTTCTTCGCGCGGGCCTCCGCGCGCTGCTGCTTGACGCTCGCGGCCTTCTTCGCAGACGGGGGGATGGGCGGGGTCGCGGTCACTCGGGGGCCTCTCTCATCGGGACGTGGGTTCCATACGAACGCATGCGGCTGGGAGAACGCCCGACGAGCCGAGCCGGCGCTCGCAGCGAGGGGATCCGGCCGAGCGTGCGGTGGTGAAGTCCGGCTAGTCTGGGTGCGTGAGCTCTTCCATGCTGTGTTGTCGTCGCTGAGAGAGGCGACCCCTTTTCAGCGTCGCGCACCGCATCCGGCGCCCAAGACGCACTGACACGAGGAATGAACACGGCATGAAGTACGCAGAGACCATCGTCGATCTCGTCGGCGACACACCGCTCGTCAAGCTCCACCGGGTCACCGAGGGGGTGACGGATGCCACGGTGCTGGTGAAGCTCGAGTACTTCAACCCGGGCGGCTCGGCCAAGGACCGCATCGCAGGGCGGATCATCGACGCCGCGGAGGCCGAGGGGAAGCTGAAGCCGGGCGGCACCATCGTGGAGCCGACCTCGGGCAACACCGGCGTGGGCCTCGCGCTCGTGGCCCAGCAGCGCGGCTACAAGTGCATCTTCGTGTGCCCCGACAAGGTCGGCGAGGACAAGCGCAACGTGCTCACCGCGTACGGCGCCGAGGTCGTGGTGACGCCGACTGCCGTCGCGCCCGACAGCCCAGAGTCGTACTACGGCGTCTCCGACCGCCTCGCACGCGAGATCCCCGGCGCGTTCAAGCCCGACCAGTACTCGAACCCCAACGGTCCGCGCTCGCACTACGAGACCACCGGCCCCGAGATCTGGCGCGACACCGACGGCACGGTCACGCACTTCGTGGCCGGCGTCGGCACTGGTGGCACGATCACGGGAACCGGGCGGTACCTGCGCGAGGTGTCGGGCGACACCGTGCGCATCATCGGCGCCGACCCCGAGGGCTCGGTCTACTCGGGCGGCACCGGGCGTCCGTACCTCGTCGAGGGCGTCGGCGAGGACTTCTGGCCGGCGGCCTACGACCCCGCCGTGCCGCACGAGATCATCGCGGTGTCCGACGCCGAGTCGTTCGAGATGACGCGCCGGCTCGCGCGCGAGGAGGGCATCCTCGTCGGCGGCTCGAGCGGCATGGCCGTGGTCGCGGCGCTCAAGGCCGCGGCATCCGCGGGCCCTGACGATGTGATCGTGGTGCTGCTGCCCGACGGCGGCCGCGGCTACCTCGGCAAGATCTTCAACGACAAGTGGATGCGCGCCTACGGCTTCTCGAACGCGCCCGCGGGCCACACGATCGCCGAGCTGCTCGCGGCGAAGGCCGACCGCACCGCGCCCATCGTCTACGTGCACCCGAACGACACCATCCGCGAGGCCATCGACACGATGACCGAGGCCGGGGTCTCGCAGCTGCTCGTGCTCTCAGCCGAGCCGCCCGTCGTCCTCGGCGAGGTCGCCGGCGCCCTGCACGAGGAGGAGCTCCTCGAGCTCGTCTTCTCGGGGCAGGCGAAGCTCACCGACAAGGTGTCGAGCGTCGTTGGGGAGTCCCTCCCGCTGATCGGCGTGAACGAGCCCGTCGCCGCGGCCCGCTCGGCCTTCGCATCGGCACCCGCGATGCTCGTGACCGACGGCGGCAAGGCCCTCGGGGTCATCACCCGCACCGACCTGCTCACCTACCTCTCGGCCTGAGTGCCGGGCCACCCAGGAAGAACGCACCATGCAGCTCGACGACGCACGCTTCGACACCCGCGCCATCCACGCGGGACAGCAGTTCGATCCCACCACCGGCGCGGTCATCCCGCCCGTGTACCTCACGTCCACCTATGTGCAGGACGGCATCGGCGGCCTGCGCAACGGCTACGAGTACTCGCGCGGCGGCAACCCCACGCGCACCGCGCTCGAGACCCAGCTCGCGGCGTTGGAGGGCGGCATCCGCGGCCTCTCCTTCGCGTCGGGCCTCGCCGCCGAGGACGCCCTGCTCCGCACGGTGCTGGTGCCGGGCGACCACGTCGTGATCGGCAACGACGTCTACGGCGGCACGCACCGCCTCGTCCGCCGCATCTTCGGCGCCTGGGGCGTGCGTCACACCACCGTCGACACCAGCGACCTCGACGCGGTGCGCAGCGCAATCGAGCTCGGCGTCACCAAGGTGCTCTGGGTCGAGACGCCCTCGAACCCCCTGATGAAGATCTCGGATGTCGCGGCGCTCGCAGAGCTCGGCAACGAGGCAGGCGTGCTCGTGGTGGTCGACAACACCTTCGCGTCGCCCGCGCTGCAGCAGCCCGTCGCGCTCGGCGCCGACGTGGTCGTGCACTCGACCACGAAGTACCTCGGCGGCCACTCCGACATCGTCGGCGGCGGCCTCGTGTTCGCCCCCGGACAGGAGGAGGTGGCCGAGCAGGTCGAGTTCACGCAGTTCGCGGCCGGCGCGGTGTCGAGTCCGTTCGACGCGTTCCTCACGTCGCGCGGCATCAAGACCCTCGGCATCCGGATGCAGCGGCACAGCGAGAACGCGCTGGCCATCGCACAGCGCCTCGAGGGACACGCGGGCATCGAGCACGTGTTCTACCCGGGCCTGGAGTCGCACCCCGGACACGAGCTCGCCGCGCGCCAGATGTCGGGCTTCG
>Ga0247821_10001068_pt1 | contig 15165 bp, 14 predicted proteins | sample 13C_Glycerol_Day_FD_192481 | JGI IMG/M metagenome (GOLD analysis project Ga0247821, IMG submission 192481) | Soil microbial communities from agricultural site in Penn Yan, New York, United States - 13C_Glycerol_Day14 | ecosystem: Environmental > Terrestrial > Soil > Agricultural land | place... | reverse complement strand
CGCGGATCTGGCCGAGTTCATCGACAAGCTCACCGAGGCGGGAGCGCGCGACCTGGATGCTTGGTCCGGCCAATGGTTGCGGACGTCCGGGCTGGACACGATTTCCGCCGAGCGGACGGCGGCCGGGGCGGTCCTGCACCGTTCGAGCCCGGACGCGTCCCGGCGGTTGCACAAGCTGAGCGTCGGCGGGTACGCCGCGGACGGATCGGGGACCCCGGTCGACGTGGTTCTCGACCAGGACTCGGTCGAAGTTGCGTTAGGCAACGATATTGCCGTGGTCGTGCCGGACGCCGAGGACGACACCTGGGCGAAGATCCGGCTCGACGCGACCAGTCTGGCCAATCTGCCGGTGGTGCTGCCGACGATCGGCGACGGGACCACGCGGGCGGTGGTGTGGAACTCGGTGCGGGACTCGGTCGCGGATGCGGAGCTGGATCCGCGGCGGGCGCTCGAGTTGTTCGTGGCGGCGCTTCCGCAGGAGACGAGCGATATCGCGGTCGGATCTCTCGTGCAGTGGCTCGAGAACCGGCTGCTCGGGCGGTACCTGGACTACAACGAGTACCACGGCGTGGCGGCCGACGCGTTGCGCGACAAGCTGGCGCGGACCGCGCCGGGGAGCAGCCTGCAACTGGTGACCGTGCGGGGCCTGATCGCGACCACGGACGACGCCGGCCTGCTGACCTCCTGGTTGCAGGGCACCGCCGGCCCGGACGGGTTGGAGATCGACGCGGACCTGCGCTGGGCGATCGTCCTGCGGCTGGTGCGGCTCGGGGCGTACGGCGCCGCGGAGATCGACGCCGAACTGGCACGCGACCGCTCCACCGAAGGCGTGAACCAGGCGGCCCGCTGCCGCGCCGCGCTGCCCGACGGCAAGGAGGCGGCCTGGACGCGGATCATGACCGACCCGACCGTCGGCGTGAAGGAACTCCTCGCCGCGGCGGAGGGTTTCTGGCACCCGATCCAGGCCGCCGCGACAGCGCCGTACGAGCGCCGCTACTTCACCGACATCGCGCACACCGGCGAGATCCGGTCCGGCATGGTCCTCGGGCTCACCGCTCACCGCATCGCGCCGCGCTTCAGCGTCGACCCGGAGCTGATCGCCCCGGCCGAGGCCCTGATCGCGGACGAGGCCGTGGTGTCCGGCATCCGCCGGCAGACCGCGGACTTCCTCGACGACCTGCGCCGCGCCGTCGAGGTACGGCGTACCTTCGGCTGAGTCAGCGGACGGTGAGACGTTCCGCGACGGCCTTGCGGGCCTGGTGGATCCGGGCCTTCACGGTGCCGAGCGGAACGTCCAGCTCATCGGCGATCTCGGCGTACGACAGGGCGCCGAGGTCGCGCAGGACGAGCGGCTGGACGAGCTGCGGGTGACTCGACTCGAGGGCCTCCAGCGCCTCGAGGAGGTCGAGCCGCGAACCGGCGATGACGGAGGTGGTCCGCGGGTCGACCGATTCCGGCAGCACCTCGGCGGACTGCTCGACCGCGCGGCGCTTCAGCGACCGGTAGGTCTGCCGCGCCTGGTTGGTGGCCACGATCGTCACCCAGCCCGCGAAGCTGCCGGTGCCCTTGAAGGTGTGCACCTTGTTCGCGACCTGCAGCAGGGTGTCCTGGACCGCCTCCTCGGCGTCCTCCCGGTACGGCAGGAACTTGGCCACCCGGCGCTGCACCTGCGGCCGGATGGCCTGAAGAAGTTGTGGAAGCACCGTCTGGTCCCCGGCCGCAGCCCGAGCCGCGAGTTCTTCCAACTCCTCGGTCATGCTCCCCCTCTTGAGCTTGGTTGTGACCGACAATAGCCGGGATGGATGTCATCGGGCGGTACCGGTTACGGGACAAGATCGGCGCGGGCGCGTTCGCCACCGTCTGGCGCGGGTACGACGACGACCTGGACGTCGACGTCGCCGTCAAGGTGCTCGCGGACAACTGGGCGTCGCGCGCCGACGTCCGCGAGCGCTTCCTGTCCGAGGCGCGGCTGATGCGGCGGATCTCCAGCGACCGCGTGGTCCGGGTGTTCGACCTCGGCCAGCTCCCGGACGGCCGTCCGTACTTCGTGATGGACTACGTCGGCGGCGGCACCATCGGGGATGTCCTGAAGCGCGGGCCGCTCGACGCGGTGGACGCGCTCTGGTGGGGCGCGGACCTGGCGCGCGCGGTGGCCGCATTGCACAGTGAGGGTGTCGTGCACCGCGACGTCACCCCGGCGAACCTGCTGCTCCGGCCGGGCGACGAGGTCGGCGGCGGCACGCACCGGATCGTGCTCGCCGACCTCGGCCTGGCGAAACGGGCCGCCGAGGCGTCCGGACTCACCCAGGCCGTCGGTACGCCGTCGTACATGGCGCCCGAGCAGGGCCGCGGTGACGGCGGATTCGACGAGCGCGCGGACATCTACGCGGTCGGCGCGGTCACGTACGCACTGGTCACCGGCCATCCGCCGTACTCCGCCGCTTCGATCGGCGACGTGCTGAACCGTGACCCGGACCTGCCGCCGCCGAGCCTGCGTCCAATGCTGCACGAGTCGGTCGGGCAGCTCGACGACATCTTCGCGCGGACGCTCGCCTACCGTGTGACGGACCGCTGGGAGCGTGCGGACACGCTGGCCGAGCGCCTGGAGGCCGAGGCGTACCGGCTGGAGCAGGAGGCGCCGCTGCGGGCCTCCGAGCGGACCACGATCACCGACGACGCCATCGACACGACCGACACGACCGTCGCGGCCGACCCGCCGGTCCGGCGACGGCGCCGGCGGCGCGCATGGTTCCTCCTCGCGCTGCCCGTGGTGTTCGTCGCGGCAGGCGTCGGCGGATGGTTCCTCTTCGGGATGTGACTGCATAGAGTAGTCATATGGCTACTTACTGCAGTATTGCGGTGACTCTTGCCTTGTTGACCCCGGCAGCGCCGCCTGTCGCCACTTATGCCTGTCGCGCCGACACCAAGTTCGGCCGGCACACCGTCTCGCTGCGGCAGGCCGTCGACGCACAGGCGCCGGCCGTCGTCCCCGCCAACTCGCGCTTCACCGTCGCCGTCCACCTGCAACCCGGCACGCTCCCGAGCGAGGTGAAGGGCTTCAAGCTGAAGGAGGTCCGCGACCTCGTGCTGCGCATCCCGGTGCCGGCGAACTCGTCCTACCTCAGCGCCCGCCTTACCGGCGGCTCCGGCCTCAACTCCACTCCCACTGTGCAGCTTGAGGGAAACACCGCGGTCATCAAGGTCGCCGGTCCGATCCCGGGCGGCGCGAGCTACGAACTCCCGGCGCTGAGCGTCCGCCTGAAGTCCGGCCGCGCCGGCACCACCATCGAGACCAAGCTCAAGGGCACCAGTTACGACGACCCCGGCCTCACCTTGCAGGCCAAGATCAAGTGGAAGTTCGTCACCACATCCGCACCGGTCGCCTGCTACCCGGACCCGAACCCGGCTCTGACCCGCACAGCAGTGCGGTAGTCAGTAGGTGACCGTGATCCGCTGCGCGGCCGGGTCGACGCGCACGGGTCCGCCGTACGGGAGGACGAGCATCGGGTCGGTGTGACCGATGTCGAGGCCCTTCACGACCACCGCGTCCGGGTTGTACTCCGCGAGCGCGCGGTCGACGGCGATGTACTGGTCGGCGACGTACGCGACCGACTGCTCCGGCGTCATCGTCCGATCCAGCGCCCGGGATTTCGGGCGCCCCCAGAGCACCGCGTCGAAGCGTTCCAGCAGGCCGCGCTCGCCGAGGTTGCGGAGCATCCAGTAGACATGCTCCGACGACGGCAGCTCCTCGCTGGTCTCACCGAACAGCACCCCGCCGTACGACTCGGTCGGCAGCATCCAGCGGTTCGCGGCGAGTTGCCAGTCGAGAATCTCGATGCAGCCGCCCCAGAGCTTCCCGGTGACCTCGCGCGTGCCGCTCCAGGTCCAGCCGGTGCCGGGGAACAACGGCGGCTCGGTCTCCAGGTTCGCCGGGACGCTCCAGTCGTGGTCGACGTCGGTCCAGCCCGCGGCAGGTGTCAGCTCGAACTCGCCGCCGCCGAAGATCGCCGCACGCAACGCCCGTTCGGTGTCCGGGTGCATCGCGCCGCCGCGGCCGAACTGCACCATGACGCTGCCGCCGTAGTAGCCCGGCAGGCCCAGCGAATACAGGAAGTTCAGCAGGTTGGTGTTGTCGCTGTACCCGAAGAACGGCTTGGGATCGGCCGCGAAGACCGCCGGGTCCAGATGCTTCAGCACGGTGAGCTGGTCGGAGCCGCCGATCGATGCGAAGACCGCACGGATCGACGGGTCCGACCAGGCCGCGTGCAGGTCGGCGGCGCGCTCCGCGGGAGAGGTCCGTAGCTTCCGGGTGGTCGGGTACTCGACCGGGTCGAGCCCGAAGTCCTCCCGCATCCGGCGCAGACCGAGCTCGAACGGACCCGGGAAGATCTCCGGCAACCCACCGGACGGCGAGACGATCGCGACCTTGTCGCCACGCTTCAGCACTGAGGGCATGTCTTACGATCCCACGCCTGCTGCGGGGCACTCGGCACGGCACCTCGCCGCACGGGTGCAAAGGCCACGATGCTCCGCATCGAGACCTTCGCCCCCGCACGCCGATGCACCGCACCGAGCACCTCCTCGCGACGGCGTGGGATCGCAAGACATGCCCTTAGACTCCGATCGGGTGCCAGACGGTCTTCAGCTCGAGGTACTGCGTGAGGCGCGACAGGCCCTGGTCCGCGGTCCAGTCCTCCTCGGCGGGACGGCGGACCCGCTTGAGGTTGCCGGCCGCGGCGATCTCCAGGTCGCGGGCCTCGTCCTCGGACTCGATGCCGCACAGGTCGATCGCGTTCACGTCCTGGTGCGACGCCAGCCACGGCCCGATCTCGGACGCCGACCCGGTGAGGATGTTGACCACGCCGCCCGGTACGTCGGAGGTCGCCATCACCTCGCCCAGCGTGACGGCCGGCAGCGGCCGCTCGAACGACGAGACGGCGACGACCGTGTTGCCGGACACGATCGCGGGCGCGATCACACTGGTCAGGCCGAGCAGGCTGGAGTCCTGCGGCGCGAGCACCGCGACCACGCCGGTTGCCTCGGGCAACGAGAAGTCGAAGTACGGCCCGGCCACCGGGTTGCTGGAACCGACCACCTGGGCGAGCTTGTCGGCCCAGCCCGCGTACCAGACCCAGCGGTCGATCGACGCGTCCACGACGGCGCGGGCCTTGGAGATCGACAACCCTTCGGACGCGGAGACCTCGGCACTGAATTGCTGGTGCCGGCCCTCCATCACCTCGGCGATCCGGTACAGCACCTGACCGCGGTTGTACGCCGTCCGCGCGTGCCAGCCGCCGAACGCCTTGCGGGCCGCCACCACGGCGTCGCGAGCGTCCTTCCGGGAGGCCTGCGACGCGTTGGCGAGGAACTTGCCCTTGGCATTGGACACGACGTAGGACCGGCCGGATTCGCTGCGCGGGAAGGCGCCGCCGATGTACAGCTTGTAGGTCTTACGCACTTCGAGCCGCTGAGTCTCAGTGGGCAAGGTAGGCCTCCAGACCGTGGCGACCGCCCTCGCGGCCGTAGCCCGACTCCTTGTAGCCGCCGAACGGCGACGCCGGGTCGAAGCGGTTGAACGTGTTCGCCCAGACCACGCCGGCGCGCAGTTGGTTGGCCATCCAGAGGATCCGGGAGCCCTTCTCGGTCCAGATCCCGGCGGACAGCCCGAACGGGGTGTTGTTCGCCTTCTCGACCGCCTCGGCCGGGGTACGGAAGGTCAGCACCGACAGCACCGGGCCGAAGATCTCCTCGCGGGCGATCCGGTGCGCCTGCGAGACGCCGGTGAACACCGTCGGCGGGAACCAGTAGCCGTTGGCCGGCAGCTCGCACTCCGGCGACCAGCGCTCGGCGCCCTCGTCCTCGCCGATCTGCGACAGTTCGCGGATCTTCGCCAGCTGGGCCGCCGAGTTGATCGCGCCGATGTCGGTGTTCTTGTCCAGCGGGTCGCCGACCCGCAGCGTCTCCATCCGGCGCTTCAGCCGGCCGAGCACCTCGTCGTACACGCTCTCCTGGACCAGCAGCCGCGAACCCGCGCAGCAGACGTGGCCCTGGTTGAAGAAGATGCCGTTGACAATGCCCTCGATCGTCTGGTCGATCGGCGCGTCCTCGAAGACGATGTTCGCAGCCTTGCCGCCGAGCTCCAGAGTCACGGCCTTGTGCGTGCCGGCCACCGACTTGGCGATCGCCCGGCCGACCTCGGTGGAGCCGGTGAACGCGACCTTGTCGACATCCGGGTGCTCAACCAGGGCCTGACCGGTGCGGCCGGCGCCGGTGACGATGTTCACCACGCCCGGAGGCAGGTCGGCCTGCTGACAGATCTCCGCGAACGCCAGCGCGGTCAGCGGGGTGGTCTCGGCCGGCTTCAGCACGACGGTGTTGCCGGCCGCCAGCGCGGGCGCGATCTTCCAGGCCAGCATCAGCATCGGGAAGTTCCACGGGATCACCTGACCGGCGACGCCCCACGGCCGCGGGTCGTCGCCGACACCGGCGTACTCGAGCTTGTCGGCCCAGCCCGCGTAGTAGAAGAAGTGCGCGGCCACCAACGGGATGTCGACGTCGCGGGACTCGCGGATCGGCTTGCCGTTGTCCAGCGACTCCAGCACCGCGAGCTCACGCGCACGCTCCTGGATCAGCCGGGCGATCCGGAACAGGTACTTCGCCCGGTCCCTGCCGCTCATCGGGCCCCAGACCTTGTCGAACGCCTTGCGGGCGGCGCGAACCGCCTTGTCGACGTCGGCGGGACCGGCCTCGCTGACCTCGGCCAGCACCTCCTCGGAGGCCGGCGAAACGGTCTTGAACGGCTTGCCGTCGGTCGCCTCGACGAACTGGCCGTTGACGAACAGCCCGTACGACGACTTGATGTCCACGATCGCGCGCGACTCGGGCGCCGGTGCGTACTCGAATCTGCTCATGCCTGTCAGTCCAAGGTGAAGTAGTCGGGGCCCGGGTAGTGCCCGGTGGCCAGCTTGGTGCGTTGCATCAGCAGGTCGTTCAGCAGGCTGGAGGCGCCGAAGCGGAAGAGCTCCGGGTCCAGCCAGTCCGGTCCGGCCGTCTCGTTGACCGTGACCAGGTACTTGATCGCGTCCTTCGCGGTCCGGATCCCGCCGGCCGGCTTGACGCCGATGTGCAGGCCGGTGGTCTCGTGGTAGTCGCGGACCGCCTCCAGCATCACCAGGGTGACCGGCAACGTGGCCGCGGGGGACACCTTGCCGGTGGAGGTCTTGATGAAGTCCGCACCGGCCAGCATCGCCAGCCAGGACGCCCGCCGGACGTTGTCGTAGGTGACCAGCTCACCGGTCTCCAGGATCACCTTCAGGTGCGCGTCGCCGGCCGCCTCGCGGATCGCGGCGATCTCGTCGAACACCATGCCGTAGCGGCCCGACAGGAAGGCGCCGCGGTCGATCACCATGTCGACCTCGTCGGCGCCGGCCGCCACCGCGTCCTTGGTGTCCTGGATCTTGATCGCGAGGCTGGATCGCCCGCTGGGGAAGGCGGTGGCGACACTCGCGACGTTGATCCCGGAGCCGTTCAGCTCCCGCTTCGCGGTGGCGACCAGGTCCGGGTACACACAGACCGCGGCCACCTGCGGGGTGGACGGGTCGGACGGGTCGGGCCGCTTCGCCTTGGCGCACAGGGCCCGCACCTTGCCGGGGGTGTCCTGGCCTTCGAGCGTGGTCAGGTCGATCATCCGGATCGCCAGGTCCAGCGCGTACTGCTTCGCGGTGGTCTTGATCGACCGGGTGCTCAGGGTGGCGGCGCGGGCCTCCGCGCCGACCTGGTCGACGCCCGGCAGCCCGAGCAGGAACCGGCGCAGCCGGTCCTCGGACGAGGTCACGTCGGCCAGTGTGTCGACGCCGCTGTCGAGTGTGGTCACCCCTGGGAGTCTAGTGCCGATCCTAGTGCCGGTACCGCGGGCCGGTTACTTTGTGCGGGTGAAGTCGAAATCGCCCGAGAGCGAGCAGTACCTGTCCGCGTCGAACCGGATCACCGGGGCCATCGTGCTGGTGATCGGGGCGCTCGGCCTGCTCGACGTGCTGCTGGAGTGGCGGACCACGACCGGCCTGATGGTGTCCGCGATCATCGGGATGTTCATGGTGCTGGCCTACGTCGGCCTGATCCGCCCCTCGGTCACCCTCAGCCCGGAGAACGTGCTGCTGCGTAACCACCTGCGCGACCACCGGATCCCGTGGTCGAAGGTGACCGGCGTCGACGTGACCGACATCCTCCGGGTGCACGTCGACGGCGGCCGGTTCCGCGCCCCCGGCGTCCAGCTGGTCATGCGCGACCTCCGCAAGCAGCGGGTCGGCAGTCGCAAGGCCAACGCGGAGAGCTCGATCTCCAAGGCCGAGTTCGTCGTGAACCGGATCGAGACCCACCAGGAGCAGTACGCCGCGACGTCCGGCGGCGAGATCGAGAACACCTGGGCGGTGCCGGAGCTGGCGATCTTCGGAGTGCTGGCTCTGATCGCCGTCGTGGCGGCCGTGGTCCGCTGAGCGTGCTCACCCGTCGCGCGTTGCTCCGAACCGGAGTCGCGGCAGGGGTGACGGGAGTCGCCGCGGTCGCCGCCCTGGAGACCGGGGTCGTCCCCGGCCGGGCCCGGGTGCACGACCTGCTCGGCCTCACCGGTCCGGACGGCGTCGTCCCCGACGTCCCCGCGGGCCCAGCGGTGTCCGGCAGCTTCGACTCGTTCGGCCGCCGGACGGAGGTCGGCTACAGCATCATCTATCCGCACGGGTACGACGCGGCGGCCGAGCTGCCCGTCGTCCTCGTCCTGCACGGCCGCGGCGGCGATCACACCTCCGCGGTCAACGACCTCGGCATCGACCGCTACCTGACCGCCGCGGTCCAAGCGGGGACGCCGCCGTTCGCGCTGGCGACCGTCGACGGCGGCCGGGACAGCTACTGGCACCGGCGCGCCGACGGCAACGATCCGGGGTTCATGCTCGACCAGGAATTCCTTCCCTTGCTGGCCAGGCGCGGCCTGCGGACCAGCAGTTTCGGCGTCCTCGGCTGGTCGATGGGCGGGTACGGCGCGTTGCTGTGGGTCGCTCTGCACTACTGGCAGCGGCGGGTCGGGCCGTCCGCGCGGGCGGTCGCGGTCGGCGCGCTCAGCCCGGCGCTGTGGCGGACGTACGCCGACGTACAGCCCGGCGCGTTCGACGACGCCGCGGACTTCGAGCGCAGTCAGGTGTTCGACCGGCCGAGCGGTTTCCGGGACGTTGCCGTCCGCATCGACTGCGGGCGGGACGACCCGTTCGCCGACGCCGCCCGGGAGCTCCGCGAACAACTGCAAGCGGCCGGCGGGCAACAGGCCGGCGTACACACTCCCGGCTACTGGCGGCGCATGCTGCCTGACCAGCTGCGATTCCTGGGCGAAAAAGTCGGCCGATGAGTGGAACTGTGGCGCGAATCGCCGCGTCCGAACCCGTGTCCAGCCCCGAGTGAACCCCTGTGCACCTCAGGATTGGTCCGACAGGTCCCCAGACACACATCGAGAGTGGAGCTCATGGTCAACCTCTCCCGCTACACCCTGCGTGGCGTGGCCACGGTCGGCGCCCTGGCCGGCTTCGCGGCCGCGGTGATGCCGAACGCCCAGGCTGCGCAGGACTCTGGCGCCACCAGCGCCGCGAACACCGCGAACACCGCCGCCACGGCGGTCGCCGCGACCCCGCCGCCGGTCGACGGCGTCGCGTACGCGATCGGCAACCCGCCGGCTGGTGACGGCCTCACCACGAAGTCGTCGCTGACGAACGTCGTGCGCTACAACCGTCTGTACAAGACCGGCGCGATCCCGTCGTCGGGCTGCAAGCAGCTGAACGTCTCGCTGCGCACCTTCAACGGCGTCGTGGCGTACGAGAACAACCTGTTCAAGTGCCTCTACGGGTCCTGGGCGCTGCCGCTGAAGCAGGCCGGCGCGGCGTACAAGGTCGCCCCGACGCTGGTCGTCCACAACAGCCGGACGGTCAACTCGTACTGCGGCGCCGTCACCGACACCGCGTTCTTCTGCGGTTACAACGGCAAGGCGTGGATCTACATCCCGGCCTACCAGATCATCAACTACTGGAACCAGAGCCCGACGTTCGCGCAGGCGTACGCCACCTTCACGCTGTCCCACGAGTACGGCCACCACGTCCAGTGGCTGACCGGCATCCTGGGCGCGTCCTGGCAGCGTCAGCGCGCCTTCAGCACCTACGCCGCGCAGCTCGAGGAGAGCCGCCGTCGTGAGCTGCAGGCGTCCTGCCTGGGCGGTGCCGTGGACGGCGCGAACAAGCGCAACTACCCGTTCAGCGGCGGCTTCATGACCCAGTACAACTGGATCGTCTCCAACAGCGGCGACCAGCCGGGCGGGGTCCGGGACCACGGTTCGCTGAAGAACCACGCGTTCTGGGTGACCGCCGGCTTCAACGCGAAGCACAGCTACACCGTCGCGGGCAACTGCAACACCTTCAACGCCTCGTCCGCCTACGTCGCCTGATTCGACGTGAGCTGACGACTCGCAGCACGTAACTCAGCCGCCCGGTACGCGTTGGCGTACCGGGCGGCTGTTTCGTTTTGGCGACACCTGCACGATCTGCGATTGTGTGGTTACTTGTTTCGGGTGCGCACGCCCTAGAGTTCTGAGTCGAGCGTCGAACGGCAGGAGTCAAGGACAGTGAACTACGACGAGTTCAACACCGAGTACGCGAAGGTGCTGGACAAGATCAAGAGCGGGCGGTCCACCTGGTCGGAGCTGTCCGGGCACGTCACCCGGCTGCGGCAGGCGACCGTGGGGATCACGGTGCCGGTGGAGCGCACCCAGGTCGATCACGACCTCGCCGCGCTGAGCCAGATGGTGGACATGTCCCGCAGGACCAACGACAAGGAGGACATCTGGACGGTCACGTCCGACGCGATCCGTAAGGCCAGCAGTCAGGAGGGTACGGTCGCTGACCGGATCGCCCGGATCGAGGCCGCCATCAACGACATCACCGCGCTGGCGAACCGGAACCCGGACGAGCGGGACGCGCTGATGCAGTCCACCAGCACGCTCCGCATCCTGCACTCCTCGCTGCAGAGCTCTCTGCGTGCCGAGCAGGCCGAAGCGGCCGCAGCAGCCCGCTGAGGCTCCCGGAACCACCCGCCAGGTGTTCCGGAGTCAGATACCTGCCGCGGCAGCCAGGTCCGTCTTGACGGCTGCCAACGCGGTTGCCGCCTGAGCGCGTGCCGAGGGGACGTCCGTCGTGACCGGGACGACCACCTCGAGATAGCACTTCAGCTTGGGCTCCGTACCCGACGGGCGCACGACCACGCGTGCGCCGTCGGACAGCGTGTACCGCAGACCGTCCGTCGGCGGCAGCGCCTCCGATCCCTGGCTCAGGTCGTCGATCCGCTCGACGGCGTACGACCCGAGCGTCGTGGGCGGAGTCGCACGCAGCCGGTCCATCGCCTGCGCGATCAGCGACAGGTCCTCGACCCGCACCGACAGCTGGTCGGTCGCGTGCAGCCCGTGCTTGACCGCAAGGTCGTCCAGCAGGTCGACCAGCGTGCGTCCCGCCGCCTTCGCCTGCGCCGCCAGCTGCAGCACCCGGACCAGCGTCGACACGCCGTCCTTGTCCTTCACGGCCGCCGGGTCCACGCAGTACCCGAGGGCCTCCTCGTAGCCGAACGCCAGGTCCGGCACCCGCCCGATCCACTTGAACCCGGTCAGCGTCTCGACGTACCGGACGCCGTACGAGGCCGCGATCTTGCCGAGCAGCGACGACGACACGATCGAGCACGCGGCGACGCCGGCTGATCCCGGGAGCAGGAACTCGCCGAGGAGGCTGCCCAGCTCGTCGCCGCGAAGCATCCGCCAGCCCCCGTCCGCCGCAGCGTCCGGCACCGCCACCGCGCAGCGGTCCGCGTCCGGGTCGTTCGCCACCGCGATGTCTGCGTTCATCTCGCGGGCCAGGTCCAGCGCCGCGTCGATCGCGCCCGGCTCCTCCGGGTTCGGGAACGAGACGGTCGGGAAGTCCGGGTCCGGATCGGCCTGCGACGCGACCACCCGCGGTACGGCGAACCCTGCACGGGCGACAGCTGCCTCGACCAGGGTCCGCCCGACGCCGTGCAGCGGCGTGTAGGCGACGTTCAGGTCCCGCGGCGCGTCGGCGGGCACCAGCTCGGCGATCCGATCCAGGTACGCGTTCAGCAGGTCCTCACCGGCCAGCTGCCAGTCGTCGCCCCGCGGCACCTCGGCCAGCGGGCCGACCGCGGCGATGGCGGCCGCGATCTCGGCGTCGGCCGGCGGCACGATCTGCGAGCCGTCCCCCAGGTAGACCTTGTAGCCGTTGTCCTGCGGCGGATTGTGGGACGCGGTCACGACCACGCCGGCGACCGCGTGCAGATGCCTGATCCCGAAGGCGACCACCGGTGTCGGGGCCGGCCGGTCCAGCAGGACGGCGTCCAGGCCGGCGCCCCGGATCACCGCGGCGGTGTCCTGCGCGAAGACGTCGGACTTGTGGCGGGCGTCGTACCCGATCAGGACCGGGCCGTCGGTGAGGCCCTTCGCCTTCAGGTACGCGGCGAGTCCGGCGGCGGCGCGGATCACCACGACCCGGTTCATCCGGTTCGGCCCGGCGCCGACGGCGCCGCGCAGGCCCGCCGTACCGAACTCCAGGGTGCCGGCGAAGCGGTCGGCCAGCTCCGCGGCGCTGTTGGAATCTGGCAGAGCTCCGGCGTCCAGGAGCGTCCGCAGCTCGGCGCGCGTGTCGGGGTCGGGGTCCTCGCTCAGCCAGGCTTCGGCGGCGGCCTTCAGATCATCGCTCACATGGGCACTCTAGTGACCCGACGACTGACAAGGCCGGGTTCGGAGGTCCGCCACGTAGTCGTCGGGGGCCCCGGCCGCCTCGGCGGCCTCGGCCAGGATGCCCAGGTAGCGGGCCGAGGGCAGGCCGCCCTCGTAGGCGTTCAGCACGTACATCCAGGCCAGCTGCTCGCCGTCCAGCGTCTGCACCCGGACCTGGATCTTGCGGTAGACGCCCTGGTCGATCCACTCCCACTCGTCGAGCCGCTCGACGTCCTTGGGGTGGATGTCGTACAGCGCCACGAAGACCTGGTTGGTGGGCTCGGCCGGGTCCTCGACCACGGTCGCCATCGCGCCCTCCCACCCGAGCTCCTCGCCGCCGAAGGTGAGGCGCCAGCCGGTGATCCAGCCGGTCCCGCGCAGGGGCGAGTACGGGCACCGCTCGGCCATCAGGTTCGGGTCCAGATTCGACGCAAACGCGGCGTACAGGGTCACGGAATCAGAGGATACGGAAGAATGGCCTCCCGTGGCGCGAGTTGTGATCATCGGAGGCGGTCCAGGCGGGTACGAAGCGGCCAGTGCGGCCGCCCAGTTAGGGGCGGAGGTGACGGTCGTCGATTCCGACGGGATCGGCGGTTCCGGCGTGCGCACGGACGCGGTGCCGAGCAAGACACTGATCGCCACGGCGGAAGTGATGACCGAGGTCGAGGAGGCCGGCGAGCTCGGCGTCCGGCTGGACGACGGGGACGACGATCCGGCGAACTCCGTGCGTGTCGATCTCTCCGTCGTCAACAAACGGGTGAAGGCGCTGGCAGCCGCCCAGTCGGCGGGCATCAGCCGCCGGCTGGACCGCGACAAGGTCCGGGTGATCCAGGGCCGGGGCCGGCTGGACGGCCCGGAGAAGGTCGTGGCCGGAGACGAGCGGCTGGACGCCGATGTGGTGCTGATCGCCACTGGTGCAAGGCCTCGCGTGCTGAAGGGCTCCGAGCCGGACGGCGAGCGGATCCTGACCTGGGAGCAGGTCTACGAGCTCTCCGAGCTGCCCGAGCGGCTGATCGTGGTCGGGTCGGGTGTGACCGGCGCCGAGTTCGCCAGCGCGTACGACGCGCTCGGGAGCGACGTCGTCCTGGTGTCGTCCCGGGACCGGGTGCTGCCGGGCGAGGACGCCGACGCGGCGGCGGTGCTGGAGGACGTGTTCAAGCGGCGCGGCCTGACCGTGCTGAGCAAGTCGCGGGCCGAGTCGGTGAAGCGGCAGGGCGACGGGGTCGTGGTGACGCTCACCGACGGCCGGAAGGTCGAGGGGTCGCATGCGCTGCTCGCGGTCGGATCGCTGCCGAACACCGACGACATGAATCTCGTCGAGTCGGGCGTGTCGCTCACCGACGGCGGGTTCGTGCAGGTCGACCGGGTCTCGCGGACCACCGCCCGCGGCGTCTACGCGGCCGGCGACTGCACCGGCGTCCTGATGCTGGCGTCGGTGGCCGCGATGCAAGGCCGGATCGCGATGGCGCACGCGCTCGGCGACGCCGTCGCACCGCTGGACCAGTCGACCGTCTCGGCGAACGTCTTCACCGCGCCCGAGATCGCCACCGTCGGCCTGACCCAGGCAGTCGTCGACGCCGGAGGAAGCACCGCCCTGGTCGTCAAGGTCCCGCTCGCCGACAACGCCCGCGCCAAGATGCAGGGCGTCCGCGACGGCTTCGTCAAACTCTTCTGCCTGCCCAACACCGGCATCGTCGTCGGCGGCGTCGTGGTCGCCCCCCGCGCCAGCGAACTCATCCACCCCATCTCCCTGGCCGTAGCCGCCCGCCTCACCGTCGACCAGGTGGCCCAGTCCTTCACCGTCTACCCCTCCATCTCCGGCTCAGTAGCCGAAGCAGCCCGAAGACTCCACCTCAGAAACTGAGGCGAGAACAAGGAAAGACAATGCAAAGAGTGGGAGTTGGCTGCGTGGCCGGGTTTGCCGGGCCAGCGACAGTCAGCGCACCAGAGTAGGCATCGACCTACCGCGGCAGGGAAGTGGTCGGGCGGGTTTTCAGGTGCTGGACAGCCGGCTGAAAGTGTCCGGCCGACCGCCGAGCTTGAGGTTGTAACGGCAGCTGATGCTGGTGCTGACGTAACGGCGTCTCGGCACCGGTCCCGGGTGGCCGCCACGGCGATCACCGAATGCGGCTGGGGAACGCATCCTGGACCAGCACACCAGGTACGCCGGCGCCGCCTACTTCGGCACCACCACCGCCACCGTCCCGTGCCAGCGCGGTCCGCGGTCGAACGCGAGGGCCACGCCTGACGGGTGGGTTCACGCTGTTTCAGTTCCTATGGGGCTGGATCGCGAGGAGGTCGGCGAGTTGGTTTCCGGCCTTGCCTGCCCGGGCGACGCGGGCCGAGCGGGTGCAGTTGTGTGG
>Ga0247821_10001066_pt1 | contig 15189 bp, 14 predicted proteins | sample 13C_Glycerol_Day_FD_192481 | JGI IMG/M metagenome (GOLD analysis project Ga0247821, IMG submission 192481) | Soil microbial communities from agricultural site in Penn Yan, New York, United States - 13C_Glycerol_Day14 | ecosystem: Environmental > Terrestrial > Soil > Agricultural land | place... | reverse complement strand
GAATGGGCATACTCCGCCATCCCGATTTCCGCCGGTTGTGGGCCGCCGACCTGCTCAGTCAGCTCGGATCCCGCCTGAGCATGGGCGCGATCCCGCTGCTCGCCGTCCTCACCCTGAACGCGTCGACGCTCCAGGTCTCACTGCTCCGGACGTGCGAGACGGCCGCCTGGCTCGTCCTCGGCCTGTTCGCCGGTGCCTGGGCGGACCGGATCCGCTGCCGACCGGTCCTGGTGTACGCCGACCTGCTCCGCGCACTCCTGCTCGCGTCGATCCCGATCGCCTGGTGGTTCGACGTACTCACGCTCACGCAGGTGTACGTCGTGCTGGTGCCGGCCGGGATCCTGACGGTGCTGTTCGACGTCGCGCACAAGTCGTACCTGCCGCGGCTGCTCGAGCGGGAGCGCCTGCTGCCGGGCAACGCCAAGCTGGCCGCGAACCACTCGATCGCGGCGGTGATCGGCGCCGGTGCGAGCGGCCTGCTCGTCCAATGGCTCGGGGCGGCCCTGACCATCGGCCTGGACGCACTGACCTTCCTCTGGTCAGCGCTCTGGCTGCGAAGCATCCGGACGCCGGAGGCCGAGCCCGTGAAACCCGAACGGCCGAATCTGCGCCGCGAGATCGGCGACGGCATGCGGTACGTCTTCCAGCATCCGCTGCTGCGACCGCTCGCGCTGAACACGATGGTGACCATGCTCTTCCAGGCCGCCGCGGGCGCGATCATGGTCGTCTACCTGGTGCGCGGCGTCCATCTGCAGCCGGCGACCATCGGCGTCCTCAGCATGATCGGCCTGCTCGGCGCGATCGTCGCCTCGGCCGTCACCGAGAAGCTCAGCACCCGGTACGGCGATGCGCGCACGCTGCTGTTGTCGTCGACGGGCATCGGCGTCGCGTTCACCCTGCAGGCACTCACCGCACCCGGCTGGATGGTGAGCTGGTTCGTGGTGGCCACGCTGCTGGCCGGCTTCTGCATCATCGTCAGCTACATCCTGCAGGTCAGCACACAGCAGCGCCTGTGCCCGCCGGAGCTGCAGGGCCGGGTCAGCGCCACGATGAGCTTCGTCAGCTGGGGCGCCGCACCGGTCGGCAGTCTCCTCGGGGGCGCCCTCGGTACGGCGTTCGGCCTGCACACCACGCTGTGGATAGCAGGCCTCGGCACCCTGGCCGGCAACGCCTTCCTCTACTTCTCCCCACTCCGCACCTTGCGGACCATTCCTCCCGAGGTGGCGCGGACCTCAGGGCCATCACAATCGCCGGACCAAGGCGTGCGCCCGCGTGGGGGTGCGGCGGACGCGTGATTGTGATGGCCTTGCGATCCGCGCGCCGTCAGTCCGAGGCGATCTGGGCGGTGCCGACCAGGACCTCTACGTCCAGGGCGGCGCGGCCGCGGCCGATCTCTACGTCCTTGGACTGGCCGGAGACGGCGCCGATCCAGGTGACGCGGCCGAGTTGGGCCTCGGTGTGGACGTGGACGTCGGAGCCGCGGCGGAGCGCGACCTGCGCCGTACCGGACTCGACGCGGACGCGGGAGCGGCCCTTGGTGATCTGGGCGTCCAGGTGCGCCGAACCGGCCTGGACGAGGACGTCGATCGGGCCGTCGACGTCGGAGACCTTCGCCGTACCGGCGGTGACGCGGACCCGGCTCAGACCGGGCAGGCGCTCGGCGTTGACGCTGCCGCCGGTGACCTCGACCTCGACCTGGAGCTGCGGGTTCACGCGGATCGACAGCTCCTTGGCGAGGCCGTTCACGTGCGCCTTCAGGTCGGTCGGGTTGCGCAGCATGCTGAAGCCGTCGATCGAGACGCCCATGTCGCCCTCGCTGCTGATCGCGAGCGTGTCACCGTCGCGCTTGATCACGTGCGGCCCGTCGACGGCGACGCCGTTCACGGCCGGCTCGCCGATCAGCCGCACCCGCCGCCCGATCGCCCGCACGGTCACCCGCTGCACGCCCGACGGGATCGGCACGTTGCTGTGCTCCTCCTCGACCGGCTCGGCCTCCTCCACAGCCGGCTCCACGACCGCCTCGGCCGCAGGCTCGGCGGCGGGCTCGGGAGCACGTTCGGCGGCGGGTTCGGAGGCGGGTTCGGCAGCAGGCTCGGCGGCGGGTGAGTCGACGGCGTCCGCCCAGACCTCCGGGGACGCGAGGTCCTCGGCGGCCGGCCAGTCGGTCGAGCTCCGGCGCGGGGCGTCCTGGGTCCCCTCCTCGGCAACCGGCTCCTTGGCGCCCGGCCCATCAGCGGTCGAGGTGTCACCGGCGTCGGCGGCCGGCTTGATGGCGGCGATCAGGGTGGCGGCCTCCTCGGTGGACAGGTGGCCTTTCGCGACGCGGTCGAGGATGGCCTTGACCTTCTCGTCGTAGCTCTGGTTGCTCATGCCCCCAGTCCAGCACCCCACCGGTCCGAAACCAATCGGGGATCGCCCCGAAAAGCAGTAGTGCGGACCCCCGGAAGGATCCGCACTACTTCATCTATCACCGCACAGCCTGGAGGGCTGGTTGTTGTCAGGCAGCCGGAGTCATCTCCTCCGACGCCAGTTCGTCCTGTACGGCGGCCAGCTCCGCGGCCTCCCGTTCCTCGACGGCCCGGCGGGCGCGCAGGCCGCGCAGACCGGTCAGCGCGATGACCAGGCCGAGTGCCGCGATCCCCGTCACGACACCGAGGCCGGACTTGTACGCGGACAACACCCCGGTCGGTGCGGTGACGCCGACGGTCTGGCTGCTGATCACGGCGGTCACGATCGCGAGGACCACCGCGCCACCCACCTGGTTGGAGGTGTTGAACAGCCCGGAGGCCAGCCCCTGCTCGTGGTCCGGGACCCCGGACACGGCCTGGATGTTCAGCGACGGGAACCCGATCGCGAACCCGAGACCGAGCAGCATGATGGTCGGGAACACCTCGGAGAAGTACGCGGACTCCGGACCGATGCGCAGCGACAGCGCGTACCCGGCGACGAACAGCGCCATCGCGACGATGATCATCTTCTCGGTGCCGACCCGGTCGACGATCTTGCCGACGTTCGGGGACAGCGTGGCGACCAGCAGGCCGGCCGGGAGGAAGCCGAGCGCGGTCTCGAACGACGACCAGCCCAGCAGGTTCTGCAGGTACAGGGTGCCGATCAGCTGGAAGGCGACGTACGAACCGAAGACGGTCAGGATGGCCAGGTTCGCCCGCCGCAGCGAGGCGTTGCGCAGGATGCCGAGCCGGACCAGCGGGTGCTTGGTGCGCTGCTCGATCGCGACGAAGCCGGCCAGCAGCACGGCCGCGAGCGCGAACAGCCCGATGGTCTGGAACGAGACCCAGCCGGCGTGCTCGGCGCCGACGACCGCGTAGACCAGGGACAGCATGCCCGCGGTGACGGTGACCGCCCCCGGTACGTCGTACCCGCCGGCGGCGTCGTCGCGCGGGCTGTTCGGGATCAGCTTGATGCCGAACAGCAGCACGATCAGGGCGACCGGGCCGGGCATCAGGAAGGTCCAGCGCCAGCCGACCTCGGTCAGCGCGCCGCCGAGGATCAGGCCCATCGAGAAGCCGCTGGCGGCGCAGGTGGTGAAGATGCTGAGGGCGCGGTTGCGATCCGGGCCCTCGTGGAAGGTCGTGGTGATGATCGAGAGCGCGGCCGGGGCGGTGAACGCCGCGGCGACGCCCTTCACGAACCGCGCCGCGATGAGCAGTTCGGGGTTGCTCGCCAGTGAGCTCAGCATCGAGACGACGGCGAAGACGGCCAGCGCGATCAGGAAGACGCGGCGCCGGCCGAGCAGGTCGGCGGTCCGCCCGCCGAGCAGCAGCAGGCCGCCGTACCCGAGCACGTAGCCGGTCACGACCCACTGCAGAGAGGCCAGGGAGACGCCCAGGTCGGCGCCGATGGACGGCAGGGACATGCCGACCATGGACACGTCCAGGCCGTCGAGGAAGATCACGCCGCAGACCACCAGAAGTGCGCCCCAGAGGCGCGCGTCCCAGGTCATGCGGGCCGGTGATGTGGTGTGCGTTGTTTCGGTCACGAGGAGAGACTATTGCATGCGTGTGCATCTAATGTCTAGGCATTAAATGCGTTTGCATAGATTGCGCGTGCATGCTATGGTCGGCTCCATGACCGCTACGAAGGTCAGTGGTGGGACTGGTGAAACCACCGCCGATGTGCGCGAATGGCGCGAGCTGCTGGCTCGCCACGCGGACCTGACCTGCGCCCTCGACCGCGCGCTGCAGGCCGGCCACGCCCTCGGCATGAGTGAGTACGAGGTGCTCGAGCGGCTCGCCGAGCTGCCGGAGCACTCCGCGAAGGTGGCGACGATCGCCAAGTCCGTGCACCTCAGCCAGAGCGCGCTGTCGCGCGTGATCGGGCGCTTGGAGGTGGCCGGCCTGGTCGAGCGGCACATGTGCCCCGAGGACCGCCGCGCCGTCAACGTCCGGCTGACCGACGAAGGCCTGCGGCGCCAGACCGAGGCCCAGCCGACCCAGCGCCGAGTGCTCGCCCAGCGGCTGCACGCGCCGCTGGTGAAGACGTGCGAGCCCGTGCCCGCAGCAGACCTCAGCTAAGGGCGGCGTCGGCGCAGCGATCACGGCAGCACGTAACGAAAAGCAGTTGCGCCCGGTACATACGCTTCAGCACGTGGAAGCCACTGCTGTCGTCGTGCGTCCGTCCGACCAAGCTGTCCTGATGCTCCCGTCGGGGCTCCCCCGGGTCGCACGGCCGGACGACTTCTGGTTCCCGGACGTCGAGTCGGTTCTGGAGGCGTTGCGGGACGAGCACGGCGTCGAGGCCGTCGTACTCACGTGTCTGTCCGACGACCCGCTCACGTACCTGATGCTCTTGTCCGGCGAGCCGCCGGCCGGCGCCCGCTGGGTGCACGACCATCCCGTCACTGCGTCGGACCTGCCCGACTGGTCACGACCGGAGTGGTTCGGCGAAGCGCCGCGGTGGATCGCCGAGCGGGTGAAGGCGACAGGCCCGTGGGCGCAGGTGAAGTCGTGGGGCCTCTCGAATGTGTTGCGCATCCCGACCGCCGGCGGCGACGTGTACTTCAAGGCGCTCTCGCAGGCGTCGACCGAGCCGGACGTCTTGCCGTTCCTGTTCGCGAACGAGCCCCAGTTCCTGCAGCGCGCGTCCACCGATCGCCCGGGTGAGGTCCCGGCGCCGATCGCGATCGACGAGCAGCACGCCTGGATGCTGCTGCCCGACCTGGGGTCGCCGCTCGCCGGCGAGAACGACATCGCGGTGTGGATCGATGCCGTGCGCAACCATGCGCGATTGCAGCGCAGTTACGCCACGGAGCCCGAACGGCTGCTGGAGTACAGCTGCGCCGACCGGCGGCTCGCCGTACTCGACGCGGAGCTGGATCACCTGCTCGCGCCGAACGCGCTGACCGAGGGCCTCGATCCGACCGAGCGGGCGAAGCTGCCGGACCGTGCGAAACAGTTGCGTGAGGCAATCGCCGAGCTGGCGGCGATCGGCGTACCGGAGACGCTGCTGCACGGCGACCTGCACCCGCGGAACCTGGCGGTGCGCGACGGTCAGGTGCTCGCGTTCGACTGGACCGACGCGGCGCTGGCGCATCCGTTCCTCGACCTGGTCACGTTCGTGGAGAAGTCGTCGCCGCTGTCGAGCGACCCGCGCGTGCGGGACGCGTACCTGGCCGAGTGGGAGGAGTACGCCGCGCCCGCCGACCTGCGCCGCGCGCTGACGCTGGCCGAGGAGCTCGGCACCCTCTACCAGACGATCACCTACCTGCACCTCGTCGACCACCTCGGCGGCCCGAGCAAGCAGTCGATGCTGCGCGGCGGGTCCGTCTGGCTCGAGAAGCTGCTAGCGGTGCAGGACGACTAGCTGGTTGCGGAGCCCGCGGCGCACCGGCGGGTCGAGGTAGCGGTCCCAGTCCGGGTGGCGCTCGCCGCGGAGCTTCGCGTAGTGCGCGAGGGCTTCGGACAGGGCGGACTCGCGCAGGTAGCCGCGGGCGAGCGGCTGCTTGCCGCGGCCGTTCGGGCGGGGCCGGCGCTCGTAGGCCGCGTTCGCGGTGAAGATCCCGAGTCCGTAGAAGACCGTGAGCAGGTCGGTGAGCGACTCGTGGTCGGGCCGCCGGACAAGTGAGATCCGGCCGCTGCCGAGCAGCAGCTCGTGGCCGGCCTCGTGGGCGTAGGTGGCGATCAACGCGACCGGATCGGCCGCCAGCGCGGGTACGAGCAGAATCTGGTTCTGCCCGTTGGTGCGGATCCAGCGCCCGGACTGCTCCTTCACCACCAAGCCGTTCACAGGGCGCCATACGCCGTCCAGCTCGAAGCTCAGCCCGCATTGCCCCGGGCGCAGGTCCATCCACGCGTCGATGCGGCCGCACAGCTCGGTCGCCGCGGCCACGCTGCCGTCGTACCCGTCGGGGATCAGGTCGGACGGCAGCGCGATCGGCCGCAGCAGTACGTCGCGCCCGAACTCGGCCACCAGCCAGTCCATCGACGATCGGATCCAGCGCCGGCTGCCGCCCGGCAACCGCTCGCGCGGCGCCTTCAAGTGGGATCTCAGCTGCTGACTTCGCCGGATCATCCCGATCGGATTCCTCACCCGCCGGATCATGCCTGTACGACGCCGCTGCGAAACCTCTTGGTTCCGCTGCGTCACCGCGGGTTGACGTCAGGGCAGCGGCGCGCCCTCCTGGATCGACGCGATCTCGGCGTCCTTCACCAGCGTCGCGAGCCGCGCGAAGGTGCGGATCCGGACCGCCCGGTCGACCTCGGTGGGCATCACCGGCAGCAGCGACTCCGGCCACAACAGGTGCCGCCGGAAGGCGTACGCCGCCAGCGCGTCGCAGGCGCCGCGCTCGCCGAGGTAGCCGAGCGTCTGCAGCGCCGAACGCCGGCCGGGGACGCGCTCGACCGCCTGGTTGGCCAGGAAGATCCCGAATCCGTGGAACACCGCGAACAGGTCCGTCAGCGCCTCGGCGTCCGGGCGCCCGCGGTCGATCAGGTGATAGCCCCAGAGCACCTCGTGCCCGAGCTCGTGAGCGGTGGCCGCGACCACGGCGGCCGGGTCGGCCAGGGTGTTTGCCGACAGCATCACCGCAGTCCCCCGGTGCCCGCCGCCGCGCAGGTCCAGCCAGGCCGCGCGCGATCCGCTGCCGGCCGGCGTCGACCAGATCGCCTCGGCACGCCGGCTGAGTTCGGCCCGGCGGACCGGGTCGGTCGCGGCGCGGATCGCCGTACAGCGTCTCACCTCGGCGTGCAGTTCGCGCTCCGCGAGTACGCCGATCTCGGCTGCGAACCCGGCTGCGGCCAGCGCAGCCACCTCGGCCGGGGTCATCGTTGCCTTCAGCCCCGACACCGCCATCAGGTCGCGGCCCTGCTCGGCGTGCAGCCGGTGCACGGCCGCGCTGCGGGCCGCCGCACGGACTTGTTCCATCCGGAAGCTGAACCGGATCCGGTCGTCGGGGACCTCCATCCACGCGCAGACCTTCAGGCAGAGTTCGCGCGCCGCGTGCTCCGAACCGTCGTACCCGGCGGGCACGAACTCGCTGGGCAGAACCGGCCGCCGGCGAAGCGGCTCGACCCCGAACCGGCCGATCAGCCAGTCCAGCGAGTTCTCGATCCACTGCTCCGGCCCACCGGGCAGCAGGACCTTCGGTCCGTACAGCTGCTCGCGATGTCGTTGCCGGCGCCGCCACGCACCGATCAGATTCATACCGGAACTGACGCGGCCGCACGCGGCCCCGTTCCATCAGGAGTGTTGCGGCTGGATCACCAGCCCAGGACGGTCGGCGGGCCGCCGATCAGCTCCTCCAGCCGGGCGACGAAGCGGGCTCGCGGCTCCGGATCGAGAGCCTGGTGCCAGTGCGGGAGGAGGGGTCCGTCGCGGACCAGCTGGTGCTGCCGGAAGCGGTACGCCGCGAGCGCTTCGGCGACAGCGTGTTCACCGAGGTAGCCGAAGGTCTCCACGGTCGGTGTGCCGAGCGTCTTCTCGTCGAGCGCCGCGTTCGCGTGCGCGATCCCGAACCCGTGCAGGACGGCGTACAGGTCGGTCAGCGGTTCGCGGAGCGGGCCGGCGGCACCCGGTACGTCGGAGGACAGCAGGACCTGGTGGCCGAGCTCGTGCGATGCCGCCGCGATCAGCACGGTCGGGTCGGCGAGGAGGCCGGAGCCGAGCATCACCGCAGTGTGGCCGGGCAGCAGCTCGACGCCCGGCAGGCAGTAGGTCAGGTCGGTCCAGCGCCCGGCGGCCGACGCCTCGGCGGCGGCGATTCCGGGGTCCGGGCGATCGGGGCGGCGCTCGAGCTCGGCGCGGCGGACGGGGTCGGGCTCGGCCGCGATCTGCCGGCAGCGGACCAGCTCGGTGAGGAAGTCGAGGAACGCGAACCGCTGGATCTCCGGCAGCAGGCCGTCGCCGTCCGTGCCGTCGTGAACGCCGCACTCGACGAGCAGTTCCTCGAACCGGTCGCCGGTCTCGGCGCCTGGCATCCGCGCGTACCTCCGGACGGCGGCGACGTCCTCCGCGGCCGCACCGCGGAACGCCGGCAGGGACCGCGCGACGTACGCGTCGACGAGGGTTGCCGCCAGCAACTGTCCCGCCTCGACGACCTGCTCCAGCTGGAAACTGAACCGGATCCGCGCCGACGGGATGCCCATCCGCTCGCTCACCTGCAAGCACAGCTCACGAGCGGCTTCCGGCGACCCGTCGTACCCGTCCGGCACGAACTCCCCCGGCACGACGGCCGGCCGCCGCAACCCGTCCGTCCCGCAGTGCTCGACGAGCAGCCCCAACCCCTCCTCGACCCACCGCCGCGCCCCACCCGGCAACTCGACCTTCGGAGCGCGCACGAGATCGCGGAAGGACATATCCATGCCAGGTCCGACGGTGCCGGCAGGTGCCATGGTTCCGCGTTATTTCAGGAGGAGTTTGCCGAGGCGGCGGGAGGCTACGTACATGCCGAGGGCGCCCATGGCGGCCAGGTAGAGCGCGTGGACCAGGAGGAACCAGTCGACATTGCCGGTGCTGAACGCGCGCTCCAGGACGACGCCCTGGTAGAGCGGGGTGATCTCGACCAGCCAGCGGATCGCCTCGGGGTAGGTCTCGACCGGGTAGAACGTGGCCGAGAACAGGAACATCGGCATGATCGCCAGCTGCACGAACTCGAAGTCCTGCCAGCTGCGCATGAACGTCGTCAGCGCCATCCCCGCACCGGCGAACGCGAACCCGATCAGCACCGCGGCGGGCAGCGCGAGCAGCGCCCACCACGACGAGATCAGGCCCATCAGCAGCATCACGACGATGAACATCGCGGAGTAGATCGCGCCGCGCAGCAGCGCCCAGGTGACCTCGCCGGTGGCCACGTCCCACGGCCGCAGCGGCGTGGCGAGCATCGAGTCGTAGAGCTTGGCGTACTTCATCCGGAAGAAGATGTTGTACGTCGAGTCGAAGATCGCGCCGTTCATCGCGGAGCTGGCGAGCATCGCCGGCGCGACGAACGCGGCGTACGCGATCTTCGTGCCGTCGGACAACGTGAAGTCGCCGACCAGGTGCGCGACGCCGACCCCGATCGAGAGCAGGTAGAACACCGGCTCGAAGAAGCCGGACAGGAACACCACCCAGGACCGCCGGTAGAGCAGGAAGTTCCGCTCGACGATGTGCCGGCCGCCGCCGAGCCGCACCGGAACCGGCAGCACGCGCGCCGCGATCGTCGCCATCAGCCGACCAGCCTTTTCGTGAAGCCGCGGACGGCGAGCCAGGTGCCGACGACGAACCACGCCAGCAGGTACGTGACGTTGAGGAGCGCGAGCCAGGGGTCGACCGTGCCGAGGCTGAGGCTGCGGCACAGGTCGACCGCGTGCCACAGCGGGCTGACGTAGGCCAGCCACTCGATCCAGTCCGGCAGCTGCGAGACCGGGAAGAACGCCCCGGAGAACAGGAACGCCGGCACCACACCGAACCGGAACACCATCGCGAACCCGGAGTCGTTGTCCAGGATCGTCGCGTACGCCGCGATCGGGCTCGCGACCGCCATCCCGACGAGCAGCGCGACCGGCAGACCGAGCACCCCGAGCGGCGACTTCAGCCCGCCGAACAGCGTGATGATCACCAGGAACACCGCGCACGACGTGAACACCCGGAACGCGATGAAGCCCAGCTGTCCGTAGACCACGTCGGCCGGCCGCAGCGGCGTCGCGATCATCGAGTGGTAGAACTTCTGCCACTTCAGCCCGCTCATCACCGGGTACGTCGCCTCGCCGACCGCGATCTGCAGCGCGGTGGCGGCCAGCAGGCCCGGCGCGATGAACTGCAGGTAGCTGACGCCGCCGAGCGCACCGGTCCCGTTGCTGTCCACGAACGAGCCGAGCCCGATCCCCATCGCGGCCAGGTAGAGCATCGGCAGCAGGAAGCTGCTGATCATCGTGCCCTTCCAGGTCCGCTTGTAGACGGTCAGCCAGTAGTCGAACATCCGGCGGCCGTTCTCCACTGCGAGCGCCATGTCAGTCCACCAACGTCCGGCCGGTCAGGCGGAGGAACACGTCCTCCAGCGTCGAGCGGCGGACCAGCACGGCGGCCGGCTGCAGACCGCGCTCGTGGACGGCGGCGACGGCGCGCTCGCCGTCGTCGGTGTAGAGCAGCAGGCGGTCGGGCAGCACCTCGATGCGCTGGGCCAGGTCCTCGACCTTGCCGGCCAGGGCGTCGTGGTCGGCGAGCATCACGTCCGGCCCGAACCGCAGCTCGGTCACCTCGCGCGTCGAGTAGTCGCGGATCAGGTCGGCCGGGGAGCCCTCGGCCGCGATCAGGCCGCCGTCCATCACCACCAGCCGGTCGCACAACTGCTCGGCCTCGTCCATGTAGTGGGTGGTGATGATCAGCGTGACGCCGGCTTGTTTGAGCCGGAAGAGCTTGTCCCACAACAGATGCCGGGCCTGCGGGTCGAGGCCGGTGGTCGGTTCGTCGAGCAGCAGCAGGTCGGGCTTGCTGACCAGCGAGCGCGCGATCGTCAGCCGGCGCTTCATCCCGCCGGACAGCTCGTCGACCTTGACCTTCGCCTTGTCGGTCAGCGCCACGAACTCGAGCAGCTCGTCGGCGCGGCTGCGGCACTCGGCCCGGCTGAGACCGAAATACCGCCCGTAGATCGTCAGGTTCTCCCGGACGGAGAGCTCGGTGTCGAGGGTGTCGTCCTGCGGGCACACCCCGAGTCGCGCGCGGATCGCCGGGCCGTCGGCGGCCGGGTCCAGGCCGAGGATGCGCAGGGTGCCGCCGCTGGTCGGCGAGACCGCGCCGATCATCCGCATCGTCGACGACTTGCCCGCGCCGTTCGGCCCGAGGAAGCCGAAGGCCTCGCCCCGCCACACGTCCAGGTCGATCCCCCGCACGGCCTCGAAGTCGCCGTACGACTTCCGCAGGCCGCGGACATGCACCAGTGACTCCCGCTCAGCACTCACCTGACCGACACTAGACGCACCTCCGGACAGTTTCTTGTCGTTTTGGGCGGGCGCGATGGCATTCACCGTTGACGATCTCCGGCAACTGACCGATCTCACCGTCAGCGCCTGGCGGTCCGCCGCGGATCGGGACTGGTCGGTCCCGGCCGGGAGCCTGACGTGGACCTGCGCGGACACGGCCGGCCACACCGTCGACACCGTGCTCGCCCCGGCGATCTTCCTGGCGTCGCGGCGGGTGGACGACTACCCGTCGTACGGGATCAGCACTCCGGGGCCGGACGCGGCTCCCGCAGTGCTGATCGAGGCGTTGCAGACCGCCGCGCGGATTCTGGTCGCAGTGGTTGCCGACGCGAGTCCCGACGTACGAGCGGTGATCTGGCGGCGGCCGCGCGTCGAGGTCCGAGGACCGGCGGACTTCCTGCCGCGGGCTGGTCTGGAACTGATCCTGCACGCGTACGACGTGTGTCAGGGGCTCGGCGTACCGTTCACTCCGCCGCACGACCTCTGCGCACGTCTGCGGGAGCACACCCGCGACTGGCCGATGTGGGCGAGCCCTGGCTGGTCCCCGCCGACGGACGACCCGGCCGCCTGGACCGACCTGCTCCGGGCGTCCGGGCGCTCAGGCCTTTGAGTAACCGAGCCGCTTCACGGCATACGCCCGCACACCCGCGGCGAGCCACTCCGGCAGGTCCCGGTCCACCAGCTCGATGATGGCGCGCTGGTCCGCGTTCTCCACCAGCAGATCGCCGAGCCCGTAGTACGTCGTGGGCGTAGCCGGCCAAACCTCCAGCACGCCGAGGTAATGCTGCTCGATCAGCTCCAGCCCTGCCGCCGAGTCCGGGAGAACACCGCGGTCCCTCGCGGCGGCCATGCGCAGCAACAGGCGACGCCCTTCGTCGCCCATCCGCTCGTAGTCCTCCCGTGTCCACCCCTCGGCCTCCCGCACCGCCTTCTCGAATCCCTCCGCCGCGCCTTCCCCGTACCGCTCGGCCAGGTCGTCCCGCAGCCGGGTGCGAGCCTGCGACAGTCCGGCGAAGAACTCGTCGTCGGCCACCGAGTCGTCCCCGGACAAGGCGGCGACGGTCCGGTCGATCGCACCGAGCATCGTGTCCAGCCGTTCCCGCTCGCGCAGCAACTGCTCGCGGTGCCCCTCGAGCGCGGCCACCTCGTTGTCCTGCTCGTCCAGGATCCGCGCGATCCCCGGCAGCGGTACGCCGAGCTCACGGAGCAGCAGGATCCGTTGCAGGCGGAACAGTTCCGGCCGGCCGTAGTACCGGTAGCCGTTCGCGGCGACGCGGCCGGGTGCGAGCAACCCGATGGCGTCGTAGTGCCGCAACGTCCGAACGGACACACCGGCAAGCTTGGCCACCTCGCTGACCGTGCGCTCCACGACACCTCCGGAAACAAGACTGGAGTATGACGTTACGTCAGCCTTTAGCGTCCGCGGCATGGCATTCACGATCCTGCACACCCGACTGGCCGACCGAGGCGCGGCGCTGCCCGCGGACTGCCTGCGGGTCGCGAACGGTCGCATCACGGCGATCGGCGGCCCGGAGATCGCCCAGCCGGGCGACACGCTCGTCGACGGCTCCGGCGCGACCCTGCTCCCAGGGCTGATCGACGCGCACGTCCACCTGGCGCCGGGGTGCGTCCAGCTCGCGGCGGCGTACGGCGTGACGACGCAGCTCGACCAGTTCAGCATGCCGGAGGTGATCGACCGCGAGACCCCGCGGTCGTCGTTCCGCACGTCCGGCATCGGCGCGACCGCGCCCGGCGGGCATCCGACGATCGCGTTCCCGCCGATCCCGTACGTCACCGGGCCCGAGGACGCGAAGCAGTTCGTCGCGGACCGGATCGCCGAGGGCGCCGACCACCTGAAGCTGATCTACGACGACGGCTCCGGCGCGATGCTGAACATCCCGACGCTCGACTCACGCACCGTCCAGGCGCTGACCGACGAGGCGCATGCCCACGGGCTCACGGTCGTCGCACATGTGTCGACGGCAGCCGGCGCGGTCAAGGTGGTCGAGTGCGGGGTCGACGTACTGGCGCATGTGCCGTCCGACCTCATGTCCCCGGCGGACATCGAAGCTGTGGCGGACGTAGCCGTCATCGCGACGCTGGGGGTCGCCGTCGACGGCTTCAACGGGCCGTCCGGACACCTGCCGCTCCTGGACGAGCCCGGGCTCATGGCGCGCATGCCCGCGCGCTGGAGACGAGTGCTGGACCACCAGTCCCGTCGCTGGATGCCGCCGGAACCACCGGACGGTACGGCGGCCCGCGCCAACACGCTGGCGCTGCACCACGCCGGCGTACGCGTGCTGGCCGGAACAGACGCACCCAACCCCGGTCTGGTGTTCGGAGCCTCGCTGCACCGGGAGCTGGTCCATCTTGTGCGTGCTGGGCTCACACCGGCGGAGGCGCTCGTGGCTGCAACCAGTGCACCGGCTGAGGTGTTCGGCCTGGCGGACCGGGGCCGGCTGACAGTCGGTGCCCGCGCAGACCTGCTGCTGGTCGACGGCGATCCACTGGCCGACATCACTGCAACCCAGCGGATCCGTCAGACCTGGGTCGGCGGAGAGCAGGGCGAGTACGACGACGAGCGAGAGCTGGCGAGCATCCGCTTCCTGGGAGAGACGACGGCCCGGATCGTCGCAGCTCTGAAGTCGCAGTTCCCGGGGTTCCCGTCGCCGGAAGACGTGGTGCGCGAGGACGGAGAGCTGCTGGGCCGCGTCGTACCGGTGACCGGCGGCTGGTTGCCGACGACAGTGTTCGGCGCGGAGCTCGGTCCGGTGAGCAGCCACGACAGCGCGGTCGAGACGGTCCAGCGAGAAGGGCTGGCGAGTCTCACCGAGACCTGGTGGGCGCGGACCGACGGGCCTTGGCTGGAGGCCGTGCTGACAGAGGTACAGCCGGAGCGGGTCCGGCTGCGCTGGAAGGACCCGCTGCTCGAACAGCCGCCGTCAGGCCGGTGGTACGACCTGACGGACATCGACCTGTCTCGTCACCCTCTCCCGACATAAGGCATGCCGGCCGCCATCACCGTCAGCGTGGGTACGGCGACCGACGTCGGCAGCTCCGCGATCCGCACGACGAAGTCGGCCACGATCTTCGGGTCGAACGTCGGCTCGACCGCGATCGAACCGTCCGGCTGGAGCACGCCCTGCTCCATCCGGGCGGTCATCGCGGTCGCGGCGTTCCCGATGTCGATCTGGCACGCCGTGATCCCGTGCGCCCGGCCCTCCAGCTCGAGGCTCTTGGTCAGACCGGTGACGGCGTGCTTGGTCGCGGTGTACGCGATCCCCTGCGGCCGCGGCACGTGCGCCGAGATGGACCCGTTGTTGATGATCCGCCCGCCCTTCGGGTCCTGCCGCAGCATCACGTCGTACGCCGCCTGCGCGCAGAGGAACGACCCGGTCAAGTTGGTGTCCACAACCCGCCGCCAGTCCTCCTCCGCGACATCCTGCACGGCCGCGGCCGGTGAGCCGATACCCGCGTTGTTCACCAGGACGTCGACCCGCTCGAGTCCTCCGAAGAACTCCCGCACCGCAGCACCGTCGGCCACATCGAGTACGACGTGCCGCACCGCCCCGCCCGCAGCGTCGACGGTCTCCTTCAGCTTCGCCTCTGTCCTGCCGGTCACCCACACCTGGAACCCAGCCGCCGCCAAGGCCAGCGCCATCTCCCGCCCCAGCCCTGACCCGCCACCGGTAACTACCGCGACCCTCGTCATGCCGTCACCCTTCTGCCTCGCCGGACTGCCGTCCAGGATGGCAGCAACGCGGCAGCGACCGCAGCG
>Ga0247821_10001063_pt1 | contig 15208 bp, 15 predicted proteins | sample 13C_Glycerol_Day_FD_192481 | JGI IMG/M metagenome (GOLD analysis project Ga0247821, IMG submission 192481) | Soil microbial communities from agricultural site in Penn Yan, New York, United States - 13C_Glycerol_Day14 | ecosystem: Environmental > Terrestrial > Soil > Agricultural land | place... | reverse complement strand
CATGTGACCATGGTTGGCGGGGTGATCGACGAGGAAACCGGGCTGCTCACCTACGCCGTGGGTGGCCACTTGCCGCTGCCGGTGCTGTATAGCCCGGGCCAGGTGCGTTACCTGGAAGGTCGCGGCTTGCCGGTGGGTCTGTTCGAAGAGGCGACCTACCAGGACCTGGTGATCGAGCTGCCCTCGCAGTTCAGCCTGAGCTTGATGTCCGATGGCATTTTGGACCTTTTGCCAGGTGACACGCTCAAAGATAAAGAAGCTGCCTTGCCGGATATCGTCAAGGCATCGGGTGGTAGCCTGGATGGGCTGCGCCAACGATTCGGATTGGCTACGCTTGGGGAGATGCCGGATGATATCGCCCTATTGGTGTTGAGCAGGAACCTTCAATGAGTACCGGTAGAATTCAGTTCGCCGAGCAGAGCGGTACCTTCGTCCTGAAGTTCGTCGGCGAAGTGCGTCTGACCCTGTGTTCGGCGCTGGATGCGACGATCGAGAAGATTTTCACCGCGCTGAACTTCTCGGCCATCGTCATCGACCTTACCGAAACCGAAAGCATCGACAGCACCACCTTGGGCCTGCTGGCCAAGCTGTCGATCCTGTCGCGGCAGAAAGTTGGCTTGTTGCCCACCGTGGTCACGACCAACCCGGACATTTCGCGACTGTTGCAGTCCATGGGCTTCGATCAGGTGTTCAACATCGTCGATCGCCCGGTGCCTTGCCCGGAATGCCTGACCGACCTGCCATCCCAGGACCAGAACGAGGATGTGGTGCGCTCCAAGGTGCTGGAGGCGCACAAGATTCTGATGGGCTTGAACGATTCCAACCGTGAAGCGTTCCATGACCTGGTGAGCGCGCTGGAGCGGACCTGATCGTGAGCCTGCACCGGCCTCATCGCCGGCAAGCCGGCTCCCACAGGTAGAGTAGATGTGCTCCCCGTCCCTGTGGGAGCTGGCTTGCCAGCGATGAGGCCAGCAAATCCCCTGCAAAACTCCCCCCTTCAGTCTTTCGTCGGCGCAAACTCGGTCGCCTCACCCCCATCAGCACTCAGCTGAAACACCCGCGCCGGCCGCCCCTGCTCATCGAAGAACACCTGCCCCAACCCAGCCCCGTTCCACAGCCGCTCCCCAGCCTTGCTGTGGCTGGGCGTGCGCGGCACCACCTCCATTTCCCGGCGCTTGGTGAACCAGTTGAGTGGCGAACGCGGCGAATAGAGCCAGCGGTTGAGCCGGTCCAGCACGTCCAGCAAACGCCGCGGAAACTCGTTCTTGATCCCGCTGCTGGTCACCTGCCACAGGTGCGGGCTGCGCTGGCGGTGGCGGATCAGCACCTCGTAGACGAACGAATAGTGCACATCGCCTGACAGGATCACGTAATGCCCTGGCGTACGCGAATGGCGGAAGATGTTCAGCACCACCTGCGCGGCACCGCGGTGGGCCATCCAGTTTTCGGCATCTACCAGCAACGGGTAGCCCAGCCAACTGAATACCCGTTGCACCGTCTCGATCAACTTCACTCCGAATATCGGCGCGGGCGAGACGATGATCGCCGAAGGGTGATCCAGCAGCGCTTGCTGCAGCTCGCACAGCGCCTCCCAGTCGAGCAGACCGGAAGGCTTGGCCAGGTCGCTTTCGCTGCGCCAGCGGCGTGTGCGCGTGTCGAGCACCAGCAGCGGCGGGTTGCTGGGCAGGTTGAACTGCCAGCCCTGGAAGCGCAGCAGGTCGTCGATCAGCGCGTCATGGGGTTGGCTGCCCAGCTGCAGGCATTGTTCTACCAGCCCCTGGCAGCCCGTCGGATCGTTGCCCCAGCCCTGGCACAACAGATAACCCAGCAAGGCATTGCCGATGATGCGCCGTGAAAACGGGTGGCTGTAGGCGGTTTCTTCCCACTGCGCCGACAGGTTCCAGTCGTCGGTGATGTCGTGGTCGTCGAAGATCATCAGGCAGGGCAGGTGGGCCATTACCCGCGCCACCTGGCCGAGGTGGCTGGCGAACGCCTCGATCAGCGGCAGCTCCTGGCGGTAGCGCGCCTGGTGCTCATCGGCAAGCCCTGCGGGCATCTCAAGGTCGATCAACTGCCAGGGCGTGGGCGACCAGACCAGCAGGTACATGGCCATGACCTCGGCGAGGGTCACCAGGTGGTTATCGGCGTTGCTGGAGGAGAAAATCGGCTTGCGCTTGCCGCCGAAGAAGCGTTCGCGCAGGTTTTCGTTGCGCGCCTGGGCGGGTAGCAGGTCGGCGCGATGGTAATAACTCGCAGGGTGGCGATAGAGCGCCTGGCTATCGGCGACCACTGCACCTTGCAGCTGCTCGTCGAACAGGCCCAGGCGTTCGATCAGTGCATGAATCGCCCGCAGCATTGGCCCTGCGACGTCGTCGGCATAAACCTGGTCGCCCGTCATCAGCAGCACGGCGGGGCGCTCTTGCGGGTTCTGGCAGGCCTGCAGCAGGCGGTCGGCGCAGAGCAGGCCATCGCTGGCGGGGTGGTGCGGCTTGCGACAGGAGCCGTGCAGCAGCTGGTCCAGGCGGCCACGCAGCACCAGGCTCGGGCGCTGGCAGCCAGGGTAGAGCAGGTGAGGGGCCCAGTCGGCAATGCCCTGGCCATCGATGCGCAGGTCGTATTCGAGGGCGACGTCGCGGGGCAGGGGCTGGCTGAAGTGAATGTCCAGCAGGTGGATGAAGGCGTGCCGGCCTATGGGAACGACCTGGCAATCCACCTTGGCCGTGCCGTCCATGATGAACTCGGGTTGCAAGGGTTGCGTGCCGACCAGCCAGATGGCCAGGCGCTGGGGCTCCAGGCGGCGCAGTACGGGGCCGGCGAGAACAAGGGGCAATGAAGTGGGGGAAGTCATCGACAGCTCTGGTGGCTATGCGGGCCTCTTCGCGGGACAAGCCCGCTCCCACAGGACCGGCGCTGCTTCAGATACAGTGCAGGGTCTGTGGGAGCGGGCTTGTCCCGCGAAGAGGCCCTTGAATTCAAGACAAACCGGGTGAAACGAAACGGGCGGAAAATGCTGAACACTTCCCGCCCGTCTGGCAATCCCGAGATGTATCAGGCTTTGTCAGCCATCAGCTTCTCCAGCTTCTCCTGGTCCCGGGCAAACTGGCGAATACCTTCAGCCAGTTTCTCGGTGCCCATGGCATCCTCGTTCATCGCCCAACGGAACTGGCTTTCGCTCAGCACTTGTTTGCCTTCGCCGGCATTGCCAGGCTTGAGCACCCGTGGCAGCTCGCCCTGATCATCGCTCAGCTGTTGCAGCAGCTCCGGGCTGATGGTCAGGCGGTCGCAACCGGCCAGTTGTTCGATCTGCCCAATGTTGCGGAAGCTGGCGCCCATGACCACGGTGTCGTAGCCATTGGCCTTGTAGTAGTTGTAGATGCGGGTCACCGACTGCACGCCCGGGTCTTCGGCGCCGACGTAGTCCGTGCCGGTGCTTTTCTTGTACCAGTCGTAGATGCGGCCCACGAACGGCGAGATCAGGAACACCCCGGCATCGGCGCAGGCCTGGGCCTGGGCGAAGGAGAACAGCAGGGTGAGGTTGGTCTGGATGCCTTCTTTCTCGAGCTTTTCGGCGGCGCGAATGCCTTCCCAGGTGGACGCCAGCTTGATCAGCACGCGGTCTTTCGAAACCCCGGCGGCCTCATACAGCCCGATCAGCTGACGGGCCTTGTTCAGCAGCGCCGGCTCGTCGAACGACAGGCGTGCGTCCACTTCGGTGGAAATACGCCCCGGAATGACCTTCAGAATGCCCGAGCCCACGGCTACGGCGAACTTGTCGCAGGCCAGGTCGACATTGCCCTTGGCATCGGCTTTCACCTGCTTGAGCAGATCGGCATAGCCAGGGATGGCGGCAGCCTTGAGCAGCAACGACGGGTTGGTGGTGGCATCGACCGGCTTGAGGCGGGTGATGGCGTCCAGGTCCCCGGTGTCGGCGACCACGGTGGTGAACTGCTTGAGTTGTTCCAGCTTGGAGGTCATGGGCGTGCTCTGTCCTGTGCGTTTACTCGACATTACCCGAGCCCCAGCGGGCGCTCAAGGGGCCTTTGGGGCGGGGGCCGATTGTCGACGGTGATGATTCGAGTCACCAGTCAGCGCGAGGTTCCCAGGCGTTCGCCTTGGATGTTGTGGCGCCCATGAGATCGAGCGCCGCCCGCGCGGCGCATCGCGAGCAAGCTCGCTCCTACATTTGTTGCAACGTGCCACGGTCTGTCAGGCCATGGTTGTCCGCTTCTTAGCGCCCGCCGAGATATCGCGTCGTACCCACAAGGCTGCCAACCATGGCCTATCAGACATAGGCACGTTGCAACAAATGTAGGAGCGAGCTTGCTCGCGATGCGCCGCGCGGGCGGCGCTCGATCTCACAGGCGCTGAAGAGGTTGTGACAAGCACCAAGCGGTCTAGCGCTGCAATACCGCCAAGCCCATTACCGCCCCTGCAACAACTCAGCCGCCTGGTCAAACACCACTAAAGGCTCCGCCGCCTTGTGAATATCCGCCGACAGCAGCTGCCGGAACCGCCGCGCCCCCGGGAACCCTTGCCCAAGCCCGAGAATATGCCGAGTAACGTGATGCATCGCCCCACCACTTTCCATATGCGCCACGATATACGGCCGCAACAGCGCCATCGCCTCACTGCGGCTGACCACCGCCGCATCGCTGGCAAACAGCTGCTGATCCACCTCAGCCAGCAGGTAAGGGTTGTGGTACGCCTCGCGCCCCAGCATCACCCCATCGAACGTCTCAAGATGCGCCTGGCACTCCGCCAAGGTCTTGATCCCGCCGTTCAGCACGATCTCCAGGTCCGGGAAGTCGGCCTTCAACTGCGCCGCCACGTCATAGCGCAGCGGCGGAACCTCACGGTTCTCCTTGGGCGACAGCCCCTCGAGAATCGCGATCCGCGCATGCACGGTAAAGCTGCGGCAGCCCGCCTCACGCACCTGGCCGACGAAGTCGCACAGCTCGGCATAGCTGTCGCGGCCATTGATGCCGATGCGGTGCTTGACCGTCACCGGCGTCGACACCGCATCACGCATGGCCTTCACGCAATCGGCCACCAGCGCCGGGTGCGCCATCAGGCAGGCGCCGATCATGTTGTTCTGCACCCGGTCGCTCGGGCAGCCGACGTTGAGGTTGACCTCGTCGTAGCCCGCCTCTTCGGCCAGGCGCGCGCAGGCGGCCAGGTCGGCCGGCACGCTGCCGCCCAGTTGCAGGGCCAGCGGGTGCTCGGACACGTCGTGGCGCAGGAAACGGTGGGCGTCGTTGTGCAGCAGGGCGCCGGTGGTGACCATTTCGGTGTAGAGCAGGGTGTGCTTGGAGAGCAGGCGCAGGAAGAACCTGCAGTGCCTGTCGGTCCAGTCCATCATGGGGGCAACGCTGAAGCGGCGGGATGGCTCAGGGCGCGTGGTTTGTGGTTTACAGGCTGTATCTAGGGACATTCTGGTCTACGCATGTTTGTACCATTTACCGGGGTTTTGAGGCGTTTTTGGTGTGACAGTCATTACCGCCATTCACGCCTGTGTCACCGAAAATCATGGCAATGGTCAGAGCAAAGGAAGAGGCCGTTGGTACGGTCATCAATACCGTCCATATCCGCCTCAAGAAAAAGGTGCCTTAGTCTACCAAGAAGACCAGATGTTCGCCTGAAAGCAGGTGGCTCAAGCCTGGGCGAAGCGACGAGAGACTGAGTTGGTTTACACAGTGCGATCGCAAGGTTTCCCCGCGTCGACCAGTGCAGTGGATCCGGCTTCAACTCGCGTGGTACGACTGCGATGCCAAGGTTGCCAACGGCCCGTTGCTAGTCACCCATCGCGTCAAAGGCCAGAGCGCGAACGGTAACCTGCTCACGATCACAATCAGTCGCAGTACCAATGCCATGGAGAAGCGTAGGGAGCTCTATAAACGTGCATTTGAGGTTAGTGCCAAAGCTGCCAGTTTCGCCAACTCAAGCCTGCTGCTTGGCTCGGCATCGTCTTCCAGCATCCAGGTTGCCGACAACCCTGTCCATGCGAGCACCCATTGCAACAACCTTCGGCGATCAATCCCGGAAGCATCTGCGATGAGTGCTATCCGACGTGCGAAGTATTCCGGTGCCAGCGCGCTTGCGTCGTCGGGATTGCAGAGAATATTGGCATAATCAAAGCCACGCTCGCCGTATAGCCCCTTGGGATCAATGGCAAGCCATCCAGCCTGGCCGAAATCAAGCACATTACCGTGATGGATATCGCCGTGAAGTACTGTGACATCGCATGGAGCAGCCAAAAGCTCGCGTGCAGCCCTCGCACAGTGTTCGAGAATTCCGCCATGAGTAGCTGCCGCACCCCATAGCGATTCGAACCACTGGGCGAGTGGAACCAACTTAGGAATGGGGTTGGGGCGTGGTGTATGAAGACGGGCTACTACTGCACAGAGGATGCGAGTGGCTTCGTCATCCCGGCCACTATTGACCATCTGGATGAGCGTGGCCGAGCCTTGCGCGCGCTTCATCAGTAAAGCTTCACCCTCGTGGGCTAGTACGGGCGCCGCACCATCGCCCTCCCACCAAGCCATGAGCTGGTTGCCCGCTTGCTCCTCCTGCACCTTTGAGACTTTAAGCATGGCGGGTACATTGCCCTGGCGAACGGGGAGTAGATTGCCATTCAGAGAGACGAATGCGTCACCGTCGATCGTCAGCGCCCATCGTTTCAGGTATTGATTGAATATGGATTCATTCAATATCGCGCTCTCCATAACATTTTCATTTGCACTCGGTAGGTGCAGAAAATGTCCTGCATTTTAGGTTTTTCTGCATCAATGCATTCTGAAGCGTTACGCCCCGGCGGATCGGAAATCCTCGCCGCACGACATGAAAACCGTGCAGTTCAAAGAACGTTTCAGCCGTCTTGCTGACGTCTGAAGTAAGTTCATCGATGCCAAGTAGCCTGGCTTCTTCATGGATACGGTTCATGAGTACAGTGCCTATTCCTTGCCGAGGATGAGTACCCGACACAAAGAAATGGTCGATGTAACCGTTCGGTTGAATGTCGGCATAGCCCACAATTTTCCCGTCTACCTCAGCCACGAACGGGCGGAGGTTTCGAAGGTGCTCCGCCCATAGCGTTTGATCAAGATCAGCAGGAGCCCAGGCCTCGACTTGATCGTGAGCGTAATCGCGTGACGCGATTTCATGAATGGCAGAGTAAAAGACGTCGAACAGGGCAGTCTCATCCCCGATTCTGAAGCGTCGAATCTCCATGGTTTTCTCACAAGGCGTTCGCAAAAAAGAAGAGTCTGTCATACCTGATAAAGATCGGGAATGAACGACCTAAACTTCCATAGGCACAACTGGATGCCTGGTTTTGGTCGTTCGCTACCGCGCGGTCGTTCAAGGATGGGGTAGTGGTGGCTTTCTACCCGTGGGTCGGCGCAAGCATTTGCACCGTCCCCATTCGGATTGACCGCACAGGGCGCTAGTTCACCCACTGCGCCCAGTGTTCGCCCGCAAACAATCGCGGAAGCAAGATCCCCGATCAGATGGCCCGCTGATTGACCCGTGCAGACAACTGTTCAGCACTCTCCTTACGCTCCGAATACCGATCCACCAGGTAATCCTGACGATCGCGCAGCAACAGGGTGAACTTCACCAACTCCTCCATCACATCAACCACCCGGTCGTAGTACGCCGAAGGCTTCATCCGTCCAGCATCGTCGAACTCCATATAGGCCTTGGGCACCGATGACTGGTTAGGAATGGTGAACATACGCATCCATCGCCCCAGCACACGCAGCTGGTTGACCACGTTGAACGACTGCGACCCACCGCACACCTGCATCACCGCCAGCGTCTTGCCTTGAGTGGGCCGTACTGCGCCGAGTGCCAGCGGTATCCAGTCGATCTGTGCCTTGAACACGGCCGACAGCGCGCCATGGCGCTCCGGCGAACACCAGACCTGGCCTTCGGACCACTGCACCAAATCACGTAGCTCCTGCACCTTGGGATGTTCGACAGGCGCATCGTCAGGCAAGGGCAGGCCGGAAGGGTCGAAGATGCGCGCCTCGGCACCGAAGTGTTCCAGCAGGCGTGCTGCTTCCTCCACCAGCAAGCGGCTGAAGGAGCGTTCGCGAGTCGATCCGTAGAGCAGCAGGATACGGGGCTTGTGGTCGCTGCTGCGCGTCGCGGCAGGCGCCGCGTCGAAAAGCGAAAGGTCGAGGTTGGGCAGTTGTTCTGACATGGGTTTCCTCCTGCTCAGAGCGCGCCGATCCGATCCAGCTCGCGCTTGAGCTGATCACGGTCGAGTGCGTCGAAAGGCAGTGCAAAGAAGGCTTGGAAGCGTTTTTCGATATGGGCGAGGGTGGCGCTGAAGGCGGCGTCGATCGAGGCTTCGTCACCCGTGACATCGGACGGGTCCTCCAGCCCCCAGTGGGCTTTCAGCGCGGGGCCGAAGTACACCGGGCAGGTTTCGCCAGCGGCCTTGTCACAGACGGTGATGACGATATCGGGCGGGTTGCCCTCGAAGGCATCGTTACCCTTGCTGCTGAGGCCTTCGGTGGCGATGCCGGCCTGTCGCAGGGTAGTGAGGCTGCGTGGCAGCACTTGGCCCTTGGGGAAGCTGCCGGCGCTGATCGCCTCGAACCCAGGTGCTGCCATGTGGTTGAACATGGCTTCGGAAAGGATGCTGCGGCAGCTGTTGGCCGTGCACATGAACAGGACTCGCATGGAAGGCTCCTCGCTTCAGGGCGGATTTCAGAGGCTCAGGCGCAGTGCCAGGGCCGAAAGTGTGATCAGCAGAACGGGCAGGGTCAGGAAAATGCCGACCTTGAAGTAGTACCCCCACGTGATACGCACGCCTTTGCGTTCCAGTACGTGCAGCCAGAGCAGCGTGGCGAGGCTGCCGATGGGGGTGATCTTGGGGCCCAGGTCGCAGCCGATGACATTGGCGTAGATCATCGCCTCACGTACCAGGCCGTCTGCGCCGCTCGCCTGGATCGACAAGGCGCCGATCAGCACGCTGGGCATGTTGTTCATCACCGACGACAACAGTGCCGAAAGCAGGCCGGTACCCAGGGCGGCGCTCCACAAGCCATGCTCGGCCAGTCGGTCGAGCCACTGCGTGAGGAAATCCGTGAGCCCGGCATTCTTCAGGCCGTACACCACCAGGTACATGCCGAGGGAAAAGATCACGACTTGCCAGGGGGCTTCGCGCAGGACGCGCCGGGTAGAGATCTTGTGGCCGCGGGCTGCGACCGCAAAGAGGATGGCGGCACATACGCCAGCCACTGCGCTGATCGGGATGCCCAGCGGCTCCAGCGCAAACAGGCCGACCAACAGCAACAGCAGGGTCCACCACCCCACGACAAACGTGGCGCGGTCACGGATGACGGCATTGGGCTCCTGCAGCGCTTCAACGGCGTAGCGCCTTGGCAGGTCGCGACGGAAAAACAGAAACAGCACCAGCAAGGTCGCAGCCACGCTGGCCAGGTTCACCGGGACCATCACCGAGGCGTACTCAGCGAACCCCAGCTTGAAGTAGTCGGCCGAGACGATGTTTACCAGGTTGGATACCACCAGTGGCAAGCTCGCCGTGTCGGCGATGAAGCCGGCTGCCATGACGAATGCCAGCGTCGCGGCCGGTGAAAATCGCAACGCGACCAGCATCGACATGACGATAGGCGTAAGAATCAACGCCGCACCATCGTTGGCGAACAGCGCCGATACGGCGGCGCCCAGCAGCACGCAGAAGGCGAACAGTCGGTAGCCACTGCCTTTTGCCCAACGGGCCACGTGCAGCGCCGCCCATTCGAAGAAGCCTGCCTCATCCAGCAACAGGCTGATGATGATGACCGCGATGAAGGTCGCCGTGGCATTCCAGACAATGGCCCAGACGGTCGGGATGTCTTGCAGGGAAACTGCACCCACGGCCAGCGCGATGATTGCGCCCAACGCGGCGCTCCAGCCGACGCCAAGGCCCTTGGGTTGCCAGATGACCAGAATCAGTGTGAAGACGAAGACAGCGACAGCAATCAGCATGGGAAACTCGTTCGATGGGTCAGCAACAGGCGGCGGCGCGTACCGGGCGGTCGTCCATGTTCTGCAAGCGTGAGGCGTTTTCTTGCAGCCATTGGGCATTGGCCTGCAAGGTCACCTGGAGCATCTCGTGCACCCAGGCGGGCAGTTCCGGGTTGAGGCGGTAGTAGACCCACTGCCCCTGACGGCGATCGAGCAGCAGGCCGCTGCTACGCAGTTGCGCCAGATGGCGGCTGATCTTCGGCTGGCTGTCGTCCAGGGCGCACATCAGCTCACAGACGCACAGCTCGCCCAAGCGGACGATGAGCAGCGTGGCACGGGCACGGGTCTCGTCGGACAAGCATTTGAAGACCTCGGGAGGGGTAATCATGGCAGGGCCTTTTACATATGGATAATCGAATATACGGATTTCCATATGTAAAGAGCAAGGCGTTTGTGACGCGCGGTGGGGCAGGGTGCCCATGCTAACCTGATGGCACTTCACGCCCAGGCTCGAACGCCCATGTCCATTGCCGACAATCTGATTGCCTTTACCCTCGCGGCCACGTTGTTGACCCTGACCCCAGGTCTCGATACCGCGTTGATCTTGCGCACCTCGACCGTAGAGGGCCGCAAGCAGGGGCTGCGCGCGGCGCTGGGCATCAATGCCGGTTGCCTGCTCTGGGGCGCTGCGGTTGCCTTCGGCCTGGGGGCATTGATAGCGGTGTCGCAGCTGGCCTACGACATCCTCAAGTACTGCGGCGCTGCCTATCTGGCGTGGCTGGGGATGAACATGCTGGTACGGCCCCGGCAATCGCTGGGCGCCGTTGCAGCGCAGGGGCGATCAGAAGCCAACTGGTTCCTGAAAGGGATGCTGGGTAACTTGCTGAACCCGAAAGTCGGTATTTTCTACGTCTCTTTCCTGCCCCAGTTCATCCCGCAAGGCCAGCCGCTCGTGGCCTGGACGTTCGGCCTGGTCGGTATCCACGTGGCCCTGGGGTTGCTCTGGTCGATGGTCCTGATCGGCGCAACGCAGTCGCTTGCGGGTGTGTTGCGCCGGGAAAAGGTCATCCAGTGGATGGACCGTGCGACAGGCCTGGTGTTTGTCCTGTTTGCCGCACGGCTGGCACTGAGCAGGCGATAACGGCTCAGTTCTTGATAGCGGCGGTTTCCTGCACCCGCTCGTTCTTGTCCATCGGCAACTTGTCGAATTCGACCAACTTGCCATACGGATTACCGATCCACCGCGGCGCAACGACGAACTGCGAGCTCACCAGGCTTTTCGCTGGCTCGTAGCGGTCATAGCTCAACCCGGCCAGGTCCGACAGCGTGTGAATCAGGTGCGAACTGCTGTAGGGCCGGTTGACCATGGCCTGCAGATCACGCGGGTGAGCCGCCTGCCAGCTCGGGGAGGTCCACACCATGAACGGGATGGTGTACATCGGCCGGGTCGGCGCACCTTCGTTACGGCCCAGGCGGTCATGGTTGCCGGAGCTGTAGACATCCTCGCCATGGTCCGACAGGAACATCAGGAAGCCATTGGGTGTACTGGCCGCATAGCGCTTGATCAGGCTCGACACCACGTAGTCGTTGTAGCGCACGGCGTTGTCATAGAAGTTGTAGGTCTCTGCCTGGCTGTCGCTCAGCGCGGCCGGCACGCCCTGACGGTCGGTGAAGTGCGCGTAGTCATTCGGATAGCGATAGCGGTAGTCCATGTGCGTGCCAAGCAGATGGATGATGATGAACTTGTTCTTCGCCGGGTCCTGCAGGGCCTTTTCGAAGGGCGCGAGCACCACGTCGTCATACTGACGGGCGTTCTGGCTGCGCTGGTTGTTCAGGTACACCGGCTCGTCCGTCTGCTGCGAGAAGTTGGTGAGCATGGTGTTGCGCTTGGTCATGGTCTGCTGGTTGGTGATCCAGAAGGTCTTGTAGCCTGCCTGCTTCATCAGGTTGATCAGCGACGGATCGGTGAGGAAGCGGTCGGGGTTCTGCTGGTCGCCGAAGGTGAGGATCTGCTGCATGACCTCGATGGTGTAGGGGCGCGGCGAAACCACGTTGCGGAACACGGTCAGGCTCTTGTCGCTGGCGGCCAGGGCGTCGAGGTTGGGCGTGGTGTCGCGGTTGTAGCCGTACAGGTGCATGTGCTCGCGGGTGGTCGACTCGCCGAGGACCAGCACCAGGGTGCGGGGCGCGTCACCGCTGCTGTCCTGCAGTTGCTGCAGGGGCGGCAGGGCGGCGTTCTGGGCCAGCAAGGCCTGCATGTTGTCCAGCTGCTGGCGGTACTGCTTGTAGCCGACCAGCAGCTGCCAGGGCACCGCCGGCTCCATGCGTTGCTGGACCTTGTCCAAGGCATCGGCGAAGTTGCGTTCCTGCTTGACCATCTGCTTGTAGAACGGGAACACCAGGGTGGCGGCCAGCAACAGCACGACCACCGGCAGGCGGCTGCGCAGGGGCAGGGTGACCGGGCGCACGCGTTTCCACAGCAGCACGGCGCCCACGGTGTACAGCAGCAACCCCAGCATCAGCCAGATATTGAAGTACTGGCTGAAGTACTCACCTGCTTCGGCGGTGTTCGATTCGAACATCACGAAGATCACGCTTTGCGAGAACTCCTGGCGATAGATACCGAAGTAGCTCAGGCCCACCAGCGAGGCAGCCCACAGCACCAGGCCGATGACGGCTGCAGTGGCGCGGGTGAAGCGGGGCGCCAACAGCACCGGCACAAGCCAGAGGGTGCTGAGGAAGAGGGAGTTGCGAAACCCTGCAAAACCGGTGGTGCCACTGAACAGCAGAAGCGCCTGGGTGACGCCGGAAAAATACCAGAAGAACAGCAGGAGCCAGCCCAGGCCGGCCCAGTCCACGCGCGCTGGCGAGGATGGGGATGCGGTGTTTGACACGTTTGCCTCGTAAAACCAGTAATCCATATGGCGGCCGTCAGGATCGGGCGGCTGCCGAGAGGCAGTGACGCTAAAGGGGCATGTGTGAAAATTACGTCAACGTGGCAAGTGAAAAGTCTTAACAATTCTTTGCGAAGAGGGTGGGTTTTGAGGGTTCCTACACATTAAGAATCAGATTTTCCCTCTGTTTTGTAGTCCTTTTCTGAATCAAGCTTTGGGGCATTGCGGTGGAAAACTGAGCCCCCTAGTCTCGCTGGGTCGTTGCAAATTCAACGACCGGGTCTGCAAGCCCGAACTTGGTTTGGCCTCAGTTATCGATTGCTTTGAGCAATGGTGGCTGCGTGCGGGTGGTTTTCGGACCAGCCGGGCGATAGGCCTCCAAGTCCCGGTCTTGCAGGCCCGCACGTAGCCGCCACCCTTTCATCTGCAAGTGATCTGGCGACGGTCCTGACTGATTAATTACCACGAGGCCGCCATGCTCAAGATAGTCCCCGATCCACCTTATTCCCCCGATGCCTCCCACTACCTCGAAGACACGTTGATCGAGGCTACCGAATACGTGCTCTGTGGCCTGACATTGGCCCAACACGCGATCACCACGCTACCGAAGTCGCCCGCCACCCTCATGACCCTCGCGGTGATGCATGAGATGGAAGCTGTGCGCACGTTGCTGGAATCGGCGATTGCGCAGGTGCAGCTGAAGAGTCCGCGGCAGGTGCACACCTTGCATTGACGCACTGATGAAAAATGAGGGTTGAAAATGGACAAGGAACTCCCTGAAGAAACCGGCCGTCTCGGCTTCACCGTAGGCTCCGCCAGTTGTGTAGACGGCGTGGTCGAGGGCAAGCGCCTGTTCCGGGTCGAGCCCGGCAACTGCTGCGACCATGCAATGGAGCAGGCCTCGGTGCTGATGGACTGCTCACGGCGCGCCTCCTTCATCGGTGTGATGGACGACGAACCCGTACTGGTCTGGGCCTCGCACTATCTGTGCGAGATGGCCAAGGCGCTGATGGATGATGCGCACATGGGGATGCTCAAGGCCAAGTGAAGCACCGTGCGAGCGACGTTCGACACATTGGGAAAAGTCGCGAAAGCGGCGGTTACATTGCTGTACGACGTCGCTCGATCAAAGCGCCCATAGTTGTTCAGAGTGCCGGATGCTCTTTGGAGGGTTGCCGAGATGCCATTGGTCGCCTCGGGGGATGAGAGGGTGGCTTTGATCCGGTTTTTGTACGATGATTTTCGTATTGACAGGGATGTACTATGGAAACCGGCTTCAGGAAGGCCAGGCGGCAGGTGATTGCCGCGCTTGAGTCTGGCAATTATCTGCACGTATCGCGCGGTGATATCGAAGTGAGAAACCTGCTGGCGACAGGGGCTGTGTCGGCCTGCGAGATTGTCGACATCATTCGTTCCTGTAACGGTACCCATCACAGCAGCAGCCCCCACCACAGCGTCGCCGCCATCGAGGTCCATGTGATCAAGCGGCTGGGGTGGTACATCAAGTTTTACTTCATCGAACCAGACACCTGGTTCATCAGTGTTCACCAATGAGTAATCCGATCATGAAGATCCTGTTCGAAGGGGATACCGGCAAGGCGCTGTGCGAGCACTGCCAGGCCGTGGTGAGCATGCACTATGCCCGCCGGGACGTACCGTTCAGTGATGGCCAGGGTGCAGCCAAGGATATTCTGGTGGGCGTGTGCAACCAGTGCGATACCGTGGTGGCCATTCCTGCGCAGTCCACGCCCGCCATCCGCGAGGTGCGCAAGCAGCAACTGAAATCCATCGAGGCGCGCTTGCCTGCCGTCTACCTGGATGTGCTGGATGCTGCCATGCATGCGGTCAGTTGCGAGGCCGGGGCGAACTTGCGCAAGCTGTTCCTCGCCCACTACTTCCAACTGTTGGTGCAGAGCCATCAGAGCGATCAGTTGCAGCCCGTGCATGAAGCCTTCATGCAAAGCCTGGAGCAACATCGGCACCAGCGAGGGCTAACGCCTTCCAGTTCGACCCGGCGTCTGTCGATGAAGGTGAATCCTTACATGGCAGAGGACTTCCTGGCACTCCAGCAGCAGACGCGCATGAATCAGACCGAGTTGCTCAAGTCGGTCATCGCGCGGATTCAATCGGATGTGCTGGAGATCAGGGATCAGGGTGTGATCCATGCGCTGCAGCATTTGGCCCGGTTAGCGGTGTAGCTACTGGCGGGCCAACCCTAAGGTCGGTTTCAGAATGCGCCTGGTCGCTCGCATGCAACCCTGCGGCGCCACAAGTGCCATGCTTGTGGGATGCCCATGAGCCCAGTGCGCGCAGACGCACGGCCATCGGCAAGGAGG
>Ga0247821_10001062_pt1 | contig 15211 bp, 16 predicted proteins | sample 13C_Glycerol_Day_FD_192481 | JGI IMG/M metagenome (GOLD analysis project Ga0247821, IMG submission 192481) | Soil microbial communities from agricultural site in Penn Yan, New York, United States - 13C_Glycerol_Day14 | ecosystem: Environmental > Terrestrial > Soil > Agricultural land | place... | reverse complement strand
CGCCAGGCCCGCGCAGCGCAACCACGGCGACAACTACCTGATGCTGGGCGACGCCTACACCTTCATCGACCCGGTGTTCTCCTCGGGCGTGTGGCTGGCCATGAGCGGCGGCGAGCTGGGCGCGCAGACCATCGACACCTGCCTTCGCCAGCCCGCGCAGGCGCGCGCGGCGCTCAGGCGTTTCGACCGCCACAGCCGCCACGGACCGAAGGCGTTCTCTTGGTTCATCTACCGCGTGACCAACCCCATCATGCGCGACTTCTTCATGGGCCCACGCAACATCTTCCGCGTGAAAGAAGCCCTGCTGTCCACGCTGGCGGGCGACGTGTATGGCGGCGCGCCGATCGGGCGGTCGATGCTGGCCTTCAAGACCCTTTACCTGCTGGCCAACCTCACCCAGCCGCGCCGCGCGTTCAACGCCTGGCGCAAGCGCCGCGTCAACATCCGGCCTGCGGACGAAACCGCCCTGGCCCGCACGCCGTGAGCTTGCAACACACCATCAGCCGGGCGTCCGCTGCGCCCGCCGACGGCGAGGTGCTGGGCGGCATGTCGATCGGGGAACCGAAGGACCTGGGCCCGATGGCCTGGCCGCACCAGCCCCTGCGCGCGCCCGTGCTGCCCGCGGGCGCGCCAGCGGCGCACGAGCACTGGCGCGTGGACGGCCCACTGCGCCAAGGCCGCGACGAGGGCATCCACTGGTGCCGCAACGCCGAACTGCTCTATGGCGTAATCGAGCTGAATGAGGCCGAACAGGCCCCCACGGCAGAGGGCGGCTCGCCGCTGCAGACGGCGAGCCGAGTGCTCTACGAGCGCCTGTTCCGCCTGCTGCGCGCGCAGGGCACGCCGCACCTGTGGCGGGTCTGGAACTACATGGCCGACATCAACGGCGAGTCGCACGGGCTGGAGCGTTACCGTCAGTTCAACCTGGGCCGCTACGAAGCCTTCGTGCACGCGCAGCGCGAGACCGGCGGCCAGGTGCCCGCGGCCTGCGCCATCGGCGTGGCCGGTGGCCCGCTCTCGGTGGCCTTCCTGGCCGGCCGCTCGCCGGTGGTGCCGCTGGAGAACCCGCGCCAGGTGAGTGCCTGGCGCTACCCCTCGCAGTACGGGCCGCGCGCCCCCACCTTTTCGCGCGCCGCGCTGGCCTACCCGCGCGGGCGCGAGGCGCTGTTCGTCTCGGGCACGGCCAGCATCGTGGGGCACGCCACGGTGCATCCCGGCGATGTGGCCGCGCAGTGCGAGGAGACCGCGCGCAACATCGAGTGCCTGGTGCAGGAGGCCAACCGCGTGGCGCGCTCGGGCCGGCCGTTTTCGTTCACCGGCCTGAGCCACCGCGCCTACGTGCGCCACGCCGCCGACGTGGACACCGTGCAGCGCACGCTGCAGCCGCTGCTGCGCGGCGCTTCGCTGGTGTGCGTGCGGGCCGACATCTGCCGCGCCGACCTGCTGGTGGAAATCGAGAGCCAGGCCATCCACCCACTGGGGTCGCCATGAGCACGGCCGCGACCCGCCCGACCTCGCTGCTGTGGAGCGTGTACGAGCACCTCGCGATGGTGGTGGGCCTGAGCGCGCTGGCGCTGGTGTGCCTGAGCTGGACGCCACCGGCGCTGGCCCTGTACCCGCTGTTGCCCCGGCCGCTGGGCCGCTGGCTCGGCCGCCAGGCCATCATGCGCGGCTTTCGCCTGTACGTCGGCATCCTGCGCCTGCTGTGCGCCTGCCGCTTCGACCTGTCCGAGATCGATGCGCTGCGCGACCAGGGGCCCATGGTCATCGCGGCCAACCACCCCTCGCTGCTCGACGCCGTGCTGATCACCTCGCGCCTGCCCAACGCGGTCTGCTTCATGAAGGCCGACCTGATGGACAACCCGCTGCTCGGCGCGGGCGCGCGCCTGGCGCGCTACGTGCGCAACGACAACCTGCTCACCGCCGTGCTGAACTGCCGCCGCGAGCTGCAGCAGGGCGCGCAGGTGCTGATCTTCCCCGAGGGCACGCGCACGCGCGGCTACCCGGCGAACCCGATCAACCCGCTATCGCGCTCCACCGCGCTGATCGCCGCCCGCGCCGAGGTGCCGGTGCAGACGCTGATCGTGGAGTTTTCCAGCCCCTACCTGGGCAAGGGCTGGCCGATCTGGCGCCGCCCCCTGCTGCCGCTGACCTGCCGCATCCGCCTGGGCCGGCGTTTCGAGGCGCCACGCAACCCGGGCGCCTTCACGCAGGAGCTGGAAGACTATTTCCGTGCCATGCTCGACCCCTCTTCCCCACCGATGGCGTCGTCCGCCGCCGCCTGATCCATGCCCGTTTCCAGCACCACGCACCTGGTCCTCATCCCCAGCTACAACCCGGGCCGCAAGGTATTGGCCACGGTGCGCGCCGCGCGCGCGCAATGGACGCCCGTGTGGGTGGTGGTCGATGGCAGCACCGACGGCTCGGCCGACTGGCTGACCGAAGAGGCCGCCAGCGACCCGGGCCTGCGCGTGCTGGTGCTGCCCGAGAACCAGGGCAAGGGCTCGGCCGTGCTGCACGGCATCACGGTCGCGGCGCAGCAGGGCTTCACGCACGCGCTGACCATGGACTCCGACGGCCAGCACCCCGAAACCCTGATCTCCGACTTCATGGCCGCCTCGCAGGCCGAGCCCGAGGCCATGGTGCTGGGCAAGCCGGTGTTCGGTCCCGAAGCGCCCCTGGTGCGCGTGCTGGGCCGCAAGCTCTCGAACGGCTGGGCCAACCTGGAAACGCTGGGCTTCGGCATCGGCGATTCGCTCTACGGGTTTCGTGTCTACCCGATCGCGCCGCTGATGCGCGTGATGCACGGCACGCGCTTCATGCGCCGCTTCGACTTCGACCCCGAGGCCGTGGTGCGCCTGAGCTGGGCCGGCGTGCGGCCGATCAACATCGACGCCCCGGTGCGCTACTTCACGCCCGAAGAGGGTGGCGTCTCGCATTTCAACTACCTGCGCGACAACCTGCTGCTCAGCGGCATGCACACGCGCCTGTTCACCGGCTTCGTGCTGCGCCTGCCCCTGCTGCTCTGGCGGCGCCTGACCGGCTGACACCCGCACCGCCATGAACACCACCGAGATCTTCCTGATCGCCATGGCGATCATCTTCACCGTGCCGTGGCTGATCTGGCGGCTGGGGCGCACCGACTACTGGGCGCCGCTGGTGGTGGTGCAGATCGTCACCGGCATCCTGCTCGGCCCCGGCGTGCTGGGCAAGGCCTTCCCCGAGTACCACGCCTTCGTCTTCAGCCCGGTGGTGATCCAGTCACTCAACGGCATCGCGTGGTGGGCCGTGATGCTGTTCGTGATGATCGCGGGCATCGAACTCGACCTGCGCCAGGCCTGGAAACACCGGCGCGAGAGCGGCATCACCGCCGGTCTGGCCCTGGGCGCGCCGCTGCTGCTGGGCAGCGCGGCCGCGCTGGTGATGCTGGGCATGCCGGGCTGGATGGGCGCGTCCGCGCGGCCCTGGCAGTTCGTGCTCGGCGTGGGCATGGCCTGCGCGGTCACTGCGCTGCCCATCCTGATCCTGCTGATGGAGAAGCTGCAGCTGCTGCGCCAGCCGCTGGGCCAGCGCATCCTGCGCTACGCGAGCGTGGACGACATCGCGATCTGGGGCGTGCTCGCGCTGATCCTGATGGACTGGCAGCGCGTGGGCAAACAGGGCGCCTTCATTCTCGCCTTCGTCGTGCTGAGCTGGGCCTTCCGCCACCTGATGCGCCGCCTGGCCGAGACCGACCGATGGGCCGTCGCGCTGATCTGGCTCGCGATCTGCGCCTTCGGCGCCGACTGGTCGGGCCTGCACTACATGGTGGGCGCCTTCCTGGCCGGTGTGGTGATGGACGCCGACTGGTTCGACCAGGACAAGCTGGACCAGTTGCGCCACCACGTGCTGCTGGTGATCATGCCGGTGTTCTTCCTCTCCACCGGCCTGCGCACCAACTGGGACGTGGGCGGTGCGGCGGTGTTCGGCATGGCGGCCCTGCTGCTGCTGGCCTCGGTCAGTGGCAAGCTGATCGGTGTGCACTTGGCCGGCCGCGTGCTGAAGTGGCCGCCGGGCGAGGCCTCCCTGATCGGCTGGCTGCTGCAGACCAAGGCGCTGATCATGATCATCTTCGCCAACATCCTGCTGGACAAGCAGGTGATCACCAGCGAGACCTTCACCGCGCTGCTGCTGATGGCGGTGGCCAGCACCATGCTCACGGTGCCCATCGTGGAGCCCAAGCTGCGCGGCGCCGCGCGGGGCGCCAGCGCGCTGCGCCATCCCTGACGGCAGGCTCAGAACTGCAGGAAGCTCACGCCCGCGCCCAGGCTGGTCTGGCGGAAGTTGTAATCCGACAGCGTTTCGCCATAACCGCTGAACAGCTGCACGTACCAGCGCAACCCATTGGGTTGGTCGCGCACCACGGGGTAGGTCCATTCGAGCGACGTGCTCCCGCGGTTGCCACCGCGCAGCGTGCTGCGGTGCACCAGCGACGCGGTGTGCACCCCGCTCGCCCACCCGAGGTTGAACTCCGCCTTGCCACGGTAGTCGATGAGATCGGGGTTGTTGTCGTCTTCGTCGCGCTCCCGCAGGCGCTTGTTGAGTTTCGTCGTGAAGGTCCAGTTGCCGCGCTCGAAGCCGGCGCCGAGGTACACCCGGTTCCAGCTGCGCGACAAGGGGTCGGACTGCCCGTTCGACTGGTGCGCGAGGCCCAGCTGGGTGAAGCGCCATTGCCAGCCCAGCGGCAAGGCTCGGAACTGCGGCGCGGTGGGCACCACGTAGATCAGCTCGGGCTGGTAGTCGGTGTTGCGAAAGGGCCGCGAGTCGGCGTGGTTGTAGACCTGCCACATCGTCTGCAGGGTGAAGGCGCCCCACAGGTCGCCCCCGGGGAAACCGACATCCTGCAGGAACTTGGTGCGCAGCGACAGCTGGAATTTCGCCTCTTCCCGGCGGTCATCGGGCGCGGTCACGGCTGCCTGCGTCGGCGACTGGGGCGAGCGGTTGATGCGGGAGGTGACGTGCACGGGCAGCACGTAGTTCGGGTGATAACCCACGAAATTGAACACACCGCGCTTGTCGGCCGGGTCCAGCTCCCAGAACTTGGCCAGCAGGCTGCTGGAAGAGGCCGGAGCGGCCGCCGGGGGCAGCTGCCCGCCCGACTGCGACAGCAGCGAGGGGGCCGGGTCCGCCGTGGCCGCTTCGCCCCCGAACGGTTGCTGCGCCACCGGGGCGGCAGGCGCCGGCGCGCGCCCGGCGAGCTTGTCGTAACAGGTCAGGCGGTCGGCCGCGGCGCCGATGGCGGCGCAGGCCTCCAGCGTGGGGGGCGTCTCGGTCTGCGCCTGTGCGGGCAGGCCCGCCGCGAGGCCGCACAGCAGGATGAATGGGGAGAGGTTTTCAGGTTTCACAGGCAGGCCCTCAGCACATCGCACCGTTGATGGAGATCACCTGCCCACTCACGTAGGCCGCCTTGTCGGACACCAGAAACGCCACCAGCTCGGCCACCTCGTCCGCGCGGCCCGCGCGCTGCATGGGCACCAGGCGCTTGATGGCCTCCGCGTCGAAGGCGCCTTCGATCATGTCGGTCTCGATGATTCCCGGGGCCACCGCATTGACGGTGATGCCCCGGCTGGCGAGTTCGAGCGCGAGCGACTTGCTCGCCGCGTGCAGCGCGCCCTTGGCGGCCGCGTAGTTGACCTGCCCCCGGTTGCCCATGAGGCCGGCGATGGACGAGATGCTCACGATGCGGCCCCAGCGTTTCCGGATCATGGGCATGGTGAGCGGCTGCGTCACGTTGTAGAAGCCGTTGAGCGAGACATTGAGCACGCGGTCCCACTGCTCGCCGCTCATGCCGGGGAACACGGCGTCGTCGTGGATGCCGGCGTTGTTCACCAGGACCTGGATCGCACCTGCCTCGGTCAACGTGACCAGCGCGGCGGCGGTGGCCACGCGGTCGGTCACGTCGAAGGCCACGGCCTCGGCGCTGCCGCCACTGTCGCGGATGGTCGACGCGATGGCCTGGGCCTTGTCGAGCTGGCGGTTGGCGTGCACGATCACGTGGTGGCCGTCGGTGGCCAGGCGCTGGCAGATCGCCGCGCCAATGCCGCCGCTGCCGCCGGTGACGAGGGCTCGTTTCATGGCTGCGGGTCCTTGTTGGGGTTCAGGGAGTCGGCGTCGAGCACCACGGCCGCGCGCCCTTCGAGCAGGCAGCGGCCGGCGTGGCACACGGTGAAGCGGTAGAGCACGTTGGAGGCATCGCCCGAGAGGCGCTCGGCGCGCACGTCCAGCGCGCCCGGCAGGTCGCCGAGCGGCTCGGCATGCAGGGTGACGCCGCGCACGCTGGTGAGGTAGCCCTGGCGCGGCGCGGCCTCGGTGCCGGCCACCAGCGCGCCGTGCACCGCCATGGCCTGGGCCGCGTACTCGATGCCATTGGCCACGCCCAGGCGGCCGTGCGCGCGCAGCGGGTGCGCCGGGTCGGCGTGGCCCACGGCACGGCACACCACGTGATCGGCCGACCACTCGGTGACGGCGTCGAGCAGGCACATGGTGCCCTGGTGCGGGATGCGGGCCGCGATGCCCTCGTGGTTCAGCGTGGCCGGGTTCACTGGCGCACCTTCGCCCTGCGGGCTGCGGTGCGAGCTTGCTTGGGAACGGCCCGGCGCTGCGCTCATGCGGGGTCGATCCGGACCGCGAGCCGCAGGCCGGGCAGGTAGTCGATGCAGACCTCGCCGCTGCGGCCTTGAGCCAGGCGCTCCAGCAGCGGCAGCGAACGCAGCGCGGGAATGGCCGCGCGCAAGGGTTCCAGCGCGGCCTGCTCCAGGGGCCGCGCGGGCGCTTCGGTGGTCTGCACGGTAATGCGCGCCAGTGCCTGCGGCGAGGGCTGGCACTCCAGCCGCAGGGACACGCCCGCGCAGTCCGGCACGGGCCGCTTGGCGAACAGGGGTTCGGGGTACTCGCTGTCGTAGGCCAGCAGCAGCGTGGCCTGGCGGTCCAGCACCACCTGACCGAGCGCGTCGATCAGGCCGGCGCCGAAGCTGCCGTCGTGGGCACACAGCACCTGGCACGGTGCCATCGACTTCGTGGCGATGCCCCAGTAGCCGGCGGGCGCGTTGTGCACCGAGTTGTGGAAGCGCGTGGGCGAGATGTGGCGGTCGTCGGTGGCAAGCTGCTCGCACAGCGCGTGGCAGTTGTGGCCGTCCGAGCCCGAGGCGCTGAACACCGTGGCCAGGGTGGACACGTCGGCGCCGGCCGCGGCTTCCAGGCCGATGCCCAGCGCGAGCTTGATCACGCGGCTGGCTCGGCGGCGCTCAGCCGGTGGCAGCAGCGTGGGCGTGGGCAGCACCGAGGGCGCGGAGGTCCAGGCCTGCTCACCGCGCAGCACGGCGCGCGCGCTGGGCCAGTCGGGCAGGCCCGGCGCGATCAGGCCGATGCCGGTGATCCAGGCGGTCAGGGGCACGTTCATGCCTGCACCCTCCCGAACACCAGGCTGCAGTTGCTGCCCCCGAAGCCGAAGGAGTTGGTGAGCGCATGGCGCAGCGTGGCCGGTTCGCCCTGCAGCTGGTAGCGCAGCGGAATGGCGGGATCGCGCTCGCGCGTGCCAGGGCTGCCGGGCACATAGCCGTCGACCAGGGCGAGCGCGCACAGCACGGCTTCCACCGCACCGGCCGCGCCCAGGGTGTGGCCGGTGGCGCCCTTGGTGGACGAACACGGCACGCGGTCACCGAACACGGCGGCCACGGCCTTGCCCTCGGCGCTGTCGTTGGCCGGCGTGGCCGTGCCGTGCAGGTTGATGTAGTGGATGTCGCCCGCGTTCAAGGACGACGAGCGCAGCGCGGCCTCCATGGCCAGCTTCGCGCCCAGGCCTTCGGGGTGCGGCGCGGACATGTGGTGCGCGTCGCTGGACTCGCCCGCGCCCAGCAGCCACACGGCCTGCGCGTCGGGGGTGTCAGCGCCGCGCTCCAGCAGCGCGTAGGCGGCGCCTTCGCCGATGGAAATGCCGTCGCGCCCCGCGTCGTAGGGTCGGCAGGGCTCGGCGGACGTGAGTTCGAGCGAAGCGAAACCGTACAACGTGGTCAGGCACAGCGAGTCCACGCCGCCGACCAGGGCCGCGTCGATCGTGCCCAGCTCGATCTGGCGCGCGGCGGCGGCGAACACCTTGGCGCTGGACGAACACGCGGTGGAGATCGTCATGGCCAGGCCGGTGATGCCCAGGTGTTCGCGCAGGAACTCGCTGAGCGAATACGGGTTGTGCGTGGTGGCGTAGCAGAAGGCGGCGGGCAGCGCGCCGCTGGCGGGGTCGCGCTGGCGGTAGGCGAGCTCGGTCTCCAGGATGCCCGAGGTGCTGGTGCCCATGAAGACGCCGACGCGGCCCGCGCCATGGCGCTGCACGGCAGCGCGCACGCGGTCTTCGAAACCGTCGGCGCGCAGCGCGAGCAAGGCCAGCCGGTGGTTGCGGCAGTCGTAGGCGGCCAGCGAGGCGGGCAGCGCCTGGGCGTCCACGCCCTGAATCTCACCCACCCAGGTCGGCAGTTCCACGGTTTCGAAATGGCAGGGCCGCAGCCCGCTGCGGCCTTGGCGCACGGCCTCGCGGTGGGCATCGAGTCCCACCCCCAGGCAGGTGGTGGCGGTGTAGGCGGACAGCAGCAGGGGCTTCACGGGCAGGGGGCAAAAACGGGGTCGGGCATTGTCTCAGATGGTGGCAGGAAAACCGCCCGCGCTCAGTGCGGTACCCGGCAGACCAGCATCACGTTGGCGAAGGGCTTGCGCCCGCTCATGGGCTCGGTCTCGACCACGAAGCCCAGCTGCCGCAGCTCGGCCACCCAGTCCTGCAGGGTGCGGCAGTACAGGCGCGGCAGGCGGTGCCCGCGCGTGTAGGTGACGAGCCGGTCCACGCCGTTGCAGATGCGGTAGGTCAGGCCCGCGCCCGCGTCGCCGATGCGGGTGAGGAACACGCCCCCGGGCGGCAGCGCTTGGCGGATGCGCGCGAGCACCTCGCGCTGCTGCTCGTGGCTGAAGTAGTGCAGCGCGTCGAGGATGAGGATGGCGTCGGGCCGGCCGAAGTCGACCGCGTTCATGTCGCCCTGCTCCACCCGCACCACCGGGTGCTGCGGGCCGAAGGCGCGCGCGGCGCGGTCCACGTCGCGCTGCATCAGTTCGATGCCGCGCAGCTTCCTGGGTTGTGGTGGCGTCGCCCAGCCCGCCGGCCAGTGGCCCTGCTCGTGCAGCCGGCGCGCGGCCAGCAGCCAGGCGAACAGGCTGCCCTGGCCGCAGCCGAGGTCGAGGTAGTGGCCGCCTTCGGGCAGCAGGCCGCGGCGCAGCATCTCGTGGAAGATGCTGTCGTAGCCGAGCTTGCCACGCGCGTAGTGGTAGGCGAAGCGCCCGCTGGGGCGGAAGGTCTGGCTGGCTTCGTTGACCAGCAGCTGGACGGATTGACGGCTCATGGGCTCAGGGCTTGGTTCAGGGTGACGGGAGGAAGCTGGCGCTCGGCGAGGGTCTGCAGCAGGCGCGGCAGCACCACGAGGATGACGGGTTCACCGGCGGCGGTGCGGGCGCAGTGGCCGTCGTGCATCAGCACGATGTCGCCCGGGCCCAGGTGTTGGGAGAGGCGCTGGAACACGCGCTCGGGGTCGCCGGTGCGGGTGTCGTAGGCGCGGCGCGTCCAGGTGGCGAGCGTGAGGCCCAGGCCGTGCAGCACCGGGTCGAGGAAGGGGTTGCGCAGGCCGGCGGTCGCGCGGAAGAAGCGCGGCGCTTCGCCCGTGAGGTCGGCCAGCGTGGCCTGCGCGCGCACGATGTCGCGCCGCATGGCGCCCGGGCCGAACAGCGAAAACGCGTTGCTGTGCGCGTACCCGTGGTTCTCCACGCGGTGGCCGCGCCGCACGATCTCGCGGCACAGCGCGGGGTGCCGTTCGGCGATGCGGCCGATGCAGAAGAAACTGGCTTTGGCGTTCGCGGCGTCGAGCAGGTCGAGCACGCGCGGCGTCACCTCGGGGTCGGGCCCGTCGTCGATGGTCAGCGCGACCTCGCGCCGCCGCACCGAGGCCTCGGGCAGGCGGATCAGGTTGGGCCCGAGCAGGCGCGAACTCGGCCACAGGCCGGCACCGGCCAGCAGCGCGTGGTTGGCCACCAGCGCGCCCAGCGCCCAGGGCCAGGCGGCCGGCACGGCCAACGTGCCCAGCACGGCCGCGCCGTGCACGGCGGCGCTCGCGCTCAGGAAGGGGGATGGGCTCCAGCGCTTCGTGGCCATGTCAGTGGAAGTGCCCGGCATCGAGGAAACGCGCCCACAGCGGCCGCCAGGCCGACCAGTCGTGCCCGCCCGGCACGGTGTGGCGCGAGGCGGCCGGGAAGCGCTCGGCCAGTTGCGCGATGCGCGCGGCGAACCGGTCCTCGGTGCCGTGGCCGACGAACACCGGCAAGCCGGCGGGCGGCTGCCGCAGCCACTGCCACACGCGCAGCTCGGGGTCCTGCAGGTCCTGCGCGCTGGGCTGCCAGCGATCGATGCCCCCGGCGCGCTCGATCACGTTCACGCTCGGGCGGCTGCCCGGGTAGGGCGCGAGCAGACACAGGCCGTCGGCCACGCCGGGCCGCGCGGCCAGGTGCGCCATGGCGACCATGCCGCCGAGCGAGATGCCGCCCAGCCACACCCGCGCGCCGCGCTCGCGCGCCGGGGTGAGCACCTGGTGCTGCAAGGCGTCCCAGGTGTCGACGGCGTCGAGCCCGAGCCCGCTGAGGTCCACCGCCAGCAGGTCCAGCGCCAGGCCCCGGCGTTCGATGGCGTCGGCGAAGCCGGCCTCGAAGAGCTCTTCGGGCCGCATGGCCACGCCGGGCAGCATCACGAGCAGCTGCGGCGCAGCGCCCGAGGTGCCGACCGTGCGCAAGGCCTTCACGGCGCGGGCCTTCTGACGGCGAAGGCCGCCGACAGCACCAGGGCCAGCACAGCGCCCGGCCCCACCGTCACGCCGATGGCGTGCAGCACCGGCACCGTCGACCAGGCCAGCACGCCGAATCCGACCACCGTGGTGAAGCTGGCCACGCCGATGGACAGCAGGGTCTCGTCGTCCAGCACCTCGCCGAGCGCGAGGCGGTCGAAAAAGAGCGCGTAGTTGGAGCCCACGGCCACGGTGAGCAGCATGCCCACCAGGTGCAGCAGGTGCAGGCGCACGCCGAAGAGGTGCAGGCCGGCGATCACGACCAGCACCGCCATCACCAATGGCAGCATCACGCTGGCCAGCCGCAGCGCGCTGCGCTGCACGAAGGCCATGGCCACGACGATGGCGAGGAAACCCGCGAGCGAGAGCACGATGGCCTCGTCGATGTACTCGCCGTAGAGCGTGTCGAACTCGCCCTTGAGGTCGATGAAGAGCGCGCCACTGCCGGCCAGCGCGTCGCGCACGGCGGCCACCGGGATGTCGGCGCCCGCCGCCTCCGCCGCGGGACGCAGGGGCAGCAGCACGCTCCAGCCGTTGGGGCGTTGCATTAGCAGCGCATCGACTGCCAGCCCCAGGCCCGTGCCTTCGAGGTCCTGGCGCGTGAGGTTGGGCGCGCTGCGCGCGGCGGCCACGTCGTCCAGGAAGGGCTGCAGGCGATCGGCCGAGATCGGGGCGTCCACCAGCGCGCTGCGCAGCCGCTCTCGCAGTTCGTCGGGCGTGGGCAGGCTGGCGCGGCGCGCGGCCTGCGTGGCCTCGCTCGGCAGGAAACGCGCCGGGGTGTCGAAACCGCCGATGAGGCCTTGCTCGACCAGTGGCCGCAACTTCGCGCCGGCGCGCTCGGCGGCCTGCAGCGCGCTCTCGCGGTCGGGCGCGGTGATCACGGCCATGTAGCGCGCATCGGGCGCGCCCAGGTCGCCGCGCAGCCGCGCATCGAGTTCGCCTTCGGCCTGGCTCACGGTGGACAGCGCGGACAGGTCGGACTGCCAGACATCGTGGCGCTCCTGCACCAGGTACAAGCACGAGACCAGCACCAGAGCCAGCAACGGCCAGCGCAGCATGGTGGCATGGTCCACCAGCGGGCGCAGCAGGCGGCCCTGGCGCGCGCCGTCGTGCAGGTGCACGCCCGGGCCCGCGAGCTGGGGCAGCAGGTAGCGCGTGACCAGCGCGGCCGTGAGCACGCCGGTGATGGCGTACAGGCCCAGCTGCGCCAGGCCCGGAAAACCCGAGAACAGCAGCGCGCCGAAACCGAGCACCGAGGTGAGCACGCCCAGGCGGATGGTAGGCCAGTACTGCTCGCGCCAGGAGCCCACCCCCTGCCGCCCCGACTGCACGAAGTAGTAGATGGCGTAGTCCACCGCCTCGCCGATGAGCGCGGCGCCGAAGCCCACGGTGATGCCGAACACGGTGCCGTGCACCAGGCCCACCATCACGATGGCCGCGAGGGTGCCGCTGAGCACCGGCACCAGCGTGAGCAACATCAGGCGGCCACGGCGGTAGACGAAGCCCAGCATCACCGCGAGGATGGCCGTGCTGATGAGCGATAGGCGGCCGACCTCTTCCTGGATGGTGGCGCGCGCGCGCACCGCGAACAGGCCCGGCCCCGACATCTCCAGCGTCAGGGCCTGCAGGCCGGGCTGCTGCACGACCTGCGCGAAGCGCTCACGGATCAGGTCGATGGCGGCGGCCTGGCCGTCGGTGTCGGAGCCGAGCGCGTGCGTCTGCACCACCAGCATGGCGCGTTCGCCGTCGCGCGAGGCCCACACGCCGTCCTGCTCGTTGGGTTGCACGCCGGCATTGAGGCCCGACACCAGCTCCACCAGCTCGCCGGTGGGGTCGCGCGCCAGGTAGGGTTTGAAGAGCAGGCCGGCCGAGGAACTGAGCAGGTCCACGCTGTGGTTCACCGCGCTGCGCAGGCCCTCCACGCTGAAGCGCTCGGGCGTGACGGCGCCGCTGAGCACGTAGCGGTGGTCGAGCAGGAAATCGCGCGCGGCGTCCAGCGCCTCCGCCTCGCCGTTCTGCACCGTGTCCAGGCTGGGCTCGCCCTTGAGCGAGGCGCGCAGCGCGCGCGAGGCGTCGGCGCGCTGGTCGGGGCTGCCGCCGACGATGGCCAGCATCAGCAGGCGCGAGACCGCGCCCTCGCGCAGCTGGTCCACCATGACCGACTGCTCGGGCGTGGGCTTGGACGGCAGGAAGAAGGAGACGTCGGCCGAGAAACGTGTGTTCCACAACAGGCCCAGGCCGACGGCCATCGCCGCCAGCCAGATCAGCAGGGCACGCCACACGCTTCGGGTCATGGGGTCGGCTCGATCGTCATTTCGGTGCGGTCGCCGTCGGCCTGCAGGTAGTCGATGCCCAGCACCTGCTGGCGCACGCCCTTGACGGTGATGCTCTTGAGCAGGCTGGTGATGCGCTCGTCGTTGGGCTCCAGAACGAGCACCCAGGCCTCCAGGCTGCCGGTGAGCGAGAGCTTGTAGTTGCGCTCCAGCGCGGCGCGGTCGCCCGCGAGCGTGCTGCGGATGCTGTCCACGAAGGCGGCCACTTCGGGGCGCGCGCTCAGGCGGATCGTCATGCGGCGGCGGTCGCGCTCCACGCTGAGCGTGTCCTTGTCGAGCACCATGGTCTCGACCTGGGGCGTGAGCGTGCGCTTCTCCAACCGGTCGGGCGGCGTGTAGCGCATCTCGCCGGTGGCGATGACGGGTTTGTCGAGCAGCGCGAGGTGGCGTTTCTCGACGAACTTCGCCTGCCCGCCGGGGTTGCGGGCGAGCTCGGCCATCAGCTGGTCGAGGTCGAGGGCGGCGTGCGCCAGGGCGGTGAAGCCCAGCAGCACGAGGCCGGTGAGGAGTCGTCGGATCATGTGCGTGGCCAGAAGTCGAAAAAGTTGAACCAGTTGTAAGGCGCCCGGCGGCAGAGTTCGCTCAGGCGGTCGGCATAAGCCTGCATGGCCTGCGCGATGGCGGCGTCGCGTTCGCCGCGCTCGACGGTGGAAAAATCGGCCAGCTGCTCGAAGCGCAGTTCGTAGCGGTTGCCGCCCAGGTACAGGCCGGCCATGAAGAACACCGGCCGGCGCAGCATGGCGGCCATGCGCCAGGGTCCGACCGCAAACCGCGCCGGCGCGCCCAGAAACATGCATTCTGCCGTGCTGTCGTTGGCCAGGGAACGGTCGGCCAGCAGACCCACCAAGTAGCCGTCGTCGAGCTTGTCGCGCGCCTTGAGCATGGTATCGGGGTGGCCGAGCTCCACCACGTCCTGCCGGGCGCCCGGTTTGATGGCGTTGAGGATGGCGTTGATCTTCTGCGCGTTGTTCTCGTACATCATCATCGCCACGGGCACGTGGGCCCGGGCATGGGCCATCACCCGCAGGACCTCGAAGCTGCCCAGGTGGGCGCCGAGCAGCAGGGCGCCGCGCTGGCGCTGCAAGGCATCGTGCAGCGCGTCGTCGCCCACGAATGTGATGTCGAACAGATCAAAGCGGTCATTGAGCAGGTAGACGCGGTCGTGCACGGTGCTCGCGAAGCTGAACACGTGGCGGTAACCGTCGCGCCAAGTGGGCGCACGGCCGAGCGCGCGGCGCAGGTAGTCGCGGCCGGCGCGGCGCGCGCGGGGCGAGAAGAGCACGAAGTACAGGGTGACGAAGCGCAGCACCAGCCGGCCGAAGGGGCGGCCCAGCGTGAGCGAGAGCCAGACCATGAAGCGCAGCGCGCCAAGGTGGCTGCGTTCGCGCTGGCGCATCCACTCGGGTGGCGTGTCGCCCCTCATGGCGCCGGTGGCACAAGGCTGCCGGCCGCCACTTCGCGGCCCTCGCAGCGCACGCTGAAGGCGATGGCGCCGCGCGGCGTGGTCTGCAGCGCAAAGCGCAGCACCTGGGACGGCTCGACCGGCACGAAGAACTTGGCTTGCGCGACCTGCCACCCGCCGAGGGAAGGGCGGTCCAGCATCCGCCCGGCAAACACGAGGGCCTGGTCGAGCAGCACCACACCGGGCACGATGGGCCGCGCCGGGAAATGGCCGGCGAAAGCCGGGTGGTCGGGTGGCACCACCCAGCCGAACTCAGCCGCGTCCATGGCCATGCTCCACTTTTTCGGCGTACAGCGCCTGCAAGGCCTGGCGCGGCAGTTTGCCGGTGCTGTTGCGCGGCAGGGCTTCGACGAACACCAACGGGCGCGGCAGGAAGATCGCGTCCAGTCGCTGGCGCAGGCCGGCCATGAGCGCGCGGGCGTCCAGCGTGGGCGCGACCACGAAGGCGGTCAGGCGCGTCACGCCGTCGTCGCCGAGGGCATCGGGCTGGAAGAAGGCCGCGTCCACCACGCCGG
>Ga0247821_10001061_pt1 | contig 15213 bp, 13 predicted proteins | sample 13C_Glycerol_Day_FD_192481 | JGI IMG/M metagenome (GOLD analysis project Ga0247821, IMG submission 192481) | Soil microbial communities from agricultural site in Penn Yan, New York, United States - 13C_Glycerol_Day14 | ecosystem: Environmental > Terrestrial > Soil > Agricultural land | place... | reverse complement strand
GCAGGACGCTGGAGGTGCCGTCCCGCAGGTCGCCGGCGACGATGCGGCCGTCGGCCAGCGAGCCGACGTAGAAGCGGGTGCCGGGCCCCGAGGTGATGCCCTCGGGCCGGATGCCGTCGGGCAGGCTGACCGTCTTGGGCGCCTCCACGGGGTGCTCGTCTCCGCCGCGGTGGCCGGCGGAGGCGCTGGTCGAGCGGGCGACCTCGACGGTGGCGAGGGTGGCTGCGGCCGTGGCCGAGCGGAGAAAGGCGCGTCGTCCCAGGGAAGTGGTTGAAGGGGCCATCAACCATGGTGTGCACCTACCGCGCCGTAGCGCCAGCCCCTGTGGGTGCGAAACGGTTGCGGGTGCCTCAGGCGAACTGCCAGGAACGCTTGCTCAGGCCGAACCAGAACCCGTCGATCACGCTCTCGTTGTCGAGCGATCCGGACTCGTAGGCCGCGCCCAGCGCCACGTACAGGGGCGCCCAGTGCTCGGTGCGCGGGTGCGCGGCGTGGGCCGCCGGGGCCTGGTGCATGAAGTCCAGGATGGCGTCGACGTCCTGGCGCTCGAGGGCCTCGGCCGCCCAATGGTCGAACTCCGATGACGCCTGGGGTACCGGGCCGTCGGGCCCGGCCGCGGGGTTGAACCAGCGCAGGTTGTGGGTGGTGAAGCCCGACCCGACGATGAGCGTGCCCTCGTCGCGCAGGGGAGCGAGCCGGCGCCCGAGCTCGAAGAGCCGCTGCGGGTCCAGCGTCGGCATCGACATCTGGAGCACGGGCACGTCGGCCTCGGGGTACATCTGGACCAGCGGCACGTAGGCGCCGTGGTCGAGACCCCTGGACTCGTCCCGCTGCACCGGTGTGTCGGCCGACTGCACCAGCCCGGCGACGCTGTCGGCGAGCTGCGGCGCGCCCGGAGCGGCATACGTCACCTCGTAGTACTTCTGGGGAAAGCCCCAGAAGTCGTAGACCAGCGGGGTGCGGCCCGAGGTGGAGCTGAGCGCCAGAGGTGCCTCCTCCCAGTGGGCCGAGACCATGAGGATGTTGGCCGGCTTGCCGAACCGGTCCGACCACTCGGAGAGCTGGCGTGTCCACACCGGGTCGTCCGCGAGCGGCGGTGCGCCGTGGCTGAGGTACAGGACGGGCTGCCGGGTGGTCGAGGTCTCGCTCATGGGCTGAGTGTACGCCGAGTTAAGTTTAATGTTCAACTAACTGCCTTGGGTATGCCGTGTGGGCGACGTCCCATTCCGTCAGCCGGGTTCACGTCCGGCCGGGCTCACCGGCTACCGTGCCTTCCGTCGACCACGTCCGAGCAGCGACGAATCCGCTGCACGTGTCGGCAGGACTGAGGTGTATTTCGTGAGCACAGGGCGCAAGCTCGTCATCGTCGAGTCTCCGGCCAAGGCCAAGACCATCGGCGGCTACCTGGGCAAGGACTACGACGTCGAGGCGTCGGTCGGCCACATCCGCGACATCCCCACCCCCTCGGAGATGCCCGCCGAGATCAAGAAGGGTCCTTTCGGCCGCTTCGGCGTCGACGTCGACAAGGGCTTCGAGGCCTACTACGTCGTCGACTCCGACAAGAAGAAGAAGGTCTCCGAGCTCAAGCGGCTCCTCAAGGACGCCGACGAGCTCCTGCTCGCCACCGATGAGGACCGCGAGGGCGAGGCCATCGCCTGGCACCTGCTCGAGGTGCTCAAGCCCAAGGTGCCGGTCAAGCGGATGGTGTTCCACGAGATCACCAAGGAGGCCATCCAGCGCGCCGTCAACAACACGCGTGACCTCGACACCCGTCTGGTAGACGCCCAGGAGACCCGCCGCATCCTCGACCGCCTCTACGGCTACGAGGTCTCCCCGGTCCTGTGGCGCAAGGTCAAGGCGGGCCTGTCCGCCGGGCGCGTGCAGTCGGTGGCGACCCGCCTGGTCGTCGAGCGCGAGCGCGAGCGGATGGCGTTCGTGCGGGCGTCCTACTGGGACGTCGAGGGCGACTTCACCCCCGGTGACGAGAAGAGCCTGTTCACGGCGCGCCTGACCCAGGTGGACGGCGCCCGGGTGGCCACGGGCCGCGACTTCGGCGATGACGGCACCCTCAAGAACGCGACGGTGGCGCACCTCGACGAGGCCACCGCCCGCTCCATCGCCGAGTCCGTCCAAGCCGCGAAGGTCAGCGTCACGGGGGTGCAGGAGAAGCCCTACACCCGCCGACCCTCGGCGCCGTTCACCACCTCGACGCTCCAGCAGGAGGCCTCGCGCAAGCTGCGCCTGTCGTCGAAGAACGCCATGCGCGTGGCCCAGCGGCTCTACGAGAACGGCTACATCACCTACATGCGAACGGACAGCACCACGCTGTCCGAGTCGGCCCTGACCGCGGCCCGCCAGCAGGCCCGCGACCTCTACGGCGCCGAGTACGTCCCTCAGGCCCCGCGGCTGTACGAGAAGAAGGTCAAGAACGCGCAGGAGGCCCACGAGGCCATCCGCCCCGCCGGCGACCGCTTCCGCACCCCCGCCCAGGTGGCCGGCGAGCTGCGCGGTGACGAGTTCGCGCTCTACGAGCTGATCTGGAAGCGCACCGTCGCCTCGCAGATGGCCGACGCCCGCGGCTCGACCGCCACCGTCAAGCTCGGCGCCACCCTCGAGGACGGCCGCGCGGTCGAGTTCTCCGCCAGCGGCACCGTCATCACGTTCCGCGGCTTCCTGGCCGCCTACGAGGAGGGTCGCGACGACGACGGCGGCCGCGGCCCCAAGGGCGATGAGGAGCGCCGGCTGCCCAAGCTCAGCGAGGGCGTGGCGCTGACCGTCGTGCGCGCCGAGGCCGACGGCCACGAGACCAGCCCGCCTCCGCGCTACACCGAGGCGACGCTGGTGAAGGCCATGGAGGAGAAGGGGATCGGACGTCCGTCGACCTATGCCTCGATCATGGGCACGATCCAGGACCGCGGCTACGTGGGCACCCGCGGCAACGCCCTCATCCCCACCTGGCTCGCCTTCGCCGTGACCCGGCTGCTCGAGGAGCACTTCGGGTCGCTCGTCGACTACGACTTCACCGCCTCGATGGAGGAGGACCTAGACCGGATCGCCAACGGCGACGAGCACCGGGCGGAGTGGCTGGCCCGCTTCTACTTCGGCGACGAGGCCAAGACGATGGAGGGGCTGCGCCACCTCGTCGAGGACCTCGGCGAGATCGACGCCCGCGAGATCTCCACCATCCCGATCGGTGACGGCATCGTGGTCCGCGTGGGCCGCTACGGGCCCTACGTCGAGGAGACGTCTCCCGAGGGTGTCGACCTGTCGACCGGCGAGGTGGCCGATGGTGCGAGCGGTCAGCCGCGCCGGGCCACCATCACCGACGACATCGCTCCCGACGAGATGACCCCGGCGAAGGCGCGCGAGCTGCTCGAGCAGTCCTCCGACGATGGCCGCGTGCTCGGCCAGGACCCGGAGACCGGACGCGACATCGTGGCGAAGGCGGGTCGCTACGGCCCCTACGTCACCGAGGTCCTGGACGAGGAGACGGCGTCGCTGAAGGGCAAGGCCAAGGTCAAGCCGCGCACCGCGTCGCTGTTCAAGGACATGGACCTCGCGAGCATCGACCTCGACACTGCGCTGAAGCTGTTGTCGCTGCCGCGCGTCGTCGGCACGACGACCGAGGAGGACGGCACCGAGGTCGAGATCACCGCGCAGAACGGCCGCTACGGGCCCTACCTGAAGAAGGGGACCGACTCCCGCTCCCTGCAGTCCGAGCAACAGCTCTTCGACGTCACTCTCGAGGAGGCGCTGGCGATCTACGCCCAGCCCAAGCAGCGCGGCCGCGGCGCGAGCACCGCCCCGCTCAAGGAGCTCGGGAACGACCCGGTGTCCGGCAAGGCGATGGTGGTCAAGGACGGCCGGTTCGGTGCCTACGTCACCGACGGCGAGACCAACGCGACGCTCCGCAAGGACGACGACCCCGAGTCGATCACGCCCGAGCGTGGTGCTGAGCTGCTCGCCGAGAAGCGTGCCAAGGGACCCACGACCCGCAAGCGCGCCACGAAGAAGTCGACCGCGAAGAAGACCGCCAAGAAGACGACCGCCAAGAAGACGACGGCGAAGAAGAGCGCCGCCAAGAAGGCCTGAGGTCGTGGGCATCGGGGAGGGCACCAGCCGGGAGCTGTCGCACCGCCTCGCGGTCGAGCAGGCCGAGCGGCGCCTGCCCTCGGTCGCGGCTGGGCTGGTCCGCGACGGCGCGCTCGTGTGGGCCGACGCGGTGGGCACCCTCGACGGCCGCGCCGGCGGCAGGCCGGCCGACCCCGGGACGCAGTACCGCATCGGCTCGATCACCAAGACGTTCGTGGCCGTCGAGGTCCTGCGGCTGCGGGACGAGGGCCGGCTCGACCTGAACGACGCGATCGGCGACCACCTGGCCGACGCGCCGCACGGACACGTCACCGTCGCCCAGCTGCTCTCGCACACCTCCGGCCTGCAGGCCGAGACGGCCGGGCCGTGGTGGGAGCGGGTGGCCGGGGGGTCGTGGGCCGACCTCGTGGCCTCGCGGCCCGAGCTGAAGTTCCGCCCGGGGGCGCGGTTCCACTACTCCAACGTGGGGTATGCCGTGCTCGGCGAGCTCGTGGGCCGCCTGCGGGAGGTGCCGTGGCACGAGGCCGTGGAGCAGGGGGTGCTGCGGTCCCTCGGGATGGCCCGCACGACGACGCGCCCGGAGGAGCCCGCGGCGCAGGGGTGGGGCGTGCACCCGCTCGCCGACGTCCTGCACGTCGAGCCCGAGCACGACGCCGGAGCCATGGCCCCGGCCGGTCAGTTCTGGTCGACCGTGGAGGACCTCTCGCGCTGGGCCGCCTTCGTCGCCGGCCACACCTCGGGCCTGCTCGCGCCCGAGACCCTGGAGGAGATGCGCCTGCCGGTCGCGGTCAACGACCTCCCCGGTGCGGCGTGGACCGGGGCCCACGGCCTGGGCTGGCAGGTCTGGAACGTCGACGGCGTGCGCTACGCCGGACATGGCGGCTCGATGCCCGGCTTCCTGGCTGGGCTGCGCGCCAACACCGAGACCGGCGACGGGGTGGTGGTGCTCGCCAATGCCACCTCCGGCCTGCGGCCGTCCCTGGCCGAGGACCTGCTGCGCCTCCTGGCCGAGCGCGAGCCGGTGGCGCCACAGCCCTGGTCGGCCGACGCCGAGCAGGCAGCCACCCTCGACCTCGTCGGCGAGTGGTACTGGGGCACCGCCGGCTACACCCTCAGCCTGACGCGCCAGGGAAAGCTCGTGCTGGGCGCACCCGGGGTGCAGCGGGGGTCGCGGTTCCGGCCCGCCGAGGGCGGCTGGGTCGGTCTCGACGGGTACTTCGAGGGCGAGCTGCTCACCGTCGTGCACGACGAGGCGGGCCGGGTGAGCCACCTCGACCTGGGGTCGTTCCGCTTCACCCGCACCCCCTACGACCCGGCAGCCGACATCCCCGGAGACGTGCACCCCGCGCGCTGGCACTGACCGCTGGACTCCTGAGGGCCTGCTGCCTCCTATGTGCGCTCATGACATGGTGCCCGCGGGGTATATGGCCGGGGTGGACATAACGGCACGGACGCCACGGGCCTAGGGTTCACGAGAACCTGAGCCCGCGTCCCAAGCGGCTCAGCCCGCACAAGGAGGTGCCGGTGCCCCGCGAGGCCCCCGCCGCAGCACTGCTCGAGACACGCGCCCTCACCAAGGAGTTCCGCGGCTTCCGAGCCGTTTCCGAGGTGAGCCTGCAGGTCGCCGAGGGCACCGTGCACGCGCTTGTCGGCCCCAACGGCGCCGGCAAGACCACCTTGTTCAACCTGCTCACCGGGTTCCTGTCGCCCAGCTCGGGGCAGATCGTCTTCCAGGGCAGCGACATCACCGGGAAGCAGCCGGAGCAGATCGCCCACCTCGGCATCGCCCGCTCGTTCCAGATCACCAGCCTGTTCGACCAGATGAGCCTGGTCGAGCACCTCGAGCTGGCGCTCGCCTCGCCGACCGGGCTGGGCTACCGGTTCTGGCGGTCCTCGGCGCAGATGCGCCAGTTCCGTGACCGGGCCATGGAGCTGCTCGACCAGGTGGGTCTCGCCGACCGCGCGGGCCAGGCGGCCGGGTCGCTCGCCTACGGCCAGAAGCGGGCCCTCGAGCTCGCGCTGGCGCTGGCCCTCGACCCCCAGCTCCTCCTCCTCGACGAGCCCACCGCCGGCATGGGCATGGAGGACGTCGACCGCACCATCGCCCTGGTCAAGAAGGTCGCCAGCGGCCGCACCGTGATCTTCGTCGACCACAACATGCACGTCGTCGGCTCGCTGGCCGACACCGTCACCGTGCTGCAGTCCGGCCAGATCCTCGCGGAAGGGACCTACGAGCAGGTGCGCAACGACGACAAGGTCATCACGGCATACCTCGGACAGGCGGGTGACACCCATGTCTGAGCAGGTCCTCGACGTCGCGGGAGTCTCGGCCTGGTACGGCGAGGCCCGCGTGCTCACCGACGTCTCGGTCGCCGTGGCACCCGGTGAGGTCGTCACGCTCGTCGGGCGCAACGGCGCGGGCAAGACCACCCTGCTGCGCTCGATCATGGGTCTGCACCGCCAGGTCGAGGGCACGGTCAGCCTCGACGGCCGCGAGCTCGGCAAGAGCTCGCCCGACTCCCGCGCCAAGGCCGGCATCGGGTGGGTGCCCGACGACCGCGGCATCTACGCCAGCCTGAGCGTCGCCGAGAACCTCACGCTGCCGCCGGTGGTCAACAAGGACGCGTGGAGCCTCGAGCAGGTCTACGAGCAGTTCCCGGTCCTGCACGAGCGCCGGGACTTCCCGGGCACCAAGCTCTCGGGCGGCGAGCAGCAGATGCTGGCGATCGCCAGGGTGCTGCGGATGGGCGCCCGGCTGCTGCTCCTCGACGAGCCCAGCGAGGGCCTCGCCCCGGTCATCGTGCAGCGCATCGGCGAGATCATCCGCCAGATCAAGGCCCAGGGCGTGGCTGTTCTCCTCGTGGAGCAGAACGTGAAGTTCGCCTCCACGGTCGCGGACCGGCACTACCTGCTCGCGCAGGGGAAGGTCGTGGAGTCGCTCGACAACGACGCCTTCCAGTCGCGCACGACCGAGCTCCTCGAGTACCTCGGCATGTAGCCCCACGGATCGACGTCCGGCACCGACAACCGCACCGACAACCACACCGTCACACGAACACCCCAGGAGGGGAACATGCGCACAAAGTCCATCGTGGTGGCAGCCACCGCCATCACCGGCAGCCTCGTGCTCGCTGCCTGTGGCGGCGGCCCGAGCTCCGCGGGCGGCAAGATCAGCGACGACAAGGTCGTGCTGGGTCTGCTCAACGACCAGTCCGGTGTCTACAAGGACCTGTCCGGGCCCAACAGCAAGGTGGCCATCGAGATGGCCATCGCCGACTACAAGGCGAAGTACGGCGACAAGGCGGTGGCCAAGAACATCGAGGTCGTCCAGGCTGACCACCAGAACAAGCCGGACATCGCCAACACCAAGGCGCAGGAGATGTACGACCGCCAGAAGGCCGACATCATCCTCGACGTTCCGACCTCGTCCGCGGCCCTGGCCGTGGCCACCCAGGCCAAGACGAAGAAGAAGCTGTTCATCGACATCGGAGCCGGCACGACCGCGCTGACCGGCAAGTCGTGCAACAAGTACACGTTCCACTGGGCCTACGACACCTTCATGCTCGCGCAGGGCACCGGTGGCACCACGGTCCAGAACGGCGGCAAGAACTGGTCGATCGTCTACCCCGACTACGCCTTCGGCCAGGACATGAACAAGTCGTTCACCGCTGCGGTCGAGAAGGCCGGCGGCAAGGTGCAGCAGTCGATCCCGACCCCGTTCCCCAACGACAACTTCGCCACCTTCATCACCAAGGCGGCCTCGTCCAACCCGGACGTCGTCGGCATCATGGCGGCCGGTGGCGACCTCGTGAACTTCGTGAAGCAGTACAACCAGGCGGGCATGAAGGACAAGGCGGACCTGGCCGTCGGCCTGATGTTCATCACCGACATCCACAGCCTGGGTGTCGAGCAGTTCGAGGGCACCACCTTCACCGACGCGTGGTACTGGAACTTCGACGAGAAGAACAAGGCCTGGGCCGACAAGTTCAAGGAGAAGACCCAGACCCGTCCCTCCTTCGCCCACGCCGGCAACTACTCCGCGGCGCTGAACTACCTCGAGGCCGTCCAGGAGGCCGGCACCGACAACTCTGACGACGTCGTCGCCAAGCTCGAGGGCAAGAAGATCGACGACGTCTTCCTGCGCAACGGCGAGGTCCGCGCCGCGGACCACCGGGTCCTGCACGACGCCTACCTCGTGAAGGTGAAGTCCAAGGACCAGGTCAAGGAGGAGTGGGACTACGAGGAGGTCGTCAGCACCATCCCGGCCCAGGAGGCCTTCGGCCCGGTCTCGCCCGACTGCAAGATGTGACCTGACCCGCGTGACATCGGCCGGTATGCCGCGTGGCCAGCCCCGCGGCATACCGGCCCCCCACCGGGCCAGCCCGAACGCTCGTACCAAACCAGGAGCACCATGAGCGCGTTCATCCAGTACACGCTGCAGGGCCTCGCGGCCGGCGGGTTCTATGCCCTGTCCGCCCTTGGCCTTGCCGTGATCTTCGGCGTCCTCGGCGTCGTCAACTTCGCCCACGGGGCCTGCTACATGCTGGGGGCAGTCGCTGCGGCAGTGCTGCTCGACCAGATCGGTCTTGGCTTCTGGTTGGCACTGCCTGTCGTCACCATCTTGATGTTCGGTTTCGGCGTGCTGCTCGAACGACTCTTCGTGCGGTGGCTTCTCAAGCTCGACCCGCTCTACAACTTCCTGCTGACCTTCGGCATCACGCTCTTCCTGGTCGACCTCGTCAAGCGTCAGTACGGCGTCTCGAGCCTGCCCTACCCCGTGCCGACCCAGCTCCAGGGTCGTCTCGAGGTGGGGGCGCTGGCACTGTCCAAGTACGAGCTGTTCGTTGCGGGCTTCGCCATGCTGGTGTGCCTGGGGGTGTGGTTGCTGCTGACCAAGACCCGCGTGGGCATGATCGTGCGGGCCTCCACGGAGGACGCCGAGCGGTCACGAGCCCTGGGCATCAACGTCGGGCGCTGGGTCACGCCCGTGTTCGGCTTCGGCATCGCCCTGGCGGGTCTTGCCGGCGTCCTCGCGGCGCCCACGCGCTCGGTGAACGCCGACATGGGCAGCTTCTTCATCATCATCCTGTTCGCCGTGGTGGTCATCGGAGGTCTCGGTTCGATCCTCGGCGCCGTCGTGGCCGGCTTCATGGTTGGCCTGGTGGAGGCCTACGGCCAGGCCTACGCCCCCGCCTTCGCGCAGGTGCTGATCTTCGTGCTCATGGCCGCGGTGATCCTGGTCCGGCCCTCCGGACTCTTCGGAAGGGAGGAGGCGGCATGAGCCAGCAGCTGACCCAGAAGGTCGACGTCGACCTGCCCGCCCAGTCCGTCATCCCCCAGGCGCGTCCCGGCCTGCGCTGGCTGATGCTCGCGGTCGGCCTGGTGGTGGTGCTCGCCCTGCCGTGGTTCGTCTACCCGCCGGTGGCCATGGACATCGCCGCCTGGGCCCTGTTCGCGATCTCGGTCGACCTGCTGCTCGGCTACACCGGCCTGCTGTCCTTCGGGCACGCGGCGTTCTGGGGGACCTCGGCCTACGCGACCGGCCTGATCGCCATCAAGCTGGGCCTGCCCTTCCCGGTGGCGGTGATCGGCGGCGCGGTCGTCGCGATGGTCATAGCGATCCCGACCGGCTACCTCGCGGTCCGGCGCACCGGCATCTACTTCGCGATGGTGACCCTGGCGTTCGCGCAGATGCTCTACTTCATCGCCAACCAGTGGCGTGACGTGACCGGAGGCGAGAACGGCCTGCAGGGCATCCCCAAGGCCTTCTTCGGCATCGAGCTCGTCGAGACCGACGCGTTCTACTTCTACTACGCCGCCATCCCGATCATCCTGATCGGCATCACCATCGCCTGGCGCATCGTGAACAGCCCGTTCGGGCGGGTCCTCGTCGCGATCCGCGACAACCCGGCGCGCGCCCGCGCGCTCGGTTACGACGTCGAGCGCTACAAGGTCATGGTGTTCGTGCTGTCCGCCGGGCTCGCGGGTCTGGCCGGCGGCGTGTTCTCGATCAGCCACGGGTTCGCCTCGTTGCAGGAGCTGGTGTGGACCACCTCCGGCAAGGTCGTGCTCATCACCGTGCTCGGCGGCATCGGCACCCTGTGGGGCGGCCCGATCGGCGCCGCCGTCGTGGTGCTGCTCGAGGACAGGCTCGCGTCGTCCGGCTTCAACGGCATCGGGATCATCACCGGCACGATCTTCGTCGTCATCGTGCTCGCGTTCCGGCACGGCATCTGGGGCACGGCCCGCAACGGGGTCAACGCCTGGCTGAACCGTCGGCGCGTGAAGACCGGCCAGCGCCTCTGAGTCCCTCTGCGCCACCCACCTGCCGGTATGCCGCGTGCGACCCCCAGCACGCGGCATACCTGTACGTGGACTCTGCATGGGGAGCTGACCGGGGAGCTGGGAGTGGTGGACCGACGCCCTCCTGGGGTCGGTGATCCACCACACCGGACTGTTGCGGTCGCTTGACCCTGACGCCGCGTGAGGCGTCAGAGTGTGGGCATGACCGGGAGCACGCAGCAGGTGACGCTGACCGTCGGCCAGGTGGCCGAGCGGTTCGGGGTCACCGTGCGCACGCTGCACCACTACGACGAGATCGGCCTGCTCACCCCGAGTGAGCGGTCGCTCTCCGGCTACCGGCTCTACACCGAGGCTGACCTGGGCCGGCTGCAGCACGTCGTCGTCTACCGCCGGCTCGGCTTCGCGCTGGAGGAGGTCGCCCTCCTCCTCGAGCACCCCGAGAGCGCGGCGGAGCACCTGCGCCGCCAGCGCGCCGAGGTACTGCGCCGGCTGGACGAGTTGCGCGACCTCGTCACAGCGATCGACCGAGCACTGGAGAGAGAGATGAGCAACCAGCCAGCCACCCCCGACGAGATGAAGGAGCTGTTCGGTGAGGGCTTCCAGGACGCCCAGGCCGAGGCCGAGGAGCGCTGGGGGGAGACCGACGCCTGGCAGCAGTCGCAGCAGCGAACGAAGAACTACAGCAAGGCTGACTGGGAGGAGGTCAGGGCCGAGTCGGACCGCACCCACCAGGCCTTCACCGACGCCATGGACGCAGGCGAGCCGCCCACGAGCGAGTTGGCCATGGACGCGGCCGAGCTGCACCGGGCGTCGATGCAGCGCTTCTACGACTGCTCCTACGACATGCACCGCAACCTCGCGGACATGTACATCAGCGACCCGCGGTTCACCGCGACCTACGACGAGATCCGGCCCGGCATGGCGCACTACGTGCGCGACGCGATCCACGCGAACGCGGACCGCCACCAGCCCTGATCGCTGACAGAGGTATGCCGGGTGCGCACGGTGCGCACCCGGCATACCTCGCCGTTGTCCTGGGGGTCGTCCTAGGCGACCTCGGCGCCGTGCTCGGTGAGCAGCTGGCGCAGCACCGAGCGGTGGCAGCGAGACTCGTCCTCGCAGTAGCAGCCAACGGCGATGTCGGTGCGGTGGGAGAGCGAGGCGAGCAGCTCGAGGAGGTGGCGGGCCTGTGGTGTCGCCATCTCCTTGCGGTAGCTGCGGACGAAGGCCTGCCACTCCTTCTCGGTCTCGGCGGCCAGGGCCTGGGCGACGAGCTCCTGGCTCGGTGCCAGCTCGGGCAGCCAGGTGTCGTAGAAGTCGCGCGCGGCGAACTCCTCCTTGGGCACGCCACGGGGCGGCCTGCGGACCGTGCCGATGCGCAGTCCCTCGCCCTGTCCCCGGGGCTCCCCGAGCCTCACGATCCGCACTGTCATGCCGGCATCATGGCACCGCGTCGGACGGCGTCAGCAGACCGAGTCGGTGGGCTTGGGGTTGCCCAGGCCGAACAGCGGGCGTGCCTTGAGGCCGACGACCGTGCCGAGGATGGCGACCGCGCCCCACACCCAGCCGTGCAGGCTGAACGAGGCGATGCCGCCGAAGTAGGCGCCGATGTTGCAGCCGTAGGCCAGTCGGGCGCCGTAGCCCATGAGGACGCCGCCGATGATGGCGCCGGCCGCGAGCTTGCCGGGGATGCGGCGGTGCAGCGTGAACGCGCCGGCGGCCGCGGATGCGACGAGTGCGCCGATCATGATCCCGAAGTTCATCACCGAGGTCCGGTCGGCCAGCACGGGCCCGGTCAGCTTCTCGGCGTTGGCCGGGGTCTGCCAGTAGCCCCACGACGCGACGTCGACCCCGACGGCGTCGAGGGCCTTGGAGCCCCACAGTGCGAAGGCCGAGGTGACGCCCCAGGCGCCGCCCGAGAGCCAGAGGGTGAGGGCGTTGAGGCCGGCCAGGACGAGCGCGCCGACCCACAGGGGCCACGACCCGCGGATGACGCGGGCGAAGCCGCGGGCAACCGGCGGGCGGTCGAGGGCCGGGGGCTGGCGACGGCGGCCGATGACGACGGTGGCGAGGACGACCAGGGCCATGAGCGAGAGGGAGATCAGGACCGCGCCGGGGTAGCCGAGCGGGGTGTCGGCGAAGGAGACCTTGGGGCCGGTCCACACCTGCGTGGTCCAGAACGGGAGGTGCCAGGCGCCGATCACCGAGCCGATAACGAAGCCGGCCAGGGTCAGCACGATGGCGCTCTGGCCGCTGCCGACCGCGAAGAGCGTGCCCGAGGCGCAGGAGCCGCCGATCTGCATGCCCACCCCGAACAGGAAGGCGCCGACCAGCAGGCTGGTCCCGACGGGGGAGACCGACCCCTCGATCTCGGTGCCGCGGAAGCCGGTGCCCGCTGCCAGCAGCGGCGCGAAGAACAGGCAGGCCACGGCGAGCATGAGCATGTGTGCCTGCAGCGCGCGGCCCTGGCCCACCGCGACGAGCTGACGCCAGGCGCTGGTGAAGCCGAAGCGGGAGTTGAACAGGGCCACGCCGAGGCCGAGGCCGACGACGAAGAGGAGGGTGAGCTTCAGGCCCGCGGTGGCCGCCACGGCCGAGCCGAGCATGATGGCGAGCACGAGTCCGACCGCGAGCGGGGCGCGTTTCGCGGGCGGTGCCGCGGGCGGTGCCGGTGCGGGGCGGCTCTCGGTACGGAGGGCGTCAGCGACGCCGGGCAGCAGGGACACGTCTTCTCCTGGGCTGGTCGGTGGGCCGGGAGTGCGGGTCGGCCGGGACTTCCAGATAACCCCATGTTAGAAACGGACAAACGCGACGTTTGGATGGTGAGACGTGCGGGAGGCGTCGGGGCCGTGGCCTAGGCTCATCGTGTGACCACCGGATGTTTCATCGTCTTCGAGGGCGGCGACGGAGCGGGCAAGTCCACCCAGGTGGCGCTGCTCCGCGAGGCGCTCGAGCGCGCGGGACACGCGGTCACCGTGACCCGCCAGCCGGGCGGCACCCCCCTCGGCCAGCAGATCCGCGACCTGGTGCTGCACGGCGAGCACGTGGCCCCTCGCGCGGAGGCGCTGCTGTTCGCCGCCGACAAGGCCCACCACGTCGACATGCTGATCCGCCCGGCGCTGCAGCGCGGCGAGGTGGTCATCAGCGACCGCTACACCGACTCGTCGGTCGCCTACCAGGGGGCGGGGCGCGACCTCGGCGCGCAGGAGGTCCATGACCTCAACATGTGGGCCGTGCAGGATCTCGTACCCGACCTCACCGTCGTCGTCGACATCAGCGCCGAGGAGGGCCGCCGACGCCGCGGCGAGGTGCACGACCGGCTCGAGTCGGAGGAGGACGCCTTCCACGAGGCCATCCGCCAGCACTTCCTGTCGATGGCGAGGGGCAACCCCGAGCGCTACCTCATCGTCGACGGCACCCAGCCACCGGAGCAGATCCACGCCGAGGTCATGAACCGTCTCGAGAAGCTCGAGGTGTTCGAGCCATGACGGTGTGGCGCGACGTCATCGGCCAGGAGTCCGCCGTGGCGACCCTCCACCGGGCGGCCACCGACCCCGGCGCCATGACCCACGCCTGGCTGCTCACCGGCCCTCCCGGCTCGGGCCGCTCCGTGGCCGCACGGGCCTTCGCCGCCGCTCTCGAGTGCCCCAGGGGTGGGTGTGGTGAGTGCATCGAGTGCCGCACGGCGGTGGACGGCTCCCACGCCGACGTCGACGTGATCGCCACCGAGGGGCTCTCGATCAAGGTCGAGCAGGCCCGCGACCTCGCGGCGCTGTCGGCACACCGGCCGTCGGTCGGCCCGTGGCGGGTCATCATCATCGAGGACGCCGACCGCCTGACCGAGCGGGCCGCCGACGCCCTGCTCAAGGCGCTCGAGGAGCCGGTGGCGCGCACCGTCTGGATCCTGTGCGCCCCCTCCGTCGAGGACGTCGTGATCACCATCCGCTCCCGCTCGCGGCACGTGCGCCTGCGGACCCCGCCGGCCGAGGCGGTGGCCGACCTGCTGGTGCGCCGCGACGGGATCGACGCCCCCATGGCGATGTATGCCGCGCGGGCGGCCCAGAGCCACGTCGGCCTCGCGCGCCGGCTGGCCCGCGACGAGGGCGCCCGGATCCGGCGCCGCGACGTCATCTCGCTGGCCGGCAAGATCCGCGGCGTCGGTCACGCGATCGACGCGGCGTCCGACCTCGCCAAGATCGCCGAGGACGAGTCCGGGGCGGCGTCCTCGGAGCGAGACGCCGCCGAGCGCCAGCGGCTCATGGAGATTCTCGGGGCCGACCCCTCGGCGCGCACGCAGCCGCCGCACATCCGCTCGCAGGTGGCCTCGCTCGAGAAGGAGCAGAAGGCCAGGGCCACGCGCTACTCGCGCGACGTGCTCGACCGCTCCCTGCTCGACCTGCTGTCGGTCTACCGCGATGCCCTCGTGCTGCACACCGGCGCGCCCATCGACCTGGTCAACCAGGACAGCATGGCTGGCGTCCAGCAGCTCGCGCAGGCCATGACACCCGAGCAGCTGCTCCATGCCATCGACGCCATCGGCACCGCTCGTGAGCGGATCGGCCTCAACGTCAACCCCCTGCTGGCGCTCGAGGCCATGGCCCTCTCGCTGCGCCTGCCCGCCTGACCACCCGCCCGATCGCCCGATCGCCCGTCTGATGGCCCGCGGGTCCCCCGCCGGGTCGCCCGCATGGTCGGCGTGACGGGCGCTGCGCCGTCCCGCCGGGATACCGTCGGGGCCATGACTGTGAAGGCACGCCCCCTCGCCGCGGTCGCGACGGTGCTGGCGCTGGCTCTGTCCGGCTGCACCCTGTTCGGCGG
>Ga0247821_10001059_pt1 | contig 15231 bp, 15 predicted proteins | sample 13C_Glycerol_Day_FD_192481 | JGI IMG/M metagenome (GOLD analysis project Ga0247821, IMG submission 192481) | Soil microbial communities from agricultural site in Penn Yan, New York, United States - 13C_Glycerol_Day14 | ecosystem: Environmental > Terrestrial > Soil > Agricultural land | place... | reverse complement strand
GGTAGCCGTGGGCGGCAACGTAGTCCAGCGCTTCTTCGTGCAGCTCGTCGGCGTCGAGGAAGGCTTGCAGGCGGTTCAATTGCTCGGCGAAGGACATTACAGGGCTACCTTGGGAATAAACGATGAACGAATTCTAGCATCTTGCGGCCCCTGCGAGGCAAAGTTGACGCCTATCGCAGAGCACCCTGTGCAAGGCAGTGCTCGGGTATAATGCCCGGCTTTTGTACTTGGCAGCGCTGTAATGGCCGGTCAGGTAAAAGCCGCTTACGCATTTTCAGGTGTGGCGGGGAAGATTTTCATCCAGCCTGTGGCCAGGATGGTTCTGCGATTTATGGAGTTTTTATGCTCGAACAGGCTCAGCGCGTCCTTAAGGACATCTTCGGCTACGACAGCTTTCGAGGGCGCCAGGGGGCGATCATCGAATGTGTAGCCAAAGGTGGCGATGCGCTGGTGTTGATGCCCACCGGGGGCGGTAAGTCCCTGTGCTTTCAGGTGCCGGCACTGTTGCGTCCGGGCCTGGCGGTGGTGGTGTCGCCACTGATCGCGCTGATGGAAGACCAGGTGGCGACTCTCGATGAATTGGGTGTTGCCGCCGCCTCGCTGAACTCTACCTTGAGCGCAGAGCAGCAGCGTGAGCTTGCTGGGCGCATTCGCCGTGGCGAAGTAAAGATGCTCTACCTGGCGCCGGAGCGTCTGGTGCAGCCGCGCATGCTGGATTTTCTGCGTACCCTGGATATTGCCCTGTTTGCCATTGACGAGGCTCACTGCGTTTCGCAATGGGGCCATGACTTCCGCCCCGAGTACCTGCAGTTGGGGCAACTGGCCGAGCTGTTCCCCAATGTACCGCGTATTGCCCTGACCGCCACCGCGGACATGCGTACCCGCGAAGAGATCGTCACTCGCCTGCATCTGCAAAATGCCGAGCGCTTCCTGTCGAGCTTCGACCGGCCGAATATTTTCTACCGTATCGTGCCCAAAGAGCAGCCGCGCAAGCAGTTGCTGACCTTCCTGGCTGAGCGACGCGGTAACGCTGGCATTGTCTATTGCCTGTCGCGCAAAAAGGTCGACGACGTTGCCGCCTACCTGTGCGAGCAGGGTTTTCCGGCGCTGCCTTATCACGCCGGCCTGCCGGCCGAGACCCGCGCGTCGAACCAGCGCCGCTTCCTCAACGAGGAAGGCCTGATCATGGTCGCGACCATTGCCTTTGGCATGGGCATCGACAAACCCAACGTGCGCTTCGTCGCTCACCTGGATCTGCCCAAGTCGCTGGAAGCCTACTATCAGGAAACCGGCCGGGCAGGGCGTGATGGCCTGCCGGCCGATGCCTGGATGGCCTATGGACTGCAGGACATGGTGATGCTCAAGCAGATGCTGCAGAACTCCGAGGGTGACGAGCGGCACAAGCGCATTGAGCAACACAAACTTGACGCCATGCTTGCGCTCTGTGAAGAAACCCGTTGCCGCCGTCAGATCCTGCTCAACTACTTCGATGAAGAACTACCGCAGCCCTGCGGGCATTGCGACAACTGCATCGATGGTGTGCAGACCTGGGACGCCACTGAACCAGCACGCCAGGCCCTGTCAGCGGTGTATCGCACCGGCCAGCGCTATGGTGTCGGCCATTTGGTGGATGTACTGCTGGGTAAGGACAACGAGAAGATCCGTAACTTCGGCCATGAGAAGCTGGCGGTGTACGGCGTCGGTAAGGCCCGTTCCGAGGGTGAATGGCGCTCGCTGTTCCGCCAACTGGTAGCGCGCGGTCTGGCTGATATTGATCTGGAAGGTTATGGCGGCTTGCGCCTGTCCGATACCTGCCGACCCTTGTTGCGTGGTGAAGTCACCCTGGAATTGCGCCGCGATCTCAAGCCGCAGACCAGCAGCAAAGGCAGTAGTGGCGGCGGTAGCCCGGCCAGTCAGCTGGTACGTGGTGACGAGCGCGAGCAATGGGAAGCCCTGCGAGCGCTGCGGCGCAAGTTGGCTGAGGAGCACGGCGTGCCACCGTACGTCATTTTCCCAGATTCGACCCTGCTGGAGATGCTGCGCAGCCAGCCGTCCAGTCTCAGCGAAATGGCTCAGGTCAGTGGTGTTGGCGCACGCAAGCTGGAGCGCTATGGCGCAGCGTTCCTCGACGTGCTCGGCGGTGCTGCCGAGGCGCCGCCTCAGGTTGCTGACCTGCGCCACGAACTGACCAGCCTGGCGCGAGCCGGCATGACCCCGGCTCAAATCGCCGGGCAACTGAACTGCAGCGAAAAGAACGTCTATAGCATGCTTGCCGAAGCCATTGGCCGTCAGCAGTTGTCGCTGGAGCAGGCGCTAGATTTGCCCGAAGACCTGCTCGCCGAAGTGCAGGACGCCTTCCTCGACGGCGAAGGCGAATTGCCGCCAGTCTCAGCCATTGCCGAGCAGTTCGGCGCCCGGGTCCCGGAAGGGGTGCTGTACTGCGTGCGGGCGGCGTTAGCGGCTGAATTTGAGATGTAAACCCGGCATTGTCATCTTTTATAACGATTGTCAGACAGCTAGAGTCTTAATGAGCCTTGCCTGTTGCGCAGGAGCATGGTTAGCTGGCTAATAATTAGTTCTGATGATGAGTTTTCTATGCCGTTGACCGACCAACACCGCTTCGGAATGCAGCTGGCCCAGATGTCGCGGGGCTGGCGCGCCGAACTGGACCGCCGCCTGGCCGGGCTCAATCTGTCCCAGGCTCGCTGGCTGGTGCTGCTGCACCTGGCCCGTTTTGATGAAGCGCCTACCCAGCGTGAGCTCGCCCAGAGCGTTGGCGTCGAAGGGCCGACCCTGGCGCGTTTGCTCGACAGCCTGGAGGCACAAGGGCTGGTACGGCGCCAAGCGGTGCTGGAAGACCGGCGAGCGAAAAAAATCCACTTGTGCCCGCCGGCCAAGCCACTGATCGACCAGATCGAAACCATTGCCAACGCCTTGCGCGCCGAACTGTTCACGGGTGTCGACGAAGAAGAGATGCGCGTGTGCATGAAGGTCCACGCGCGAATCCTGGCAAACCTGGAAAAGTCCTGACCCTGTTTAGAAGGTGTGACCCAGATTGAGGTACAACGCCTTCTCATTCTCGCTGTTGGCCCCGTAGCTGAAGTTCAGTGGGCCCAACGGCGTCTCGAAACCAACGAAGATACTGGCGGCATTGATATAGCCGCTGTCGAATTCATTGTCATTGTTCCAGGCCCGGCCACGCTCCAGTGATCCACCGAGGTACAGTGGGAAATCCAGTGGCAGGTAGGCACGTGGTGTTAGCCGACGGTAGTACACCATGCGCATCAGGCTCATGTTTTGCCCTGACACCGAATCCTGGCGAAAGCCTGACAGCTGTCTGGCGCCACCCAATATAAAGCTTGAGGTGACCACCTCAGCCTCGTCCAGGGTCCGTCCGTACTGAGCCCCCAGCACCCAGGAGTTGGGACCACTGCTCAGGGCTTTGTCCAGTTTGAAGTTCCACTGCCGGTAGCGTTCATCCGAGCCCAGGTCCGGATCGAACTGGCGCAGGGTCAGGCTTATGTCTTCACCGGTGTGCGGGAAGTAGACATTGTCCAGGGTGTCGAACGAGTACTTCAGCTCGTAGAAGCCTTCGTTGAAACTGAAGTGCGGCAGGTCCTGATCACCAATGCGCACATCGGCCTTGCCCCAGGCCTGGCCGACGCCGAAGCGCACTTCACCGCTATTGCCGATCTGGCGCCCCAGGTTCAGACCGAAGCCGTAGCGTTCCAGACGGTACTCGGCAATCGGGTCGTCATCGAGCGTGGCTTCGACGTTCTGCGATCCCAGGTCCAGATAGGGGGCGACGAAGTAGCGGGAACCGGTATCCAGCGGTTGATAGAATTCACTGTACAACTCCTGCTGATCACCGATCTGCGCCCGGGTCAGCCACTCTGCACCCAGTTCGTTGATGCCATTGACCCGGTAGCTGGCGCCGATGTTAAAGGCGCTGTCACCACGCATGTCATCCGACAGGTTCAGGCCCAGGCGCAGGTAATCGGTACCGCCACGGCGGCCGCGGGCATTGATTACCAACGTGTTGTCATTGCCCTTGTGGACCACCCGGTACTGCACCCGGTCGAAATAGTCGAGGCCGTAGAGGGTGCCCATGTCGGTCTGTAAACGGCCCAGCTCCAGGGGTTCACCGATTGGCTGGCGGATATAGAAGCGGATTACATCGTCGCTGACTTTCGAGTCGTTCTCGATCCTGATTGCAGTGATCACTGGCGTACGCTGGCTTGGCGAGCGGGCGACGTTCAGTTCGGTATCTTCGGTGTCCGGGCGCTTGAGCGCGGCCAGGCGTGGGTCGAGGGCGCGGGCGGCGCGATAACCGGCGTCGATCATTTCCTTGGCGCGACCAAAATCGGTAACGCCAAAGCTGGCCAGCGGTGGCTGGATCAGGATGTCATCACGGTGCAAGGACGCCAGTTGCTCTTCGGAGTTGCGCCGGGTCATCAAGGTAATTGACTGATTGAGCACGTCGACCACGGTCGTCATTTCTTTGCGGCTGCGCAACGGGGTTCCGATGTCGACCACGATCGCCATGTCCACACCCATCTCGCGGGCAACGTCCAGGGGAATGTTGTCGACCATGCCACCATCAACCAGCAGCCGCCCATCCAGCTCGACGGGGGCAAACACCGCTGGGATCGACATACTGGCGCGAATCACCTGAGGCAGGTGACCCCGACGGAACACCACTTTCTCACCGCTGGCAATATCGGTGGCCACCGCGCGGAAGGGGATCGGCAACTTGTCGAAATCGCGGGTGTCGCTGGTATGGGCGAGCATGCTTTCCAGAAGCAGGGCCAGGTTTTGCCCCTGAATCACCCCCAGCGGCAGGCCCAGACTGCCATCGTCGCGAAAGCTTAGCTTCTGTTGGACCAGAAAATCGCGGTCATCCTGCTTGCGACGGAACGGCACGTCCTTGCGTGGTGGCGCGTCTGAGAGTGCCTCTTGCCAATCGATGCCAAGGGCCAGCTTTTCCAGCTCCTCGACCTTGTAGCCGGAGGCATACAGGCCGCCGACCACCGCGCCCATGCTGGTGCCGGCAATGGCATCGATCTTGATGCCTTGCTCTTCCAGGGCCTTGAGTACACCAATATGGGCAAGGCCTCGGGCGGCGCCACCGGACAGCACCAGGCCGATTTTCGGTCGCGGTGGTTCGGCAGCCAGGAGCGGGAAGGAAACGACGATCAGCATCAGACTTAACAGCAAGCGGTGCATCATGGCTCTCGGAGCTAGGGGCAAAGACCGCTAGTATAAGCGCGCCCGCCTGTCAGGAGACGGTTACCCCATGAATGCGCACAAAGCCGAAATTGTCATTACCTATTGCACCCAGTGCCAATGGCTGCTGCGTGCGGCCTGGCTTGCCCAGGAATTACTCAGTACGTTCAGCGATGATCTGGCTCGTGTTGCCCTGGAGCCTGCCACCGGCGGCACCTTCCGCATCACCTGTGACGGTGTGCAGATCTGGGAGCGCAAGGCCGATGGTGGCTTCCCGGAAGCCAAGGTGCTCAAGCAGCGGGTGCGCGACCAGATTGACCCCCAGCGCGACCTGGGGCACAGCGATCGTCCGTGACCACTGTCAGCCTTCGGCAGCCGCCGCCTTGGGGATCTGGTTGCTGGCGGCCAGGCGACTGGAAACGACAATCGCGAGAATGATCAGCGCGCCGCCGATCAGCATGCGCAGGGTCGGCGCTTCGGCGAAGATCAGCCAGGCCAGGGCAATGCCGTAAACCGGTTCCAGGGCAAACACCACCGCAGCGGTGCGCGCCTTGATCACCGCAAGGCTGGCGACGAACAGGCTATGGGCGACACCGGTGCAGAACACCCCCAGCAGGCCGATCCACAGCCAGTCCATTGCCGAGACTTCGGTCAGGGCTGGAGCGGCCACCGGCAGCAGACACAGGCCGACCACGGCGTTTTGGCACAATGCTGCCTGCACCGCCGGAATACGCCCGCTGGACGCCCGGTTGGTCAACGACAGCAATGAGAACAACAAGCCTGACAGCAACGACCAGAGCAGACCGCCGGTGGCCTGGCTGGCCAGGTCGAAGTCTGGGGTGACCAAGATCAAACCGATGCTCACCAGCAATACCAGGATGATTTCGTTGCGCCGAACGCGCTCGCGAAACAGCAGCCCTTCAAGGATCACGGTGAAGGCCGGAAAGCTGGCAAAGCCCAAAGTGGCAATGGCCACGCCGGCAACTTTGACGGCGATGAAGAAGCTGACCCAGTGCCCGGCCAGCAACACGCCGCCCAGCAGCAAACGCCGCCAGTCCTGGACCTGCAGGGGCTGCCAGGCTTTTTGTGCAAGGCGGGCGAAGATGCCCAGCGCCAATACGGCGAAGGCAGCCCGCCCAAAGACGATGACCGCAGGTGCCGCTTGGGCCAATTTGCCGAAGACGCCAGTCAGGCCGAAGAACAGCGCGCCAATGTGCAGGGCGCCGAGGGCGGTGCGAGGGTTCATGATGATCCTTGTTGGAAGCAGGGCAGCCCGTCCAGTGTACGAGGCGCCAGCTGCGGCTGTCTGTCGCGATCCTCGCGTCAGTTGTCGTCAGGCTCGCGGCGAAGCTCCCGAGGAGTACGGCCGAAGGTTTTGAGCATGGCGGCGCAAAAGGCACTTTGTGAGCTGTAGCCGACTCGATGGGCGACTTCGCCGATGGCCAGGTTGGTCTCAGCCAGTAAGCGGCGTGCTTGCAACAGGCGGCGTTGGCGGATGTAGTCCATCGGTGTCGTCGAGGCTTCGGCGATGAAGCGGGCATGCAAGCGAGCACTGGAAAGTCCAGCCAGGCGCGCCAGATCCGCTACCTGTAGTGGGTAGGCGGCGTTTTGCTCGATATGCGCATCGAAGCTGGCAAAGGGCAGCTGTTTTTGCACAACGGCAGGACGTGCCGGGGTGTTGAGGCTGGCCAGCAGCAACACTGCGCCTTGTTGTGCGATCAGTGGGTCAGTCATGGGGCTTGCTGCCAGCCAGTCGACCAGTTGCTGTTGGCGACTGTCCAGGGGGCGTGAGCCGCGATGTTCGAGCAGGCGCTGGCTCGCCCCGGCGTGCTCCCCCAAGCTATTTTCCAGCCATGTATCCCCAGGCACATCGAGGACCAGGCAGTGGCTGCCGGTGATACTGCCGCAAGTATGGTGGGCACCGCTTGGCACCACGATTAAGCCCTGGCGCTCGATGCGTGCACCGCGACCGTCAAGTTCGAAGTCCAATTGGCCGCGCAAGCCGAACACCAGTTGCGGGTGTTCGTGGCTGTGGGCAATCAGATCGTCACTGTAGTGACGTAGGGAAAGGATCGAGCCGCCGCTCATTGTGCGCAGTCCTCCAGGCAGTGCCTGCAGTGTACAGGGGCGGGCAAGGCGCTCATATGATCAGGTTGATGGGCAGTTGCCAGGTTTGCTTCGGCGATTCAGGGGTGCTCGCTCATCGATTGCAGCGCAGCCTTGTAGATCGACAGGCGTGGCTGGGCGAACAGGCGCTTGAGCATCGGTTCGAAGAAGCTCAGTGGCAGGCTGTCATAGCCTGGATCGAAGGCGGCCGCATCGTAGTGGGCGCAGAATTCGATGGTCTGCTGGTACTGTGGGTGGTCTTGAAACTGTTCCCGCAGGTGTCGGTCCATCCCCAGGTGATGGAAGAAATAGTAGCCCTGGAAAATCCCGTGCTTTTCCACCATCCACAGGTTTTCCGAGCTGACAAACGGCTTGAGAATGGCCGCGGCAATATCGGGATGATTGTAGCTGCCCAAGGTGTCGCCAATATCGTGAAGCAGGGCACAGATCACGTATTCCTCGTCGCGCCCGTCACGCCAGGCACGGGTGGCGGTTTGCAGCGAATGGCTAAGACGATCAATGGGGAAACCGCCAAAGTCACCATCGAGCAGGCGCAGGTGGGCCAGGATCCGTTCGGCGAGCTGAGTGGCATAGACCCGGAAATCCTTGGCGATAATGGCCCAGTCCTGCTGAGTGCCATCCTGCATATGCGTGAAGCGGGCCTGCTGGTTCATTGGCGTTCCAGGCGTTGGGGCTGTGGAACCCACTCTACCTTGACCGCCCGTCGGAGCAGTGGCCGCTGAAGACGCGTTTCTGGCCCTGGGGGCCTAAATCAGAAGGATACTTTGCCACGTAGCATGTCGCGGTACATGGCGAAATCACCGATCAGGCTGTAAAGCGGGTGCGTGAAGGTCGCGGGGCGGTTTTTCTCGAAAAAGAAGTGCCCGATCCAGGCAAACCCATAGCCGGCAATCGGTACGACCAACAGCAATATCCACTGGCCACTGCCCAGGGTGTAGGCAAGTAGCGCAATAACCAGGGTGGTGCCGACGAAATGCAGGCGCCGACAGGTGGGATTGCTGTGTTCTTCCAGGTAATACGGATAGAACTCGGCAAAACTGCGAAATTGCTGAGGACTGTTCACGACACAGCTCCTGAAACTCTCGATACGGATGAAGATACACGGCGTGGAGCCTGAACTGAGTCTAGAGTGAGTAAAATCATCAAGCAGTGACAATAGGCGCCAATTGAGTATCCTTTGAGTTCACCGCAGGAGCGGTCAGTTCGAATATAAGAAGCCAGCCATGAGCGAGAGAACCACGTCAGCAAGCTGGGCATCAGGGATCGTCAAGGCACTTGAGCTCGAAGGGCTCGATTGCCGTGCCATGTTCAAACAACTGGGGCTGGATTTTTCCGCGCTGGACGACCCCGACGCGCGTTTTACCCAAGACTCGATGACCCGTCTGTGGCAACTGGCGGTCGATCTATCCGGCAATCAGGCCATTGGCCTGAACATGGCCCGGGTGGTGCGCCCGGCGTCATTTCATGTGGTCGGTTACGCCTTGATGTCAAGTCGCACCCTGGCCGAAGGGTTCGAGCGTCTGGTGCGTTATCAGCGCATCATTGCCGAAAGCTCTGATCTGAGTTTTCGCCTGGAACCGGACGGTTATGCGCTGATTCTCACCGTTCATGGCGACCACCTTCCACCAACCCGACACAGTGCCGAAGCCTCGTTGGCCTGTGCGCTGTCGCTGTGCAGCTGGTTGAGCGGGCGGGTGATTCAGCCACGACGGGTATTGATCCAGGGGCCACAGCCGGTGGACGTCATGCCTTACAAGACGGCATTTCATTCACCCTTGGTATTCGGCGCGGCCCATGATGCGCTGATTTTCGAGCGCGCCGACATGGAGGCGCCCCTGCCGACGGCTAACGAAGCCATGGCCACCTTGCATGATCGATTTGCCGGTGAGTACCTGGCGCGTTTTTCCGAAAGTCGGGTGACCCACCGTGCCCGTCAGGTCTTGTGTCGGGTGTTGCCGCAAGGTGAGCCCAAGCGTGAGACTGTGGCCCAAGCTCTGCACCTGTCCCAACGCACCTTGCAGCGGCGCCTGCAGGAAGAGGGCACCAGCTTCCAGACCCTGCTCGATGATACCCGTCGCGAGCTTGCCGAGCAGTACCTGGCGCAGCCGAACATGACCTTGCTGGAAACCGCTTACTTGCTCGGCTTTGCCGATCCGAGCAATTTCTTTCGGGCGTTTCGCCGCTGGTTTGATGCTACCCCCGGTGAGTATCGGGCGCGGATGGGAGCATCAGCCGCTGTGCCTGAACCGGGCAGCGAAAACCCGGTCAGTGACGCCAGAACGCCGGCATACACAGCACCAGCACCGTAATAATCTCCAGGCGCCCAAGCAGCATGCCGAACGCCAGGATCCACTTGGCGGCATCCGGTAGAGTGGCAAAGTTGCCGGCCGGGCCAATGGTTTCCCCTAGCCCCGGGCCAACACCGGAAACGGTACTGGCGGCACCGGTCAGAGCGGTCATCCAATCGACCCCAAGCAGCGACAGCAACAGGGCGATCACGCAGATGGTGATGGCGAAGAAGAACGAGAAAGTCAGAATCGAACGGACAATCTCTTCATCAAGACGGTGGCCGTTGTATTTCTGTTTGATCACCGCCCGTGGGTGGATCAGTTGATTGAGGTTGGCCTTGAGCAGGATGTAGGCCACCTGGAAGCGGAATATCTTGATGCCGCCAGCGGTGGAGCCGGAACACCCACCAACGAAGCCTAGGTAGAAGAACAGCATCAGCGAGAAATTGCCCCACAGGCTGTAATCGCCCAGGGCGAAACCGGTGGTGGTGACGACCGAGGTAACGTTCAGCGCGACGTGACGCAAGGCGTCCAGCCAGTGCAGGTCGGTGGTTGCCCAGTACCAGGTACCGAGCACCAGCCAGGTCATCAGTAGCATGGCCAGTAGGCCCTGGACCTGCTGGTCTTTGATCAGTGCCTTACGATTACCACGCAGGGTGGCGACGTAAAGGGCAAAGGGCAAGCTGCCGAGGATCATCACCACCACCGCCACCCAATGCACGGCCGGCTGGTCCCATTTGGCCAGGGATTGGTCGGAGGTGGAGAAGCCGCCGGTGGAGATCGCCGACATGGCATGGTTAATCGCATCGAAAACGTTCATCCCCGCCAGCCAGAACGCCAGCCCGCCCAAGGCGGTGATGCCCACGTAAACCGCGACGATCGACTTGGCGACCATGTGCGAACGCGGCATGACTTTTTCCGAACGGTCCGAAGATTCGGTCTGGAACAGGCGCATGCCACCAATGCGCAGCAGCGGCAGAATCGCTACGGCCATGGCGATAAAGCCGATACCGCCGAGCCAGTGCAGCAGCGAGCGCCACATCAAAATACCCGGCGACATGGTATCCAGACCACTGAGTACGGTGGCGCCAGTGGCGGTGATGCCAGACATGCTTTCAAAGAAGGCGTCGGTGTAACTGATGTGCTGGGTCAGTAGAAACGGCAGGGCGGCGAAGATGCACACCACCAGCCAACTGCTGACCGTCAGCAGGTACATGTCCCGCGGGCGCAGGTGCACATGTTCGGGGCGCCCCTGGAGCACCATGGCCAGTCCGGCGACAAAGGTGATCATGCTGGCCCACAGAAACGACGGCAAGTCGCTGGTGCGATCGAAGATCACCAGGGTGGCCATGGGCACGACCATGCTGATCGCCAGGGTGATCAGGAAGATGCCGATGATAAAACCAATGATCCTTAAGGTCGGCAACGCCATGTGATCTGCTCTGACTCGTAACGGAAGGGCGCCATTCTACCTATGGACCTTTTTAAGTAAACGCTAGAATAGCTGCACATTTCTTTTCAGGGGGTAGCCGATGGAGGCTCTCGACGCATTGCTCAACCGTGTTTCCGTTCCACGACTGGTGGAACCCGCGCCCAATGCTGCGCAGCGTGAGGCCCTGTTTCAGGCTGCGTTGCGGGCACCTGACCATGGTCAGCTACGGCCCTGGCGCTTTCTGACCGTCGAAGGGCAGGCGCGCGAAAAACTCGGCCAACTGCTGGCCGAGGCGGTAAAGCTTGAAGGTGATACCAGTGAGGCGGCCCTGGATAAGGCTCGCGCCATGCCATTGCGTGCACCATTGCTGGTGGTGGTGATTGCGCGTTTGCAGGACCATTTCAAGGTACCGGCGTCGGAGCAACGCCTGGCGGCGGGTTGCGCTGCCCACGGTATTCTGTTGGCGGCACATGCCCAGGGCATCGGTGCGGTCTGGCGTACCGGCGAGCTGTCGTACAGCAAGCATGTGGCCAAGGGCCTAGGGCTGGCTGACAATGAGGAAATCATTGCCTTCCTGTATCTGGGCACACCGCTGAATGAGCCACGTACCGCGCCGGTGCTGGCCACGGCTGATTTTGTCAGTGCCTGGGGGCAGTAAAGTGTTGTAGTACCGGTGCCGGCCTCATCGCCGGCACCCCTCCAAGGTCAGGCACTCCCAGGTCCGGCCAGCGGTAACTCCAGACGCGCGACGAATCCCCCTTCCGGGTGGTTCTCCAGCGTCAGAGTGCCGCCATGGCGCACTGCCGCCTTTCGCGCAATCGCCAGCCCCAGGCCGTGACCGGCGGCACTCTGCCCCGGCGCTCGGAAGAACGGCTCGCCCAATTGCGCCAGGTGCTCTTCAACTACCCCCGGCCCATGGTCGCGCACGCTCAGCACGATGCGTTCATTGTCACGTACCGCAGTGACTTCAATGGGCTGTCCAGGTGGATTAAAGCGCAAGGCGTTACGCAGCAAGTTGTCCAGCGCCCGTTCGATCAGCGTCGGCCAACCTTGCAGGCTCAGCCCACTTTCGTGCTGCAGCTGGATTCTCTGTTCAGGTGCATTGAGCTGAGCATCCTTGTGTACGGCTTGCAAAATCGCATCAAGGTCCACCGGCTCAGCCCGGGCCTGGTCGGCATCGACGCGGGCCAATACCAGAATCTCGCTGATCAGCGCTTCGAGGCGGTCGCATTCGCGGGTCAGGCGCGGCCATAGCGCCTGGCGTTGCTCCGGTTCGGCCCGTTCTGCCAGGGCGAGGGCGATGCGCAAACGTGCCAGCGGCGAGCGCAGTTCATGCGAGACGTCGCGCAACAATTGCCGCTGGCTGCCGATCAGGCTCTGCAGGCGCGAGCCCATGCGGTTGAAGTCATTGGCCAGGACGCCAAACTCGTCGCGACGGTTGGCCAGCCGCGCCAGGCTGTTTTGCTGATAAGTGGTCTGCCCCAGGTCATGCACCGCACCGCGCAGGCGGCTCAGTGGGCGGGTGATGGAGAGGGTCACCAGCAGGCTGAACAAGGTCAGCACCACCAGCGCTATGCCCAAAGCGCTGAGTGGCCACAGCAGGCTGTCACGGTGCCAGGCGTCCAGCTCCGGATGAGGGATGCGATAGATCAGCAGGTAGGTGTTACCGCTGTCAGGGCTGGTGTATTCCTCTGTCAGGCGCCGCCAGGGCAGGTGTCGTTCGTCGTTGTGGCGACGCGCCTCAAAGGCTGCGGCGCGGCGCGGGAAGGTTCCTGGCACAACCGCCTCACCACTGTCGTTGAGCACCTGAACATCGATGTTGTATCGACGTTTGCGTCGCTCAAGAAAGTATTGGGCCGAGTCCGCACCTTGCTGTTCGTAGTGCTGGGTCCATTTTTGCGCCAGGGTGTTGAGGCCCGGATGTCGGCTGAGGATCCAGGCGTCCTGGTTCAGCATGTGCCCAAGCAGGATCGACAGGCCCGCGACCAGGGCAATGGCCAGCCAGAAACTGGCCAGAATGCGCCAGAACAATGAACGCAAGAGGGACTCCTTCAACGGCAAAAAGCCCGGCCTGCTGAGGGGACAGGTCGGGCGGGTGGCTCACAGCTTACTGGGCCTTGCTGGCTTTTTCAGCTTTCCAGGCTTTGAATTCGCTCCATTCGGCGCTACGTTGATCCTGCTCTTTTTTCAGCTCATCGAATTTCTTCTGCTGATCAGGCTTGAGCAGGTCGCGGATCTCGGCGTGGGTCTTGTCTTTCTTGGCTTGCAGCTCGTCCTTAAGGGCTTTCTGATCGGCTGCAGGGAGTTTTTCCAGGTAACGGTTGGTGATTTCCTGACGGCTCTTCATCTGCTCGCCCATCAGTTTGCCGATCTGCTGGCGCTGTTCGCGGCTCAGGTCCAGCTGGGCGAAAGGCGCTCCACCGCGGTGGTGATCGCCGTGGCGCATACCGTCTTCAGGCATGGCCATGGCGACGGTCGGCAGTGCGGCAGCGAACATCAGGGCGATAAGGGTCTTGCGCATGGTGTCTCTCCTTTACTAGGGCCGGTGATTACCGGATGAGCCCAGTTTAGGGAGTTCAAGGTCAACGGCGGTCAGGCAAGGGTAAAGCTTGGGTAAAGATGACCGGGCACCGTGCTGACATTACAGGCTGTAGTAGTAGCCGCGACTGCGCAGGGCAACGATGCGCGGGCGGCCGTCCGGGTGCGGGCCGACCTTCTTGCGCAGGTTACTGACGTGCATGTCCAGGCTGCGATCGTATAGCGTCAGCTTGCGGCCGAGGGCGATCTGCGCCAGTTCCTGCTTGTCCAGTGGTTCGCCAGGCTGGCGCAGCAAGGCTTCGAGAATGCGACTTTCGGACAGGGTCAGGGTCAGTTCATGTTCATCGATACTGACCACGCCGCGGGCTGGGCTGAAACACAGATCACCGACTTCGACCTGGCTCGGTGTGGTGTTGGGGTGGCTGCGGCGCAGCACCGCCCGCAGGCGCGCAGTGAGCTCGCGTGGGTCGCAGGGTTTGGCCAGGTAGTCGTCGGCGCCCAGTTCCAGGCCGAGTATCCGGTCCAGTGGCTCGCCGCGGGCCGAGAGCATCAATACCGGCAGATCGGCATGTTCGCTACGCAGTTGCTTGAGCAACTCCAGGCCGCTGCCGTCGGGCAGCATCACATCCAGCACCACTGCCGCTGGCGCCTGTTCGGCCAGGGCTTTACGGGCGCTCAAACCGTCGTGACAGGCGCGTACCGTAAAACCTTCCTGGGTCAGCCAGCTGCCGAGCAGCTCGCAGAGTTCCTGGTCATCATCAATCAGTAACAGCTCGCTCATGACTCACTCAATTCAACCATTGCCGACGCTTTCTGTGTCCGCCACTGGCAAAGATACCGCAGAGTGCCGCCAAGAGGGCAACTGCACCGCCAATCACAAACCATTGTTGCTGGTCACTGAGCAGGCGTTGTGGGGTGTTGGCCTGGAGTTCCTTGAGGGCCAGCTTGAGGCGCTGGTTCTCCTGGCGCAGGCGGGTGAGCTGGGCGCTTTCGCGTTCGCTGTCGGCATTGTGCAGTTGTTGGCTCAACGCTTCGCGCAGGCGTTCGCTTTCTGCAAGGCGCTGTTGCAAGTCGGTGATCTGACTGCCAGCACTGAGCGACAGCGGGGTGCTGGCAACGGCAGGCTCTTCGGCCTGGGCCAACGGGGTCAGCAACAACAGGCACAGCAGCAGGGACAACGGACCTTGACGCATTGGAACTCCTGATTCTTGTCGATTCAGCAGGTTGTCGGCTGATGGACGAGAATAATGAGCAGTGGCGTCAGTAAAAGGCGGGGAGTGCGGTGCGCACCGGGGCGCACCGCTTGCAGCAGGTTACGGCAGGACTTGCTTGAACGGTTTGACGATGACGTTTGCATAGACGCCAGCAGCGATGTACGGGTCAGCATCGGCCCAGGCCTGCGCAGCCGTCAGGGACTCGAACTCGGCGACAATCAGGCTGCCAGTGAAGCCGGCGGCACCTGGGTCATTGCTGTCGATGGCCGGGTGGGGCCCCGCCAGGACGACGCGGCCTTGTTCCTTGAGCTGCTGCAAGCGTTCGATATGCGCAGGACGAGCGGCCAGGCGCTTTTCCAGGGAGTCGGCAACGTCACTGGCGATAATGGCGTAGAGCATGTTAATC
>Ga0247821_10001058_pt1 | contig 15232 bp, 12 predicted proteins | sample 13C_Glycerol_Day_FD_192481 | JGI IMG/M metagenome (GOLD analysis project Ga0247821, IMG submission 192481) | Soil microbial communities from agricultural site in Penn Yan, New York, United States - 13C_Glycerol_Day14 | ecosystem: Environmental > Terrestrial > Soil > Agricultural land | place... | reverse complement strand
GCTTGGCCCCGGCCAGGCGTGCGGTGGTCAGGCCGAACAGGCGGTAGAACTCGCCTTCGCTGGGCAGCAGGCCGCCGGCCATGCGCTCACGCTGCAGGCGCAGCATGATCACCACGTCGACGTCCTTCAGGCCCTGTTCCAGGTCGGTGTAGACCTTGACGCCGTACTGCTCGATACCGATCGGCAGCAGGGTTTTCGGGCCGATCACGCGGATGTCCGGGCAACCCAGGGTTTTCAGGGCGAGCATGTTCGAACGCGCTACCCGCGAGTGCAGGATGTCGCCGACGATGGCCACCGAGAGGTTTTCGAAGCCGCCCTTGTGCCGGCGGATGGTGAGCATGTCGAGCATGCCCTGGGTCGGGTGGGCGTGACGGCCGTCGCCGCCGTTGATGATCGCCACCTCCGGGCAGACGTGCTCGGCGATGAAGTGCGCGGCACCGGAGTCGGCATGGCGCACGACGAACATGTCGGCGGCCATGGCTTCGAGGTTGCGCAGGGTGTCGAACAGGGTTTCGCCCTTGCTGGTCGAGGAGGTCGACACGTTCAGGGTGATCACGTCGGCCGACAGCCGCTGGGCGGCCAGCTCGAAGGTGGTACGGGTACGGGTGGAGTTCTCGAAGAACACGTTGCACACGGTCTTGCCGCGCAGCAACGGGACTTTCTTCACGGCCCGGGCGCCGACTTCAAGGAAGGAGTCGGCGGTGTCGAGGATTTCGGTCAGCAGTTCGCGGGGCAAACCGTCGAGCGAGAGAAAATGGCGCAGCTGGCCCTGATCATTGAGCTGCAGCGGGCGCTTGGCGTCGATTGGCGTCATCGCGAGGGACTCTTAAAGGGCGGAAGCGAGGTCCTGGCGCTCGAGGGCGAGCGGGGCGGGTCCGGTCAATTTTACCCGTTCATGGGCGGCCAGCGACAGGGTTGCACCGACCACATTCGGGCGGATCGGCAATTCGCCGGCATCCAGGTCCAGCAGGCAGACCAGGGTCACGCTGGCAGGGCGGCCATAATCGAACAGTTCGTTGAGGGCGGCGCGGATGGTCCGGCCGCTCATCAGCACGTCGTCCACCAGCACCAGGTGCTGGCCTTCGATCTCGAACGGCAGCGCGGAGGGGCGCACCTGCGGGTGCAGGCCGTTCTGGCTGAAGTCGTCACGGTAGAAAGAAACATCGAGGGTGCCCAGGGCGCTGTCGTTGCCCAGTTCCTCGAGCAGGGCCTGGGCGACCCAGACACCTCCGGTGCGGATGCCGATGAAGCGCGGCTCGGCAATGTTGCGCCGGGCCAGATGGGCACGAAGGTCGACGGCCATCTGCCGGATCAGTTCGGCGGGATTGGGTAGGCTCATGCTTGCTCCTCAAGAGGCCGGGGGCGTGGCGCTGACCCGGCTTGAATCCGATGATCGGGATCAGGACTGCCCGGTATTGGCCTCCAGCCAGCCTTGCAGCAGCAGGGCGGCGGCTATGGCGTCCACCGGGTTGTCGCGGTAACTGCCGCGCTGACCGCCGCGGGCCATGCGCTCGCCCTTGGCTTCGAAGGTGGTCAGGCGTTCGTCGTGGGTATGCACAGGCAGGTTGAAACGGCCGTTCAGGCGCCGGGCGAACTTCTCGGCGCGGGCACTCATTTCGCTGGGCGTGCCGTCCATGTTCAACGGCAGGCCGACGACAATGGCATCGGGTTGCCATTCCTTGATCAGTTTTTCCACCTGGGTCCAGTCCGGTACACCGTTCTGGGCCTTGAGGGTGCACAGTTCGCGGGCCTGGCCGGTAATCACCTGGCCGACCGCGACACCGATCTGTTTGCTGCCGTAGTCAAAGCCCAGCAGCAGGCGCAGTTCGGCCATCAGGCGTGCCCCGCCTGGCTGGTGAGCAGGCTCAGGTTGATGCCCAGGCTCGCCGCGGCGGCGGCAAGGCGCTGCTCGCAGTCCATGTCGAAGATGATCTCGGGGTCGAACGGGCAGTTCAGCCAGGCGTTGTCAGCCAACTCCGCCTCCAGTTGCCCGGCTTCCCAGCCGGCGTAGCCGAGGGTGATCAGGCTCTGCCTGGGCCCCACGCCATCGGCGATGGCGAACAGCACATCCTGCGAGGTGGACAGCGACAGGCCCTCCAGCACGACGGTGGCCTGGAAGCTCTTGTCGTTGCTGTGCAGGACGAAGCCGCGGTCGGTCTGCACCGGACCGCCCATGTAGATCGGTACCTGGATGCTGCTGGCCGGCGGTTCGACGTTGGGGCGCAACTGTTCGAGGATATCGGCCAGGTTCAGGTCCTGGGGCCGATTGACCACCAGCCCCATCGCCCCATTGGCGTTGTGCTCGACGATGTAGGTCAAGGAGTGCGCGAAGTTCGGGTCAGCCATGTGCGGCATGGCGATCAGGAACTGATGCTTGAGGTAACTCGGGCTGAGGTTTTTCATGGTTGTTAGTGTGGCGTTGGGGCGCCGTACTGACAAGCCTGATGTGGGGTGTTCGGGTACGCCGATTCCGCTGTAGCCGCTGCCGGTGTCAGTTGCTCGACAGGCGGTCGCCGCGGGCAAAGCGCCAGGTGCGGATGATTTCCAGCCGGTCGATGTCCGCCAGGTCGCCGGTGAACGGCGCAAAGGGCGCTGCCAGGCGCACGATGCGCTGGGCGGCCTGGTCCAGCAGCGGCTGGCCGGAGGACTCCAGCACCAGCACCTCGTACAGCGAGCCGTCGCGGTTGATCGACACCATCAGCCGCAGGCTGCCGTAGATCTGCTGGCGCCGGGCTTCGTCGGGGTAGTTGAGGTTGCCGATGCGCTCGACCTTCTTGCGCCATTCATCCTTGTACCAGGCGCCCTTGTCGCGCATGGTCGAGGCGGCATTGAGGCGGTGGATGCGCGGGCGCTTGGCGTACAGCTGCTGCTCATGGGACAGCTCGGCCTCGAGGCTGGCGATCTGGCTGGACAGCTGCGAGCTGTCGAAATCCGGGGTCGCGGCCTTGGGTTTGGGCTGCGGCTTGACTTCCTTGGGGCGGGTTTCGACTTTCTGTGCCTTGGGCGCCTGGGTGGTGACCACGGCCTTGGGCTTGGCCGGTGGCGGCGGGACATCCGGCTTGGCGGCCGGTGGCGGGGTCACCTTGTTGATCTTGCTGTCCTGGAACGGCGCCACTTCGGTGGTTTTCGGCACCGCCTTCTTGTCCAGGGTACCGCTGCCCTGCTGGTTGTCCTGTGCCAGGAAGTCAGCCTTCTGCGGGGCTTTCTCGCTCTTGAAGGTGGCCAGGGTGATTTCCATGGTGCGGCGGATTTCTTCCGGCTTGGCGATGGTGAAGCCCACGCCGAGGATCAGCGCCAGGTGCACCAGGGCAGCCAGGAACAGGGTAAAGCCGAGCCTGTCCGCCGGGCGGACGCGCGGCGGGGCAAAGTCGGAGGGAATGTCGGCAGGCAGCGTCATCGGGTATCCAGCAGCCACAGGACCGGAACAAACCGGCAGAGCAGGGCGCTTGTGGTCGAAATCGACCGGCATGATACCCCACTCTGCGCAGTTGCTTCGCGTCGGCTGTCAGCGCGCCTTGAGCTTGCGATCAATGGCATCCATCAACTGCACGCCGATGCGGGTGCCGAAGGCGTTGTCGATTTCGCGGATGCAGGTCGGGCTGGTGACGTTGATTTCGGTCAGGTGCTCGCCGATCACGTCCAGGCCGACGAACAGCAGGCCTTTTTCGCGCAGGGTCGGGCCGACCTGTTCGGCGATCCAGCGGTCACGGTCGGTCAGCGGGCGCGCTTCGCCACGGCCGCCGGCGGCCAGGTTGCCGCGGGTCTCGCCGCTGGCCGGGATGCGCGCCAGGCAATAGGGCACCGGCTCGCCGTCGATCATCAGGATGCGCTTGTCGCCGTCCTTGATCGCCGGCAGGTAGGCCTGCGCCATGATCTGCTGGGTACCGTGGCCGGTCAGGGTCTCGAGGATCACCGAGAGGTTCGGGTCGCCCGGGCGGTGGCGGAAGATCGAGGCGCCACCCATGCCGTCCAGCGGCTTGAGGATCACATCGCCATGCTGGGCGGCGAAATCACGCAGGATATCGGCGCGGCGGCTGACCAGGGTCGCTGGCGTGCACTGCGGGAACAGGGTGGCGAACAGCTTCTCGTTGCAGTCGCGCAGGCTCTGCGGACGGTTGACCACCAGCACCCCGGCGGCCTCGGCCTGCTCCAGCAGGTAGGTGCTGTAGACGAACTCCATGTCGAAGGGCGGATCCTTGCGCATCAGGATCACGTCCAGGTCGCTCAGGGCATTGTCCTGCTCGGCGTCGAGCTCGAACCAGTGCTCAGGGTCGGCGAACACCTTCAGCGGGCGCATCCGCGCCCGGGCAACCCCGGCGCCCTGGTACAGGTCTTGCTGCTCCATGTAGAACAGCGACCAGCCGCGCTCCTGGGCGGCGAGCAGCATGGCCAGCGAGCTGTCCTTCTTGTAGGAGATGCGCGCAATGGGGTCCATGACAATCCCGAGACGAACGCTCATGGGCTATATCCTCTGAAGCGGCGCTGTGCCGCGTTGGCTCAAAAAAAGTGGCGTCAGGGTGGCGCTCGCGGCGCTGGCGGTCAAGGGGCAAACGCATGCGCGGCGGCATCGCGCCGGGCCATGGCACGGGCCCGATGGAATGCACCCCCAGAGTGTGCTAAAAAGGCCTGGCACGTGGCCTGCACGGCCTTTCCAGGCGACGCTTGAGCAGCAAGGGTAGAGCAATTATGGAACAGCCCGGCGCGGCACTGAAGGTAATGGTGATCGATGACTCCAAGACGATTCGCCGTACCGCCCAGATGTTGCTCAGCGAAGCAGGTTGCGAAGTCATCACGGCCACCGACGGGTTCGATGCCCTGGCCAAGATCATCGACCTGCGGCCGCAGATCATCTTCGTCGACGTGCTGATGCCGCGTCTGGACGGCTACCAGACCTGCGCCCTGATCAAACACAACAGCGCTTTCAAGGATACGCCGGTGATCCTCCTGTCGTCCCGTGACGGCCTGTTCGACAAGGCCAGGGGCCGGGTCGTCGGCTCCGACCAATTTTTGACCAAGCCTTTCAGCAAGGAAGAACTGCTGGATGCGATCAGGGCCCATGTGCCCGGGTTCGCCGCAGAAGAACAACCCGCACCCTGACACCGCCCCCTGTGGCGCGGCGTCCATTGCCTTGATGGGGAACAGCATGGCCCGAGTTCTGATCGTCGATGATTCGCCGACCGAAATGTACAAACTGACCGGAATGCTCGAGAAGCACGGGCACCAGGTGCTCAAGGCCGAGAACGGCGCCGATGGCGTGGCCCTGGCGCGCCAGGAACTGCCCGACGCGGTGCTGATGGACATCGTCATGCCCGGCATGAACGGCTTCCAGGCCACCCGGCAACTGAGCAAGGACCCGCAAACCGCCGTTATCCCGGTGATCATCGTCACCACCAAGGATCAGGAAACCGACAAGGTCTGGGGCAAGCGCCAGGGCGCCAGCGACTACCTGACCAAGCCGGTGGATGAAGAAACACTGGTCAAAGTGCTCAACGGCGTCCTCAAAGGTTGACCACCCGACCCATGGGCGAGTCGCTGACGGCCTTCGAGCTGCTGCTGGACATCGACCAGCGTTGCCGCTTGCTGGCGGCCGACCTGCCGCTGCAGGAGGCCCGCCTGCAGAGCTGGAGCGGCATCGGCTTTCGCATTGCCGAGCAGTGGTTCGTCGCGCCCATGGGCGAGATCGCCGAAGTCCTGCACGAGCCACGGTTGAGCCGGATTCCCGGGGTAAAACCCTGGGTCAGCGGGGTGGCCAACCTGCGGGGGCGGCTGCTGCCGGTGATGGACCTGCACGGCTTCCTCGGCCTGGGCCTGTCGGCACCGCACAAGCAGCGCCGGGTGCTGGTGCTCGACCATGAGGAACTGTTTGCCGGGCTGCTGGTGGACGAAGTACTGGGTTTGCAGCACTTCCCGTTGCACAGCCTGGACCTGTCGCCGCCTACGCCCTTGCTCAGCGGTGCGGCGCCTTTCGTCCAGGGGCACTTCCAGCGGCAACGCTGCTGGGCGATTTTCAGCCCGCTGGCCCTGGCCCAGGCGCCGGGTTTTCTCGACGTGGCGTTGTAAAGGAATGCCGGATTCGTGACCAAGACCAAGACGACTACTTCGCCCCAAGGCTCGCGCAGCAGCGCCCGGATCGCGGCGTTGTTCGTCGTGCTGATCCTGTCGATCATCCTGCTGTTCGCCAACTTCGCCTACCTCAACACCCAGGCCAACTACGACAAGCAGTACATCGGCCATGCCGGGGAGTTGCGGGTGCTGTCCCAGCGCATTGCCAAGAACGCCACCGAGGCGGCGGCGGGCAAGGCGCGGGCGTTCCGCCTGCTCAGCGAGGCCCGCAACGACTTCGAGCAGCGCTGGGGCTACCTGAAAAAGGGTGACGCGGCCACCGGCCTGCCGGCCGCGCCTGTGACGGTGCGCAATGAAATGGATGCGGTGCTGCGCGACTGGGAAGGCCTGCGCAAGAACACCGATACCATCCTGGCCAGCGAGCAGACCGTGCTGTCGCTGCACCAGGTGGCGGCCACCCTGGCCGAGACCGTGCCGCAGCTGCAGGTTGAATACGAAAAGGTCGTCGAGATCCTGCTGCAGAGCGGTGCGCCCGCCAACCAGGTGGCGGTTGCCCAGCGCCAGTCGTTGCTGGCCGAGCGCATCCTTGGCTCGGTCAACACGGTCCTGGCCGGTGACGACACTTCGGTGCAGGCGGCCGACGCCTTCGGCCGCGACGCCAGCCGTTTCGGCCAGGTGCTCGACGCCATGCTGGGGGGCAATCCGACCATCCAGGTCACCCGTGTCCAGGACCCCGATGCCCGGGCGCGGCTGGCGGAAATCTCCGAGCTGTTCCAGTTCGTCGCCGGTTCCGTGGATGAAATCCTCGAGACCTCGCCGGAGCTGTTCCGGGTGCGTGAAGCGGCCGGGAGCATTTTCAACCAGTCGCAAACCCTGCTCGACGAGGCCTCGCGCCTGGCCAACGGTTTCGAGAACCTCGCCAACGGGCGCACCCTGGATACCGTCGGCGGCTACGTGCTGGGCCTGCTGGCGCTGGCCTCGATCATCCTGATCGGCCTGGTGATGGTCCGTGAGACCCACCGGCAACTGCGTGAAACGGCCGAGAAGAACGAGCGCAACCAGCAGGCGATCATGCGCCTGCTCGACGAAATCGAAGACCTGGCCGATGGCGACCTGACCGTGACGGTATCGGTCACCGAAGACTTCACTGGCGCCATTGCCGACTCGATCAACTACTCCATCGACCAGTTGCGCGACCTGGTGGCCACCATCAACCTCAGCGCCGAGGCCGTGGCCAGTGCCGTGCAGGACACCCAGAACACCGCCCACCAGCTGGCCAAGGCCTCGGAGCATCAGGCCGAACAGATCAGCGAGGCCTCGGTGGCGGTGGGCGACATGGCCGAGTCCATCGACCGGGTATCCACCCACGCCTACGAATCGGCCAAGGTGGCCGAGCGTTCGGTACTGATTGCCAACAAGGGCAACGAGGTGGTGCACAACACCATCCATGGCATGGACAACATTCGCGAGCAGATCCAGGACACCGCCAAGCGGATCAAGCGACTGGGCGAGTCTTCCCAGGAAATCGGCGATATCGTCAGCCTGATCGACGACATTGCCGACCAGACCAACATCCTCGCCCTCAACGCGGCGATCCAGGCGTCGCTGGCCGGTGAGGCCGGGCGGGGCTTTGCCGTGGTCGCCGACGAAGTGCAGCGCCTGGCCGAGCGCTCGTCCTCGGCCACCCGCCAGATCGAAGCGCTGGTGCGCACCATCCAGGCCGACACCAACGAAGCGGTGATCTCCATGGAGCAGACCACCGCCGAGGTGGTACGCGGCGCGCGCCTGGCCCAGGATGCCGGGGTGGCCCTGGCGGAGATCGAAGGGGTATCGCAGACCCTCGCCGAGCTGATCCACAGCATCTCCGACGCCGCCCAGCTGCAGACCTCTTCGGCCGGGCAGATCTCGCATACCATGGCGGTGATCCAGCAGATCACCTCGCAGACCTCCGCCGGCTCCAGCGCAACCGCCGAGAGCATCGGCAACCTGGCGCAGATGGCCAGTGAAATGCGTCGCTCGGTGTCCGGATTCACCTTGCCACCGACGCCACCACGATGAGTGCGGGCACGTGAGCATGGCAATGGGAGCAGATATGGCTGAGCGGCATGACACGGTGGCCCTGACCTGGGTCAAGGCCGCCATCGGCGATTGCCTGGCCCAGGCACGCCTGGCGCTGGAGCAGTTCAGTGGCGAACCGGCCGATGAGGCGGTGCTGGCCGGTTTCGTCGACAACCTGCACCAGGTCCGCGGCTGCCTGGTGATGCTGGAGCTCAGTGGCGCAGCATTACTGGCCGAGGAGCTGGAACTGTTGGGCCAGGCCTTGCGCGAGCGGCGTGTCGGCCAGCGTGGCGAGGCCCTGGGCGCCTTGTTCCGTGGCCTTGAACAGCTGCCCCTGTACCTGGAACGGCTGCGCAGTGCGCGGCGCGACCTGCCGCTGGTGGTGCTGCCCGTGCTCAACCAACTGCGTGCCGAACGCGGTGCCGAGCCACTGGGGCAAGGCAGCCTGCTGAGTTCGACGCCTGCGGCAGCCGATGAGCTGGCCAATCTCGATCTGTCCCTGGGCTCGCTGCGTGAGCGCCTGCAGGCGGGCTCGGACCGTGACGCCCTGCGTTCGGTGGTGGCCGCGCTGTGCGAAGACCTGATGCGGGTCAAGGAGCGCCTGGACCTGTTCGTGCGCAGCGACCGCCAGCGCCTGGACGACCTGCAGCCCTTGCTGTCACCGCTGCGCCAGATTGCCGACACCCTGGCGGTATTGGGCTTTGGCCAGCCGAGGCGGGTGATCATCGATCAGGTACTGGTGTTGCAGAGCCTGGCCCAGGGCCAGCGTGCTCCGGATGATGCGGTGCTGATGGATGTCGCCGGGGCGCTGCTGTATGTCGAGGCAACCCTGGCCGGCATGGTCGGCCCGCTGGAACACCTGCCCAGCCAGAGTGCATTGCCGGGGACCGATCTGGCCGAGATTCGCCAGCTGGTGCTGGCCGAGGCGCACTCGGTGTTGCAGCAGGTCAAGGACCTGATCGGCGACTGCCTCGATGCCGGCTGGCAGCCCCAGCGCCTGCAACCGGTACCCGGTTTGCTGCAACAGATTCGCGGGGCCCTGGCGATGCTCATGCTGCCACGGGCATCCGCCCTGGTCGGTCGCTGCGGTGACTATGCCCAGGCCCGTTTGCTGGTCGATGCGCAACCGGATGCCCAGCCGCTTGCGGACCTGGCGGATGCCCTGACAGCCTGTGAATGTTACCTGCAGTGGCTGATCGCCGATCCACAGGCCAGCCCCTGGCACTTTCTCGATGCTGCCCAACGCAGCCTGGTCGCGTTGGGCTACGCGCCCGAGCCGGAGCCGGCGGTGGTCGAGGTGCCGGCACCGGTGGTCGAAGAGTCGCCAGTCGATGACGAACTGCGCGAGGTGTTCCTGGAGGAGGCCAATGAGCTGCTGCCCCAGTTGAACGAGCACTGGGCGCGCTGGCAGGCCGAAGGGCACGACCGCGAGGCGCTGGTTGAACTGCGCCGCGGCCTGCATACCCTCAAGGGCAGCGGGCGGATGGTCCGGGCCCTGGGGCTGGCGGAGCTGGCCTGGGCGGCCGAGCACCTGCTCAACCGGGTCCTTGAAGGCCGCGTGACGCTTGACGCTGCGCCCCTGCACAGCCTGCAGCAGGCCCTGGGGCTGATCCCCGGGTTGCTGGTGGCCTTTGCCGACGGCCAGGTGCAGGGCGGCAAGGCGGTCGAGGCGCTGGCGCTACACCTGCATGCGCTGGCGATGAACGACGCCAGCGCCGCCACGGCTGCCAGCGAGGCCATTGACCCCCAGTTGCTGGAGATCTTCCGCAACGAGGCCGAGGGCCACCTGGCGAGCATCGACAGCTTCCTGCAGGCCAGTGACCAGCAATTGCCGCTGCCGGTCAGCGACAGCCTGCAGCGCGCCCTGCATACCCTCAAGGGCAGTGCCGCCATGGCCGGGGTTGCCCCGATGGCCGAACTGGCTGGCGCGCTCGACCTGCTGGCTCGGGAATTCAAGGCCCATCAGCTGGCCTTCGACCTTGATGAAATCTACCTGCTGGAAAGTGCCGAGCCATTGCTGCGGCGCGGGCTTGAACAACTGGCCAGCACGCCGCTGGCCCCCATCACCGGCGCCGCGGTGCTGATCGAAGACATCCACCAGGTGGTCGAGGCGCGCTTGCAGGCCCTGTTGCAGGCACCCAGCGAGGCCGGGCGGATCAAGCGTGATCCACAACTGATCGCCAGCTTCCTGGCCCAGGGCATGGACATCCTGCTCGATGCCGAGTCGTTGTTGCTGCGCTGGCAGGAGCATCCGGGGGAGCGCCAGGAGCTCACCGCGCTGCTCGACGAGCTGACCACCCTGGGCCAGAGTGCTCACCTGGCCGATCTCTGGCAGGTGGACGAACTTTGCGAAGCGTTGCTGGACCTGTATGGCGCCGTGGAAGAGAGCAGCCTGGCGGTCAGTGCGCGCTTCTTCGAAGAAGCCCAGCACGCCCATGAAGCCTTGATCGACATGCTCGACCAGATCGCCGCCGGCCAGGAAGTGGACCCGCGTCCCGAGCGCCTGGCGGCATTGCGTGATCTGCTCGACCAGGCCCTGGCCCCGGAAGCCACGGGCCTGGTCAGCGTGCGCGATGGTCGCGCCCAGGTTGCCGAACTGGGCGAGGCGACGGCGGCCCTGGCGGCCGAGCCGATGCTGGTCGAGCTGTTCCTGGAAGAAGCCAGCGATGTGCTGGAAGGCGCCGACCAGGCCCTGGCCCGCTGGCTGGCCGATCCGGACAACGCCTCGGCACTGTCGTCGCTGCAAGGCGACCTGCAGACCCTCAAGGGCGGGGCGCAGATGGCTGCGATCGGTGCGGTCGAGGTGCTGTCCCGGGAGCTGGAACTGGTGTACGAGGGCCTGGTCGATCGTCGCTTCAGCCCGAGCGCTGAACTGGTCACTTTGCTCAAGCGCGGCCACGTCGGGCTGGCCCGGGCGTTCGAGCAACTGCGGCAGGGGCAGACGCCTGCGTCCGGGGTCGAGTTGCTGGCCGCGCTGCGTGAATTTCGCCATGGCGCACCGCCCGCCGTGGCGGCGGACAAGCCTGCCGACCCGGTGCAGGAGGCCGGCGACGAGGAGCTGCTGGAAATCTTCCTCGAAGAAAGCTCCGATATCGTCGAAAGCTCCGGCGCCGCCCTGTTGCGCTGGCAGGCCGAGCCGCGCAACAGCGTCGAGGTGGAGAACCTGCTGCGTGACCTGCACACCCTCAAGGGTGGCGCGCGCATGGTCGAGATCGCGCCGATCGGCGACCTGGCCCACGAACTGGAATTCCTCTACGAGCTGCTGGCTGCCGGGCAACTGCAACCGAGCACGGCGCTGTTCAGCCTGTTGCAGAACTGCCATGACCGCCTGGCCCACATGCTCGATGCCGTCCGCCTGCAGCAGCCGCTGCACGCGGCCACGGCGCTGATCGACTACATCCGCAACTTCAGCAGCGCCGCCCTGGCCGATACCGCCGCCCACCAGTTCAACCCCGACACCGCGCCTGTGGACACCCCGGCGGCCACCCCGGAGCGCGGGCCGGCGGACATGGTCAAGGTGACCTCGGAGCTGCTCGACGACCTGGGCAACCTGGCGGGTGAGCACTCGATCATTCGCGGGCGAGTCGAGCAGCAGGTCAACGATGCCCAGGTGGCCCTGAACGAGATGGAAACCACCCTGGAGCGCATGCGCGACCAGTTGCGCCGCCTGGACACCGAGACCCAGGGACGTATCCTCAGTCGCCAGCAGGCCGATGGCGACAACCACGCCTACGACGACTTCGACCCGCTGGAAATGGACCGCCACTCGCAGTTGCAACAGCTGTCGCGGGCCTTGTTCGAGTCGGCCTCCGACCTGCTCGACCTCAAGGAAACCCTGGCCGTTCGCGCCCAGGAGGCGCAGAGCCTGTTGCAGCAGCAGGCACGGGTCAACAGCGAACTGCAGGAAGGCCTGATGCGCACCCGCATGGTGCCGTTCGAGCGCCTGGTGCCGCGACTGCAGCGGGTCGTCCGGCAGGTGGCCAGCGAGTTGGGCAAGCAGGTCGAACTGGTGGTCGGCAATGCCGAAGGCGAGATGGACCGCAGCGTACTGGAGCGTATGGTGGCACCGCTGGAGCACATGCTGCGCAACGCCGTCGACCATGGCCTGGAACCCCGCGAGGTACGCCTGGCGGCGGGCAAGCCGGAGCAGGGGCTGATCAGCCTGAACCTGTTGCACGAAGGGGCCGATATCGTCATCGAAATGTCCGATGACGGGGCCGGCGTGCCGCTGGATGCGGTGCGGCGCAAGGCGATCAAGCGCGGTCTGCTCGATCCTGCCGCCGAACTCAGCGACCACGAGATCATGCAGTTCATTCTCCAGCCGGGTTTCTCCACGGCCGAGAAGATCACCCAGATTTCCGGGCGCGGCCTGGGCATGGACGTGGTCCATGAAGAGGTCAAGCAACTGGGCGGCTCGATGATCATCGAATCCAACCCGGGCAAGGGCGCGCGCTTTTTGATTCGCCTGCCGTTCACCGTGTCGGTCAACCGGGCGCTGATGGTGCATTACGGTGAAGAACAGTACGCCGTGCCGCTCAACACCATCGAAGGCATCGTACGGGTGCCGCCGGCGGAGCTTGAGGCCTGTTACCAGCTCGATCCGCCCAGCTACGAATACGCCGGGCATCGCTATGCCCTGCATTTTCTCGGTGAGTTGCTGCAGGGCGCCGCGCAACCGCGGCTGCTGGGGCAGAGCCTGCCGCTGCCGGTGCTGCTGGTGCACTCCCACGAGCAGCAGTTCGCGATCCAGGTCGACAACCTGGCGGCCAGCCGTGAAATCGTGGTCAAGAGCCTCGGGCCGCAGTTCGCCGGGGTCCAGGGCCTGTCCGGGGCGACCTTGCTGGGCGATGGCCGGGTGGTGCTGATCCTCGACCTGCTGGGGCAGCTGCGCGGCTTGCAGCAGCGTCACGCCCAGCAGGCAGGAAGCAATGCCCGCCTGCGCCGCCAGCAGATCGAGCGTGCGCCGCAGCGGCCGTTGCTGGTGATGGTGGTCGATGACTCGGTGACCGTACGCAAGGTCACCGGGCGTCTGCTGGAGCGCCATGGCATGAACGTGCTGACCGCCAAGGACGGGGTGGACGCCATGGCGCTGCTGCAGGAGCATCGGCCCGACATCCTCTTGCTCGACATCGAGATGCCGCGCATGGACGGATTCGAGGTGGCCACCCAGGTCCGCCACGACCCGCAGCTCAAGGATTTGCCGATCATCATGATCACCTCGCGAACCGGGCAGAAGCACCGCGACCGGGCCATGTCCATCGGCGTCAACGATTACCTGGGCAAGCCCTACCAGGAGTCGGTGCTGCTGCAGAGTATCGCCCGCTGGAGTGCCCGCGATGTTTGAACAATCCGTACGTAACGGCCGACGCACCAGCCTGACTGGCCTGTTGCTGGCCCTGGGCGACCGTTGCCTGGTGCTGCCCAATGTCGCCGTGGCCGAGTTGATCGGTTATCAGGCGGGCACGCCGGCCGAGCAGTCACCGCCGTGGCTGCTCGGCTGGATCGACTGGCGCAACCAGCGCGTGCCACTGCTCAGTTTCGAGGCGGCGTGCGGGGCGCCGGTGAAGGTCGGTGAACGGGCGCGGATCGTCGTGCTCAATGCCCTGGGTGGCAGCCGCCTGCGCTTCGTGGCCTTGCTGGTGCAGGGCATCCCACGTTCCTGCAAGCTCGACAGCCAGCTCAACTATGTGGATGTGCCGTTGGCGCCGCTGGAACTGGCGGCGGTCCAGGTGGGCGAGCAGGTGGCCCGGGTGCCGGACCTGCCGGCGCTGGAGCGCTTGCTGGAGGACGCAGGGCTGGTTTGAAACATTTGCCTGTGTAGGATGGGAGGCCAGTCCGTTTTCAGGAGGACCCTGCTGCATGTATCACGGTGAACGTTTCAACGCCTGGACGCACCTGGTCGGCGCCGTGCTGGCCTGCGTCGGCGCCATCTGGCTGCTGGTGGTGGCCAGCGTGCAGGGTGATCCCTGGAAGATCGTCAGCCTGGCCATCTACGGCTTTACCCTGCTGTTGCTCTACAGCATTTCCACCCTCTATCACAGCGTGCGCGGCAAGGCCAAGGTGGTGATGCGCAAGCTCGACCACCTGTCGATCTACCTGCTGATCGCCGGCAGCTACACCCCGTTTTGCCTGGTCAGCCTGCGTGGCCCCTGGGGCTGGAGTCTGTTCGGGGTGGTCTGGGGGCTGGCGCTGATCGGCATGCTCCAGGAGATCAAGCCTCGCTCCGAAGCCCGGGTGCTGTCGATCATCATCTATGCGGTGATGGGCTGGATCGTGCTGGTGGCAGTCAAGCCGCTGCTGGCCAGCCTGGGCGCGGCGGGCTTCGCCTGGCTGGCGGCCGGTGGTGCGTTCTACACCATCGGCATCGTCTTCTTCGCCTACGACAGCCGCTTTCGCCATTGGCATGGCATCTGGCACTTGTTCGTCATCGCCGGCAGCCTGATGCACTTCATCGCCGTGTTCTTCTACGTGCTCTAGAAATCGCCCCACAGCTGCTGGGCAACGGCCAGGGCCACCACGGGGGCGGTTTCGGTGCGCAACACCCGTGGACCGAGGCGGGCGGCATGGAAGCCGGCGGCCTTGGCCTGGTCGACCTCCGCGTCGCTCAAGCCGCCTTCCGGACCGATCAGAAACGCCAGGCTCTCGGGCTTCTGGTGGCTGACCAGGGGTTCGGCCACCGGGTGCAGCACCAGCTTGAGCGCTTCGTCGCAGGACTTGAGCCAGTCGGCCAGCAGCATCGGCGGATTGATCTGCGGCACGCTGGAGCGGCCACATTGCTCGCAGGCGCTGATCGCCACCTGGCGCCAGTGGGCCAGGCGCTTGTCGGCGCGCTCGTCCTTGAGGCGCACTTCACAGCGCTCGCTGACGATCGGGGTGATGACGGTGGCCCCCAGTTCGGTGGCTTTCTGGATCGCCCAGTCCATCCGCTCGCCGCGCGACAGGCCCTGGCCCAGGTGAACCTTGAGGCAGGAGTCGGCCTGGCCGGCGAAGGCCTCGTGCAGGCTGACGCGCACGGTTTTCTTGCCGACTTCGAGCAATTGGCCGAGGTATTCCTGGCCGCTGCCGTCGAACAGCTGTACGGCGTCGCCGACGGCCATGCGCAGCACCCGGC
>Ga0247821_10001056_pt1 | contig 15252 bp, 12 predicted proteins | sample 13C_Glycerol_Day_FD_192481 | JGI IMG/M metagenome (GOLD analysis project Ga0247821, IMG submission 192481) | Soil microbial communities from agricultural site in Penn Yan, New York, United States - 13C_Glycerol_Day14 | ecosystem: Environmental > Terrestrial > Soil > Agricultural land | place... | reverse complement strand
CCGGCTACATGACCCACAAGGTCGTTCGCAGTCTGGGCATGCTGGGGTTCGATAACCAGGCACGTGTCTGACATGGCCCGACGGTGGCAAGTCTTGCCCCGACGTACGGCCGTGGAGCCATGACCAACCACTGGACCGATATCGCTAACGCGAATCTGATCCTGGTGATGGGTGGCAACGCTGCAGAAGCCCATCCCTGTGGCTTCAAATGGGTAACCGAGGCCAAAGCGCACAACAAGGCCCGGCTGATCGTGGTCGACCCGCGTTTTACCCGAACCGCTTCGGTGGCCGACTATTACGCGCCAATCCGCACCGGCACGGATATCGCCTTCATGGGCGGGCTGATCAATTACCTGCTGACTGAAGACAAGATTCAGCACGAGTACGTGCGCAACTACACCGACGTGTCGTTCATCGTCAAAGCCGGCTATGGCTTTGAGGATGGTCTGTTCAGCGGCTACGACGCCGACAAGCGCAGCTACACCGACAAGTCCGGCTGGGGCTACGAACTCGGTGAAGACGGTTTTGCCAAGGTCGATCCGACCCTGCAGGACCCACAGTGCGTCTACCAGCTGATGAAGCAGCACTACAGCCGCTACACCGCGGAGCTGGCCAGTCAGATCTGTGGCATGCCGGTGGACAGCATGCGCAAGGTCTGGGAGGAGATCGCCACCTGCTCGCAACCGGGCAAGACCATGACGATCCTCTACGCCCTGGGCTGGACCCAGCACTCGATCGGCTCGCAGATCATCCGCAGTGCGGCCATGGTCCAGTTGCTGCTGGGTAACGTCGGTATGCCGGGTGGCGGGGTCAACGCCCTGCGCGGGCACTCCAATATCCAGGGTCTGACCGACCTGGGCCTGTTGTCCAACCTGCTGCCGGGCTACCTGACATTGCCTTCGGACGCCGAACAGGACTACGACACCTACATTGCCAAACGCGCGCCCAAGCCGCTGCGGCCAGGACAGCTGTCCTACTGGCAGAACTACGGCAAGTTCCATGTCAGCCTGATGAAGGCCTGGTATGGCGCCAACGCCACGGCTGAAAACCACTGGGGCTTTGATTACCTGCCGAAGCTGGATATTCCGGGCTACGACGTGTTGAAGATGTTCGACATGATGGCCAAGGATCAGGTCAACGGTTACTTCTGCCAGGGCTTCAACCCGATTGCCGCCTTGCCGGACAAGAACCGCGTCACCGCCGCGTTGAGCAAGCTCAAGTGGCTGGTGGTGATGGACCCGCTGGCCACCGAGACCTCGGAGTTCTGGCGCAACGCCGGGCCGTACAACGATGTCGATTCGGCGAATGTGCAAACGGAGGTCATCCGCCTGCCCACCACCTGCTTTGCCGAGGAAGATGGTTCGCTGGTCAATAGCAGCCGCTGGTTGCAATGGCACTGGAAAGGCGCCGAAGGCCCGGGTCAGGCGCGTACCGACGTGTGGATCATGAGCGCGCTGTTCCTGCGTCTGCGCGAGCGTTATCAGCGCGAAGGCGGGGCCTGGGCCGAGTCGATCCTCAAGCTCAACTGGCCGTATAAAGTGCCCGATGAGCCGACACCGGAAGAAATTGCCAAGGAGTTCAACGGTTACGCCGTGGCGGATGTCACCGATGCCAGTGGCGCGACGATCAAGGCCGGGCAGCAGTTGGCCGGCTTCGCCCAGCTCAAGGACGATGGCAGTACCGCCTCCGGCTGCTGGATCTTCTGTGGCAGCTGGACCGAGCAGGGCAACCAGATGGCCCGGCGCGACAATGCCGATCCGTTCGGCATGAAGCAGAACCTCGGCTGGGCGTGGGCGTGGCCTGCGAACCGGCGGATTCTCTACAACCGCGCCTCGGCGGATGTACAGGGCAAACCCTGGTCGCCGCACAAGCGTCTGGTGTGGTGGAACGGCAAGACCTGGGGCGGTACCGACGTGCCGGACTTCAAGGCCGACGTGGCGCCGGAAGCGGGGATGAACCCGTTCATCATGAACCCCGAAGGTGTGGCGCGTTTCTTTGCCCTGGACAAAATGGCCGAAGGGCCGTTCCCGGAGCATTACGAGCCGTTCGAAACGCCTATCGGGGTCAACCCGTTGCACCCGAACAACAAGAAGGCCACCAGCAACCCGGCAGGCAGGGTGTTCGATTCGGTCTGGGACACCCTGGGGCAAGCCAAGGACTTCCCCTACGCCGCCACAACTTACCGGCTGACCGAGCACTTCCACTTCTGGACCAAGCATTGTCCGATCAACGCAGTAACCCAGCCGGAGCAGTTCGTCGAAATCGGCGAGGTGCTGGCCAAGGAGAAGGGCATTGCCGCTGGTGATCGGGTGCGGGTCACCTGCAAGCGCGGGCATATCGAGGCGGTGGCCGTGGTGACCAAGCGGATTCGTCCGCTGCAAGTCAACAACCAGACCGTGCACCAGATAGGTATTCCGTTGCACTGGGGCTTTACCGGGGTGACCCGGCACGGCTACCTGACCAACACCCTGGTGCCGTTCCTCGGTGACGGTAATACCCAAACGCCGGAATCCAAGTCGTTCCTGGTCAACGTGGAGAAAATCTGATGGCTAGCCAAGACATCATCGCCCGTTCGGCCACCACCACGACGCCATCGTCGATCCGGCATCAGGAGGAGGTCGCCAAGCTCATCGACACCACCAAGTGCATCGGCTGCAAGGCGTGCCAGGTGGCCTGTTCGGAATGGAACGAGTTGCGTGACGACGTGGGGCACAACTACGGCACCTACGATAACCCGCATGATCTGAGCGCACAGACCTGGACCCTGATGCGTTTTACCGAGCATGAAAACACCGAGGGCAACCTGGAGTGGCTGATACGCAAGGATGGCTGCATGCACTGTGCCGATCCCGGTTGCCTGAAGGCCTGCCCGAGCCCGGGAGCGATCATCAAGCACGCCAACGGTATCGTCGACTTCAATCAGGACCACTGCATCGGTTGCGGCTACTGCATCACCGGCTGCCCGTTCAACATCCCGCGGATCTCGCAGAAGGACCACAAAGCCTACAAGTGCACCCTGTGTTCCGATCGCGTGTCGGTGGGGCTGGAGCCAGCCTGTGTGAAGACCTGTCCGACCGGGGCAATCGTGTTCGGCACCAAGGAGGACATGAAGGAGCACGCCGCCGAGCGTATCGTCGACCTCAAGTCGCGGGGTTTCGACAATGCCGGTCTGTATGACCCCGACGGCGTTGGTGGCACTCACGTAATGTACGTGCTGCACCACGCCGATCAGCCGAAGCTGTATGCCGGCCTGCCGGATCAACCGGTGATCAGTCCGTTGGTGGGGCTATGGAAAGGGGTGAGCAAGCCGCTGGCGCTGCTGGCCATGGGCGCGGCGGTGCTGGCCGGGTTCTTCCACTATGTGCGCATCGGCCCCAACCGGGTCGAAGAGGACGAGCACCCGAGTGCGCCCGATACCAGCGTGCATGTGGTCGACCCGGCGGTGCATGTCTATGACCCGCACAAACCGGGTGGGCAAGGGGAGGAGCGGCCATGAAAGACAAACCCATCCTGCGCTACAACGCCAACGAGCGTACCAACCACTGGCTGGTGGCGATCCTGTTCATCATGGCCGCATTGTCGGGGCTGGCGCTGTTTCACCCGGCGCTGTTCTGGCTCAGCCATCTGTTCGGCGGCGGGCCGTGGACGCGCATCCTGCACCCGTTCATGGGTGTGTTGATGTTCGTGTTCTTCCTGTTCCTGGTGTTGCGCTTCTGGCGGGCGAATTTCTTTATCGCCAATGATCGCCTGTGGCTCAGGCGCATCGACCGGGTGATGCGCAACGAAGAGGAGGGCGTGCCACCGATCGGCAAGTACAACCCCGGACAGAAGCTGCTGTTCTGGACCCTGCTGCTGTGCATGCTGGTACTGCTGCTCAGTGGGGTGGTGATCTGGCGGGCCTGGTTCAGCCAGTACTTCGATATCGGTTCGATTCGCCTGGCGACCCTGCTGCACGCCCTGGCGGCGTTCGTGCTGGTGCTGAGCATCATTGTGCACATCTATGCCGGGGTCTGGATCAAGGGCTCGGTCGGCGCCATGCTGCATGGCTGGGTCAGTCGTGCCTGGGCGAAAAAACACCATGAGCTATGGTATCGGGAAGTGACCCGCGAAGACCCACCGGACTCGCAGATCAGCAAAAAAGGATGACCACTTGAGCACCATTCTTGAACCAGGGCAGATCGAAGCGGCGGCCAGCACGCCGCCGTTTCTCTACTTGCCACCCGCGAACCTGTTTGCATTGCGTGCGGCGCGTCTGGACACCCTCGCCGAGGGCAACGCGCTGGGCGACTACCTGCGCCTGATCGCCGGCCTGTGCCGCATTCAGCAAAGTCTGCTCGATCAGCCACCGGTGGCGGCACCTGGCGAGACTGAGCGCCAGCGTTTGTGCGTGGAGCACGGCTTGCCACCGCTGGCCGCCGACAGCCTGGTGCGTGAAGGGCTGTGGCTGGCATATCTCGATGCCTTGCTGCAGAGCTATCCAGCACCTGCCAGCGCCGAGTTGCTGAAGGCCGTACGCGATTTGCAGGCGTCCACTGTCGAGCAGCGCAAACGCTGGGGCATCGCCTTGCTCACCGGGCAGTTCAGTGCGGTGCCGGCAGCGCTGGTGCCGTTTCTCGGTGCTGCTTTGCAGGTTGCCTGGAGCCATTGGTTACTGAGCCTGCCGAACACCGAACTCAAGGCCGGCGACAGCCTCTGTCAGTGCCCGGCCTGCGGGTCGCCACCGATGGCCGGGGTGATCCGTCACCGTGGCAAGTACAACGGCCTGCGCTACCTGGTGTGCTCGCTGTGCGCGTGTGAGTGGCATGTGGTGCGGGTCAAGTGCGTCTACTGTGAGCAGAACAAAGGACTGACCTACTTCAACCTCGAGGATGATCGCCATGCTGCCGGCAAAGCGCCGTTGCGTGCCGAGTGCTGTCCGGGGTGCAAGAGCTATCTGAAGCAGCTCTACCTGGAATGCGACTCCGAGGCAGAAGCCTTGTCTGCTGACCTGGCGAGCCTGGCGCTGGACCTGCGCCTGGATCAGGAGGGCTATCAACGGCTGGCGCCGAACCTGATGCTGGCGCCGGGAGGGGAGTGAGCCCAGGGTCTACACTCAGGGTTTGTGTGGTATCAATCGCGGGGCAAGCCCGCTCCCACGGTGGGAGCGGGCTTGCCCCGCGAAGAGGCCACCCGGTCTAACACTCTGTTGAAGGTAGCCTCCTGAATGCCCTCCAACCTCGCGTCCCGTCTACCTTCTATCGATACCTTGTTGCGCCACCCCGCCAACCACCCATTGATCGACCGCTATGGCCGCGATGCAGTCCTCGCCACACTGCGCCAGCTGCTCGACGACCTTCGTGAACCCGCTCATCAGGGACAGTTAGGCCCAGCCGAGTTGGCACTCCCGGTGTTAGCCGGCCGCGCTGGCGAACGGCTGGCAGCCCAACACCGCAGCCAGGTACGACGGGTATTCAACCTCACCGGCACGGTACTGCACACCAACCTTGGCCGGGCGCTGCTACCCGAAGAAGCCATCGACGCTGTGCAGATGGCTGCACGCTATCCGCTCAACCTCGAATTCGACCTGGCCACCGGCAAGCGCGGTGATCGTGATGACCTGATTGAAGGCTTGATCCGTGAGCTGACAGGCGCCGAGGCGGTAACGGTGGTCAACAACAACGCTGCGGCCGTGTTGCTGGCGCTCAACAGCCTGGGGGCGCGCAAGGAAGGCATCATCTCCCGTGGCGAACTGATCGAGATCGGCGGCGCCTTCCGTATACCGGACATCATGGCCCGGGCCGGGGTCAAGTTGCATGAAGTCGGTACCACCAACCGCACCCATGCCCGTGACTATGAAGCAGCCATCGGTCCGCGCAGTGGCCTGTTGATGCGCGTGCACTGCAGCAATTACAGCATTCAGGGCTTCACCACCCAGGTCGCGACCGCCGAGCTTGCGCAACTGGCGCACCGCCACAACTTGCCCCTGCTTGAAGACCTCGGCAGCGGCAGCCTGCTCGACCTGACCCGCTGGGGCTTGCCCGCCGAACCGACAGTGCGCCAGGCGCTGGCCGATGGAGCGGACATCGTCACTTTCAGTGGCGACAAACTGCTCGGTGGCCCCCAGGCCGGCATCATCGTCGGGCGCAAGGAACTGATCAGCAAGATCAAGAAGAACCCGCTCAAGCGCGCTCTGCGGGTCGACAAGCTGACCCTCGCCGCGCTGGAAGCGGTATTGGGCCTGTACCGTAATCCGGACCTGCTGGCCGAGCGCTTGCCCAGCCTGCGCCTGCTGACCCGGCCGCAGGCCGAAATCCTCGCCCAGGCCGAACGCCTGGCGCCGGAACTCAGTAAGGTAGTGGGCGCTCACTGGGACGTTACCGCAGTACCGGCACTGAGCATGATCGGCAGCGGCAGCCAGCCCGTCGCGCGTTTACCCAGTGCCGCCTTGTGCCTGCGTCCGCTGCTGTCCAGGCGCTTGCGCGGTCGCAGTCTGCGAGTACTCGAAGAGGCGCTACGCCAGCTGCCGGTTCCGGTGCTCGGACGCATCGATGACGATGCTCTGTGGCTGGACCTGCGCCAACTGGATGACGAGGCCGGTTGGCTGGCGCAATTGCCTGCATTGCAACTGATGGAGGCGCTGAGGTGATTGTCGGCACGGCAGGGCACATCGACCATGGCAAGACCTCATTGCTCGAAGCCCTGACCGGCCAGGCCGGCGATCAGCGCCGGGAAGAGCGTGAGCGGGGCATGACCATCGATCTCGGTTACCGCTACGCCAGCCTGGAGGCGGGGGCGCCGTTGACCGGCTTCATCGACGTACCGGGGCACGAGCGATTTATCCACAACATGCTCGCCGGGGCCCAGGGAATCGACCTGGTGATCCTGGTGGTCGCCGCAGATGACGGGGTAATGCCGCAGACCCGCGAGCACCTGGCCATTGTCCAGTTGCTGGGAATTCCCCGGGCGCTGGTGGCCATCAGCAAGTGCGACCGGGTAGAGGCAATCCGGGTGCGGGAGGTGCAGGCGCAAGTCAGCATCCTGCTGGCAGCCGGTCCTTATGCGGGCGCGATGCAGTTTCCGCTGTCCAGCGTCACCGGCGCGGGGGTCGATGCCCTGCGTCAGGCATTGATTGAAGCCCAGGGTGAGATCCGCGAGCGCAGTCGCCGGGGCGGCTTTCGCCTGGCTATCGATCGCGCTTTCGCGGTGGCGGGAGCGGGCATCGTAGTGACCGGTACCGCGCTCGATGGCCAGGTGCAGTTGGGCGACACCTTGGTGCTGGGCAAGCTCGGTAAAGCGGTGCGGGTCCGCGGCCTGCATGCCCAGAACCAAGCGGTGGCGGAGGCGTGGGCGGGGCAGCGGGTGGCGTTGAATATCAGTGCCGAACGCCTTGAGCTTGCGCAGATTCACCGCGGTGACTGGTTGCTCGCCGAGTGGCTGCATGGGCCGACGCAACGGGTGGATATCGAACTGCACTTGCTGGCCAGTGAAATCCGCAGCTTTACCCATTTCAACCCGGTGCATGTGCACCTGGGTACCCAGGATGTCAGTGCGCGGGTGGCCTTGCTGCAGGGAGAGCACCTACTTCCTGGTGCCCGCATGTTTGCCCAGCTGCAGCTCAACGCGCCGCTGCAGGCGGTGCATGGCGACCGTCTGGTGCTGCGCGATCACAGCGCCCAACGCACCCTCGGCGGCGGCCGGGTGCTTGATCCTTATGCCCCGGCGCGGCAACGTCGGAGCGAGGCGCGCCTGGCGCAGTTGCAGGCGCTGGTCAGTGCCGACAGCCTTGAACAAGCCTTGCCCGTGCTACTGGCCAACGATGAAGGCGGGCTTGACCCGCAGCGCCTGGAACGTCAGTTCAATCGCTTGCGTAGCAGCTGGAACCTGCCCGCCGATGTGCAAGTGGTGGCCACGCGTCAGGGGCCGTTGCTGTTCACCGCGGCTCGCTGGCAAGCACTGAAGCAGGCGGTGTTGGAGCAGTTGGTGCAATTTCATGAGCAGGAGCCGGACCAGCTCGGTCCCGACCGTGATCGGCTACGCCGTTTTGCTGCCTTGCCCCTGGAGCGTTCGGCGTTTATCTGCCTGCTCGATGAGCTGCTTGCCAGCGGAGCGATCCTGGCCAGTGGCCCCTGGCTGCATTTGCCTGATCATCAGGTGCGTCTGAGCGAGGAAGATGAAGCGCTATGGCTGCAGTTGCAGCCACTGCTTGAACAGGGGCAGTTCGACCCTCCCTGGGTACGCGATCTGGCCAGATCAGTACTGCGAGATGAAACACAGATACGCCTGCTGCTGCGCAAACTGGCGCGCTTGGGGCAGGTCCACCAGGTGGCCCGTGATCTGTTCTATCCTGAAGCCACTTTGCGGCAAATGGCGGCTATGCTCTTGCAGCTGGCCAGCGACGATCCGGTGGTGCAGGTAGCTGCGTTTCGTGATGTGCTGGGAATTGGCCGCAAACGCAGCATTCAGGTGCTGGAGTATTTTGATCGTATCGGCCTGACCCGACGCATGGGTGATCGGCGTCAGGTGCGTGCCGACAACGCCCTGGCACAATCGCCAGGGCACTGAATTCAAGGAAGGCAATCGCGCCCGGTGGCGCGGCCGGGCTTCAAACCCGGTTGGGGACGGCAGCCGTTCCCGGGCAGGTTCGACTCCCGCTGCCTTCCGCCATTTTCTACTGCACCCGCTCCCCGCACAGGTCCAGGGTGAACCAGTGCTGCGCTGTCGCCGCATCCAGCCCGGCGCCCAGTAGTGCAAACAACTTGGCCAGCGCCGCTTCGCGCGTCATGCCCCCGGCGGACACCAACCCGGCATCGCGCAGTCGACTGCCCGCCGCATAGGTATCGAACATCACGCTGCCTTGCGGGCACTGGCTGATGGCAACCACCAACACGCCGCGCCGGCGTGCATCAGCCAGGACCTGGAGCAAGGTTTCGTCATCGGACGGGCCGGTGCCGCTGCCGTAGCATTCGAGCAGCAAGCCCTTCACTCCGCTGTCGATCAGCGCCCGTACATGCGCCGCCTGCAGCCCCGGAAATACCGGTAACACCGCCAGGTTCACCGGCGTGCGTGGCTGGCAGTAGGTGAGGACCGCCGGAATCTGCCCGGCCCGTTGCCCCTCACGAAGACGAGGGAGCGCGGCAAAGGCATCGAACGCTTCGCTGCGCAGCTTGCTGGCGCGGGCGCCATGCAATAGCTGGCCGGCGAAATACAGATGTACGCCGTTATCGATACCGGTCTCGAACAGGCGCAAGGCCCCGCACAGATTGTTCCAGGCATCGCTGTCCGGCGCGCCGGCGGGCAGCATCGAGCCGGTCAGCAGCACCGGCACATCCAACCCGAGCAGCAGGAAGGACAAGGCCGCTGCGCTGTAGGCCAAGGTGTCCGTGCCATGCAGTACCAGGATGGCGTCGTGGCCATCCTGTTTCACCGCTTCGACAATCGCATCGCGCATCGACAACCAGTTGGCCTGCTGCATGTTGGCGCTGTCGAGCAACGGCGACAGTTCACGCATGTGCCAGGCGATGCCCGGCGACTGTGATTGGGTCGCCAGGTAATCGCGCATGCGCGCCTCGAAACCACCGGCCGGCGCCAGGCCTTGCGGCGTTTCGAGCATGCCGATGGTGCCTCCGGTGTAGAGCACCAGCAGGTTCTTTACGGCGCGCATCTCAGTTCTGCGGCTGCACAGTGGCTGCGCTGACTTCGGCCTTGGCCTCGGTCGCCGGTTTCACTGGCCAGGCTTGCAGGTCCAGATCCAGGTCGCTGAACTTCGACGCATCAAACACCGGCTGCTTGATCCCCGCCTTGCGTTGCTCGTCGTAGTCGCGCATCACCCGCAGGCCGATCTTGAACAGCAGGGCCAGGGCGATCAGGTTGACGAAAGCCAGGCAGGTCATGGTGATGTCGGCGAAGGCAAACACGGTGGACAGATTCTGCACCGAGCCCCAGACGATCAGCGCCAGCACCAGGGCGCGGTAGCCCAGCAGCACCAGACGGTTGCGGGTGAGGAACTGCAGGCTGGTTTCACCCAGGTAGTAGTTGTAGAGGATGCAGGTGAAGACGAACAGCGACAGCGCCACGCTGACGAACAGGCGACCCCAGTCACCGACCACAGCGGCCAGGGAGTTCTGGGTGAGAACGATGCCGTCACCTTCGAAGCCTGGGGTGTAGAAGCCGGACAGCAGGATCAGCAGTGCGGTGCAGGTGCAGATCACGAAGGTATCGAGGAACACGCTGAAGGCCTGGACCACGCCCTGCGCGCCCGGGTGTTTCACCGCCGCCACGGCCGCAACGTTCGGCGCACTGCCCAGGCCCGCTTCGTTGGCGAACACACCGCGTTTCACGCCCATGACAATGGCGCTGCCGAGCAGGCCGCCAAAGGCCGGATCGAGGCCGAAGGCGCTCTTGAAGATAGTTTCCAGCATGGCCGGGACGTGTTCGATCTGGCTGCCGATCACGTACAGGGTCACGCCGATATAAGCCAGCGTCTTGACCGGCACCAGCAGGTCGGAAACCGCGGCGATACGCTTGATACCACCGAGGAACACGATCGCCAGCAGCACGGCCAGGGCAATACCGCTGTGCTCAGGCGCGAAGCCGAAGGCGTTTTGCAGCGAGTGAGTCACGGTGTAGGACTGCAGGCCGTTGAAGGCAAAGCCGTAGGTCACCAGTAGCAGCAGGGAGAACACCACGGCCATGGTCTTGAGCTTCAGACCGTGCTGGATGTAGTAGGCCGGGCCGCCACGGTACAGGCCATCGCCGTCGGCGCGCTTGTAGACCTGGGCCAGGGTGCATTCGAAGAAGCTGCTGGACATGCCCACCAGGGCCGTGACCCACATCCAGAACACCGCACCAGGGCCGCCGAGGGTGACAGCGATACCGACACCGGCGATGTTACCGGCGCCGACGCGGCCGGCCAGGCTCAGCATCAGGGCCTGGAACGAGCTGAGCTGGCCAGCCTGGCCGTGCAGGGATTCCTTGAACACGCTGAACATGTGGCCGAAATGGCGGAACTGGACAAAACGCGAGCGGATAGTGAAATAACCGCCGAGTCCGACGATCAGCACGATGAGGAGTTTCCCCGAGAGGAAATCGTTGAGTGCTTCGAGCATGGAGTGACCTCGATTCTTATTCTTTGCATGAAAGACAACTGAAGCAGCGTCGTGCGCCGCATCCTTGGCGCGCATGGTTGGCCAAGATAAATATGGTTACAATTTCGCGGGTTGCTCTGAGTTGACGCGACTTGATGCTAAACTGGCGTCTATCGCATCATCTGGAACGACGCGCATGAGCGAAAATCTCGGCACCAACCTCAAACTCGCCTGCAGTCACTACCGCTCTATTTCAGAGGTTTGCCGGCAGTTGTCGATCAACCGGGCGCAGTTCAACAAGTACCTGAGCGGGCAAAGCCAGCCGACGCCGTTCAACCTCAAGCGCATCGGTGATTTCTTCGGTGTCGAGGATTACGAGCTCGGCCTGCCGCCTGAGCAGTTCGCCCGGCTGATTGGTGCGCGCAATCCGGCGAGCGTCACCACCGCGCAAGAGGACCCGCTCAGTGAGCTGCTGCGGCCATTGCGCGAGCAGAGCGGCAACCTGTCGCGGTACTGCGGTTACTACTTCGAGTACTCCAATTGCATGTCGGTGCCAGGCTCGATCCTGTTGTCGCTGGTCCACCTGCGTGAGGAGCGCGGCACCTTCCTGTTCGAGCGCCAGGAGCGTCAGGAACGCTCCAGCAGCACCGATGTGCAAGCCGAAGACTGGGTGCGTTGTCGTTATCTGGGCGCGGCGTTTCAGTTGCAGGACCGTTTGTTTCTCATCGACTACGAGTCACTGACGGTCAACGAAATGAGCCAGACCATTCTGATCCCCAGCTTCAAGAGCCGTATCACCCGCTTGAACGGCCTGAAAACCGGGGTGTCCAGCGGCGACCGGCGCACGCCGGCCTGTACCCGGGTGGTCTGGGAGTTCCTCGGCACCGAGATCAACCGCATCAGCGCCTATCGCCAGGTGAAGCTCTATCGCCCGGACGACCCGCGTATCGACGACGATGTGCGCGAGCGCCTGAGTGTTGGGCCTATCAGCAACGGTCTGTTCGAGATCGAGTGATCACGGCTCGCCGATGATGAACTCGGTGATCGTCTGCGCCACCTGATCCGCTACCACGGGTGTCGTGCGCAGGTGTGCGGCAATGCCGTGGTCGCAGTTGGAGAGCAACAGGCACTCCAGATGCGGTGGCGGAACCGACTTGAGCAGGGTGCGGGTGACTTCTTCCGGGATCGGGCTGTAGCGCTGCGCACCTGCCAGCCAAAGCGTGCCGGCTGACGTGCCGGCACCTTGGCCGTGCGTTTGTGAGTTCAGCCCGTCGAACTCACCCAGTACCAACAACACGCGGCCCTGGAACTGGCGCAGGAATTCAAAACTGTCGCAGTCCATAAAACCATAAGGCTTGCTGATGGCCGCCTTGAACGCCGGGCCGAAAGGCGCATCGTGGGCGCTATCGGGGTAGACCGCAGGGCAGATAAGGATCAACTTATCCACAGCCGGTTGCTGCGCCGCCAGCTTCAAGGCAATGGATGCCCCCAGGCTATGCCCGATCAAGGTCTGGCAGCGTGCCGCGATATGCCGGTGAAAGCGCCGGGCTTCATCAAGGTTGGTCAGCAGCGAAGGTTCCAGCGCACCAGGTTCGCTGGCAAGGCTGTGGCCTGACAGGTTGGCGGTCAGTGAGCCGATACCTGAGGCCTGTAGGCGGTAGAGCAGGGGATTGAGGCGGGTGAAGTCCGATTGTGCCCCACCAACGACGAACAGCGGCGGCGCGCGCTCCACGTCGGGGACCAGCAGTCGGGCCTGTTGCTGATAGTGGTCGAAGGTTTCGCTGATGAACCGTTCCGTACCGGGACTGGGCTCATCGTATTGCCACGCTGATCGTTGCGTTGAAGCCGCTTCTAGTTCCATGGACACCGCCTTGAGAAGCCGAGGATGCGCATACCGGGCGCATTATAGGCCGTTTGCCGACATACGTAGATAAGGGCCGCGTTGGACTTCCCTAGCCGGAAAACGCAAAATGTGCCTTTGCCCTCAATCAATCTGATCGGACCTGTTGACTCTATGCGAATGCGCCTGATGCTGTTGGGTGGTGGAAGTGCCCTCGGGCAAGCGCTGATTCGACTCGGGGCCGAGGAAGATATCGGCTTTCTGGCACCACGTCCGCCAGAGCACGGCTGGGATCCGGCCAGCCTCACCCAGTTGCTGGACGACACCCGCCCCGACGCGTTGGTGAACCTGGCATATTACTTTGACTGGTTCCAGGCCGAAGCCGTCAGCGAAAAGCGTCTGGCGCAGCAGGAACGCTCGGTAGAGCGCCTGGCTGAGTTATGCCAGCACCACAACATTATCCTGGTTCAGCCGTCGAGCTACCGGGTGTTCGATGGCTCGCGGGCCACGGCCTACAGCGAAAAGGATGAGCCGGTACCCTTGGGCCTGCGCGGCCAGGCACTCTGGCGGATCGAGCAGAGCGTCCGCGCGACCTGCCCACAGCATGTCATGTTGCGTTTCGGCTGGTTGCTCGACGAGAGCATCGATGGCGTGCTCGGGCGCTTTCTGACCCGTGCCGAACAGCCTCAGGAATTGCTCCTGGCCGATGACCGCCGCGGCAACCCGACGCCGGTAGACGATGCTGCCCGGGTGATTCTCTCGGTCCTCAAGCAGCTTGACTGCGCCGCGCCGCTGTGGGGCACCTATCACTACGCCGGCAACGAAGCCACGACGCCGCTGGCGCTTGGTCAGGCTATCCTCAGTGAGGCGGCGCAGCTGCACAAACTGGCGGTCACCGCACCGACGGCGCAGGCCCATGCCGCGCGTCCGGATGCCAGCGAAGAACCGCAGCATGCGGTGCTGGCCTGCAAGAAAATTCTGCACACTTTCGGTATCAAGCCTCGCGCCTGGCGCTCGGGTTTGCCACCTTTACTGGATCGATTCTATCGTCATGGCTGATTCCCCCATTCTGATCACCGGTGGCGCAGGCTTTATCGGTTCACACTTGAGCGATGCGTTACTGGCACAAGGTTATGCGGTACGGATCCTCGATGATCTGTCCACCGGCAAGCCCGGCAACCTGCAAATGGACAACCCCAGGCTTGAGCTGATCGAAGGCGATGTCGCCGACGGCGAGCTGGTCAAACGCGCGGCAGCAGGCTGCCAGGCCGTTGTGCACCTGGCTGCCGTTGCTTCGGTACAGGCCTCGGTGGACGACCCGGTGAAAACCCACCAGAGCAACTTCATTGGCACCTTGAATGTCTGCGAGGCGATGCGCGTCAATGGCATCAAGCGTGTGCTGTTTGCCTCCAGCGCGGCGGTCTACGGCAACAACGGCGAAGGTCTGGCTATCGAAGAAGACGCACCCAAGGCGCCGCTTACACCCTATGCCGTGGACAAGCTGGCCAGTGAGCAATACCTGGATTTCTACCGTCGCCAGCACGGTCTGGAGCCGGTGGTGTTCCGCTTCTTCAATATCTTCGGGCCACGCCAGGATCCGTCCTCGCCGTATTCGGGGGTGATCAGCATTTTCTGCGAGCGTGCCCTGAGCGGGCAGCCGATTACCCTGTTTGGTGATGGCGAGCAGACGCGCGATTTCCTCTACATCGGCGATCTGGTCGCGGTGATGGTCCAGGCCCTGGCGTTGCCGGAGGTTGAAGAGGGTGCAATCAATATCGGCCTGAACCAGGCCACTTCGCTCAACCAGTTGCTGGCTGCGCTCAAGTCAGTGCTGGGCGATTTGCCAGCGATCAGTTACGGGCCAGCGCGTTCTGGCGATATTCGCCACTCACGGGCGAACAACCAGCGGCTGCTGACGCGCTTTGACTTTCCCGCGCCGACGCCGTTGGCCGAGGGGCTGGCCCGGTTGCTGGGGCGCTGAAAGCATCGCGGGGCAAGCCCGCTTCCACAGGAATTGTGTGATTCCTGTGGAAGCGGGCTTGCCCCGCGATGTACCTCAAACGTTACTTCAGAACTTGTAACCTACACCGACCATGTAGACCCATGGATCGACGTCTACGTCGACCTTGGTCTTGCCGACGCCCAGGGCGCTCGGGCCGTCCATGGTGGCCTTGGTGTCGATGTCGACGTACCAGACCGCGGCGTTGACCAGGAAGTGTTCGTTGATCATGTAGTCCATACCCAGCTGACCGGCCAGACCGAACGAGTCTTTGACTTTCAGGTTGCTGAAGCCCTGGGCCTTGCGGTTGCTGTCCAGGTCTTCGTCAAAGAACATGGTGTAGTTCAGAC
>Ga0247821_10001054_pt1 | contig 15262 bp, 19 predicted proteins | sample 13C_Glycerol_Day_FD_192481 | JGI IMG/M metagenome (GOLD analysis project Ga0247821, IMG submission 192481) | Soil microbial communities from agricultural site in Penn Yan, New York, United States - 13C_Glycerol_Day14 | ecosystem: Environmental > Terrestrial > Soil > Agricultural land | place... | reverse complement strand
GTTGGATGCTATACATTGCCTGATTGACATTGCTTTGGTTGACAATCTTCTTGCGTTCTTCTGCCATTTGATCTGCACCAAACTTGTGCCGATGGGGCTCCGGGTCGTTGAACATTTCAAGTCTCTTTTGATACCACCCTGTATTGGGAGATGGAAGGGTGTTGATGTCATCAAATGCATGTGCATGGATTGGATTGGTAGTGTCAGCCAATTCACTGAACCATACTTTTGAGGCTTGGTGATAGTTTTCAATGTTCTGTGCAACAGGCAGCCCAGGTTGACAATGTTCAACGGGACCCAAACACATGGGTGAGAGAGATGGCATGCCGACTCCATCTGTTCGATTGACTGCTTTGCGATTGGGCATAACATTCAGCCATCGCTCTCCAAATGGTACTTGTTTCAACATGAGCATCCGGTAACATGCAAGGCGACCTGGTTTCGGTGCGCTAGCAGGGATTGTCAATGCGTGTTCCCGGTGAGTAACACATAGCCGTGCGCGTTTTGACTTTGCATCCGGGTCTTTGGGGAGCGGTCGGCGGTCTTGTGAACCATGTTTTGAATGGACACCACACATGTATTTACCATGGATGGCATAATATGCACGATTGCCACATCCCTCTCTTGCGCATGGAAGTTCACCATGAAAGGGGACAGACATGGTAAGAGACTGACAAACATTTGAGGAAGCAAAACGAAGGAATGTTGATGGAATTGATCCATGAATCTGGCTATTTAAACTCGACAATACATGACCTCATTCATTCTCTTCAAGAACCCTCACCCCAACCATGTCTCACGACGTTGCTGATTTCTCCATTATCGAGATGGAGCATCACATTGAATACATTACTCGTGTCATTGACCTCTTGACCCTCCAACACAAGCAATTGACGGAAGCATTGATCGAGAAGAAGAAGAAGAACCCACCTCCTCCTGAGCTCACTACCTTCATGCTCAAGCCTCCTGGTCGCCTTGCAACCCTCATCAAGATTCCCACCCCGACCTTTGCCTCCTTCAAGGAGAGAGTCAAGAAGGAGTTTGACAGCGCCCTCACCAATGTCCCTGGCAAGATGTTCTACAAGCGCCGGGACATCAATGTCGAGTTGACTGCAGAGAGCTTCAACGACTTCCTCTTGACCAAGAATATAGATGGCATCCTCGTTGTCCATTTCTCAGGTGAGAACACGGACAAGGCTTGAGATGTGAGTCTGTGTTCTGGTTTATGATGGTGAAATAATACATGCAATGTTTCCATTGTTTCCCCTTTCATGCTTCAGTCATTCACTTACACGTGAGATGGAACGTTCCATTGAGCAATCGCACTTGGAAGATTTGCTACCAGAGATGCTCAGCTACGTAATAGAGAGACATCTCAATAGCCTTGAAAAGGTCTGTCTCTCCATGACATCGAAATATTTTCGATCTATGGTTTTTCTCAGCAAGAAAGATATTGATGATACAATCGGAGCAAAAGGTTTTGTAGCTGCTGCGAGATGTGGTAACATGGCCATGTTCCACCTCCTCTTGTGTACCACAAAAAAGAACTACGTTATGGTACACTCCAGCGCTCTAAGAGCTGCTGCACTCTATGGACAGTTGGAGGTTCTCGAGTATTACTATCCCCCTGGCCGTGGTATCTACATGCACTTGAACACAGGCGATGATACGATAAAAGGAGATAACATACTGAGGCATCTGATAGAAGGGGGTTGCCTGAAAACTACCTTTTATTTTGCAGATCGCTTGCGCCCAACCACTGAAAATAAGGATACCTTGAAATACCTGGCTGCGAAATACAATCAAGTCGAAATATTGTCTGAATTGACAAAGAAGCACCCTGAATCGAGTGTATCAGATAGATTATACGAGACGGCTGTTGGCAATAACAGTTTTAACATACTCAAATGGCTTGTAGCAACATATCCAACCAAGTTGTCCAATTTGAAACACGCTCTTCGTGGCAACAACCGAAAAGCCGCGCGCATTTTGTACGATGCATTGACCCCAGATGATCAGGCGAAAACGATACAAAAGCATGACACCTTTCTCCAATGGCTCGATGGAACAATTGATAGACTCTAGAGATTGTCATTCTTTTTCATGTCCTTCTTTGTCTTCATCTCTCAATCATGTCTACACTGACCGACATCCCATCTGAGATTGTCAACAATCATATTCTACCATACCTGCGCTTTCCCGAGCGTCATCTATTGCGATGGACAGCAAAGTACTTTCACGGAATTATTCCAAATCAGAAAAACTACAACTTATGTGTTTATGCCGCTCTTGATGGAAATTTGAAAATACTTCAATGGGCTCTTGCTAATGGATCACCATTTGATGAAAGTGTTTGCGCAGCAGCAGCACTGCATGGCCGTTTGGAGTTTTTGAAAGCAATTCGAACTGCTGGATTCCCATGGGATAAAATGACTTGTACTGCTGCAGCTGCTGGAGGACATTTTGTAATATTGCAATGGGCCAGGAGGAGCGGATGTCCATGGGATAAACAAGTATGTTTATGGGCAAATCACAGAGGCCAGGAAGCCATGTTAAAGTGGGCCGTTGATAATGGATGTCCTTGGTCTCCTTTTAAGGATAGATACGCTTATGTAGAGCCACTTTCCCTAGGTTATTCTGGCAACAAGTCGGCATAGTGACTTTTGTTTTTGTGCCTAAACATTGTCATTCCATTGTTTTCAATACATGTCCTTCTTCTACGCTGTTCGTGTTGGTCGCAGGACTGGCATCTTCTCCACGTGGGATGAAGCAGCCCGAGAGGTGCTTGGGTTTTCTGGTGCACAGTACAAAAAGTTTGCCAGTGAAGCGGAGGCCATGGATTTCATGCAACAGCAACAACCAACATACATTGTCCCAAAGGTGAAACTCAAACGCATCAAAACAAGGTTCAGGAAGATTCGATATGAGGAGGTCGATCCTGATCTTCCACGAATCTATTGTGATGGAAGTTGTATCAACAATGGGACATCATTTGCCAAGGCAGGCTTTGGAGTGTTTGTCTCACGTGGGAGTCCTTACAACCTGAGTCGGCCTGTACCATCTGATCAACGACAAACAAACCAAGTGGCAGAATTGTTGGCTGCCATCAATGCTGTACGAATCTGTCAACTGGTATACCCAGACAAGGACGAGGTGGGGATATATACCGATAGCAAGTATGTGGTTCAATGTGTCAATGAATGGAGACAATCATGGATTGCCATTGGTTGGTCGAGGAAGTTGGTGAACAAGGATCTCCTCAAACAACTCAGTGACGCATTGGACAATGCCTCGCCAAAGAAGATACTCTTCAAGTGGGTGAAAGGGCATGTTGGGTATGAGGGAAATGTGGAGGCTGATATGCTTGCAAGGAAGGGTGCGGATGTATTGTAAAGATATTACAAAGTTTCACTGTCGTTGTTTCAATCACGATTCTCCCAAGAAGTTGTCTTCACACAACGAACACATCGATCGTGCCATTGTGCTACCATATTTTGTTTATGAGGAAAGCATGCCTTGCAACGATGTGCCTCACAGAAGAAAGCACGAGCACCATTCGTACTTTTGTACGCTGCTTGTGCTCCGCATTTGGGGTGGGTTGGTGTTTGACGATAATCACATCTATGATCTCGTGGATTCATACTTGGCTTCTTTTTCAATGCGATACCATGAACGAGGATGTTGCTCTTTAAATGCTTTGATACAACGACTGGAAGTTCACCTTTTTTTGAGGCTTTGGTAAACCACTTGGAAAAGGCGATAATGCCCATTGTTTCATCCGACTTTGACCACAGGCTGAAGGCGAGTCGGAGATTGCTCATGCTGGTAATGCTGGCACGATCCAGTATGCATTCTTCTCGGATGAATGATTTCAACGCATCAATGGCGTCGATTGCTGTTTCCTCACCCGAAGCCGTGGTCATTGTAGGCATATCATCATCGTCCATTCGCTGTTTTTTCTTTGCAGGCTCTGCCACAATGGCGGTTGTTTCGGGGCGATGTCTCTTGTTGTGAGTGATTGCCGTTAGTTGCGGAGGAGGTGTGGGATGAAGCACAGGAAGTGGTTCGATAACACTCCAGAAAACAGTGTTTCTTAAGGTCTCCTTGACCTCTTGCATTTGCGCATAAACTTTGTGATGCTCGACCAATTTGGCCGCCGCCTCGAGTTCTTCTTCAGGAGCTAGTTTCTTGAAGTTTTTGGTACCAAGGTCCAGTGTGACATTGTTTTCCTGGGCATGGATAATATCCCAATAAATGGTTCCATGAAGCGAGGCTTTGCAAGCCATGGCCTTGTTTCGCAATTCCACATAGGACATGTAGTGTGTGGCCAATTCAATGTCAGAAGACATGGGGGAGTGCAGAGAAAGAGGGGAAAGGAAAGTGACAGAGACTCTCTCTCTCTGTCCGAGTGCTGGTTTATTGTTACATCAAAACAATGCATGTTGTGTTCCAATGTTCTCCACCACATTCAATAGATAATAGACAATCTTGATGGCTCGCAGAATTTGGCTCATGTCACCGTTGATGCAATAGTAGAGAATGTAAGAGACAAGAGCGATTGACACATAGCGGAGGATATCCATTGGTGAGTGATCATTCTCTTTCGTAAGAATGTTGCATAAGCTCTCCATCCTTTTTGTGCTCATTGGCATTTCGTGTGCATTTGCATCCTGCCTCCCTGATGAACAACGCACTCCAGAAGAACGGGCTGTCCGTGTTGACAAATTGACACAGAGAATCATGGGGCTAATCCATCCTACGTGTTTGGGACGGAATGATCTGACTTTGCCAGTCCGTGAGGCTGTTGACGCTTATGAGGGATTCCCCTTTCAATTTTGGATATCAACCGCAGTGACAGTCGCCGTGATGGAACCATGGGCTATGATTGACGAAGACGATTGTCCGCTTTTATGGGCACTTGAAGATGTACTTGGCAGAGTGGATTTCGATGGAATGAAAGGCACAAACCCCGAATTCAGTCAAATCCTTTGTGAAGGAAGAGTATCCATCTGGGAGGATGACACATCTGGCGACCTTACCAAATGTCCATGTCCACCGGTTTCTTGATGTATTCGTGTATGCAAACTACAATCAAATAAAATACTCACTCATTCCTTTCACCATGTCAACCCACGTCAAGAACGGTACCAGCAAAAAGCCCGCCCCAGCCACTCTCATCAAAGCGGCCAAAGCGCCGGCAAGTGAGAAAAAGGCTACCGCTGCCGCCAAGAAACTACCCTCCAAGACTGCCCTCAAGGCCGCTGCTGCTGCCACCCTCGTTGAAAAGAAGAAGCAAAAGAAGCAGTGCTCACTGGAAGCCATCACTGGCCCTACAACGGCTCGTCTGGCATCACGTGCCGGGGTCTATACAAAGGGAGACCTCGTGGAGCAAGTTCGACTCTTGTTCGATGAGATTTTGGAGAGTGTGACCAGACCGCTTGCCATCCTCTTGCACACCTACCGTCGCCGCACTGTCGTCCTCGAGAACATTGCTTCCATCATTCCTTACACTGACCTTGGCCCTCGCAAGCTCTACTACGCCAACACTCCTCGTCGCAAAAAGGCGGCAAGTAAGGCTCCGGTACAGCCTGAAGAGGAGGCAGAGGCGCCAAAGAACAAGAAGACAAAGAAGACCTCTGTTTAATGATGTTGGCAATACACACAAGAATCATTAGATATACTCGCGTCGTTTGCGTTGTTGTTGAGGAGGAGGGGGTGAGTAAGGTTTGGCGATTGCTACTTCAGTCACGACATTCGGTACAGGGTTGGGTGGTGGTGCTGATGACGATGATTGGGGTATCAATCGAGAAATTAGATTGTTTAGATTCAACAATGGGGCGATGAGGGTTATTGGGTTGCGACAAGAGTCAGCAATGGCTGACATGAGTTCGTCATTGTTGATCAATGGGTCATATGCCATGTAATTCCCCAGTAGGGCACCGCTGATCAGGAACAATGTCCAAAACAGAGCAGACCAAATGAGTCTCAAGTTGCTCATACAACATGAAAACATTAGCCTCATACATGAGGACACCCCTGCAATAATTCCGGATATCAATTTCTTGATGGCACTATATGCAGCAAGTTGCATGGCAATACCTACCATGGCACTCAAAACCATAGCAATGGTTGGTTTGAGTACAACCCGCGCCGCTTGTTTGCCAATGTACAGGAACAATGCATCAATCAATGGCGCGAGATGGGCGAGGTAAGTGGACAATATATCCTACATATTAAACAAATGTTTAATCTATCATATCCCTCTCAAACTACGCTTGACTTGAGAAATGTTCATTGCTGTTGCTGTTGCACGTTGAGCCAAGCTGCCCATCTTGTATTGACCATCGAAACGCATGACTGCCTCACTGTCGGGGTTCATTGCTGACATGATATTGATATTGGCAGCCCGGGTGACCTCTTCTTCAAAAGTCAATGGCCTCACAGCCCGACCAATGCGATGTGCAACACGAAGAGCAGACATGAGTGAGGATGTGCCTAGGATGTACTCCTTACCACGAGCACCGGGGAGGAGTATTGTCTCACATCGCTTCACTTGTTTGGCAATGTCGCGTGGTCGCATGAATCCTTTTGCTCCGGCAACCATTTGTAAACCAATTCCAAGTGCTTGACAAACTGGTTTGTGTACTTGCAAACTTGCAGTCATTGCAGCTACTGAACGAGCCAAGAGGATAGAGTCACTGACACATGCCACAGGCAACATTTCCATATAGGCATTCCAAATGTCAGCACCATGGGTGGCATATCCAATGACAGAATGTTCAAGTTCGGCAAGGTAGGCGCCGGTTTGTGTTGCCGTTACAACTGACACCCACACTAACAAGACACAGACGACACGAAACATGACAATCGGAATGAAAATAAAATGGATAATATATTTCTTCCAAACAGTGTTACCATCTGACGAAACAAAGATGCCTCCTGTTCTAAGGGCGACCTTCTTCAGAGAGGCTCTCTTCACGTTTAACTCTCTTACGAGGAGGCTCGGGTTGCTCTCCCTCCGCGTTACCAGCTTCTGCAGGCGCGTTGTTGTCGTCAATGTCCATTGCTTCACCTTGTTCCTTTTCCTCCTCTTCCTCCTCAGGCTCCTCTTCCTCTTCTTCCCGTTGTCTCTTTGGAGCAGGCACAACCAAGGACTCCTCAGTCAAGACACATGTTGCCGGAGTAAAGAAGCGCTTCTCGAGGAGGTCCTTGGAAAAGTGGTCGGCCACAGATCTGATGGCAAAGACCATGTAGGAAAAATCTCCAATGGAACCACTCAACTCGGAAATCTTGGTGTCAGGAGGGCTGTTCCCACGGACAAAGTTGGCAATGAGATCGTCCTTGTCGACTCCTTCAACACGCGACTGGGAGATGAGGGCTTTGGCTTTCTCCCGGAGGATCTCAAGACGGGCCTTCTTGTCACGAAGGTTCGTTGCGGTCGGTACAATGAGAACCACCATCTTCCACTTTTGAGCAGGGTCGGAGAGGTCAGGGATTGGACCATTCCACTCGGACAAGTTGATGAGGAAGTCGTTCAGCTTTTTGGTAAACTCGAGATTGGGAATGTTGACAATGTCAAATGGTTCATTACCGCTCTTCGATGCCCTTATTTCCGCACCAAGATTGCATGTGAGAGTGGTCTGGTTGCCCAGCAACTCGAGACCAAGATTGTGTGACACTTCAACACCATACTTGGTGAGATAGGATTCCATGTCCCATGAACAATCCTCCACGGTCATGACCATGTCTTCGCCAGATGCATTTTTTGCAATGCGCAAGAGGGCATCCACCGGGATTGGGGCAAAGCTGTTCACATTGCACCACGAATTAAAGTCGGAAATCCCTGACTTGTGGACATTGTCAGACCAAATGTCGAATCGGACAGCATAAGGTCTGACCCATGTGCGGAGGTCAGGGGTGTCAGGATTGGTTTCATCATCCAGCGAATATCCTTGTCGACGGAGTGCATCAGCAAGGGCAGTGTCATCGACATGAACAGATTGCCAATTGACAATCTTGGCATTGGCAGGGAAATGGGTGCGCCTGTTGTCGATATCTCCCATGCGGTAGGTGGCTGGGTTGTCATGTTGCAGAATCTCAGAGGTCTTGGGATCGCTTCGTGCAGGTTGACAAGGGGTGACAAGTCGCCCACACAACTTTCCGGGTTCCTTTGTTGTTACGCCTTCATTGGTCAATTGAAGGGCGAAGAGGTGAGATGCGCTTCCTTGGGTTGGCTCCAGCAATGGATTGTACCATGGTCCACCAAAGTTAATATATTTGCGGTGTTTGTACAACACTGGCAGCTTGCTCATCTCAGCGTCTTCCTTCAGTGGGGTGACGACAGTGGCATTCAGATTCAATTTCAGGAGATTGGTAGAACCATCTCCCATTGAATCATCGGCATATTCCTTGGGTGCATAGACACCGAGTTCAACACCTTCCATGTTGACAATGGAACCACGGGATGGTGGCTTGTCGCTCTTGATGTTGACCCATACAACACTGCCAAGACACAAGTTGATGATTGGCTCCTTGTTGTACGGAGCAACATTCATCTTGAATCGATAGCAGTTGGGGTTCTTGAACTTGGTACCAGCCAAGTCACTGAGGTTGACTGGGGTAAACAAGGCCGCCACCTCAGCCGAGTTGTGGTTGGTAATGTCAGCCATGTACCGGTTGAAGACATCCGCGTTTTTGGTAGATGACACTCCAGACTCATTGATCCTCACCGATTGTCCATCGGCGGAGACGACAAATGGTGCATTTTTCGATGGTTTTTGTTGCGCAGGTGGAAGTCCAATGATTCGGACAAGGAAAGAGACACTGGTAAATGTCTTGGTCTTGCCATCTGTCTTGTCCTGGTAAGAGCGATTGTTCACATTGGACCTGACCACATATCCCTTAATGTTGAGACCCTTGCCGCCTTTTGCCGATCCAAAAGAAGTGGCAACATTGAGAGTGGCACGTTCAAGGAGATTCGACATTTTTATCTCTCTTTTTGGGGGGTTCCTGAGGAGGAGCGTCAAGAAAGATAATGAATGCTTTGTTCGTGACTATTACCCTGATAGGGTGTGTTTCTGTCAGTTTTTCAGTACACTTCACAATACAAATGGTTAGATTGTACAACTATCCCATGGACCATTGTCATGCCCTGATCAACATGTAGAGTTGTCTGATTTTATTTGTTGACAAGAATCACTTGGCAACTGGTCATCCCATGTTCCCATTGTTTGCTCCAGTGCTTTGCTTGCGTTACAAGGCTTCGTCTATCAAGCATGGGTTCGGGTTACCTCCGCGCCGGTGTCACATTGGCTGACACGCTCTTTGCCGGTACTTGGTTGTCGCGAATCTACCTGGGCTGGACACTTGCTATTGGCATCCTCAATTTCTGCCAGTACAACTACACAACGACATTGAACATCACCTACAATGTCGGCTTCAGTATCGTCGACACGATCGTGGTTGTCATTGGCCTCGGTGTCATGGCTTTCTTTGGCATTCGCGCGGACAATGACCTCAACAATCCAAAGAAGGCTCTTGAACCCAAGAAGAAGATCCTGCTGACCAGGGCAAGTCATGATGCTGCCTTTGACCAAACTCTTTTCGTCTTCGTTCTCTTCATGAGTGTCATCAACATGTCAAACACCCTCGTATTTGCCTATGGTGGTGGTGGTGCTGGTCTCAACTGGCTCAATGGGCATACTACGACCTCTCCCAATGCTTTCAATTACCCCCTCACTTCCTCTCATTGGGGCGCCCTCTCTGCGAGCAACATCCAGTTGGTCACCTATCGCAGCAACATCCATCTCCTCGGCATCGTGCAAGCATTTGTTGTCTTTGGAATCGCTGCAGCTGGCTCTCTTCTCGGCTTCCTCGTGCGTCAACGCCTGCATGATCAAGGTCTGAAGGTCAGGATTATGGCCACTGGTGAGCAGATCCCTCTCAATGCCGTCGTGTCAAAGGGAACCTCAGCTCCCGTAAGCCTTGATGCTTATGGTGGTGTGTGATTGTGAGGAAAAGAAGGAAAAACACCGGATTCTTGTATGTAACCAATGTATTTGATGATAAAAACTGGGATGGTGGATCTAACCAAACAATCGTCTTGTCCCATGTTTCATCATGGCATGAATACAACCAATGGTAATCAGGCCCACAGTGGTGATGATAGCGTAACCAAATGTCGATCCTTGTCCGCCTGTCCAGTCATGGAAGACAGCCCGATTGTATGTCTTGTCAGTGACAACATCCCAACATTGCTTGGCTTGGTCTGTCCAAGTAGACACTGCTGATGGGGCATTGATGAGACTCGTCGCAGAGTCTGGTGGAGGGGGATTAGTGGGGACAGGGATGGGTGGATTGTTTGGGAGAGCGAGGGTTGGTTTTGGGGAGCTTGGTGGTGGGGATGAGACAGTGTCAAGTCGAGCAACTTCTCTTTGATATGGATGGGGCTTGTCACCAAGAACAATCTTTTCACGTACCGCCGCATGTGCAATGCCATTGAGGAGGAGAAGGACGAGACATGTCAACCAAAACATTGCAAGTTGTATATTCAACAATGCAACAAAACAGTGGTTAGGTGGCAGGCTCCCGAACACGGGCCTTGGAGGGTTGTTGTTGTTGTTTTGCTTGTGATGGCTGTTGTCGCCGCGGAGCAGATGAGACTTTTTCGGGTTGTTGTGGTTGTTTTTGTCGTGGTGGAGGAGCAGGAGCGGGGTTGCCATATAATTGATCCAAAACATCCAAATCAATATTGGTAGATCCTCCCATGGTTGCTTCGCTTGATTCTGTCATCCTTTGTTGTATCCTGTCGCCTTGTTCAGCCAGCTCCTCGAATTCATCGAACAACTTTTCAATGTCCTCAACAGGACCGACATCCTTCATCTGAACTCGTATGGTTGTCACCATCCCCCTGACAAAAGCAACGTCGTTGGCTGTCATCTCGTTCAAGTTGAGTTGGTTTTGATAGCTTTCACATCGAAAGATTGCATCGGCAAGAGCGTTTGTATACCTATCCAACATTTCGACAATATCAGAGAATCGTTTGCACATTTGGAATCTCTTATTGTCATATGCATCCTTGGCTTGTGCAGCGTACCCATCCCGTTTTCGGGTGGTGAGGTCGATATTGATATGGAGCTTCCTCAGATGTTCTCCGAGTTGTCTCTCTGTAATATGTTGCACTTCAGCTGCTGACTGGGGTGTGGATTCAGGTTTTGTTCCACCAAACAATCGGAGAATACCCCTCTCAAACCCAGATCCTATAACGGAGACGCGATGGATGGGGGGGATTGTGTCACCGCCGGGATTATTGCCCTCAGTTGTATCGACGGGCGGTGCAGTGGTCGGCTTGTTCCCCATCACAATGATTAACCAAATGACTCATTCTCTTTGTGTCAAATAACCATGAAGAGAGTTGCTCATTGGTCGATTGCTCATAGTAAGACAACTCTCCTTGACATACCATTCGATGTCATGCAACACATGGTTTTCCAGTTCTTGGACGATGCAACCTTATTTGCATTGGTCCATGTTTGCAAAACCCTGGAACAAGCTGCACAATCCGCTCCCATCACACGGAAAAGAATTCTCAACATGACGGAGAATCAGGAATGGGATCCATTCCTGGAAACGGGGTCACTATCTCTTGTAAAATGGGCCGAGACCATTGGATTCGATGATACATTATACAAACAAAGCTTGCGGTGTGCTGCGAAGAGCGGAAGCATTCCATTGGTAGAATATATTGTTGAGTTAGGTTTGCGTGACAACGAGATCATCATTCTCACAGCTGCGAGATTCGGGCATCTTGAATTAGTCAAATGGTATGTGGAACATATACCAACATTCCCAAAATCGACATTTGCACATGCTGCAGATGGTGGACACTCGGACATACTCGAATGGCTACATGCCAACGAATATAAAGAGGACATCTTGTAGTTTTGAGATAGCATCAAGAATAAGTTGACTTATTTGATCCCGAGCAACTTTAGAGAATAGGCTGAATGTACAATTAGGAATTTCCTCTTCATTCATCCCTCTCGTCCTCCTCCTAACCCATGAAACCCTTCCTCAGCCTAACCCTTACAATCCTCCTCTCCCTTGTCCTCCTCAGCCACTCCTTCCCAGAGGAGTATCGTGAAGAACAACGCAGTTTCTGGCGTAATCCAAACATTGTTCAACGTGAGACAATCACTCCGGCACCTGACTTTGTTAGCTTCTGGCAACCCAGTGATGCATCCGCCGCTCATCCCATTGAAATGGGTAACATTCATCGCAACAAACGCAAGTTCACGGATCAATATGCCATGCATGGAAGCTTGTCTTACATTGATCCAGAGGATACCTATGTCCTTCGGTATAATCACACTGCTGCAAACAATCGAAGCACCGCGGAGCCTCTCATCTCCACTCTTTGGATTGCTGCATCAGACCAGACTGCTGATGTTGAGGTGACATGGGCTCTCTTTGGAGCATCTTCACTTCCCACTTCGATTGATGGTACAAAGGCAGTGTCTGAGTTGCAAGTCAGGTTGCGTGTACCAGGACTACCGTCAGGTCTCCGCATGCTTGCATCAGCCAAGATGGATACAAGCAACATGGTTCCTGGCAATTCAATGGAGCAAAAGATCAAGTTCTACTATCCTGCGGGATACGACTCTTCATGCAGTGGATTCCCCAATCTTCCCATTAGCTTTGCTAACCCTTCATGCAACTACACCAATGCCATCAAGGCAAACAAGAATCTCATTGCTCTCCCACCCACTGGTGAGTTTTGGCTGACTGTCTACTCCAAGTTCAGGCGCCCTGTTCCGTATGTACTTACCTTTGGGTTCCACTCGCTGCTCAATTATGTTCCCCTCAAAATCCCTGCAATGGGCATTGACTATATCCCATCGGGTGAGTTTGCTACCACCAATACCGAAGATCAGTACATGCTCGCGCGTGTCTATCAAGGACATATGGATGTTGGTAGCAATGTGGAATTTGGTGCCGATGTCCAAAATGGTTATTACGACTTTGTACCGGCTGACCCTCCTGCCTTCCCTCCCTTTTGATACGTGTGACATGTCCAGACGTATTAAATACAAAGCAATTTATCCTAAATCAAGATCGATATGAAAACTCAATCACTTCATCACCATCAGAAGTGGAGAAACTTGAGGGAGGATCACGGGTTGTCACTGTGGAGTGGTCGTGAGTGCTTGAACCAATGGTTGTTGTCACAGTCGATGGAACATTTGAGAGCGACTTTGAAGCACTGCCCACTGGAGTGATCTTCTTTTCAATGGATACATTTGATCGAGGTGTCTTTTCTTGAGCATGACTCTTTGTACGAAAGGAGAAAAAGGACTCAAAGGGCCACTCGCCAGGTCGGTGGGCATTGCGTTGTACAAAGTACCAAAAGGCCGGAAAGATGGTCATGTCAGAGAGGGGTATACCCCAATACTTGAAAAAGATAATCACAGGCAGGTCACCATCGAATGCCAACATGGCAAATGTACAAAGGAAGACCAAGAGGATGAGACACATCTCAGCAATCAATGCACGGGTTTTCATGACAAAAACCATGGCCGTCGGGGTTGTCGATTGTTTTTGTTCATGGATGAATTTCCTTGCTTTGATCAATGCCACAATGACGATGATTATCGGCAACCCCACACCTATGGTAGCCAGAACTTGCGAAATGTTATTGAGCAAAGGGATGAGATTGGATTGTTGGACAAATACTGCAGTTCCAATGACAACGGATTCGGCAAGACCAATGCATACACAACATACAGTGAGACAGAATATTTTGGTTCGCTTGTAAAAGGTTGTCTTTGTCCCCAGGTTGATTGCCTTGTCAATGAGACCCATCCATAGTGTACCACACAAGACAAAGATGAGACTCAGTACACCCAATGCAATGTTGTTGACGACTTGAGATGTCAATTGTCCATATACCCTGTCTTCGACGACATTCACAGTCAGGACACCGAACCCGGCAATGCGTAATCCAATGAAAATGAGAGCCCAAATACAAATCCATAGGGCATATCCAGGCTTCTTCTTTTCCCATCTCCAGCGTTTGATTTGCCACCATAGTTCCACCCCAAACATGACAATGCAGAGAAGGTAGAAGCCATATGCAAACACCAGCAATCCAACCTTGGGTGGCATCTCAAATGCATCCAAGACCGATGTGTTGCATTCGTCATAGACATTGTATCCACGCTCACAGATACATCGCCCCGTTTGAGGGTTACATGTCCCACGACCTGAACAGAGGGAGCTCACCGTCGATGTGTTCAAAGACCAGAGGCGACAATCGGTCTCGTTGGTGAGGGCAGGCGCTTTCAAAGTAGACATGGCAAGACACAACAATGACTGCTGCAACCCATCCACCGCATCAAACATGCCTTATTTATTAGGTGATGCATTATCCAAAATCAGACATTGCATCCGAATCAAAATCATAGTCAGCAGCAGAAATGCTGGTCGGTCCCTTCTTTGTTGTTGTGACTTTGATTCTTGGGGCCGGCTGTTGTCGATGGGTTGATCGCTGTGTCACGACAAAGAATGTGTTCCATTGTTCATGGGTGAATTGCCCAGAGTCAATCCATTGTTCATAGGAACTCTTGGACAACCAATCACCCTTGAACAGGAGGGCGTTCTTCCGGTTGTTTTGGTTTGTTTGCAAGGCTGTACCAAGGTTGAAATGAAATGCATTCAAATCATCTGGACTGAGAATGCTTCGATACTTGAACCATGTCTCAAAGGTGAATGTCATGGGTAGGAGGAAATCGCGATATGCAGTATTGGTCCATGTCACCACATCCGATGGACTGCCCACATGTGCGATGAACAATTGACAATCGGTGGCTCCCAATGCTTTTGCATCATCCAAGTTGTTGACCACCTTGGCGAGGACAAGTTCTTTCCCAGTCAATGTTGGGTCTTTTTGTCTAATGAGCTCAAAGGACAACCCGGCCGATTGTAAGGCCTTGGCAGTCGGTGGTACATTGGACAATTTCTGTGGCAATGGATCAGCAGCTGATTCCTTGAATCGATTGACAAGACCTGAAATGCCTGATGCAGCCCTGTTCAACAAGCGAGCAGTCTCTGCCTCTTGGATGAGTTGATTCAATCGTTCGGCAACATATGGTGAAGCACTGCCACTAGATGGTTGTTGGCCATTGTCCCCGGCAAGCAACTTGGCAATGGCAATGAGTTCAGTGTTTGATACATTCTCCATGATACAAAACAAAATGATTAAAGA
>Ga0247821_10001053_pt1 | contig 15271 bp, 17 predicted proteins | sample 13C_Glycerol_Day_FD_192481 | JGI IMG/M metagenome (GOLD analysis project Ga0247821, IMG submission 192481) | Soil microbial communities from agricultural site in Penn Yan, New York, United States - 13C_Glycerol_Day14 | ecosystem: Environmental > Terrestrial > Soil > Agricultural land | place... | reverse complement strand
ACCCACAGCGGTAGCGGCCCGATGTCGTACATCGCCCCGACGTACCCACCGCCGGCAGGTCCGTTGCCCGGCATCGCGAAACTGAGCAGCGGCTGGTCGAGGACACCGTCCCCGCCGACGACGATGATGTCGACGTCGCTCCACTCGTCAGCCGTTCCGGCCCCGAGTGAACCAGTCAGCCAGACTCCTTCGGCCCGTAGGCGCGGCACGGTCTCCGCCAGCCACCGGGCGCGCCCGCGAGCCAGCGCCGCCAGCATGTTCCGTGCCTCGTCCCGCGTCACGCGACGTCAGCAGGCTTCGAGGACGAAGAAGATGAAGCAGATGAAGCGTGCGGGGTGGTTCTGGTGCGGCGGGCGGAGCTCGGGCGGGGTGTCCGGGGAGATCGGCGGTTCGCTGATGACGTTGATGCGGAAGCCGGCCGCGGTGAAGGCGTCGTTCATTGCCTGGAGCGGGCGGTGCCAGTTTCGGTAGGTGACCGTGCGGCCGGCGTGCTCGGCGTCGTACGAGAACTCGGTGATGTCGAAGTAGTTGGCGTCAGGGTTCAACGCCGTGTACACGATCGGGTGGTTCACCGACAGGATGAGCCGCCCGCCTGGCTCCAGCACTCGGCGGAGCTCGGCCAGCGGCCCGGTCCAGTCCTCCAGGTAGTGCAGCACAAGGGACGCGACGACGTCGTCGAACTCAGCATCGGCGTACGGAAGCGGCTTCGCCAGGTCGCCGACCGTCAGGTCAGCGTCCTCCCCCAGCCTCTCGCGGGCCAGGTCGAGCATTTCTGCGCTCAGGTCGAAGCCGGACATGATCGCGCCCCGGTCGCGAAGCGCCGCGGACAGCGGTCCGGAGCCACAGCCGACGTCGAGGATTCGACGGCCTGCGACGTCGCCGGCAAGGTTCAGCATGGCGGGCCGCTCGTAGTGGCCGTTGAGCAGATTCAGTTCGTTGTCCGCGGAGTACGCCGCAGCAAACTCGTCGAAATCGGTCTTCGGCACCTGGCGCTCCCTCGTACACAACTGGTCGAACACCCGATCCAACATCAACCGCCGGGCGCTGTCGAGGAAGGCGTCAGCAAGGCCCTGTTGTCCGCCACCCATCGCAGCTCGGCCGCTTCTTCGTCGATCATCCCGTCGGCAACCCAGCTGCGTTGGGGCTCGATGCCTTGTGCGGCCAGGGACAGTACGAGGTCGATCGTTGCCTGACCACGCCTGACGATGGCGTCGACCACGTCGAACGGCGGTGTCGGGCCGTACGCCGCCAGGAAGCGCCGGATGCGTTCGCGACGATCCGGGACGGCCGGGAAGTGGTGCCATCCCAGGCAGTGCTCGTCCGCTCGCGTCGGCGCGAACCAGAACAGGGCGTACGCGATGTCGTCGACGGGGTCGCCAGGATGCAGGTAATCCCAGTCGAAGACTCCCCTGGCCTGTCCATCCCTCCACACGAAGTTCCACGGGCCGGGGTCGCCGTGACAGAAGGCTTGGCCGGGCTGTGGCGGTGCGGTGAGCACCGGGTGTCCGAAGGCCGCGTCGGCCGGCGGCACCCAGGTACGCGACGCGTCGTGAATCCGGCGCAGCAGCCGCGCCGCCGATTCGAGTCCCTCGACGTTGTGCTGGTGGTGCCACGCGTCACCGCCCGCGTCTCCTTCGAGCAGGCGCAGCGTTTCCGTCGTACCGTCGTTCGACAACGGCTCGGGAACCACGTCCTCCAGTCCCTGGGCGCGCAGGTGCTCGAGGAACGCGTGCACCGTCGCCGTCTGCGCGGACGCGGGACGAGTCACGATCCCGTCAGCAATCCTCACCGCCCGAAACTCCGCATTCGTGTCGGCTGCCCGAGCGCGCGCGGAGGTCCCGTCCTCTTGGGTCATGCCGGCGACGGGTGTTCGCGGCTGCGGTAGGTCAGGAGGCCTTCCACGCCGCGGAGGAAGGTGTCGCAGACGGGTTTGGGGTCGGTCAGGCAGCCGGCGGCCATGGCGCCGTCGCGGAGCATGACGAAGTGGCGAGCCGCGGGCTCCGCGTCGATCTTTCCGAGGTCGGTGAACAGCTCGGTCATCGTGTCCAGGAACCACTGCCGGTGACTCAGCACGGCCTGGTGGACCGGGAACTCGGGGTCGGGATACTCCGCGGCGGCGTTCAGGAACGCGCACCCGCGGAACCCGTCGCGCTGGATGTCCTCGGCGATGAACCGGCTGACGGCCCGGATGACGTCCTCGGGGCCGGCGCTCTCGGCCCGTGCGGTCTCGACCCGTTCACGGATCGCCGCGTCGGCCTGGGTCAGGTACGCGACGATCAGGTCGTCTTTGCTCGGGAAATGCCGGTACAACGTCGCCCGTGTCACCTTCGCCTCGGCGACGACCCGGTCGATCCCCACGGCGTGGATGCCGTCGGCATAGAACAGCTCGCCGGCCGTGCCGAGCAGCCGCGCCCGCGCTTCTGACATCCGCTCCCCTTCGATCTCTCGCAGTGCTGCCGAGATTAGCAGACAGAACGATCGGTCTTGACAATACCGTGCGTCGTCGGACAACCTCTAGTAGACCGATCGTTCTATCTACTCCTACTGCGAGGATTCCGTGTCCACCTCCTATGCCACCAAGCCCGACGCCGGCCTCAAGGCGCTCCGCACGCTGTACTTCGTCCGCTTCGGCTTCGCCGTCGTCTGGGCGGTCCTGATGATGGGGATCGGCAAGACGATCAACCCGGGAACCGTCGTTCTCCTGCTGGTCTATCCCCTGTTCGACGTCGCCGCGGCCGTGGTCGACTTCCGTACGTCGGGTGCCACCCGCCCGAAGGCGCCGCTCTACGCCAACATGGCCCTGAGTCTCCTCACCACCGTCGGGCTGGGCATCGCGTCCGCGTCCGGCATTCCCGCCGTACTGCGGGTGTGGGGCGCGTGGGCGATCACCGCGGGTGCCGTGCAGCTGATCGTCGCGATCCTGCGGTACCGGCTCGGCGGTCAGTGGGCGATGATCCTGAGCGGCGGCATCTCGGTGCTGGCCGGCGGCAGTTTCGTCGTGATGGCCGGCGGGCCGAAAGCCTCCCTCACCTCCGTCGCGGGCTATGCGATCCTGGGCGGCGTGTTCTTCCTGATCTCCGCGGTCCGCCTGCACCGCCTCACCTCGAAGGCGAACTGACATGACGGACAGCACTGTGGACGTGGTCGTCATCGGCGCCGGACCCGTCGGCGAGAACGTGGCCGACCGCGTCGTCCAGGGCGGCCTCACCGCCGCAATCGTGGAGCACGAACTCGTCGGCGGCGAATGCTCGTACTGGGCCTGCATGCCGACCAAGGCCCTGCTCCGCGACGCCGCCGCTCTGCGTGCCGCTCGCGCACTCCCGGCCGCGGGCCAGACGGTCAAGGGTGACCTGGACCCGGCCCTCGTGCTGGCCAGGCGCGACCGGTTCACGTCGAACTGGAGCGACGCCGGCCAGGTCGAGTGGCTGAACCAGGCAGGCATCACGCTGGCCCGCGGCCACGGACGTGTCACCGGGCCTCGTACCGTCGCCGTTACCCACTCAGACGGGACGACCACAACGCTGCACGCGAATCAGGCGGTTGTGATCGCCACCGGAAGCAGCGCGTTCCTGCCGCCGATTCAGGGATTGGCGGACGTCAAGCCGTGGACGAGCCGCGACGCGGCCGCCGTACGGTCGGTCCCGGAGCGGTTGGCGATCGTTGGCGGGGGCGTCGTGGCCTCCGAGATGGCGACCGCGTTCATCGCGCTCGGCGCCCAGGTGACGCTCGTATCGCAGAGCCGGCTCCTGCCGGGTGTCGAGCGGTTCGCCGGTGAGCAGGTGGCCGCCGCTCTGCGCTCGGCCGGAGCGACACTGCACCTGGAGGTCGACGCCACCGAGGTACGCCGGGACGCCGCGGGAGCGGTGCACCTCACGCTCTCCGACGGCACGTCCGTCGAAGCCGACGAGGTTCTCGTCGCCACCGGGCGGACGCCCAACACGAAGGATGTCGGCCTGGACAGCATCGGGCTCACGCCAGGCGACTGGTTGCAGGTCGACGACGCGCTCGCTGTCCTGGATGACACCGGCGTGCCCGTCGGCGACGGCTGGCTGTACGCCGCGGGCGACGTCAACAAGCGGGTCCTGCTGACCCATCACGGCAAGTACCAGGCTCGCGCGCTCGGCGACGCGATCGCCGCACGTGCCCGCGGCGATCAGCTGGGCCTGGGCAAGTGGGGACGCCACGCGGTCACCGCCGACGTGCACGCCGCGACCCAGGTGATCTTCACCGATCCCGAGGTCGCCGCCGTCGGGCTCTCCGCGGAGGCCGCGGCGGCCGCCGGCCGCAAGACCCGGGTCGTCGACTATGACCTCGGCGCGGTCTCCGGGGCCGCACTGCACGCCGACGACTATCGCGGACAGGCGCGGATGGTCGTCGACGACGACCGCAACGTCCTGATCGGCTTCACCGCGGTCGGGCCCGATGTCGCCGAGCTTCTGCACGCCGCCACCATCGCGATCGTCGGCGAGGTGCCGCTGGACCGGCTCTGGCACGCGGTACCGGCGTACCCGACGATCAGCGAGATCTGGCTGCGCCTGCTGGAAACCGATGGGCGCGATCGCTAGCTCGTGAAAAGCTCGGCGTCGTGCGGATCAGGGAAGCGAAGGCGGACGACGTACCGGGGCTCGCGCGGTTGTTGTGGCTGAACGGCTGTGACGAGGAGCCGGAGCAGCAGGCAGTCGATGCGTTCGCGGCGGAGCTCGGGCAGTGGTGGGACGCGCGCAACGGCTCGCATGTCGCGTACGTCGCCCGGGAGGACGCGGCCGGGATCGTCGGTATGGCATGGGTCGCGCTGGTCCCTCGCGTACCGCGTCCTGGGATGTTGAGCCGGATGTCGGCGGACATCCAGAGCGTCTTCGTGCTGCCCGAGCAGCGCGGCCGCGGGATCGGGTCGGCGCTGGTGCAAGCCGCCGCCGACCACGCCGTACGGCTCGGGTCTCTGCACGTGACGGTTCACTCGGGGAGCAAGGCTGTGCCGGTGTACGAGCGGTTGGGGTTCGAGTCGTCGCGTCAGCTGCTGCAGCGGTACCCGGACAGCCGCGTCTAGCGGGCCCGGAAGCTGCGTCGGTAGGCCATCGGTGAAGTCCTGATGTGCTTGGCGAAGTGCTGGCGCATCGCGACCGAAGTGCCGAAGCCGCAGTGCCGGGAGATCTCCTCGACGGACAGGTCGGTGGTCTCCAGCAGCTCCTGCGCGTGATGCACGCGCTGCCGCAGCAGCCATTGCAGCGGCGTCGTGCCGGTCTGTTCCCGGAATTTGCGGTTGACGGTGCGCGGGCTGGTCCCGACGTACGCCGCGATGTCCGCCAACGTGACTGGTTCGCCCAGTCGTTGCCGTAGCCACCGCATTGCCGGCTCCAGGGAACCGTGGTCGTCGCCGGGTTCGGGGTGTGCGACGTACGGCGCCTGGCCGCCGTCGCGCTGCAGCGGTACGACCATGTGCCGCGCGACGTCGGCGGCGACCGCGGAGCCGAAGTCCTGCCGGATCATGTGCAGGCACATGTCGATCCCGCTCGCCGCCCCGGCCGAGGTGAGGACGTCGCCGTGGTCGATGAACAGCACGTCGGTGTCGACCTGCACCTGCGGGTACCGCTCGGCGAGGTCGCGCGCACGTGACCAGTGCGTCGCGATCCGGCGGCCGTCCAGCAAGCCGGATTCGGCCATCACCCGTGCACCCCCCGCGCTGATGGAGGCGATCCTGACGCCGCGCCGATGCGCCTCACGCAGCAGGTCGAGCATCTGGGCCGACGACGCACGCCCCGACGTGGCGCCGATGACCACGATGGTGTCCGAGTCGAGCGCATCGGCGAGCGTGTACGGCGGCGTGCACCCGAACATCTCGACGCCGCCGACGCCGGCCACCACCACCTCGCGGGCTTCGCCGCACACCCGTAGGTCGTAGAGCCGCGGCCCGAACAGCTCGCCCGGCTCCTTCTCCAGCGAATGCGCCGTACTGAACACCTGGAGCGGCATCGACAGGTCGAAACTGTGGATCCCGTCCACGACGAGGACTGCGATCCGGTGCATGGCGATAATCTATCGGACGACGGCATTCTTGCCACTGTCGTCACGCGGTGATCGCTTCGACGATGGAGCACATGTTTCTCGCGGTTCTCCTGTCAGCCGGCTCCGTCGTCGTTCTCCTCGCGATGGGTCTGATCACCGGCCAACTCCTCGGCGACGACGCCGAAAGCTGGGCGCGGCGCGTCCTGCGGGAGAGGAAGGCACGTCGATGAGCCGGGTCGCCATCCATCGGGACAGGCACCCTGACAACAGCAACGCGGCGGGGACCGTGGTCAGCCGGCGAGTTGCTGGAGGCGGGTGGCGCTCTCCGGGTTCGCGGGGAGGAAGGTTTCGATGGCCAGGCTGGCGGCGGTGACTTCCAAGGGGGCGCCGATGGTGGCGATGAGGGTGAACAGGCGGACCGGGCCCAGGCGGGTGTTGAGGTCGAGGGTGACCATGGGTTGCTGGGCGGGTGCCGTCGGGAGCTTGTCCGGCAGGTAGCTCTCGACCTCGTCGAGGAGGTTGGCGAGGGCTTCGTCGGCGGTGTCCCGGCTCTTGCGTTTGAGTTGGTGGATCAGGCCGAGGCTGCACGCGGCGGTCATCGACGAGATGCTGGGGAGACCGCCGGGGTGGACGGACAGGCGGAGCATGTTCATCGGGGGTTTCAGGAGTTCGGGGTCGACGCCTTCCCAGAGCAACGCCGCGGCGTCGTTCGCGTCGACGAGGTTCCAGAGGCCGTCGACGATCAGTGCCGGGTTGGGCATGTGCGCGTCGATCAGTTCGCGCAACGGTTCGCGGAGCGGGAGCATCGCGGCGGAGTCGTACGGCTGGTCCAGGTAGCGCGGCGCGTACCCGCCCGCGAGCAGCAGCCGGTTCTGTTCGGCCAGCGGCAGGTCGAGATGGTTCGCGAGGTGGACCAGCAACTGCCGGCTCGGTTGCGCACGGCCGGTCTCGACGAAGCTCAGATGTTTGGTCGACACCTCGGCGTCGACCGCCAGGTCCAGCTGGCTCATCCGCCGGTGCGTCCGCCAGAAGCGCAACAGCTCCCCGACGGTCTGTGGCTCCTCCAGCACGGTCACGAGCTCAGCGTACGGCGGCCGCGCGCCGCGCAGCCATTACCCGCGAGGTAACTGCACCAAGGAGGTAATTGAGCCGCTCCCCCGCTGCCCTGGATCGTTGCCGGTGTTCGCACAACGACCTGGAGGCCACCACCATGAACCCCACCACCGTGAACGCCACGTACACCGCCGTCGCCACCGCGTCCGGACGTGACTCCCGCGCCGTCACCGCCGACGGGCAGCTCGACATCCAGCTCGCCATGCCGAAGGAGATGGGCGGCACCGGTGACGGGCTCAACCCCGAGCAGCTGTTCGCCGCCGGGTGGGCGGCCTGCTTCTCGACCGTGCTGGACATCCTGGCCAAGCGTCAGAACCTCGACGCCAAGGACGTCGCGGTGACCGCCGAGGTCAGCCTCGTCCCCGCCGGCGGGAGGCTCGACCTCGCGGCCGTCCTGCGGGTCGAACTGCCCGACCACCTGCGCGGCGAGGTCGGCGACAAGTTGCTCGAGGCAACCCACGCCACCTGCCCGTACTCCCGCGCCACCCACGGCAACATCTCCGTGGACGTCATCGCCGAGTGAGCTTCAACCGGTGACCCGGGCATCCACGCCGTGAGTGGCGAACAGCTCGTGCAGAGCCGCGTGCCCCTGGGTGAAGTCCCACTGCTCGGCGCGCAGACCGGCGGCGCGGGCGCCGGTGATGTTGCGGGGCATGTCGTCGATGAACAGGATCGCGCCGGCGTCCGCCCCGATCCGTTCCGCGGCCAGCGTGAAGAACGCCGGGTCGGGCTTGGCGACGCCGAGGTCGTACGAGTAACAGCTGACGTCGAACAGGTCGTCGTACCCGAGCGCCGCCCGCATGTGCGCGCCGCGGTAGTTCTCCTGGTTGGTGCCGAGGTGTACGCCGTACCCCTTGCGCTTCAGGGTCCGCACGATGTCGAGGGACTCCTCGATCAGCACGATGTTCTTCCACACCGCGTCGTACACCTCGGTCACCGGCGTGCGCACGCCGTACTTCAGCAGTGACGCCTCGAGCACCGGCAGGTAGTCGCCGCGTCCGGCGAGCATCGGCAGCTCGTCGGACCAGGTCTCGTGCAGGAAGTCCCGCGCCCGGTCGCCGAGGTACGGCTCCATGGCCGCGTACCACCCGCCGGGCAGGTCCTGCAGGACGCCGTCGGCGTCGAACAGCACGTGCTGGATGCGCTCATTCATGCAGGACAGGATGCCGGACCGGCTCGTCGGCGCCGACAGATTTCTCGTCCTCCGGTACGTCGCCGGCTGCTTCCTGCCGGACGCCGAAGAGAGCCGCGCGGACCTCCCGCGGGACGTTGCACATGGTCAGGACGGGTCTTGCAGGATGCCGAGGACGTTGCCGTCGGGGTCGGTGAGGGTGGCGACGAGGCGGCCCTGGCCGACGTCCTTCGGGGCGTCCTTGAGGGTGCCGCCGGCGGCGGTGATCTCCTTGATCTTGGCCTCGATGTCGGTCACGTGCCAGTACGCGATCGGCGAGGTCATGTCGCTGTTCGGGACCAGGCCGATCTGCTGCCCTTCGGCCTCGTACCCGACGTAGTACGGCGAGTCCGCCATCGGCTCGACACCGAGCAGCGCGGTGTACACCGGCTTGGCCTTCTCGAGGTCGGTGACGGGGTGCAGGATCGTGTTGACGCCTAGCGTGGTGGTCATGTCGTCGCTCCAGAATCGTGGGCCGCAGCCCTGACGTTTACTGACTCCAACGCTATTTCGCACCCGCCCCCGGTGCTTCTCGATTCCTGATCAGTTCGGCCCGACGTACTCCGCGAGGTGCTTGCCGGTCAGCGTCTTCGGCTTCTTGATCAGGTCCGCCGGGGTGCCCTCGAACACGACCTTGCCGCCGTCGTGGCCGGCGCCCGGGCCGAGGTCGATGATCCAGTCGGCGTGCGCCATCACGGCCTGGTGGTGCTCGATGACGATCACCGACTTGCCGGCGTCGACCAGCCGGTCCAGCAGGCCGAGGAGCTGCTCGACGTCGGCCAGGTGCAGACCGGTGGTCGGCTCGTCGAGGACGTAGATACCGCCCTTCTCCCCCATGTGCGTGGCCAGCTTCAACCGCTGCCGCTCGCCGCCGGACAGCGTCGTGAGCGGCTGCCCGAGCGACAGATACCCGAGGCCGACGTCGTTCAGCCGCTCGAGGATCTTCTCCGCGGCCGGTACCCGCGCCTCGCCCTCGGCGAAGTACGTCAGCGCCTCCGACACCGGCATCGCGAGCACCTCGGCGATGTTCTTCCCGCCGAACGTGTACTCCAGCACGGCCGCCTGGAACCGCCGGCCCTCGCACTCCTCGCACGGCGCCTCGACAGTCGCCATCACGCCGAGCTCGGTGTAGATCACGCCCGCGCCCTTGCACGCCGGGCAGGCGCCCTCGGAGTTCGCGCTGAACAGCGCCGGCTTCACCCCGTTCGCCTTGGCGAACGCCTTCCGGATCGGGTCCAGCAGACCCGTGTACGTCGCCGGGTTGCTCCGCCGGGACCCGCGGATCGCGCCCTGGTCGATCGCGATGACACCGTCGCGGTCGGCGATCGACCCGTGGATCAGCGAACTCTTCCCGGACCCCGCGACGCCGGTGACGACCACCAGGACCCCGAGCGGTACGTCGACATCCACGTCCTGCAGGTTGTTGGTCGAGGCCCCGCGGATCTCCAGCGCGTCCGAGGACGACCGCACCGACGGCTTCACCGAGGCCTTGTCGTCCAGGTGCCGCCCGGTCAGGGTCCCGCTGGTCCGCAGCTTGGCGAGCGTGCCCTCGAACACCACCTCGCCGCCGCCCGAACCCGCGCCGGGACCGAGGTCGATCACATGGTCGGCGATCGCGATCGTCTCGGGCTTGTGCTCCACGACGAGCACCGTGTTGCCCTTGTTGCGCAACTGCAACAGCAGCTCGTTCATCCGCTGGATGTCGTGCGGGTGCAGACCGATCGTCGGCTCGTCGAACACGTACGTGACGTCGGTCAGCGACGACCCGAGGTGGCGGATCATCTTCGTCCGCTGCGCCTCACCGCCGGACAGCGTGCCGGCCGGGCGCTCCAGGGACAGGTACCCGAGGCCGATGTCGACGAACGAGTCGAGGGTGTCGCCGAGCGCCTTCAGCAGCGGCGCGACCGACGGCTCCTTCAGCGCCCGGATCCAGGCGGCCAGGTCGGTGATCTGCATCGCGCAGAGGTCCGCGATGTTCTTGCCGCTGATCTTCGACGCCCGCGCCTCGGCGCCGAGCCGCGTCCCGTCGCAGTCCGGGCAGATCGTGAACGTCACGGCCCGCTCGACGAACGCGCGGATGTGCGGCTGCATCGCGTCCACGTCCTTGGACAGGAACGAGCGCTGGATCGCCGGGATGATCCCGTTGTAGGTGAGATTGATGCCCTCGACCTTGATCTTGGTCGGCTCCCGGTACAGCAGGTCGTGCAGTTCCTTCTTGGTGTACTTCTTGATCGGCTTGTCCGGGTTGAAGAAGCCGGAGCCGCGAAAGATCCGCCCGTACCAGCCGTCCATGCTGTAGCCGGGGATCGTCAGCGCGCCCTCGTTCAGCGACTTGTTCTCGTCGTACAGCGCGGTCAGGTCGAAGTCGGTGACCGAGCCCATGCCCTCGCAGCGCGGGCACATGCCGCCGGCGTACACCTGCTCGCGGACGACCTTCTTCTCGCCGGCGCCCTTGTCGGCCGTCATCGAGCCGGTCGCGGTGCGCTTCGGGACGTTGAACGAGTACGCCGTGGGCGGGCCGGCGTGCGGTTTCGCGATCCGGCTGAACAGGATCCGGAGCATCGCGTTCGCGTCGGTCGCCGTGCCGACCGTGGAGCGCGGGTTGGCACCCATCCGCTCCTGGTCGACGATGATCGCGGTGGTCAGGCCGTCGAGGACGTCGACCTCGGGGCGGGCCTGGTTCGGCATGAAGCCCTGGACGAACGCGCTGTAGGTCTCGTTGATCAGCCGCTGCGACTCGGCCGCGATGGTGCCGAACACCAGCGAGCTCTTGCCCGAGCCGGACACCCCGGTGAACGCCGTCAGCCGGCGCTTCGGGATCTCGACGCTGACGTCCTTCAGGTTGTTCACCCGAGCGCCGGTCACCCGGATCAAGTCGTGGCTGTCGGCAACATGCTGCTCGCGGCCCATGCGTTCGTCCTCCCCAGAGAGTGTGTGTGTCAGGATGCCTGGTTGATCCGGATGTGGTTGCCGGCCGGGTCGCGGAATGCGCAGTCGCGGATGCCGTACGGCTGGTCGACGGGTTCCTGGATGACCTCGGCGTCGGTGGCCTGCAGGCGCTCGAACAGGCCGTCCAGGTCGTCGGTCTGCAGCACCAGGGTCGCGTAGGTGCCTTTCGCCATCATCTCGCTGATCGTGCGCCGCTCGTCGTCGGTGACGCCGGGGTCGGCGGCCGGCGGGTAGAGCACGATGCCGGTGTCCGGCTGGCCGGCCGGGCCGACGGTGATCCAGCGCATGCCCTCGTACCCGACGTCGGTGCGGACCTCGAAGCCGAGGACGTCGCGGTAGAACTTCACCGACTCCTCGGGGTCGGTGTGCGGCAGGAAGCTGGCGTGAATCTTGATCTCCATGACCGTACGCTACGTGCCGGTCGTGGGAGTTGCTTCTCGATTCCTGATCGGTCGCGTGACCTGTTTCGCGACGCACGACGGGATCCCGAGCGTCGCGTCGCCGGCGTGCTCCTTGTAGACGCTCGGCGGCATCCCGACCAGCTCGGTGAACCGGGTGCTGAACGTGCCCAGCGACTGGCAGCCGACCGCGAAACAGACGTCGGTGACGCTCATCCCGCCGCGGCGCAGCAGCATCATCGCCCGCTCGATCCGCCGGGTCATCAGATACCCGTACGGCGACTCTCCGTAAGCGCGCTTGAACTCGCGGCTCAGGTGTCCCGACGACATGTGCGCGCCGCGCGCGAGCGCCTCGACGTCCAGCGGCTGCGCGTACTCCCGGTCGATCCGGTCCTTCACGCGCCGCAGCCGCGCCAGGTCCTGCAGGCGCTGCTCCTCCGTCGTACCGCTACTCACCGTAGGAATCCTGCCATGTCAGTCAGTGGAAGTCACTCCACCCGGCCGGCACGGCAGGTCCGATCCGCTCGTCAGCCCCGCGGGCCGACGCCGCTGGTCTTGACCTGGCCCGAACTCGTGCCAGTTCCCGCTGCCGCACCATCGGTGCGCTCGGCCGGTGCCGTCGCCCTCGGTGCCGGCTGCGCGTCCAGGGTGTGCCGGACGCTGCGAGCCAACTCCGGGTCCGCCTCCGTGGCGAGGCTCGCATTCATCGCCTTCACGCCGGCGTCCGCCGTGGCGTACCCGAGGCGGTAGGCGAAGTTCTGCTCCTGGTCGCCCACCGCGGGCGCACCTTCGTACCGTCCCTCGAGCAGGCGCTGGCTCATCGCGTTCCGTACCTCGGCGACCTTGTCCGGATCCGGGTGGTGCCACCGCTCGCCGTTCGGACCCGGATCGGCGGAGGTGACGATGCTCCGGGCGGCGTTCTCGAGCGTCCGGTCAACATCGCCGCGGGCCATCTGCGCGCGCACGTTCGGCAACCAGTCGGTGTTGTCGATGTGGAAGCCGATGTTGTCGTCCCGGTTGTATTCCTCGGCGAGCCGCTGGGCGAACCCCTCGCTCAGGTCGCCGAGCGGACCCTTCGGGAGGTCGGCCCAGCGCCCGTTGCTGCTCGCCCGCCAGCGCATCGCCGCGGCTGCGCTCGCGTTCATCACGGCGTCCGACCACGGCACGTCGCGGCCGTCCTGCTCGAAGGCCCGAAGCTGCATGGTCGCACCGGTGGCGTCCAGCGCCCGGCGCCACCAGGCGTCGTCGGAGGGGTTGCGGTAGTTGCCTGGTTCGACGTGCGATTGGGACATCGGCGCCCTTCAGCTGGTTCCGGATCGGCGACGACAAGATGTCACGCCGGCGGGGTCAGCCGCCGGTGCTGCCGTCGAGCTGCGCGATGATCTCGTCGGAGGCGGCGCAGGCGGCCTTGTACTCGGCGCGCAAGGCCTTCAACGAGGTGATCCCGACGGCGTGACGGGTTGGGGAGGATGTCCTGCTCGATCCGGCACACGATCCTCCCCAGGTCCGTTTAGTCGTGGTCATCAGGCTCCCCAGTTGAGGTAGGCGACGTTGGCCAGTAGCCAGCCGAACCCGATGGCCTGCTGGCCGTCGCGTTCCGGCGTTGGCTGGTAGCGGTTGTAGAGGGCGAGGCAGTGGGCGTGGATGCGGGGATCCCAGGGGGCGGCCTGCATCCAGCGCGGGGCCTGGTGCGCGACCGAAGCTGCGCCGGTCGCGCCGCCGGCGACGGTCGTGTGTACGGCGGGGAGCCCGTCCGCGTCGGTGGTCGCGACGTTCTGGGTGAAGGTCCGCGCGATCCGCTCCATGTCCTGCCCGGTGAACGCGAGCCGGGCCCGGAACGCCCGGACGGCGAACTCGACGTCGATCGCGCCGTGGCTGATGTCCTCGAACTGGCGCGCCGGCCCACCCGACGGTGTGAAGATCGAGACGTCGGTCGCCGGGTCACCGGTCTTCGTGAACGCCTCGTAGATCCGTCCGCCCATCGGCCAGTAATGCCACTGGTACGCGTCACCGGCGTCGACCGCGAGCTGCCCCGCCAGCATCCGCCCCATCGCCGCGACCTTCTGCCGGTAGCTGCTGTCGCCGGTCGCGAGCGCGAGCTCGACGAGCGTCTGCCCGAGGCCTACCGACTGGTTGATCGGCTGCTCACACCCGTCGTACGCGAGCGGCTGGCCCTTCGGCCAGATCAGCTGCCCGCCGTCCCGGTACTCCCAGTCGTGGACGGCGACCGCCTCGCGGCACGCGGTCAGGTACTCGGCCGCCTTCCGCCCGTACCGGCGGCGCAGGACGGGTGAGCCGGCGACGATCCGGACGAAGCTCGCGATCGGGTACGTGATCATCCCGGTGTGGACGGCGAAGATCACCGGCCGGCAGCGCATCTCGTACGTCCCGAGCCGCGGTACGTCGCCGGCGCGCGGCGCCTCCCGCCGATCGGCAGCCGTGAGCTGGAGCGGGCCCGGAGCAGCCGCGTAGATCCGGCTGACGGCGTAGTCGGGGCTGGCCGGGTCGAGCGAGAGGTCGGTCAGCGTGACTGTGCGGTTCACGAAGGTGTTCACGAGCCGAACGGTGAACGTGTCCGGCCGGGTCCCGGCGGTGACGGTGACCGTGGTCTCCTCGGCGTACGACAACGCCTCGCGGAGATCGAGCAGCGGTTGCCCGTTGCCGTCGGCAAGGGTTGCGTACCCGGTCGTGTACGGGTGGTCGGCCCGCCACGCCGGGAGCGACAGCCCGCGATAGTCCGTGACGCCGCGCGCGCTGTCGCGGACCGCGAGGACCTGGTCGACGTTGTCGATCAGCCGGTCGAGGTAGTACGTGTCGCGGTACTTCTCGTACATCCGGACCAGGCCGAGCAGGACGTACGACTGGCTCCAGGCGAGCATGCCGGATCGGCCGTCGCGGTTGGTGTTGTCGTTCGGCTGGTCCGGCTGACCGGGACCACCCTCCTGGAAGAGGCGGTCCCAGTCGTCGAACGTCTTCCGGGCCGTGTAGTCGATCCCGTCGGCGTACGCCGGCGTCGTACCGACGGTGCCGGCCACGGCCCCGGCCGCGGTGATTTGGAGGAGCGTACGGCGGGACGGGCGGAGGTCGGGCATGGCGGGTCTCCAGCTGTGAGGCGGTCCAGCAGGCGACCACCATTCTCCCGCAGGAAACCTATTTACGGCAGGTCGAGCGTGAGCGGTAAATCCTTGAGGAAGTCGACGGCGTCGAACATCGCACCGGCCGACGCCACGCCGGTCGTCCGCGTCTCGCCGGCCAGGATCCGGCGGACCGCGCCCACGGCCAGCGGCGCCGAGATCGCGTAGATGTCCTGACCGGTCGCCGTCGCCCGCCGCTCCGCGCCGCCGATCTTCACGCGGACGTCCACCACGAATGTCTGGTCGGACCGGCCCTGCTCGTCGACGGCGGTCGGCGCCGGGGTCTCGGTGTCCGCCAGGTCACCGGCGGCCTCGAGCGTCATGTACGTGCGGACCTCGGGGACGGCGACGTGGGTCGGGATCGTGATGACGTCGGCCATCGTGAACTCGGCGATCACGCGCCGCCGGCCGAGCGGACCGGGGAAGGTCCAGTCCTGCTGGACCACCTCGTCCTGGTGGTACTGCAGGCTGCCTCCGGAGAAGCGCACCCGACGCCCGGGACC
>Ga0247821_10001052_pt1 | contig 15278 bp, 15 predicted proteins | sample 13C_Glycerol_Day_FD_192481 | JGI IMG/M metagenome (GOLD analysis project Ga0247821, IMG submission 192481) | Soil microbial communities from agricultural site in Penn Yan, New York, United States - 13C_Glycerol_Day14 | ecosystem: Environmental > Terrestrial > Soil > Agricultural land | place... | reverse complement strand
GGCGTTGGTCGTGGCCCTATGGCTGACCCTCGTGGTCATCACCACGCCGCCGCCGCCGGCCAAGGTGTCGGTGCCGAACGTCATCGGCATGACCATCGCGCAGGCCGATGCCGCGCTGAAGGACAAGGACCTCGACCTCGGCGCGGTCACCACCGTCGACACCGACAAGGGCCCGACCGGCACCGTCGTCAACCAGCGTCCGTCGGAACGGACCGAGGTGGAGGCCGGTACCAACGTCGCGATCGAGGTCGAGGGCTGAGCGGGTCGGACAACCACCCGTGCGGCCGGTAGTGGTGGCCCGGATCTAGCTGCGCTGGTCGCGCCGACCTCGGGAAGCTCTTGTAAGTTCGGCGGGTGCGGGTTGAATCGGTGATCGCGGTTCCGGCGTCGGACACGGTCGGGCCGACGCGGCTCCGGCTGCTGACCGCCCGGACCGGCAAGCTGCCGGTGGTGGTGATCGCCGACGGCGCGGACGGACCCGAGTACCACGTCCTGACGATGACCGAGCTGCAGGCGGCGCTGACCAATCAGCTCTCCGCGACACCGCTGCATGCGGCCCTGGACCTGGCCACCAGTTCTCCGCGCAGCCCCGTCGCCAAGGCCGACATCGCCGGGGCCGAGGTCGGCACCCCGGTGATGGACAACGGCCGGCTCATCGGTGTCGTGCTCGACGACAAGGTCGAGGTGGCGGAGCCGACGGAGCAGGATCTGGAGCGCGGCGCCCCGTCGACCCGGGGTAAGACGGCCGAGCCGGGCGATGATTCCAACCCCAAACGCGGACTCTGGAGCCGGCTCACCGGATCGGGACGCTGACCGGGTCAGTCGCGGTTGCGCCGGAACAGCTTGCTGCCCAACCAGACCAGCGGGTCGTACTTGCGGTCGACGACGCGTTCCTTCATCGGGATGATGCCGTTGTCGGTGATCTTGATGTGCTCCGGGCAGACTTCGGTGCAGCACTTGGTGATGTTGCACAGCCCGATGCCCTGGTGCTCCTGGGCGAACTCCCGGCGGTCGGTGCGCGCGTCCAGCGGATGCATGTCCAGCTCGGCCGCCCGGATGAGGAACCGCGGTCCGGCGAATGCCTGCTTGTTGTCCTCGTGGTCGCGCGTGACGTGACAGACGTTCTGACACAGGAAGCATTCGATGCACTTGCGGAACTCCTGGGAGCGTTCCACGTCGACCTGCTGCATCCGGTACTCGCCCGGGGCCAGGTCCGGCGGCGGCGCGAACGCCGGGATCTGCCGGGCCTTGCGGTAGTTGAACGACACGTCGGTGACCAGGTCGCGGATCACCGGGAACGCCCGCATCGGGGTCACCGTGATGGTCTCGTCCGGCTGGAACGTCGACATCCGGGTCATGCACAGCAACCGCGGCCGGCCGTTGATCTCCGCGCTGCACGAGCCGCACTTGCCGGCCTTGCAGTTCCAGCGCACCGCGAGGTCACCGGCCTGGGTGGCCTGCAGCCGGTGGATGATGTCCAGGACGACCTCACCCTCGTTGACCTCGACGGTGTAGTCCTGCAGGTCGCCGCCGGCGGCGTCGCCGCGCCAGACCCGGAAATGCGCGTCACGCCCCATCGTCGGCCCCCAGCTCCTCGGCGGTCAGGTACTTCTCCAGCTCGGACATCTCAAACAAGGCGAGCAGGTCCGGCCGGATCGGCGTGATCGGCTCCCGCACCACGTCAATCCCGCCGTCGGGAAGCAGCGAGCAGATCAGCAGGATCTGCCGCCACTGCGCGCTCATCGTCGGATAGTCGTCACGGGTGTGACCGCCGCGGCTTTCCTGCCGGATCAGCGCCGCCTTGGCAACGCATTCGCTGACCTGCAGCATGTTGACCAGGTCCAGCGCCAGGTGCCAGCCCGGGTTGAACTGTCGGTGGCCTTCCACGCTGACCGCGGCCACCCGCGGCTTCATCTCTTCCAGCGACTGAATTGCCCGTTCGATTTCGGATTCTTTCCGGATGATGCCGACCAGGTCGTTCATCGTCTGCTGCAGTTCCCGGTGCAGGGTGTACGGGTTCTCCCCGTCCTCCCGGTCGAACGGGGCCAGCGCCGCCGTCGCGGCCGCCTCCACCGATCCCGGGGCCGCGTCGGGGTAGGCCCCGCCGAGCGCCTCGACGTAGGCCGCGGCCCCGAGCCCGGCCCGTCGGCCGAAGACCAGCAGGTCGGACAGCGAGTTGCCGCCGAGCCGGTTCGAGCCGTGCATGCCGCCGGCCACCTCGCCGCAGGCGAACAATCCGGGTACCCGGGCCGCGGCCTCGCTGTCCGGGTCGACCTGGATGCCGCCCATCACGTAGTGGCAGGTCGGGCCGACCTCCATCGGTTCCTTGGTGATGTCGACGTCGGCCAGTTCGGAGAACTGGTGGTGCATGGAGGGCAGCCGCCGCTTGATCTCCTCGGCCGGCAAACGCGTCGACACGTCCAGGAAGACGCCGCCGTGGGGCGTGTTGCGGCCCGCCTTGACCTCGGAGTTGATCGCCCGGGCCACCTCGTCGCGGGGCAGCAGTTCGGGCGGCCGGCGGTTGTTCTCCGGGTCCTTGTACCAGCCGTCCGCCTCCTGTTCGGTCTCGGCGTATTTCGACCGGAACACATCGGGGACGTAGTCGAACATGAACCGCTTGCCCTCGGAATTGCGCAGCACGCCGCCGTCGCCACGGACCGATTCGGTGACCAGAATGCCCTTCACGGACGGCGGCCAGACCATTCCCGTCGGATGGAACTGGATGAATTCCATGTTCACCAGCGTCGAGCCGGCGCGCAGCGCCAGCGCGTTGCCGTCGCCGGTGTATTCCCAGGAATTGCTGGTCACCTTGAACGACTTGCCGATGCCGCCGGTGGCCAGGATGACCGCCGGTGCCCGGAACACGATGAACGTCCCCGATTCCCGCCGGTAGCCGAACGCGCCGGCGATCGCGCCGCTCTCGTCCCGGAGCAGCTCGGTGATCGTCACCTCGGCGAACACCCGCAGGCCGGCATCCTCGTCGGCCGGTGCCTCACCGCCGGCCGCGACCGCCGCGGCATCCTCGGCCTGCCGGAGTGAGACGATCTTCTGCTGCAGGGTTCTGATCAGTTCCAGGCCGGTTCGGTCGCCCACGTGGGCCAACCGGGGGTACTCGTGGCCGCCGAAGTTGCGCTGGCTGATCCGGCCGTCCGGGGTGCGGTCGAACAGGGCGCCGTACGTCTCGAGTTCCCAGACCCGTTCCGGGGCTTCCATGGCGTGCAACTCGGCCATCCGCGGATGGTTCAGGAACTTCCCGCCGCGCATGGTGTCGCGGAAGTGCACCTGCCAGTTGTCCTTCGAGTTCGCGTTGCCCATGGAGGCGGCGATGCCGCCCTCGGCCATCACCGTGTGCGCCTTGCCGAACAGCGACTTGCAGACGATCGCCGTGCGCAGGCCCGCCTCCCGGGCGGCGATCGCCGCGCGTAGGCCGGCCCCACCGGCTCCGACGATGACCACGTCGTAGCGGTATTCCTCGAGGTCGGTCACGAAGGGGTGCCTCCTGGCGGCAAACGACGGCTGGGGACAAGCACGGGTCGGGGGACGATGGGCGTGGTTTTCAGAAGAAGCGCAGGTCGCTGATGGTTCCGCTGGCGAGACCGAGAATGTAGAGGTCGGTGACGGCCAGCCAGATCAGCGAGGCCCAGGCCAGCTGCATGTGCTTGGCGTTGAGCTTGGAGATCTGTTGCCAGGCCCGGTACCGGATCGGATGCTTGGAGAAATGCTTGAGCTTGCCACCCATGATGTGCCGGCAGGAGTGGCAGGACAGCGTGTAGGCCCAGATCAATCCGGCGTTGATCAGCAGGATCACCGTGCCCAGGCCCATGTGACCCCATTCGCCCTCCGGGTTGCGGAAGCCCAGGATGGCGTCGTAGGTCAGGAGCAGGCCGAAGATCATCGCCACGTACCAGAAGTAGCGATGCACGTTCTGCATGATGAGCGGGAACTGGGTCTCGCCGGTGTAGCGCGTGTGCGGCTCGGCGACCGCGCACGCCGGAGGGGACTGCCAGAACGACCGGTAGTAGGCCTTGCGGTAGTAGTAACAGGTCAGCCGGAAGCCCAGCGGGAAGACCAGGATGAGCAACGCGGGGGACAGGGGCCACCAGGAGATCGGCTGACCGAAGTCGCTGGCCTCGGGGACGCAGTTGGTGGTGATGCAGGGGGAGTAGAACGGCGACAGGTACGGCGCCGCGTAATAGTTGACGGCCCAAAAGGCGCGGATGGTGCCGTAGACGACGAACAGGCTCAGCCCGATGAACGTGATCAGGGGTGCACGCCGCCAGTTGTCCTTGCGCAGCGTGCGCGCCGCGATCCGGGCCCGGCCCGGGGTGTTGACCCCGCTCAACGGCTCTTCCCGTGATAGCCGCCCACGCCTTCCTGGTCGGCGTCATCACCCCACATGGACTGGTCGTAGGGCTCGTCGCTGACGGTGAACATCGTGGGGGCACCCGCCGGCGCGCCCACCGCGGCGGTGGTGCGCAGCGACTGCGCATCGGCCGCGTCGAGCTTGATCCGCTCGAGGTCGTTGCACAGCCGGGCCACGATCGGGATCTTGCCGTGCGCGTGGGACAGGACGGCGACCGCGGAGGCCAGCTCGTCGATCGAGCGTTGCAGGGACTGGAGCGCGGAATCGGTCATCGAGTCTCCCGGTCGGCGAAGCGAGAGTGATGTTGGTGACATTAGCCCCGCCCCGTCATCGCTGTCTTCCCGTGGTAGGCGTGGCGGATGAATATCGGTCCCGGGCGGGTCGGCGCAATGATCCTCACCCCTGGTGCGGGCGGCGATCGGAACCAGCGCACGCTGGTCGCGGTCGAGCAGGCGGTCGCCCCGTTGCCCTGCGAGCGGGTGGATTTCCCGTACCGGCTGCGGGGCTCCCGGATGCCGGACAAGCCCGAGGTGGCCGTGGCGCACCTGGGCGAACAGGCGGCGGCGTTGGTCGCGCGCACCGGGGTCGAGCCCGACCGGCTGGCCTTCGGCGGTCGCTCCTACGGGGGGCGGATGTGTTCCCTGGCGGTCGCCCAGGGACTGCCGGCGGCCGCGCTGGTGCTGCTGAGTTACCCGCTGCACCCGCCGGGCAAGCCGGACCGGCTGCGGACCGAACACTTCCCCGACATCCGCGTGCCGGTGCTGACCGTGTCGGGGCGGGGCGACCCGTTCGGCACGCCCGAGGAGTTCGACCGGGAACTGGCCGCGATCACGGGTCCGGTCACCACCGTCTGGTTACCGGGCGGGCACGATCCGCGTCGCTACGACGAGGTCGGCCGGATCGTCGCCGACTGGTTGACGGACCTGCCCGCCCCGAGGTGAGCTCGGCGTGAGCGAGGTCGCGACCCCATGGGCGCGGCTGACGGTCAGCCCGACAGGCTGGACAGGGTGGCGAAACCGGCGGCCGCGATGACCGGGAGGATCAGGTACATCAACACGGCGGTCACCGGGCGCTTGTAACTATCGGTGCCCAGCATCGCCAGGGCGCCGAGCACGATGATGCACCCGGCCAGCACAAAGGTCGTGGTCCACATGGTGGTCTCCTCCCGGCGGACCGGCCCGCTGGGTGCGGTGACCGGCGCGGATCATTGTGCCCGATGCGGCGGCGTCACCGGCCCTGAGGGGCGTGCCGCCCGCCGCCCGCGCACCGGCGGGAGGCAATTGCCGGCCCGATCGGCGACGCGCGCACTACCCTGCGACCATGGTCGGCTCGATCACGGGGATGGAAGACGTCGTCGTCAGGCGCGGTCAGCCGACCCTGGAGGACGTCGCCGCGGCCGCCGGCGTGTCCCGGTCGACCGCGTCCCGGGCGATCAACGGCGAGGCCAAGGTCAGCCCGCAGGCGCGGGCGGCGGTCGCCGACGCCGTGCTGCGGCTCGGCTTCACCCCGAACCAGGCGGCCCGCACACTGGTCACCCAGCGCACGAACGCAGTGGCGTTGGTCATTCCCGAGCCGGACGATCGGATCGTCGCCGACCCGTTCTTCGGCGCGGCCATCCAGGGCCTGTCGTACGCGCTGGCCGAGTCCGATCTGCAGTTGGTGTTGCTGATGGCCCGTATGGGCGGTTCGCCCGAGCGCACCGTCCGCTACCTGCGCAGCGGGCACGTCGACGGCGCCGTCATCGCCTCCCACCACCAGGCCGACGACCTGGAGCGGACCCTGGTGGAGTCCCGGTTGCCGAGCGTGTCGTTGGGCCGGCCCTGGCATCTGCCCGATCGCCTGAGTTACGTCGACACCGACAACCGGCTGGGCGGTGAGCTGGCCACCGAGCACCTGATCGGGCGCGGCTGCCGGCGCATCGGCACCGTCGCCGGCCCCGTGGACATGACCGCGGCCGAGGACCGGTTGAGCGGCTGGCGGGCCGCGCTGAACCGCGCCGGCCGGCCGGACGATGCGGTCGAGTACGGCGACTTCACCACCGCGGGCGGCGCCGAGGCGATGCGCCGGCTGCTCGCCCGGCATCCCGACCTCGACGCGGTGTTCGTCGCCTCCGACCTGATGGCGGCCGGCGCGCTCACCGCGCTGCGGGCCGCGCATCGTCAGGTGCCCACGGACATCGCCCTGGTCGGCTACGACGACTCCGCGGTGGCCGCCGTCACCGATCCACCGCTGACCACGGTGGTGAACCCGGTCGCGATCATGGCCCGGACGGCGGGCACCATCCTGCTCGAACGGCTCGGCCGGTCCGACGCCGCGACGGAACCGATCACCCAGCAGGTGATCTTCCCGCCGGAACTGGTGATCCGGGCCTCGGCCTGAGCCTGGTCCCCCCGCCGGCCCGGGCGGTCGGGTTGGCTGGCCGATCGGGCGCGCCGGACCATGGTCGACGGGGACGCAGCGGCGGGGAACAGGAGTGGATGTGACGTCAGCGGCGACGGCGCCGATCGAACCGACCGAACCGCCCGGCGGGGGCCGGTGGCGCTCCTGGTCGGGCGCGGTCCGGTGGCAGCTGACGCAGGCCCGCCGGGCTCCCGTCACCGTGCTGCTGGTCGTCGCGATCTGGATGACCGGCGCGGTGACCCGCAGCCTGCTCGGCGGCCCGTCGGACGATCTGCGCGAGCGCGTCGCGGTCGGTGTGCCGAGCCTGACCGACGGCGCCTGGTGGACCCCGCTGTCCTCGGTGTTGTTCGCCGACGACCTGTTGACCTACCTGCTGGCGACGGCGGCCCTGCTGATCGTGGGCAGCCTGTGCGAACGCCGGTGGGGCAGCGGGCGGATGGCCGGACTGGCGCTGCTCATCCAGGTGGTCGGCGTCGCTGCCGGAGTGGGCGCCGTGGCGGTCGCGGACGCCGCGTTCGACTGGCGGTGGGCCCACTACCTGGCGGCGAGTCTGGCGGTCGGCATGACCCCGCTCGCCGCCGGGCTGCTGATGGCGTTCAGCGCGGGTTCGACGGTGCTGTGGCGGCGACGGATCCGGGTCGGCGTGTTCGCGCTGTGCCTGGTCGCCCTGCTGTACGGCGGTCAGCTGCAGGACGTGCTGCGGATGAGTACCGCGCTGGTCGGGCTGCTGACCGGGGTGGCGCTCGTGCACCGGGGTGACCGCCGGATCCATCTCCACGCCAGCCGGCACGAGACCCGGGTGCTGGTCGCCGTCGTCGTCGCGGCGACCGCGTTCGGCCCGATCCTGATCGCGGTGACCGGAGAGATCGAGGGCCCGCTGTCGGCGCTGGCCGACCTGTACGTCGGCCCCAGCGCGTACGGCGACACCGGCACCGAACGCGACCTCGCGCAGATCCTGCTCTCCGTCGTGCCCGCGCTGATCGTCCTGGTGCTGGCCGCCGGGCTGCGCCGGGGCCGCCGGTTCGCCTGGTGGGCCACCCTGCTGTTCCACACCCTGCTGCTCACCGTCGGTGCCTTCTACGCCGTCGACTACTACCAGTGGGCGATCGACAACGAGCTGCTCGACGACTCCGCGAGCTGGGTGGCCTGGCTGGTTCCGCTGGTGCTGCTGCCGGTGCTGGTCATGATCATGCTGCTGGCCACCCGCCGGTCGTTCACCGTGCAGGCCCCGGCCGGGGTCTACCGGCGGTGGGGGTCGACCGTCGCCGGGATGGTCCTGGGCCTGTGGGTGGCCTACGTCGCGCTCGGGTCGCTGGTCGCGGACGACTTCGACCCGCCGGTCGGCCTGGCCGACCTGATCGTGGACTTCCCGGCCCGGCTGCTGCCCAACGGCTACCTGTCGATCATCGAGCCGGGGTTCGAGCCCACCGACGGCCTCGGCCGGTTCCTCACCGACTGGATCCCGGTGGCCGTGTGGGCGGTCGTGCTGGTGGGGCTGCTGCGCAGTTTCGTCTCGGCGCGGGTGGAGTCGGCCGACGCCGATCGGGCCCGGGCCCAGCGGATCCTGCAGCGGCACGGGACGTCGTCGCTGTCCCATCTGACGACCTGGGACGGCAACAGCTACTGGTTCGCCGACGGCGGCCGGTCGTTCGTCGCCTACCGGGTCGAGGGCGGGGTGGCGATCACCACCGGGGACCCGGTCGGGCCGCCGGACGAACGGCGGGCGGTGATCGAGGAGTTCGTCGCGTTCTGCCAGGCCCACCACTGGACGGTCTGCCTCTACTCGGTGACCGACGCCGTCAAGCAGGTCACCGACGACTTCGGCTGGCCCAGCCTGCAGGTGGCCGAGGAGACCGTGCTGCCGCTTGGCTCCCTGGCCTTCACCGGCAAGAAGTTCCAGGACATCCGGACCTCCATCAGCCGGGCCGCCAAGAGCGGCATCACCGCGGAATGGATCGGTTACCGGTCCGCGCCGCTGTCCATTCGTGACCAGATCGAGGCGATCAGCGAGGAGTGGGTCTCGGACAAGGCCCTGCCGGAGATGGGGTTCACCCTCGGTGGGCTCGACGAACTCGAGGATCCCGCGGTGCGCTGCCTGATCGCGGTGGACGCCGAACGCACGATCCACGGGGTGACCAGCTGGATGCCCTGCTACTCCGACGGCGAACCGATCGGCTGGACCCTGGACTTCATGCGCCGCCGGACGGGGGCCGGGGATGGCTTCAAGGGCGTCATGGAGTTCCTCATCGGGACCGCCGCCCTGGACCTGCAGGGTCAAGGGGCGCAGTTCCTGTCCCTGTCCGGAGCGCCGTTGGCCCAGGCCAACCCCGACGACGACCAGGCCGGGGTGCAGCGGCTGCTGCAGGTGATCGGCGGGACGATGGAACCGGTCTACGGCTTCCGGTCGCTGCTGCGGTTCAAGGCCAAGTTCCAGCCGGAGTACCGGCCGATGTACCTGTGCTACCCGGAAGCGGCGGCGCTGCCCCGGATCGGGCTGGCCATCTCCCGCGCGTACCTGCCCAACATGACCGTGCGGCAGGTGGTGCGCATGATGGGGCAGCTGACCTGATCGGCTCAATTCGGTCGATCCGGCCCTGATCGGACGGGTCCGGGCCGGTTCGGCAGGCGCCCCGGGAGCTGCGCTAGCCTGGCCAGTCCCGGCGTCAAACGAACCGCACCGGGACGGGAACGGCTCCGCCCGCTCGGTGCGGGGCCCGAGCAATTCGGGAGCGAATCAATGGCAGTTCGTGTGGCAAGCACGCAATGGAGCGGCGGCCTCCAGGACGGATCCGGCCAGGTCACCCTGGTCAGTTCCGGAGTGGGTACCTATGACGTGTCCTTCCCCCGGCGGGCCGCGGACGACGCCGAAGGAGTCACCAGCCCCGAGGAACTCATCGCCGCCGCCCACTCGTCCTGCTACTCCATGGCGCTGTCGAACGAGCTGACCCAGGCGGGCGGCACGGTCAACAGCCTGGTCACTCAGGCGGACGTCACCCTCGGCCCGGACCCGGCCGGCGGCGTCCGGATCTCGGGGGTCAAGCTGACCGTGCGGGGTCAGGTGAGCGGGCTGGACAACGACGCGTTCATCAAGGCAGCCGAGGCGGCCAAGGTCGGCTGCCCGGTCTCCAAGGCCCTCACTGGGACAACAATCACCCTGGATGCCGCGCTGGCCTGAGCAACCCCGGTTGCGACCTGCGACAATGCGCCCGCCGATCCCGGCGGGCGCATTGTTCGTCCACGACGGTCCACCATTGTTCGCGCGCACGGTAACTGCACCGGCAATACGATCTGTGCATGGTAAGTAACGGACTGGAATCTGCTCGCCGCCTGATGGCTGATGGTGGCGTTCATCCGCGTGCGATCGCGGTTTTTGCCCATTCATACGAGATCCTCGCCTCGGGCGAGACCGGCCTGATGCCGGAACCGGACCTGGAGCCGGTGGCCGAGCTGCCGCGGCTGGTGGATCTGGAGACCGACCCCGCCGCGGCCGAGGCGGCCATGAAGGCCACCGCGGTGGTCAAGCTGAACGGCGGCCTGGGCACGTCCATGGGGATGGACCGGGCCAAGTCCCTGCTGGAGGTGCGGCCGGGCAAGAGCTTCCTGGACATCATCGCCGAGCAGATCCTGGCGCTGCGGGCCGAGTACGGCGTCGGGCTGCCGGTCGTGTTCATGGACAGCTTCCGGACTTCCGACGACACTCTCGCCGCGCTGGCCGCGCACTCCGGCCTGGAGACCGACGGGCTGCCGCTGGACTTCCTGCAGAACCGCGAGCCCAAGCTGCGGTCGGACGACCTGACGCCGGTGAGCTGGCCGGCCGACCCGACGCTGGAGTGGTGCCCGCCCGGGCACGGCGACATCTACACCGCACTCGACGCCAGCGGGCTGCTGCAGGCGCTGCTGGCCAAGGGCTACCGGTACCTGTTCGTGTCCAACGCCGACAACCTGGGTGCCCGCCCGGATCCCGCGCTGGCCGCCTGGTTCGCCGCGTCCGGCGCGCCGTTCGCCGCCGAGTTCTGCCGCCGCACCGCGGCCGACCGCAAGGGCGGCCACCTGGCCCGCCGCGCGGCCGACGGGCAGCTGGTGCTGCGGGAATCCGCGCAGACCCGCCCAGAAGATGAAGCGGCCTTCGGCGACATCGACCGGCACAAGTTCTTCAACACCAACAATCTGTGGCTGGACCTGGTCGCGCTCGACGCGGTGCTGCAGGCCAACGACGGGGTGCTCGGCCTGCCGATCATCCGCAACGTCAAGACCGTCGACCCGGCCGATCCGACCTCGCCCGAGGTGATCCAGATCGAGACCGCGATGGGTGCCGCGATCGGCGTGTTCGAGGGTGCTGCGGCGATCGAGGTGCCGCGGTCGCGGTTCCTGCCGGTCAAGGCGACCAGTGACCTGCTGGTGCTGCGCTCGGACGCGTACGAGCTGGTCGACGGCGCGCAGGTCCGGCTGGCCCCGACCCGGACCGCCGCGCCGCTGGTCGACCTGGACAAGCCCTACAAGCTGGTCGGCGACTTCGACGCCCGGTTCCCGCACGGCGTGCCCTCGCTGATCGACTGCGAACAGCTCACCGTCAAGGGTGACTGGACGTTCGGCCGGGACGTGCGGGCGGTCGGCGTGGCCGCGGTGCCCGCCGACGGGTCGCCCGGCACCATCGCCGACGGGACCGTCCTCGGCGGCTGACCCGTCCGTTGTGCGGCTCCGGCCGGACCGACCGATGACTTCGGTCGGGCCGGCCGGTCGACCTCGGTGACCCTGTCCCGGACCCGAGGAGTGCCCATGCCCCAGCTCGACCTGATGCCCGCCGCCACCACCGTGGGCTTTCTGGTGCAACAGGTCCCGGACGGCCGGCTCGGTGACCCGACGCCCTGCCCGGACTACACCGTCGGCGACCTGGTCGAGCACATCGGCGGGCTGGCGTTGGCCTTCACCGCGGCCGCGCACAAGGCGACGGGCCCGCTGACCAGCAGCGCGCCGTCACCGGATGCCTCCCGGCTACCCACGGACTGGCGCTCGCGGATTCCGGCCGATCTGGTCGCCCTGGCCGCGGCCTGGCGTGATCCGGCCGGTTGGACCGGAATGACCCAGGCCGGCGGCGTCCATCTCCCCGGTGAGGTCGGCGGGCTGGTCGCGCTGGACGAGATCGTCCTGCACGGTTGGGATCTGGCCGTGGCCACCGGGCAGCCGTTCGACGTCGACCCGGACCTGTTGACCGCCGTGCACGGCTTCGTCGCCTCCTTCGATCCGGATCCGAACGCCGAAGGCCGGCTGTTCGGGCCGGTCGTGGAGGTGCCCGCGGACGCTCCGTTGCTCGACCGGGTGCTGGGGCTGGCCGGGCGCGATCCCGCGTGGTCGCGCCCCTGACGGCGGATCGGCTCGTCACGGGCGGTGGACAACCGCGCGGATGAACCCGTTGACATCCGTCCCATCAGTCACATTCGGGGTGACTTCAGCCGCGCCGGCGTAGATGATCCGCGCGACAGGGGGAGGGTCAGCGGGTGAGGCCGATGAGGCGGGCGGCCTTGAGCTCGGTCTCGTCCCATTCGGCCGCCGCGTCGGAGGAGTAGGTGATGCCCGCGCCGGTGCCGAAATGCAGGGACCCGCGGGCGGCGAAGAAGGTGCGGATGGCCACCGCCAGGCGGGCCCGCCTCCGCTCGCCGTCAACGAAGCCGAACGCGCCGCAATAGATCTCGCGAGGGACGGGCTCCAGCTCGCCGATCACCTCGAGCGCGCGGATCTTGGGGGCGCCGGTCACCGACCCGGGCGGGAAGGTCGCGGCCAGGATCTCGGCCCACCCGACGCCGTCGGCCAGCCGGGCGGTCACGGTCGACACCAGGTGGGCCAACCCCGGATGCTCCTGCCGGGCCAGGAGTTCGGTGACCACCACCGAACCGGGCCGGGCGATCCGGCCCAGGTCGTTGCGGACCAGGTCGGTGATCATGATGTTCTCCGGATAGTCCTTGTCCGCGAACGGCTCTCCCGGTCGGGTGGTGCCCTTGATCGGTGACGACGCGACGTGGTCACCGTCCCGCGACAGGTACAGCTCCGGCGACGCGGTGACGATCCACTCCGAGCCCAGGTGCAGGACGCCCTGCAGCGGTGCCGGGTTGCCGGCGGCCAGCCGGTGGGCCAGCGCCAGCGGGTCGGCCGGCCCGGACAGTTCGGCGGTCAACATCCGGCAGAGGTTCACCTGGTAGACGTCGCCGGCCTCGATGGACCGGCCGATCCGCGCCACGCCGTCCAGAAACTCCGTCCGGCCCAGGCTGGACCGCCAGGACCCGGACGGGCCGACCCAGGCGCCGGCCGGCGCCGGGAGCCCGGCCGGGACCACCCGGTCGAAGCGGTACCCGGTCAGCTCGCCCTCGAACGTGCCGGCCACCACCCACCAGCCGCGGTCGAGCACCGTCGGATCCGCGCGCAGGTCGGCCACCTCCACCAGCCCGGTGGCCAGCCGGCCGCCGAGGTGCGCGAAGGGCGGGTCGATCGTCATCGCGGCTCAGCGTAGGAGGCCACGGGAAGAATCGGCTCCTGCGTCGCCGGTTTGCTTCCGGTGTCCTCCCCTGTGCGTGATGGTGGCCTCGCAGGCTCGGCCAACGGGCCCGGCGGGCGGTCCGGCCTCCCGGAGATCCGGGAGATACTGCACGTTATGTCCTCCGTATCGATCCAGCCGCCGGTCCGCCTCGGCACCCGGACCGCCTACCGCAATCCGTGGATGAGCGTGCGCGAGGACACCCTGGTGCTGTCCGACGGGTCGACCGGGATCTACGGCATCGTCGATCGGGACGACTACGCCCTCGTCATCCCCGAGGAGAACGGCGGCTTCCACCTGGTCGAACAGTTCCGGCACGCGGTCGGCCGCCGGTCCTGGGAGTTCCCGATGGGTGGCTGGGCGCCGGGCAAGACCGGCGATCCGGCCGAGCTGGCCCGCCGGGAACTGCTCGAGGAGACCGGCTACACCGCCGCGACCTGGCGCCGGCTGGGCAACCGGCTGCACGGGTCCACCGGCTTCTGCTCGCAGGGCTTCGCCATCTGGCACGCCACCGACCTGACGCCAGGAGAGCACCAGCGGGAAATCACCGAGGCGGACATGGAACAGGCCTTCGTCACCGACGCCGAGTTCCGCCGGATGGTGGCCGACGGCCGGATCTTCGACGCGCCGACCATCTCCGCCTACGCGGTGCTGCGCCTGGCGACCGACGCACATCAATAGAATCGGGCAGCGCGGCCGGGTCGGGGCGACCGGTCGGTGCTCAGGACGCAGGGAGGCAGTGTGACCGGCGATTCCGCCTCCCCGGCCCCCAGTTCACCAGCCCCCGGCTCACCAGCCTCGGGCTCACCAGCCGCCGGCTCGCCGGCGCCCGACTCCCGGGCCGATGGCCGGGACCGGATCTGGACGATCCCCAACCTGCTGTCGTTCCTGCGGCTGCTCGGGGTGCCGCTGTTCCTGTACCTGCTGCTGGTGGTGCAGAGCGACGGCTGGGCCCTGGTGGTGCTCGCGGTCAGCGCGATCACCGACTGGGCCGACGGCAAGCTGGCCCGGTTGCTCGACCAGTACAGCCGGCTCGGTGAGCTGCTCGACCCGGCCGCGGACCGGCTCTACATCCTGGCCGCGCTGGTCGGGTTCGTCATCCGCGGCTTCATCCCCTGGTGGGTCGCCGTACTGATCATCGGCCGGGACGTGGTGCTCGCGGCCACCCTGCCGATCCTCAAGCGGCACGGCTACACCGCACTACCGGTCCACTATCTGGGCAAGGCGGCGACGTTCTGCCTGCTGTACGGGCTGCCGTTCCTGCTGCTCGGGCAGACCACCAGCGGCTCCGTCGTCGGGCAGGTCTGCCTGCCGATCGCCTACGCGTTCATCGCGTGGGGCACGGTCATGTACCTCTGGGCCGGCCTGATCTACCTCGGTCAGGTGCGGTGGATCATGAAGCACTGCCCGCTCGCCCCGAGGTACCGGACGTGATGGCCGACCAACCGTCCCGCAACCCGGTCGCGCCGCTGCTGTCCGCGCTCGACCATGAGCACCTCGACCCGGGGTATGCCGAGGCGGCCGAGCGCAAACGGGCGGCGCCGGGTGGACCCCGTCCACCCGGCCGGTCCCGCGGGCCCGTCGTGCTGCTCGTGATCGGCTGCCTGATCGCCGGTCTGGTGCTAGGCGTCGCCGCGTTTCGCACCGACAGCAACGAGCCGCGGGCGGAGAACACCCGGGCCGCGCTGTTGCAGGACATCGAGGCGGCGCAGGAACGGCAGTCCCAGCTCGCCGTCTCGGCCACCGAGCTGGCCGAGCAGCTGCGGGCGAGCCAGTCGGCGGCCGGCGCCGCCGGGCCGGTCGCCGAGGTGACCGCGCTGGAGAATCAGGGCCAGCTCACCCCGGTCACCGGGCCGGGACTGCGGATCACGCTGGACCAGCCGTCCGCGGAGCAGGGGCAGAACCGCAGCGTGATCCTGGACCGCGACGTGCAGCTGCTGGTCAATGACCTGTGGGCGGCCGGGGCCGAGGCAATCGCCATCGGCGGGG
>Ga0247821_10001048_pt1 | contig 15310 bp, 9 predicted proteins | sample 13C_Glycerol_Day_FD_192481 | JGI IMG/M metagenome (GOLD analysis project Ga0247821, IMG submission 192481) | Soil microbial communities from agricultural site in Penn Yan, New York, United States - 13C_Glycerol_Day14 | ecosystem: Environmental > Terrestrial > Soil > Agricultural land | place... | reverse complement strand
GCGCGCTCGCCACTGTCCGTCGTGAAGTTGCCCCGGGCAACCTCGACGTACGGCACGCCTCGGCGTTCCATCGCGCGCTGGAACCCGGCGAGGCGGTCGTTCGCGGCCGGCAGATCGGCGGGCCCGGCGATCGTCACCACCCGCCGGCACCCGCGGTCGGCCAGCCGGTCCGCGGCCAGCGCGGCGCCGGCGGCGTGGGCCAGGTCGACGAAGCTGATCGGCACCGGGACCGCCGGCCGCGCGAACAGAACGGCCGGGATCCCGGCGTCGACGAACAACCGCGGCAACGGGTCACCGGCGTGGGTGGAGACCAGCAGCGCGCCGTCCGCGTTGCCGCGCCGGACGAAGTCGACAGCTTCCTGCCGGGCCTGGCCGGAGTCGGCGAGCATCAGCGTCGGGTGCATGGAGCGCGAACGAAGGTGCCGCAGCACTCCCCCGGCGATCCGCCCGAAGAACGGATCCCGGAAGAGCTGGTCGGCCGAGCCGTCGGACCCCGAGATCACCAGCGCCACGGTTCCGGTCCGCCCGTTGACCAGGGTCCGGGCCGCGGCGTTCGGGATGTACCCGGTGGTCTCGATCGCCTTCGTCACCTGGTGCCGCATCCGCGGGTCGACCGTGGTGCTCCCGTTCACCACCCGGGACACGGTCGCCCGCGACACCCCGGCCGCCTTGGCGACATCCTCCAAGGTCGGCGTCCGGCGGGACGCATCGGCTCGTATCTCTCGCACTCCGCGCGACCTCAGTTCTTGTAGATACCGAATTCGTACAGCGAGTACCCGTAGCCGGTGCCGCGCTGCGTGCCGGTCAACCGGACGTACCGCCCGGAACCGCCGGCCGCGAGGTCGTCGACGTCACCGTTCCCGTCGGCAGTGCTGTACACCTGCCGCCAGTTGGCGCCGTCGTCCGACACCTCGATCCGGTAGGCCCGCGCGTACGCCGACTCCCAGACCAGCTGGATCCGGTCGAACGACGTGACCTGCCCGAGGTCCACCTGCACCCACTGCGGGTCGGACCAATCACTGGCCCACCGGGTCGTCGCGTTGCCGTCGGTGACGTTCGACGGCGGGTACGGCGCGCCGTTGCCGACCTGCTGGTACGACGACGCGGTCGCCGGTTTCCCGTGGGCCACGTTCGTGCCGGAGACCGGCGGAGCGACGACCCGGAACGACCTGGTCTCGATGCCGACGTTGCCGTGCCCGTCGCGGACATAGTCGTACAGCTTCCACACGCCGAGCCGCTGCGGGACCGTGACGGTGAACGGCCCGTTGCCGCTCGACGGCGTGGTGACCAGCGCGCCGCTGCCGTCGACGTACTTCCCGCCGACCTTGAACTCGTGCGTAAGCGCGTCGCCGTTCGGATCGCTGACCGCGACGTTCACCGAGATCGTGCCGCCGGCCGGTACGTCGGTCGTCCGGCTGAGCGTCATCCCGGTGACGACCGGCGGCGTGTTGCCGCCCGCCGGCCCGCCGTACGCCTGCCGGATCGCGTACCAGGCCAGGCTCTTCTCGTTGCCCGGCGTGAGGTTGAACCAGACCGCGCCGAAGTCGTTCTCGGAGCCGTAGTGGAACAGCGTCGCGCCGAGCGCGACCCCGGTGTGGCTCATCAGGCAGTTCCACGCGTTCGGGTACCCGTCCCGCTTCTGCACGTCGGTCGGCTGGTTCGGTACGCCGTTCGCGTCGTTCGGCACCTCCCACTCGCCGGCCGGGCCGCCCTCGGTGAGGATGTACGGCTTGCCGTAGTTGCCGTTGATCCAGTCCTGTTTGACCTGGCAGACGTTGCCGTACGAGTTGACCGCGAGCAGGTCGAGGTCCGGGGCGTACTGCTTGAAGTACGGCCAGGCGCCGGTCCAGGCGTCGGTCGAGGTCACCGGGTGGTTCGGATCGATGGCGTGGATCGCCTTGGCGGCGTCGTTCACGAAGGTCGCGTAGGCGATCCGCTGCTGCTCGAGCTCGGCGCCGGAGTAGCAGTTCTGCAGCCCGAGCACGGACTCGTTGCCGACGTCCCACAGCAGGACGCCTTGGTTGTCCTTGTACTCCGTGGTCCAGCGTTGGATCTCGCCCAGCATGGTGGTCTTGTAGTTCGTGTCTGTCACGTAGTTGACGCAGCCGCCGCTGCCGGGTCCACCACCAGGCTGGAGCCAGTAGCCCGCGACCACGCGCATACCGTTCGCGGCCGCGGCGTCGAAGAGCGGTTTGGAGCTGGCGTCGGTGCCCCAGGTCCGCACGGTGTTGACACCGATCGACTTCAGCTCGGGCAGCCGTTGCGCGGCTTCCGTTGCCGGCGGCCCCCAAGTCAGACCCTTGACGGTCCACGGGGCGTCGTTCACCAGCAGCTGCCAGTTGCCTTGGCTTCCGGCGACACGGACGGTGCCCGAACCTTGCGGTGGTCCGCCCGTACCAGGCGTGCCGTAGACCTGGAACTCCCACAGCGAGTAGCCGTAGCCGCCGACCCGCTGCGTCCCGTAGAGGCGCACATACCGCCCGGATCCGCTGACCGCGAGTGTCTCGGTGCCGCCGTGGCCGGTGGTCGTGCTGTAGATCTGGTTCCACCGCTGGCCGTCGTTCGAGACCTCGATGCGGTAGCCGGTGGCGTACGCCGCCTCCCAGCGCAGCACGATCTGGTCGAGCGTGGCCGTCGTCCCCAGGTCCACCTGCAACCACTGCGGATCCTGGAACGTGCTCGACCAGCGCGTGCCGAGGTCGCCGTCCACAGCGGCAGTGGCCGGCGTGGACGCACCTTCGCTGGACGACGCGGTCACCGGCTTGCCCTGCGACAGCAGGGTGCCCGCGGCCGGCGCGGCGGCCGCAGGTTGCAGAAAGCCCAGCAGCAGCGCGCCGACCGCGCCTGCTGCCGTGAGTGAGAAGAGTTTCATCGGGGCGGAACTCCTTCGGAGAGAGGTGAGAGAGCGCTCTCTCGCGGCACCGATGGTCCCGACGCGGTGACCGGTTGTCAATGCCTCGGACACGCTCCGCGGTTCCGGAACCGGCAGCGGGTTGACACTGCGCGGGGCGCGCACGATGGTGGCTGAGAGAGCGCTCTCCCGCGGATCTGTCCACCTTGTTCGCCCCGCGGGCTGCCCGATCCACCGCCCCCGCGGAATCCCCCACCGGAGGAGTTCCGTGTTCACCAGGAAGAAGAAACTGCTGTCCGCCGGCGGCGCCGTCGCCGGTTTCATCGCCTTGCTGACCGCTGCGACCGGTCCCGCGGCCCAGGCCGACGACCTGGTCACGCACCACGAGTTCCAGGTCAACTGCACCGTCCACCACCGCGCGCCCGACGACCCGATCGTGTTCCCGAACCTGCCGGGCGCGTCCCACGAGCACAGCTTCGTCGGCAACACCACGACGAACGCCGCCACGACGCTGGACAGCCTGAACGGCGCCGGCGCCTACTCGACCACCTGTCTCAACCCCGACGACCTCTCCGCCTACTGGTGGCCGACGATGTTCCGCGGCGACCAGCCGGTGATCCAGACCTGGGCGCAGGTCATCTACTACAAGTCCGGCATCCTCGACTACCAGGCGGTGCGCCCGTTCCCGCCGGGGCTGCGGTTCGTGGTCGGCAGCCCGGCGGCCACCCAGGACGCGTTCCGGACCGCACCCGGCGCCGTCGAGGGCTGGGAGTGCGGCGACAGCTTCCACAACTGGGACTTCCCGGCGAGCTGTCCGGCCGGGACCCAGCTCAACGTCCGCTACCAGGCGCCGAGTTGCTGGAACGGCCACGACCTCGACTCAGCCGACCACAAGAGCCACATGGCGTATCCGGTCAACGGCGTCTGCCCGGCGTCGCATCCGAATCCGGTGCCGATGCTCGAGTTCAAGATCGCCTTCCCGGCCGACGGTGACCTGACCGGGATCCGCCTCGCCAGCGGCCGCGGGTACTCCTGGCACTACGACTTCTTCAACGCCTGGGACCCGCCGACGCTCGCTGCCCTGGTGAGCCACTGCATCAACGGTGGCCTGCAGTGCAACTCGAAGGGGTTCGACCTCTACAAACCCGATCGCGGCCAAGCCCTCGGCGACAACTACCGCCTGCCGGGCCGGCCCTGACAGTTCCTGCGGTGCCGGGCGGGGGCAGACCCCGGCACCGCAGGTCGACCCCCCAAGGACTCGACATGTCTCTCGTTGGACGCTGCGCCGTGCTGGTCGGCGCTCTCGCGTGCGGGCTGCTGAGTGCGTGCGGCACCACTCAGCCCGCCGTTCCGGACACCCGATCCACGGTCAATCCCACCGACGCCGCCTGGCTCGAACTGATGATCCCGATGGACGAGCAGTTCCTCCAGATCCTCGACCTCGCCCCGGCCCGCTCCCGCAACCCCGCCGTACGGCGGCTCGCCGCGCAGCTCGCGCCGAGCCATCGAACCGAGCTCCAGCAGCTGACCGCCCTCCGCTCCGAGGCGGGCCTGCCGACCACCAACCCGCACGAGGGCCATGACATGCCGGGCATGATGCGCGCCGACGAACTACTTGCCCTCAGCAACCTCCAGGGCCCCGCCTTCGACAAGACCCTCAGCACCGAGATCCAGGACCACCTCAACCAGTCCGCCCTGATCACCCGCAGCGTGAAGACCGCCGGCCAGTCCCCGGCCGTCAAGACCCTCGCCATCAGGATCGAGCAAACCCGAACCACCCAACTGGCCACGGTGTCGCAGGTCAAGCAGTTGTGATCCGGTGGAGTTCGAGGTGGCCCGCACCGGTCAGTTCGGACGGGCTCGGTGCGGGACGAGGACGCGCAACTGGAGTTGGAGGCCGAAGCGGATGTTGGGGTCGTCCAGGTCGAGGTCGCCGACCTCGACGGCTCGGCGTAGGCGGTAGCGGAAGGTGTTCGCGGGCACGTGCAGTGCGTCGGAGGCGATCGCGACGTCTCCGAACGCGTCCAGCCAGGCCTGCAGGGTCTCGACGAGATTGCTCCGGTGCCGCTCGTCGTAGCGGATCAGCCGTTCCAGCGCCTCGCCCGGACGGTCACCGCGCGCCGCGGCCAGATCGCGCAGCTCGAGCACGAGCGATTCGACTTGTACGTCGGCCAGCCGGGCGATCCGCGGCGCGCCGCGCCGCTCCCGGAGCACCCGCAAGGCGCGGTCCGCACCCGCGCGCGCCTGAACGATGCCGGCCAGGTCGCGGCCGGCGGGCCCGAGCCCGACGATCGGGCACATCCGGTCACCGACCCGGTGCAGGAAGTCGGTCGCGATGCGGACGACGCTGTCCTCGGTCGCCGGGACCAGGCCGTAGATCACGCCACCGACGAGCGCAGCCGCGGACCGTGGCTGCACCGCGCCCAGATGGACGGCGAGCGCGTCGCCGACCCGTTCGAGTTCCTGTGCGACGATCGCGCCGTCGGCGGCGGACTCGCGGAGCGCGACCGCGAGGACGACCAGGGACCGGCCGGCCAGCCCCAGCCGTTCGAGAGCGTCGCGCGCACCCGCACCGCCTTCGAGCGCCGAGCTGAGCAGATCCGCCCGGAGACGACGCTGTACGTCGGCCCCCGCGCGCACCCGCAACAGGTGCAGGGCAACGAGCTTCACGGCCTCCGTCAGGGCCTCGGTCCGCTCCTCGCTGAGCGGCTCGGGCACCGCCGCCCAGATCGAGCCGAGGAACTGGTCACCGGCGCGGACCGCGATCGCCACCCGGAGCATCGTCAGCCCGGAGCGGCGGTCCGGCAGCGGCTCGATGTACACCGGCCCGTCGCTGCGGTGCAACTCGCGGAACACGCCCCGCTCGGACAGCATCCGGGAGAACCGTTCCGGAACCTGCCGGCCGAGGATGGTCTCGACGCGGGACGCGTCGGCCTCGTCCTGGCGGCCGGAGAAGGCCAGCACGCGGGAGTTGCGGTCCTCGATCGTGATCGGTGCGTCGAGCAGCGCGGCGACGGCGTTGGCGACCGCGAACAGGTCGCCGGACGGGAGCCCGCCGAGCGACTCGGGCTCCGCGACGCCGACGTCGCCCTCGGCCAGCAACGAGCGGAGCATCGCGGCGAGGTGCGCCCACGGGACACCGCGGCTGAGGCCCAGCAGCGCGACGTTCGCCGCGTCCGCGGCCGCCCTGACGGCGGGCGTCAACGGCACCGGCGCCCGCAGGACGAGGGCCGCGGCCGCACCACGCCGAAGACTCCCGAGCAGCTCGGCGATCCGCTCCGGATCGTCCAGGCCGACGCCGAGGATCAGCGCGTACGGCGGCAGCGGCGGAGCGTCGACCGGGTCATGGATGACCACGCCGCCGATGCCGGCGGCGGGCTCGGTGTCGCCGTGCACCAGGTCGAGCAGGGTCGCCCCGAGATCGTCGACGATCCGGGACAGACTGGCCCGTGGGCGGCTCGAGCTCATCGCGGAGAGCACCTCCCGAAGGTAGGCGCGGACACACTCAGAGTACTTCGTCCGGGCGGACAAGATCCAGCACGAAACCTGTCCGCCCGGACAACTACACCGTCAGCCACTCGACCCCGGTGGTGACCTCGTCCAGCAACTCGGGCACGGGCGACACCCCCGATCCCGGCCCCGTCGGTACGGCGAGCTGTCCGGCCGCCAGTACGAACGGCTCGGTGATGTCCGTGCGGTAGTAGCGACCGGACGCCGACGTGTCGCCCGGCAGGACGAACCCGGGCAGCGCGGCCAGCGCGACGTTCGCGGCCCGGCCGATGCCGGTCTCCAGCATCCCGCCGCACCACACCGGCACGCCGTGCGCGACGCACACGTCGTGGATCCGGCGGGCCTCCAGGTAGCCGCCGACCCGGCCGGGCTTGATGTTCACCACCTGGCAGGCTCCCAGCCGGATCGCCGCGGCGGCCGATCGCGCGGACGTGATCGACTCGTCCAGACAGACCGGCGTCTCGATCAGCCGGGCCAGCTCGGCGTGGCCCAGCACGTCCTCCTCGTCCAGCGGCTGCTCGATCAGCAGGAGCCCGAACGGGTCCAGCCGGGCCAGGTGCCGCGCATCGGCCAGCGTGTACGCCGTGTTCGCGTCGACCTGCAGCAGGACGTCGTCGCCGTACCGCTCGCGCACCGCCCGGACCGGCTCGACGTCCCACCCCGGCTCGATCTTGAGCTTGATCCGCAGGTAGCCCTCGTCGAGGTAGTTGCCGACCGCATCGAGCAGGGCCGGGACGCTGTCCATGATCCCGACCGACACCCCGCACGGCACCCGGTCGTGCACCGCGCCGAGCTCGCGCGCGAATGAGCGCCCTTCGGCCCGCAGTTCGGCATCGAGCACGGCGGTCTCGAGCGCGGCCTTCGCCATCCGGTGCCCGCGGTACGGCGTCAGCACCGTGGCGACCGCGTGCGCATCGATCGGGCCGGCCGCCGCCAGCGCGGGCACCAGGAACCGTCGCAGTACGTCGGCAGCGCCGTCGACGTACTCCGACGAGTACAGCGGATCGGTCATCGCCACGCACTCGCCCCAGCCCTCGGACTCGTCGGTGACGACCCGCAGCAGCAGGACGTCACGGGTGGTCTGGGTGCCGAACGACGTACGGAACGGAGCGACGAGCGGCATCGAGACGTGCCGCAGTTCAACACCGGTCAGCTTCACTGTTCTCTCCTCACCACGTACCAACCTGCTCGGTCGAAGCCGGTGATCCGCCCGCCGTCCGCCAGCAGTACGCCGAGCGTGTCGCGCACCGCGGTCCGCCACTGCCGGGCGAGCGCCGGCTCGCGCACCCGCAGCGCCTCGACGTCCGACGGCACCGCGACCAGGCACGTGGCGTCATCCGCCGGACCCACGACCGGCGCGCCGGCCGCAGAGATGCCGAGGGCAACGACCGCCGCGCCGGTGCCGACGGCGACAGGTGTGCCGTCGCAGGCTGCCATCACCGCCGGATCGGCGAGACGCCAACGGACCAGCAGCCGGTCGGAGTCGTCGCCGCCGTTGATCGCGTCGGTCATCGCGCCGTAGAAGTTCGGCAGGTACTCGTCGGCCCGGGCGCCGAGCTTCACCAGGTTGAAGTAGGCGTTGCGCCTGATCAGCGGGTCGAACGTCCAGGCCACCTCCGAGACGCCGCGCCGCAGCGCCCAGGCCCGCTGGTGCAGCTTGAGTGCGAAGCCCACACCACGCCCGATGCCGTCCCGCGACACCCCGGCGATGTGACTGTGCAGGGCGTCCTCGGCGGGGGCGTGGAAGAAGCCGACGCAGGCGCCGACCAACCGGCCTCCGGCGAACGCGCCGCCGACGTAGTTCCCGGCCTTGGTCAACGCGCGCAACAGCTCGACGGTGACCTGAGGGTTGGTGCCGTTGCCCCAGATCGCGCCGTACAGCCGCACGACGCCCTCCAGCTCGGTCAGGTCCCAGATCTCGCGGACCACCACTCCCGCGCTCAGCGCCGCCGCCTCCGCGGCGGCCGTCGCGCGGTCCTGGACCGGGTCGGCCAGGACCCGCAGCCCGCCCTGGTCTTCAGCTCTTGTCATCGTCGCCCCGTGCCAGTAGTCGTCAGGTGCCGGATCGGATCGGTCAGCAGGTCCGCGACGAGCGCGCGCAGGAGCTCGGTCCGTGCCGCGAGCGGTTCGATCAGGACGTGCTCGTCGTCGGCGTGTGCACCGCCGCCGACCGCGCCGAGTCCGTCGAGCGTCGGTGTCCCGGCGCCGGCCGTGAAGTTGCCGTCCGACGCGCCGCCGACCGCGGCCGTTGCCGGCGCCGGCATCCCGAGCCGGGCCGCGACGGCGCGGATCCGTTCGAGAAGCACGGCGGACGACTCCAGCGGCGGCCTGTTCGGCCCGCCGCCGATCTCGATGGCGGCGCCTGGGAGCATCGGTCGTAGCGCACGCATCGCTGCGTCGACGCGATCCTGCTCGGCGGTCGTCCGGGCGCGCACGTCCACCGCGAACGATCCTTCGGCCGGGACCGTGTTGGTCGTCGTACCGGCGCGGGAGCTTGTCGGCGTGACCGACGTGCCGAGTTCCGGTGCGCCGAGTGCGTGCACGGCGAGTGCCTGGTGCGCGAGCTCCAGGGTCGCGTTGATCCCGCGCTCCGGTTCGAGTCCCGCGTGGGCAGCGCGGCCGGTGATGCGTACGTCGTACAGCGACACGCCCTTGCGCTCGGTCTTGAGCGCGCCGCCGTCGGCGGAGGCCTCGAGCACCAAGGCGGCCTCCGCGACCCGGGCCTCGTCCTCGATCAGCGATCGCGACGACGGCGAGCCGAGCTCCTCGTCGCCGGTGACCAGCAGCGTGACGCCGTCCTGTCCGGCGGCGGCGTGGAAGGCCATCGCGAGTCCGGCCTTCATGTCAAAGCAGCCCGGCCCGCGCAGGACGCCGCCCTCGACCGAGTACGGGCGAGTCGCCAGTGACCCCAGCGGCCACACCGTGTCGTGATGGCCGAGCAGGAGGACACGCGGCCGCTCGCCGAGCCGCCAGCGCAGATGGGTACGGCCGTCCAGCACGATCCGCTCGGGCTCCACCCCGAGCCGGGCCGTGCCGATCCGCGCCACCACCGCGGCGGAGCGGGCGACCGCGGACAGGTCGGCCGACGGCGACTCGCACTCAACCAGGGCCTGGATGTCCGCCAGGAGGTCCGTCAGCATCACTTCACCCGCGGCGTCGCCCGCACCCCGAAGTGGACGTACTGTTCGCCGGTCGGCAGCTCGTAGAAGGTCACCGGCGCCCAGGTCTCAGCCTCCGGGGGCTTGACCAGGAACTGCTTCGGCCCGAACGGCACCATCGGGTATTCCTCCACCGGGTCGGGCACGAGCTCGGCGAGCGGGCCGGTCAGGATCGTCCGCAGCAGCGGCCCGTCGGCCGTCGCCTCGACCTCCATCCGGACCGACGCGCGCTCGTAGGCTCCGACGTACGGCGTGACGTCCACCTCGACCGGCTCCGCGGGCGGAGCCACCGGCGCCGGCATCGCCAGACCGGCCAGCTCGGCGAAGATCTCGCGGTACAGGTCTTCGTACAGATCGCGGGTATTGCCGCCGTTCGTCAGCAACGTGACGGCAAGTCCTTGCGACGGCAGGACCCGCAGGAAGGCGGCCTGGCCGAGCGTGTTGCCGTCGTGGCCGTACAGCCGCTGACCGTCCCAGCCGAAACGGATCCAGCCCAGTCCCCACGAGTCGCCGAGGACGTGCTTGTCCGGCAGGTCGGCCTGGTGCTCGGTCATCGCGGTCGCACTGGCTTCGGCGAGCAGCCGCTGCCCGTCGGGCGTCGTACCGCCGGCCAGGTGCAAGCGAGCGAACGCCAGGACGTCGGACACCGTCGACGTGACGAGTCCCGCGGGTCCGACCGACCGCGGCAGTCCCCAGACCCGGACGGGCTGCTGCTTCCCGTCCCGCTCCTCATGACCGACCGCCGCGGCGAACACCAGGGCTTCCTCCGGCAGCGTCGTCGTGTGGGTCAGGCCGAGTGGTGTGAACAGACGCTCGCGCATCGCCTGGTCCCAGGTCTTGCCGGTGACCTTCTCGATCACACGGCCGAGCAGCGAATAGCCCGAGTTGCAGTACGACCAGGTCGCGCCGAGCGGATGGTTCTGCGCCGCGTCGGCCAGCAGGTCGACGTACTTCTCCAGGCAGTCGTCGCCGCGGCCGGTGTCGGTGAAGATGTCGCCGTCGATCCCGCTGGTGTGGGTGAGCAGGTGCCGCAGCGTGACGGCCTTGGTCACGTCCGGGTCCTTCAGCCGCAGCTCCGGCAGCACCTCCACGAGCGGAGCGTCGAGGTCGAGCAGTCCCTCGTCAACCAACTGCATCGCGACGGTCGCGGTCCAGACCTTGGTGATCGAACCGATCTGGAACACCGACTCGCCCGTCACCGGAGCGCCCGTGTTCAGGTTGAGTACGCCGTACGACGCCTCGACCTGTTCGTCCGCGCGAAGGATGCCGAGCTGCGCGCCCGGCACGTGGTGCCGTTCCGCCAGCCGGGCCAGCCGCTTCTGCCAGTGCGCAACGTCGATGCGCGGCCGGCCCGAGCGGACGGCGTGCTGCTCGACCCACTCGACGATCCGGCGGTTGTAGTCGAGCCGCTGCGACGGCGGGCCGGTCAGGATGAACGCGTGTGACGCCTCCGGGTAAAGGACCAGCCGTGTCGGTACGCCGAGCTCACGCAGCGCGGTGTGCCACTGCTGCGCCTGCCCGACCGGGCACCTGAGATCCTCCGCGCCGTGCAGGATCAGCGTCGGCGTGCGGACGGCCGCCACGCTCGCGATCGGCGACATCGCGGCGTACCGCTCGGGTTGCGTCCAGGGCAGGCCGCCGAGTTCGTGGGCGCTGAGGAAGTGCCCGTCGTCAGAGGTCCCGGCCATGCTGACCAGGTCGCTGACCACCCCGCCGGCCACCGCGGCGGCGAACCGGTCGTCGTGCGCGGTCAGCCAGCACGTCATGAAACCGCCGTAGCTGTAGCCCGCGACAGCCAACCGGTCCGGATCCGCCAGCCCTTCCGTGACGAGCTGGTCCAGCGGCTCGAGAAAGTCCTTGCTATCGGCAACACCCCAGGCGCCCACCGCTCCGTCGAAGAATGCCTCGCCGTATCCGTCGCTGCCACGCGGGTTGACGAGCAGCACGGTCCACCCGCGCGCCGCAAGCTCCTGGTGGTACAGGTGCACCTCGTCGGCGGCCCCGTTCCACGCGTTGTGCGGGCCACCATGGATGTCGAGCAGCACCGGCGTGGGACCGGAGCGGTCCGGATCACGCACCAGCCAGGCTTGTACCTGCGTCCCGTCCGAGATCGTGAACGTCCGCTCCTCACGGGGGAAGAGCTGCACGTCCTTCAGGGCCGATCCGTGCTCGGTCAGCACGGTCGAGTCGCCCGTGGACAGGTCGACGACCGCGATCTCGCCGTACGACGTCCCGGTGGCGAGCGTGATCGCGGCGTTGCCGGCGGCAACGGACAGGCCGCCGACCACACGGTCGTCACCGGCCAGGACCGGACGTGCGCCGGTACCGTCGAGGGCGACGGACCACAAGCTCGTGCAGCCGCGGTCGCGGACGCAGAAGTAGATCCGGCCGTCATGCTCCTGCGGCCGCCCGCCCGGGTACGCGGTCGCACCCGGCATCACGTTGCGGTCAAGCGATCCGGACAGCTCGACGGTCTCCCCGCCGTCCAGCGGAACGAGCAGCAACCGCAGGTGGCCCTTCGGTTCTCCCGGCCAGCCGATGACGAGCAACGCGCTGCCGTCCGCGGTGTAGTCGACGGTCGCCGCGAGACCGTCCGTGAGCGCGACTGCGCGTGGCTCGGCCTTCGAGTCGTCGACAGCGAGCAGGTGTACGGCAGTCCGGGACCGCAGATCGCTGTCGTCGCCGACGCGCCGGGTGAAGGCGAGCGTCGTACCGTCGGGCGACCACACGGGTTGTCCCGCGCTCTCCGAGTCGTCCGTGAGCCGGCGTACGTCGCGCGTCGCGAGATCGAGGACGTGCAGTTGGCTGCGCACAGCGCCGTACCGGCCGGCGCCATCGGCCTGGTAGTCGACGCGATCCGCGACCAGCGGACCGCTCGTGCCGTCGTCGACCAGCGCGCTGAACGCCAGCCGCCGGCCGTCCGGGCTCCACACCGGCGCACCCGCGCCGTGGGACAGATCGGTCAGCGTCTCCGCTTCGCCACCGTCGGCGGTGAGTACGGCGAGCTGTCCGTCCCGTACGAACGCGACGCGCGTTCCGTCCGGTGACCAGGCAGGTGCGACGTCCTTCGGGCCCGCGGTCAGGCGGCGGCCCGGGCCGCCTCCGGTCTCCGCGAGCCACAGCTCGTCGACGTTGCGGTCGAGGTCGACGTCCAGAGTCCTCACCACGTAAGCGATCCGCGTACCGTCCGGGGACAGCGCCGGCTGGGACGGGACCACGAGATCGGTCAGGTCGTCGATACGCATCCGTCGGGTCATGGGGTACTCCTGTCGGTCGGGGCCGTGGGCCCGGGGACGGCGGCGAGCAGCTCGCGGGTGTAGTCGTCGCGAGGCTCGGCCAGGACGCGGTCGGTCGGTCCCTGCTCGACGATCCGGCCGCGGTACATCACCGCGAGCCGCGTCGACACGTAGCGGACCACCGCGAGGTTGTGCGAGATGAAGAGGATGGACAGACCGAGCTCGCGCTGGAGCTCGCGCACCAGGTTGAGGACAGCGCCCTGGATCGAGACGTCCAGGGCGGAGGTGATCTCGTCGGCGATCACCACCCGCGGCCGGCCGGCCAGGGCCCGCGCCAGCGCCACCCGCTGGCGCTGACCGCCGGACAACTGCGACGGGTAGGACGCGGCCTGGGCGGGGTCGAGGTGCACGAGCCCGAGCAGCCGCTCGACCTCGGCCCGGCGTTCGGCCCGCGACCCGCCGGGCGGGACGACCTCCGCGACGCTCTCACCGATCCGCATCCGTGGATCCAGCGAGGAGTACGGATCCTGGAACACCATCTGCAACGGGCGCTGCCGGCCTCGCGTCGGCACCGGCCGGCCGTCCAGCAGGATCTGTCCGCCGTCCAGCGGCGCGAGTCCCACCGCGGCCCGGGCCAAGGTGGATTTCCCCGATCCCGACTCGCCGACCAGGCCGACGATCTGACCGGCCGGAACCGTCAGGCTGACACCGTCGACGGCCGTGGTCCGGCCGTAGCTGACCCGCACGTCGTCGAAACGCAACTCGCTCACGGCGCCTCCACCAGCTCGTCGACCGACGATTCGACCGCGATCGTCTCGCCCGCATGCCAGCAGGCGACCCGGCGTCCCGCGCCGTCGGTCGACAGCGGCGGATCCTCGGCCCGGCAACGCTCGTCGGCCAGCGGGCAGCGGGCAGCGAACGCGCAGCCCGGCGGAAACTCCGCGGGCGCGACCGGCCGGCCGGGAATCACGGCCAGCGGCTGATCGAGGTCGGTGTCCAGATCGGGGACGGCGGCCACCAGAGCGCGCGTGTACGGATGCCGCGCCCCGCTCGTCAGTTCGTGCGCGGGCAGGTCCTCCACGATCCGGCCGGCGTACATCACGAGCACGCGGTCGCACACCTCGCGGACGACAGTGACGTCGTGACTGATCAGGACCAGCGCGACGTCGTCGGCCTGCCGGATCGCGTCGAGCAGCTCGAGGATCTGCCGCTGCACGGTGACGTCCAGCGCGGTGGTCGGCTCGTCGGCGACGATCAGCGCGGGCGTGCTCATCAACCCCAGACCGATCATCGCGCGCTGCCGCATCCCGCCGGAGAACTCGTGCGGGTACTGCCGGATCCGTCGCTCGGCCGCGGGGATCCGCACCGCCCGCAGCCGGTCCGCCGCCCGGGCCAGCGCCGCGCGCCGGCCGAGCCCCTGGTGATGGCGGGCCACCTCCGCCAGTTGGCCGCCGATCCGTTGCGTCGGGTTGAACGACGTCATCGGGTCCTGGAACACCATCGCCAGCGAGGTTCCGAGCAACCGCTGCCGCGCCTTGGTGTCGGGACCGCGCAGGTCCGTCCCGAGGAACTCGACCCGCTCGGCGTCGACCTGCCCGGGGGTGTCGATCAACCGCGAGACCGCCAGCGCGGTGAGGGACTTGCCGGAGCCCGACTCCCCCACCACGCCGAGCGCCTCACCCCGTCGTACGGCGAAGGACACCCCACGCACCGGGCGGATCTCGCCGACCGGACTTGGGAAACTCACCGAGAGGTCGCGGACGTCCAGCACGACGTCCGGGACCGGTTCGTCCTGTGCAGCGCGGGCCTCGGGTACGGGCCGTGGGATCGCACCGCGGCGGGCGCCGAGCCGGGTGACACCGAGGCCCTTGGCCACAGTCTCGCCGAACAGGTTGAACGCCAGCCCGGCGAGCAGTACGGCGGCACCGGGCGCCAGCGCGGCCGCCGGGTTCACGTAGATCGCGCCGATCCCGTCGTACAGCAGCCGGCCCCAGTCGTACGCCGGCGGCTGCACGCCGAGGCCCAGGAACGACAGGCCCGCGAAGGCCAGCAGCGCGCCGCCCGCGCCGAGCGTGGCGTTGACGACGAGCGGTTCGGCGATGTTCGGCAGCACGTGCCGGAACAGGATCCGGATCCGGCCGACCCCGGCGATCCGCGCGGCGGCGATGAAGTCCCGCGCGGCGAGACCGGCGACCAGCGTCTGCGTCAGCCGGGCGAACACCGGCGCCCCGGCCAGCCCGATCGCGAGCACGGCTCCGGTCGCGCCGACGCCGAAGATCACGGCGAAGAACAACGCGAGCAGCAGCCCCGGGAAGGCGACCGCGACGTTGACGGCGCCGGTCACGAGCCGGCCGAGCCGTCGCCCCAGCAGGAACGGCGCTGTGCCGAGCAGCAGGCCCACCGCGATCGCGATCGCGGTGGCGGCGAGCGCGAGCTCGACGGACAGCCGCCCCGCCACCAGGACGCGGTAGAAGATGTCCCGGCCGAGGTTGTCGGTCCCGGTCCAGTGCTCGGCCGACGGTCCGGCCAGGATGTTGCCGGTGATCTGGTCGGGC
>Ga0247821_10001047_pt1 | contig 15315 bp, 9 predicted proteins | sample 13C_Glycerol_Day_FD_192481 | JGI IMG/M metagenome (GOLD analysis project Ga0247821, IMG submission 192481) | Soil microbial communities from agricultural site in Penn Yan, New York, United States - 13C_Glycerol_Day14 | ecosystem: Environmental > Terrestrial > Soil > Agricultural land | place... | reverse complement strand
GAATGCAGTGATGTTCAACGATCTCGGTCGACTGGGTAAGTACCTGGGGCAGGCAGCCCGCCTGATGGTCGGCATGCCCGACTACGACAACTACGTCGAGCATATGCAGACCAAGCACCCGGACAAGCCGGTGATGAGCTACGAGGCGTTCTTCCGCGAGCGCCAGGAAGCCCGTTACGGCGGCAAGGGTGGGCCCAAGTGCTGTTGAACCACAGTCACTGACGGCGCTAGAACCTGTGGGAGCCCGGCTTGCCGAGCTCCCACAGTCATTTTCAGCTCAGGAGATTTTCCGTTTGCACGCGCCCATACCCGTAACAGTACTCAGCGGTTTTCTGGGGGCCGGCAAGACCACCTTGCTGCGCCATCTGCTCAAGGCCGAGCACGGCCTGAAGATCGCCGTGATCGAGAACGAATTCAGCGACGCCGGTATCGACACCCAGTTACTGGGCGACGAGCCGGTGCAGGTCGTGACCCTGGCCAACGGTTGCGTGTGCTGCAGCATCCATACCGACCTGACCAAGGCGCTGGTGCTGTTGCTCGAACGCCTGGACAGTGGCGAGATCGCCTTCGACCGACTGGTGATCGAATGCACCGGCCTGGCCGACCCTGCGCCTGTGGCGCAGACCTTCTTCATCGACGAGGAGCTGCGTGATCGCTATATCCTCGACGGCATCATTACCCTGGTCGATGCCGCCCACGCCGAGCAGCACCTGGCCCAGGCCATCGCCCAGGCGCAGGTGGGGTTCGCCGACCGCCTGCTGGTGAGCAAGACCGATCTGGTCGATGCCGACAGCTTCCAGGCATTGAGCGAGCGCCTGGGGCGCATCAACCGCCGGGCGCCGATCCGGGTGGTCGAGCACGGTCGCATTGACCTGGCCGAATTGCTGGATGTACGCGGTTTCAACCTCAATGCAGACCTGGGCGGCGGCTTGAGCTTGCGCCCGGTTTCGCAGCCTGCGACCCCGGACCGTATCTCGAGCCTTGTGCTGCGCACCGAGACGCCGTTGGACATCGACCGGCTCAGCGACTTCATGAACCAGTTGCTGGAAGACCATGGCAAGCAACTGCTGCGCTACAAGGGCGTGCTCAACATTGCCGGTGAGGACCGGCGCCTGGTGTTCCAGGGCGTGCTCAAGCTCTATGGCTTTGACTGGGATACCGACTGGGCGCAAGGGGAGACGCGCGAGAGTGTGATGGTGTTCATTGCCGACGAGCTGCCGGAGGCGAAGATCCGCGCAGGTTTCGAGGCCTTGACCACCTTGTAGGAGCGGGCTTGCCCCGCGATTCGAGGGTGCGGCCACTACCGCTATCGCGGGGCAAGCCCGCTCCTACAAGGTGGTCAAGGCCTCGAAACCAGTTGCCGTAGACCGGCAGCTTGGCGCAGATGGCCTTGACCTTCTCACGAACGGCGTCGATCACCGCTTCGTTGTTCAGGTCAGCCAGGATGTCGCAGATCCAGCCGGCCAGTTCCTTGCACTCTGCTTCCTTGAAGCCGCGAGTGGTCACAGCCGGGGTACCGAAGCGCAGGCCGGAGGTGACGAACGGGGAACGTGGGTCGTTAGGGACCGAGTTCTTGTTGACGGTGATGAAGGCGCGACCCAGGGCGGCGTCGGCGTCTTTACCGGAGATTTCCTGCTTGATCAGCGACAGCAGGAACAGGTGGTTCTGAGTACCGCCAGAGACGACGTCAAAACCGCGCTCGATGAACACGCCGGCCATGGCCTGGGCGTTCTTCACCACTTGCTGCTGGTAAGCCTTGAACTCAGGCTGCAGAGCTTCCTTGAAGCAGATGGCCTTGGCGGCAATCACGTGCTCCAGTGGGCCGCCCTGGGCGCCTGGGAATACGGCGGAGTTCAGCTTCTTCTCGATGTCGGCGTTGGCGCGAGCCAGGATCAGGCCGCCACGTGGACCGCGCAGGGTCTTGTGGGTCGTGGTGGTAACGACGTCGGCGAATGGAACCGGGTTCGGGTACACGCCTGCAGCGACCAGACCGGCAACGTGGGCCATGTCGACGAACAGGTAGGCACCGACCTTGTCAGCGATGGCGCGGAAGCGCGGGAAGTCCAGGATCTGCGAGTAGGCAGAGAAACCGGCAACGATCATCTTCGGCTTGTGCTCGACCGCCAGACGCTCGACTTCGTCGTAGTCGATCAGGCCGTTGGCATCGATACCGTACTGGACAGCGTTGTACAGTTTGCCCGAAGAGCTGACGTTGGCACCGTGGGTCAGGTGACCACCGTGGGCCAGGCTCATGCCCAGGATGGTGTCACCGGCCGACAGCAGGGCCAGGTAGACAGCGGCGTTGGCCTGGGAACCGGCGTGCGGCTGGACGTTGGCGTAGTCGGCGCCGAACAGTTCCTTGGCACGGTCGATAGCCAGTTGCTCGACCACGTCGACGTACTCGCAACCGCCGTAGTAGCGCTTGCCTGGGTAACCTTCGGCGTACTTGTTGGTCAGCACCGAGCCCTGGGCTTCCATGACAGCCGGGCTGGTGTAGTTTTCCGAAGCGATCAGCTCGATGTGCTCTTCCTGGCGCTGAGCTTCTTGCTCCATAGCGGCAAAGAGATCGGCGTCGTACTTGGCAATGGTCAAATCACGGCTGAACATGGCGGTCCTCAAGGATCGTGCTGAAATAGGCGGGCATTCTACCCCATCAGAAATTGTCTGGCATATGAAAGGGCATCATGTCGCAGACAAATGGGGTTCATGAGCGACAAGCTGCAAGTTTCAAGCGGCAAGAGGGGCGGGGTGAGGCGTGAATTGTCGTTCACCCGATGCTTTTCGCTTTTCGCTTGCAGCTTGCAGTCCTTAGTCGAACATGAAGAGTGTTTCGTTGCTGAATTGGGCTTCAAACTGGTTGGCCGGCATGGGCCGGCCGAACAGGTAGCCCTGCACTTCGTCGCAGCCGTGCTCACGCAGGAATTCCAGCTGCTCATGGGTTTCCACGCCCTCGGCGATTACCGCCAGGTTCAGGCTGTGGGCCATGGCGATGATGGCCCTGGCGATCTGGGCATCCTGTTCGCCTTCGGGCAGGCCGTCGACGAAGGTGCGGTCGATCTTCAGTACGTCGATCGGGAACTGCTTGAGGTAGTTGAGCGACGAGTAGCCGGTGCCAAAGTCGTCGACCGCAATGCTCAGGCCGAGGTTCTTCAGGCTGTCGAGAATCACCATGGCTTCGTTGACCTCGCGCATCAGGATGCTCTCGGTCAGCTCCAGCTCCAGGCACGCCGGCGGCAGGCCGGTGTCTTTGAGGATGGTGGCGATCCGCGTACCCAGCTGGCCGTCGGAGAATTGCCGGGCGGAGATGTTCACCGACACCTTGGGCACGCGCACCTTGTCCTGGTGCCAGGCCTTGAGCTGGCGGCAGGCTTCCTTGATGACCCAGTCGCCAACATCCACCACCAGGCCCAACTCTTCGATCACCGGGATGAAGTCACCCGGCGGTACCAGCCCGCGACGCGGGTGGCGCCAGCGCAGCAGGGCCTCGGCCCCGGTCAGGCGCTTGCCGTCGCCGCTGAACTGCGGTTGGTAATAAAGGATGAATTCGTTCTGCTCCAGCGCGTGGCGCAGGTCGCTTTCCAGTTCCAGGCGCTCCAGGGCGCTGGCGTTCATGTCGGCCTGGTAGAACTGGAAGTTGTTCTTGCCGCGCTCTTTGGCGTGGTACATGGCCGTGTCGGCGTTTTTCATCAGTTGGCTGAGTTCGCTGCCGTCCTGCGGACTCAGGGCAATGCCGATACTGGCCGTGACGAAGAACTCGCGGTTTTCCAGCACGAACGGTCGCACCAGGCTGGCGAGGATTTGCTCGGCCACATGGATGGCGCGATTGAGTGCCATCTCACGGGTGGCCCGTGGTTGCAGCAGCAGGGTGAACTCGTCACCGCCCATGCGCGCCACGGTGTCGTCATTGTCGACGCAGTCGAGCAGACGCTCAGCCATGTCCTTGAGCATGCGATCGCCGGCGGCATGGCCGAGGGAGTCGTTGATCGGCTTGAAGCGGTCCAGGTCCAGGAACATCAGCACCACCCAGGCCTTTTGCCGCTCGGCCTGTTGCAGGGCCGTGTGCAGGCGGTCCTGGAACAAGGTGCGGTTGGGCAGGTGGGTCAGGGCGTCATAGTAGGCCAGGCGGTGGATGCGCTGTTCGCTGGCCTTGCGCTCGCTGATGTCGGTAAAGAAGCACACATAGCTGGCCAGGTCGCCTTCGTCATCGAGCACGGCAGTGATGCCGACCCAGGCTGGGTAATGCTCGCCGCTGCGGCGCTTGAGCCACACTTCACCTTCCCAGGTGCCGCGCTGGTTGAGTTGCTTGAGCACGTAGCGCAGGTGCGCTTCCTGGTGTTCATCGACAGTCAGCATGCCTGGCAGTTGGTCGAGGACATCGGCCACGGCATGGCCGCTGACCCGGCTGAACGCCTCGTTGGCCTGGACGATGTAGCCGGCCGGGTCGGTGATCAGGATCGCCGAGGTCGAGTGCTCGAATACCGTGGCAGCCATGCGCAGGTCCTTCTCGGCCCGGCGTTGCTGGCTGATGTCGCGGCCGACGCCGAGGATTCCCTCGAAGCGTTCCTGGTCGTCCCACACCAGCACCAGGCGCAACTCGATCGGAATCTTGCGGCCATCGGCGCGCAGGCAATCGAACAGGAACAGCTGGGTCGGCAGTTGGGTGCGCAGTTGTTCGAGCTGCGCGGGGTCGCCCAGGGCGCGATTGACCCGCTCGACCAGGCTGTAGATGCCGGTCAGTTGCGCGGGGTTGGCGATGGTCGACTGCCAGCCATTGTCGAAGATCCACTGCACGCCGTAGCCGAGTACGGCGTGTACCGACGGGCTGACGTAGTTGAGCTGTAGCTGGTTGTCGGTAGAGAAGATCACGTCGCTGATGCTTTCGGCCAGCATGCGGTAGCGCTGCTCGCTGTCGCGCAGCGATTCGCTGGCTTCGATCTGGTCGGTGACGTCCTTGCCCACGCCGATGATGCGGGTGACCTGGCCCGCGCTGTTGCGGGTCAGGGCCTGTTCGCGGATATCGAAGCGCCGCCAGCTGTTGTCGTGGTGACGGAAGCGCAACTGGCAATGCAGTTGCTGGCCGTAGCCGGAGTCGCGTTGTTGCCGGCGCATCTTCAGGTAGAGCTGGGCATCCTCGGGGTGCAGCAAGCGCTCCCAGAACTGCTCGCCCAACTGCGCGAGTTCCGCACGGTCGTAGCCCAGGGTCTGGCCCAGGTTGCGGTTGCTGAAGATCATCCGCTGGCTGTCTACATCCTGCACATAGAGTTGGTCAGGCACGGTGCGCACCACATCCGACCAGAAGCTTTCACGCTCCAGCAACGACAACTCGACCTGCTTGCGGCTGGTGATGTCGCTGATGCTCAGGATCACCGCCTGGTAATCGCGGCGGTCTTCGGGGAAGCGCACCATCAACCACAAGTGCATCTCCTGGCCATCGGCCAGGGGCAGGCGGACCTCCAGCTCCAGTTGTTGCTGCTTGTCCAGCACCGCCTCGAGCAGTTGCAGGCCAATGCCGTCGCTGCCGTCCCCGGTGCCTTCGATCAAGCGTTGCCAGGCGCCGTTGCTGCACTGCACGCCCAGCAACTGCAGGGCGACCTGATTCACTTCGGTCACTTTCAATTCTTGCAGCAGCGCACGGCGCAACGGCAGGTCGAAGCCCAGGCGTTGGGCGAGCGCCTGGCGGCTGGGCAGGCGGTGGCGCTCCAGCATCCCGGGCAGGCCGGAGAGATCGAGCACGCACAGGGCAACCCCGGTGCCTTCGAAGATGTCGTGATAGCGCCGGCGGCTTTCTTGCAGCATGCGATGGCGACGACGCATGTTGATCAGCGCCAGCAGCGGGATCAGGGCGCAGAACAGGCCCAGTACACATTTGCCGATCAGCGCCGGCAGCAGTTGCTGGCGGGCAAGTCCCGCATCGAACAGGCCGCGCAGTTGCCAGGTACTGTTGTCGAGGAACGCCAACATCACGCTTTGCAGCGGCTCGTCACTGCCGGGCGTTGGCGGGTGGCGGTTGATGATGTGGCCGGTGCGGCTGTTTTCCAGCAGCCACAGCGGATGATTGGGGCGGTCCAGGTGCGAGGTCAGGTCGTTGTAATAGGTCGCGTCCAGGCGCAGCAGCCAGTACCCCGGTGCCGCATCGGGCTGGTGAAGCAGCAAGTAGATGAGCCGATTGTCCGGGGTGTTGCTGTAGTAATAAGGACGATCCTGGCTCAACTGCAGCAGGGTGTGCAGGGTGCTCGAGTCGGGGGTGTCGCCGAGGCTGTCGGCGAGCACGGAACCGTTTGCGTCGATCCAGGCCAGGCTTTGCAGCGCAGGCATGCGGGCTTGCAGGTGCGCGAGCGTCTCAGGCAGTTGTTCCTTGGCAACCGACGAGCGGTAGGGCTGCACCAGGTTCAGGGCCTGCTGGGCCTTGAGTGCCATGTTCAGGGACAGGTGATCGGCAAGCTCGACGCTGGCGTCCAGGCTGTGCTGGTACTGGTCGGCCTGGGTGTGGCGGTACTGGTCGACAAGCTGCCAGAGCAGCAGGCCAAGCAACAGGAATACCAGCAGGGCCAGGGCACTCTTCAAGGAGCCGCGCAAGGGTGAGCCGGACGCGCTGGACGGTGTGCGCAAGGATGTCGGCTGAGTGAGATTGGTCAAACGATGATCCTGCGGTATGGCTGGATGGCAGGTTTAGAGCTGCTGGGGGGCAGGCACCGCGGTCCTGGCGGCTACTCCGGTTTCGCACTATAAGCCCGACGCCCGAAGGGCGGTTAGCATGCCCGCAAACGTGGCAAAGTGCCAGCCCTGTTCGTCGGCGGTTTGCCCAACCAGGCGCATTACGGTAGCTTTGGCCCTTTCCTGGGGGCTGCGGCTCCCCTCATCTGTTTCGTACTCATTTTTTCGTCTCTGACGCTAGGTTTTTCCATGGCTCAATACGTCTTTACCATGCATCGGCTGGGCAAAGTTGTCCCACCGAAGCGGGAAATTTTGAAGAACATCTCCCTGTCGTTTTTCCCAGGCGCCAAGATCGGCGTGCTTGGCCTGAACGGCTCGGGTAAATCCACCCTGCTCAAGATCATGGCCGGTGTCGACAAAGAGTTCGACGGCGAAGCCCGCCCGATGCCAGACCTGAACATCGGCTACCTGCCGCAGGAACCGCAACTGGACCCGACCAAGACCGTACGTGAAGTGGTCGAGGAAGCGGTCAGCGTGATCAAGAACGCCCAGGCGCGTCTGGACGAGGTCTACGCGGCCTACGCCGAGCCGGATGCCGACTTCGACAAGCTGGCTGCCGAACAGGCCAAGCTCGAAGCCATTCTGCAGGCCAGCGATGGTCACAACCTGGAGCGCCAGCTGGAAGTGGCGGCCGACGCCCTGCGCCTGCCGGCCTGGGACGCGAAGGTCGAGCACCTGTCCGGTGGTGAAAAGCGTCGCGTGGCCCTGTGCCGCCTGCTGCTGTCGGCCCCCGACATGCTGCTGCTCGACGAACCGACCAACCACCTGGACGCCGACTCTGTCGCCTGGCTGGAACATTTCCTCCACGACTTCCCGGGTACCGTGGTCGCGATTACCCACGACCGTTACTTCCTGGACAACGTTGCGGGCTGGATCCTCGAACTCGACCGCGGCGCCGGTATTCCGTACGAAGGCAACTACTCGGGTTGGCTGGAAGCCAAGTCCGATCGACTGGCCCAGGAATCCAAGCAGCAGTCGGCCCATGAAAAGGCCATGAAGGAAGAACTGGAGTGGGTGCGCAAAGGCGCCAAGGCACGTCAGTCCAAATCCAAGGCCCGTCTGCAACGCTTTGAAGAAATGCAGTCGCAGGAATTCCAGAAGCGCAGCGAAACCAACGAGATCTACATCCCGGCAGGCCCACGCCTGGGTGACAAGGTCATCGAATTCAAGAACGTTACCAAGGGCTATGGCGATCGCGTCCTGATCGACAACCTGTCCTTCAGCATGCCAAAAGGCGCCATTGTCGGCGTGATCGGTGGTAACGGTGCCGGTAAATCGACCCTGTTCCGCATGCTCATGGGCAAGGAACAGCCAGATTCGGGCACCATCGAAATCGGTGAAACCGTGCAACTGGCGTGCGTCGACCAGAGCCGCGAGGACCTGGACGGCAGCAAGACCGTGTTCCAGCAGATCTCCGACGGTTCCGACCAGCTGCGTATCGGCACCTACGAGATTCCGTCGCGTACCTACGTGGGTCGCTTCAACTTCAAGGGCGGCGATCAGCAGAAGTTCGTCAAGGACCTCTCCGGTGGTGAGCGTGGCCGTCTGCACCTGGCCCTGACCCTCAAGGAAGGCGGCAACGTCCTGCTGCTCGACGAACCGTCCAACGACCTGGACGTTGAAACCCTGCGTTCGCTGGAGGAAGCCCTGCTGGACTTCCCGGGCGCCGCCATCGTGATCTCTCACGATCGCTGGTTCCTTGACCGTGTGGCCACCCACATCCTGGCGTACGAAGACGACTCGCAAGCCGTGTTCTTCGAGGGCAACTACACCGAGTACGAAGCCGATCGCAAGAAGCGCCTCGGCGAAGCCGCTGCCCAGCCGCATCGGGTACGGCACAAAAAACTGGCATAACCTTTACCGGTTTGCACAAAAACGGGGCCTTCGGGCCCCGTTTTTTTTTAGCGTTTTTTTTCGCGGGGCAAGCCCGCTCCTACAGGATGTGGGGCGGGCTTGCTTGGCGAGCAAAGTGTATACACTTATACAAACGCACCATTTAATTTCATAAAAACGACATTCCGCCCTGTTGCGGTGCGACTGGTTCTTGGTAAAGTTCCGAAAAAATAAATAAGTCCCACTCTATCTGGTGAAATGTCTCATGTCTGAATCCGTCGAAGACTTCCTCTCTCGTCTAAAGCAACGCGACCCAGCCCAACCTGAATTCCATCAGGCCGTGGAAGAAGTGCTGCGCAGCCTCTGGCCTTTCCTTGAAGCCAACCCTCATTACCTGCAGGCCGGCGTCCTCGAGCGCATGGTCGAGCCTGAGCGGGCGATCCTGTTCCGTGTGTCGTGGGTCGATGATGCCGGCAAGGTCCAGGTCAACCGCGGCTACCGTATCCAGATGAGCAGCGCCATCGGCCCGTACAAGGGCGGCCTGCGCTTCCACCCGTCGGTGAACCTGGGCGTGCTCAAGTTCCTGGCCTTTGAACAGGTGTTCAAGAACTCCCTCACCTCGCTGCCCATGGGCGGCGGTAAAGGCGGTTCGGACTTCGATCCGAAGGGCAAGAGCGACGCTGAAGTCATGCGCTTCTGCCAGGCCTTCATGAGCGAGCTGTATCGCCACATCGGCGCTGACCTCGACGTGCCGGCCGGCGACATCGGCGTGGGCGCCCGCGAAATCGGCTTCATGTTCGGCCAATACAAGCGTCTGGCCAACCAGTTCACCTCGGTACTGACCGGCAAGGGCATGACCTACGGCGGCAGCCTGATCCGCCCAGAAGCCACCGGCTACGGCTGCGTGTACTTCGCCGAAGAAATGCTCAAGCGCCAGGACCTGCGCATCGATGGTCGTCGCGTGGCGGTCTCCGGTTCCGGCAACGTGGCCCAGTATGCCGCGCGCAAGGTCATGGACCTGGGCGGTAAGGTGATCTCGCTGTCCGACTCCGAAGGCACCCTGTACTGCGAAGCCGGCCTGACCGACGAGCAGTGGGATGCGCTGATGGAGCTCAAGAACGTCAAGCGTGGCCGCATCAGCGAACTGGCCGAGCGTTTCGGCCTGGAGTTCCGCAAGGGCCAGACGCCTTGGAACCTGCCGTGCGATATCGCCCTGCCGTGCGCCACCCAGAACGAACTCAATGGCGAAGACGCCCGTACCTTGCTGCGCAATGGCTGCATCTGCGTGGCTGAAGGCGCCAACATGCCAACCACCCTCGACGCTGTGGATATCTTCATCGAGGCCGGCATCCTCTTCGCACCGGGCAAGGCCTCGAACGCCGGCGGCGTTGCGGTCAGTGGCCTGGAGATGTCGCAGAACGCCATGCGTCTGCTGTGGACCGCCGGTGAAGTGGACAGCAAGCTGCACGCGATCATGCAGTCGATCCACCACGCTTGCGTGCACTACGGTGAAGAAAACGGCCGTATCAACTACGTCAAGGGCGCCAACATCGCCGGCTTCGTCAAGGTCGCCGACGCCATGCTGGCCCAGGGCGTGGTCTAAGCCTCGGGTGTGATGGCGACGATCTCGATCTGTTGATCCCCGGCCGGTCGTCGCCATAACACTTCATCACCGGGGGCTGCGCCCAGCAGTGCCCGGCCCAGTGGTGAACCCCAGTTGATCAGGCCATGCGCAGCATCGGCCTGGTCTTCGCCGACCAGTTGCACCCGGTGTTGCTGGTCGTGTTCATCGACGTACGTCACCCGACTCCCTATCTGCACTTTGTCTTCAGCCGTTGCCTTGGGCACCACCTGGGCGCTCTGTACGCGCGCGTTGAAATAGCGCAGGTCGCGCTCGGTGTCGGCCAGGCGTTGTTTGTCGACGTGCTCACCCTGGGCTTGCAGCTCGCTGCGCAGGGCCTTGAGTTCGCCGAGCCGTTGCTGCAGCTGAGCCAGGCCCTGGGCGGTGACATAGTTGGGTTGCTCGCTGACGCGGCGCTCCACCGGCTGGTCGGCCTGGGTAGCGGCCTGGTCTTCGTTGACGAATGCTCGGCTCATGATGGCCTCCTTTCAGAGGAGACCATGCTGACAGGTTGGCGGTTTCATTGACTGTCTGTTTGCGACCTACGGGCGTCGGTACGCACGTGCGGCGTCGCGGTCTTTCTCTTGCTGCCACTGCTCATCGCGCTCATCCCAGTGACGGGCGCGATAGTCCTGCAGGTCCTGGTTTTCCTGGAGGGCGTGGCACTGGCGAAAGCCGTCGTCCCAACCGGTTTCGTACTGAGGATTGTGCAGGTAGCGCGGCACGTCCTTGCGAAAGTCCCCGGCCATTACCCCGGCGGTCTGGCGACCACTGCTGCAGCCGTCCTGAAAACCGTCGGCATAGGCCGGCGGATAACCCTGGTCGATCAATTGCTCATGGGTCGATTGGCAACCTGCGAGCCATATCGCCAACGCCATCATTACCCCGTACCGCCACATAGTCAGACTCTCCGCTTGCCGGGGAAAGTCTAGGTGGGGTGTTGTTGGTGGGCTGTCAAAACGGTGTGAAGGCGATGCAAAAGCATCGCGGGGCAAGCCCGCTCCTACAGAGCCTGTAGGAGCGGGCTTGCCCCGCGATCTAATGAATCAATAGTGATACCACTTCAGTTCCAGCATCACCTCATTCTGCGCCGTCGACAGCTGGCTGAACTCGCGCTTGGCACTCAGGCGCAGTCCCAGGTTCTGTGACAGCTCCCATTGCTGGTTCAGGCTCAGGGTGCGGCGTACTTCGCCGTTGGTGAAGTAGTCGCCCTTGGCTTCGAGCGTCATGTTCCCCAGTGGGTTGCGCCACAACAGGCCGGTATTGAAACCGGCGGCCGGGGCAATGAACTCGGCGAAGTCATTGTTGTGCTCCACCCGCACGGTGCCCAGGGCAAAGCCGAGCATGTCGTCGGCCAGTTGCCAGGTACCGCCTGCGCCGCCGTTGACGTGGCTGACCAGTACATCGTCCTCATGCTTGCCCAGCACACGCTCAAGGCCCCCGGTGACTTGCCACGACCAGGGTTGCAGCAAGGCATTGCGTGGCGTCAGCGAGCGGATCGTCGCCAGGTCCAGGCGCTGCACCTGCCAGTCGTTGTTCTCGTACTGGCGCACCTTGAGCTGCAGGATTTCGATCTGCGCGCCCAGGGGGAAGCCGTAGGCATTGTCGTTGAGGTCGTGGTAGGCCATGCGCAGGCCGTACTCGGCGAAGGCGCGGTCTTCGCGGGTGCCGACGCCAAGCTGCCAGGTGCGTGATTCGTGGCCGTCTTCGGGCAGGCCAGGGCGTTCGATGTCCAGCTCGGGCGCCGGATTGCGGTTGATCGCCCGCAGCAGCTCGAAACTGCGTTGGGTGCGCGCCGGATCACGCTCCTGGCCGTTGGCGCGGTAGCGCTCCAGGCGGTACGCCGCGTCCTGGATCAGCGCCTGGCGCTCGCGGGGCAGGGCAGTGAACTCGGCGCTCTGCAGTTGGGCGGTGTCGGCGCTGACCGCCAGCACTTGCTGCTGTTCTTCGGCATCCAGCGGCTTGGCCCGCTCCAGCAGCTCGCGTTCGCGGGACGGACGATAGTCGATGCGCTCCACCAGGCCCGACTGCTTGACGGCCTTGACGGTGTCGGTAGGGATGGCTGTCAGCGGGAACTGCGAGGTGAGGTCCAGGCTCGGGCGAGCCACCTGCAACAATTCAAGCAGGCGGTAGGAGCAGTTCTCGTCGAAGAAGAAGTAATCGAACTGGATCTGCTTGAGTTCCCAGATGTGCTCGACCATGCGCCCGGTTTCTTCGGGGGTCAGGTTCAGCCGGTATTCCCACAGGTCGCGGTTTTCCAGGCTGCGGTACTCGGAGAGTTTTTCCTGGTAGGGCACCAGGGCGAACAGGCCGGGGTAGCCGCCCATCAGGCCCTTCCAGGCATAGAGAATGCTGTTGTCGTTGCCTTCGATGTAGGCGCCGAAGTTGATCGCGTAGCTGAGCAGGGCCGTCTCGTTGCTCTGCACATCGGCCTGGTCGATGCGCAGCAGGGTATGGCCGAACATCGAGGAGGGGCTGTTGAGGTAGGCCGCCGGGAAGATCATCACCGCGCTGTGCGGCGAAACATCCGTGAACCATTGGCGGTAGTCCTTGCAGTCCGGCGCTGGCAGGTCATCGAGCTGGAGTTGCTCGCGCAGCCAGCGGGTGCGTGCCGGGAATACGCACTGCGCATGCTGGTTGCCGAGGTTGGCCGGTGCGTAGAGCGCCTGGAGCGTGGCGCGCAGTTCCTGGTCCGGATGGTGGGCGCCGTCTTCGGCGAGGAAGAAACGTCGGTCATCGACGTAGCTGCGCCAGCCGCCGAGCTTGGCGGTTTCATAGTGACCCAGGGCGATCCAGTAACGGTCGGCAGCCAGTTGCGCAAGGCGCGCGTCATCGAACGAGGGGGCAGCATGCAGCGGGGCGCAGGCACAGAGCGCCAGGTAGGCAAGGCGTTTGAGCATGTCGGGCAACTAAGTCTGAATGATGCCGATAGAGGCGGAAAACAACCCGCCCCGGTAATGGGGCGGGTGGCCGAGCTTAAGCCTGGGTCGCGTACTTGGCCAGGCGTGGATCGCTTTTGAGAATGGCCAGGGTGTTGGAGTGGACATCTTCGGCGGTCACATCCGCCGTCTTGAAGATTTCCTGGAAGTGCTGGTGGGTGACGGCCGCGAAGTGCGCGCGGTCTTCCGGGGCTACACCGAGTACCACGGCATAGGTGGTCAGGGCTTCGCCCTGGCCCTTGGCCATGTCTTCGGAGAGCTCGTTCATCATGCCGTTCATGGCAAACCAGGATTTGCCGCCGTAGGTCAGTGCCGCGTTGGTCGAGCAGCCGTTGGTGCCCGAGGTCATGCCGAAGGTGGCGTTGCCAGACGTGCCGTTGGTGGTGGAAGCGAGGAAGTGGGCCGGTGTGCCGCGTTGGCCCTCGAACAGCATGTTACCCCAGCCGCAGTCCGGTCCGCCTGGCGCCTGGGCCATGGCGTTGAGGGAAACCGCGGTGAACAAAGTACCCAGAAGAATCCGTTTCATAGCGTTGTTCTCTTTCTAGTCGTACATACCAAAGGTCAGGGTTGTCTGGCGTGGCCTTGGGAGCGCTTGCCAGGGGCGGGTCGGTTGTTTACCCAGCCGCGCAGTTATGGAGTTTAGGCACGATCTAAGGGTTCCGTGATTTATTGCGAATAATTGGCTTGAAACATTGACGTAACGCGGCTTTTCGACCCTGCGACATATTGTTCCGATGAGCCTTGCAAGGCGCGGGCAGGCGGCGCCAGAATGCCGTCATCTGCCCCGCCGAAGTAAGGAAGCCCGATGCCCGATCCTGTCGCTGCGAGTCTGCGTCTTGCGCCTGAAGCCCTGACCCGGCCGTTTTCCGCCGAACAGTTCGCTTTTTCCACCACCAATGATCTGGAGCCTTTTCGCGGTGTGCTAGGCCAGGAACGTGCGGTCGAAGCCTTGCAATTCGGCGTCGCCATGCCACGTCCCGGCTACAACGTGTTTGTCATGGGTGAGCCCGGCACCGGGCGTTTCTCTTTCGTAAAACGTTACCTCAAGGCCGAAGGCAAGCGCCTGCACACGCCGTCGGACTGGGTCTATGTCAATAACTTCGACGAGCCCCGCGAGCCGCGGGCCCTGGAGTTGCCAGCCGGCAGTGCCGGTGCGTTCATCAGCGATATTGGTGGCTTGATCGACAACCTGCTGGCCACCTTCCCGGCAGTCTTCGAGCACCCGTCCTACCAGCAGAAAAAAAGCGCCATCGACCGCGGCTTCAATCAGCGTTACGACCGTGCCCTGGATGTGATCGAGCGCGCCTCGCTGGAAAAGGACGTGGCCCTGTACCGTGACAGCAGCAACGTCGCGTTTACGCCCATGGCCGACGGCAAGGCGCTGGACGAGGCGGAGTTTGCCCAGTTGCCGGAAGCCGAGCGCGAACGCTTCCATGAAGACATCGCGGCCCTCGAGGAGCGCCTCAACGAGGAGCTGGCGAGCCTTCCGCAGTGGAAGCGCGAGTCGAACAATCAGCTGCGTCAGCTCAATGAGGAAACCATCACCCTGGCGCTTGGGCCGCTGTTGGCGCCGCTGTCGGAGAAGTACGCGGAAAATGCTGCCGTGTGCGCCTACCTGCAAGCCATGCAGGTGTACCTGCTGCGCACGGTGGTCGAGCAACTGGTCGATGACAGCAAGACCGATGCCCAGGCGCGCAAGCTGCTTGAAGAACAGTACGCACCGAGCCTGGTGGTCGGTCATCACGCCAGTGGCGGCGCGCCTGTGGTATTCGAGCCGCACCCCACCTACGACAACCTGTTCGGCCGTATCGAATACAGCACCGACCAGGGCGCGTTGTACACCACCTACCGGCAGCTGCGCCCAGGTGCCTTGCACCGCGCCAACGGCGGTTTCCTGATTCTTGAAGCAGAGAAGATGCTGGGCGAGCCTTTCGTCTGGGACGCACTCAAGCGTGCGCTGCAGTCGCGCAAGCTGAAGATGGAGTCGCCGCTGGGTGAATATGGTCGCCTGGCCACCGTCACCCTCAACCCGCAGATGATTCCGCTGAACATCAAGGTGGTGATCATCGGCTCGCGCCAGCTGTACTACGCGCTGCAGGACCATGATCCAGACTTCCAGGAAATGTTCCGGGTGCTGGTGGACTTCGACGAAGACATCCCCATGGTCGACGAGAGCCTGGAGCAGTTCGCCCAGTTGCTCAAGACCCG
>Ga0247821_10001046_pt1 | contig 15334 bp, 12 predicted proteins | sample 13C_Glycerol_Day_FD_192481 | JGI IMG/M metagenome (GOLD analysis project Ga0247821, IMG submission 192481) | Soil microbial communities from agricultural site in Penn Yan, New York, United States - 13C_Glycerol_Day14 | ecosystem: Environmental > Terrestrial > Soil > Agricultural land | place... | reverse complement strand
GGGGGGTGCCCCCCCTACCCCCCTTCGGTACTGTCTGACCTATCGAGCTGATGTGCGCGCCTGTAGTGGCAACCTCAGTGGAAACATCAGACGGGAGAACAGAATGATGGACGGCCTATCGGACAGCCCGAACGCGCGGCTCAGCTACCCCTATGCCACAGCGCCGGCACCTGGCGTGCCAATCCAGATTGCCCCGGGGCTGCACTGGCTCAGGTTGCCCCTGCCGGTAGCGCTTGGGGCCATCAACGTCTGGCTGCTGGCCGACGGCGCTGGCACCACGCTGGTCGACACCGGCCTCCACGATAAAGCGACCGTGGACCTCTGGCGCACCTTGCTGGACGGCGCGTTGCGCGACACGCCACTGACGCGGATCATCGCCACGCACCTGCACCCCGACCATGTCGGCATGGCTGGCTGGTTGAGCCGTCAGAGCGGCTGCCGCCTGTGGATGACCCGCCTGGAGTACCTGCACTGTCGACTGCAGGCTGGCGACAGCAACCGCCCAGCACCCGACGAGACGCTGGGGTTCTATCAGCGCGCCGGCTGGGACGCGCAGGCACTGGAACGCTTTGGCACGCGCTTCGGCGGTTTCGGCCGCATGCTTTCGCCCCTGCCCGAGAGCTATCGGCGGATCCGCGATGGCGAGCGCCTCGACATCGGCGGCTACGCCTGGGAAGTGGTGGTGGGCGCCGGTCATTCGCCGGAACACGCCTGCCTGTACGACGCGCAGCGAAAGTTGCTGATCTCCGGCGATCAGGTGCTGCCGCGCATCTCGTCCAACGTTTCCGTGCTGCCGACCGAGCCGGACGCCGATCCGATGAGCGAGTGGCTGGATTCGTTGAGTGCGCTGCGACGCAGCGTGCCGGACGATGTGCTGGTATTGCCGGCGCACAACAAGCCCTTTTATGGGTTGCATACCCGCATCGAGCAACTGCAGGCCGACACCTGCAGCGCGCTGGAGCGGCTGCGCCAGGGGCTGGACCAGCCCCGACGCGTGGTTGACCTGTTCGCGCTGCTGTTCAGTGCGAAAGTCCGTAGTGACGACAGTTCGCGCTTCACCCTGGCCACGGGCGAAGCGCTTGCCTGCCTCAACCACCTGTTACGCCGTGGAGAGATCAGTGTCAGCCTCGACGGGCACGGTGTGGCCTGGTATCAACGCGCATAGCTGTGGAAGTTCTGGCCCGGCTACGCCGGGCATCGCCGGCTGTCGCCAGCTCCCACAGTTTGGGTAGCACCGGGAAATCTGTGGGAGCTGGCGAAGCCGGCGATCGAGCGCAAAGCGCTCGCATGGTCAGCGAGTACCGCACTGGATATCAAGGGTCAGCGCGTTCAGGTAGGTATTCTCCACCACGTGCTGCACCAGTGCCGCGAACTCATGGGCATGCCCCATGCGCCGCGGGAACAGCAGGCCGTTGACGATGGTTTCGGACACCTTCGCCGGCATACCCGCCGACATCCCCGACTCGAACAACCCCGGTGCCAGGCTCACCACGCGAATACCGTGTTCAGCCAGGTCGCGGGCAATCGGCAGGGTCATGCCGATCACCGCAGCCTTGCTGGCGCTGTACGCCGCCTGGCCCATCTGCCCTTCACGCGCAGCACCGGAGGCGGTGTTGATGATCACCCCGCGTTCGCCAGTTTCTTCCGTTGCGTTGGACGACATGGCCAGCGCCGCGTAGCGGATAATATTGAACGTACCGGTAAGGTTGACCGCCAACACCCGGTTCCACAGCTCTATTGGAAACACCTGGCCCTTGGACAGCGTCTTGCAAGGCCCCAGCACCCCGGCGCAGTTCACGGCCACATGCACTGCACCAAATTTTTCCAGCACCGCGTCAATACCGCGCTTGACGCTGGCTTCATCGGCAACGTCCACGGCGATGCCGGCAATACCTTCAAGCGCCGCATCGAGCCGCTGCTGATCCAGGTCGAAGCCCACTACCCGTGCCCCGGCGGCGGCCAGCGCCTTGCAGGTGGCCAGGCCAAGCCCCGACGCGGCGCCGGTGACGATCGCTACTTTATTATCCAGTTTCATCGTGATTCCTTGGTTAGCCCCCTGAAGGGGGAACTGGCAGATCTTAGAAAACAACACCACCCCGGCGTCCCTCCCTTTGCGGGCGGTGAGTGGCTGCCCGGTCTACGCTTGACCTGTCTGGACAGGTTGGCTAGCTTCGCTCGAATAAATAAGAATTGTGGAAACCACAGTGCCGAAAAATCCCGCCAGCCACTTGGTTTCGACCAAGTTTTCGCCGCCGCGCATCGGTACCCGGCATGTCGCCCGCACTGTGCTGCTGGCGAACCTCAAGCGCATGCATCATTGCCGGCTGGCGTTGATCACCGGGGCTGCGGGTTACGGCAAGACCACCCTGCTGGCGCAGTGGCGCCACGACCGCCTCAAAGCCGGCGCAGAAGTGGCCTGGGTGTCCCTGACCGCCGATGACAAGGGGTACTCCGCGTTCTGCACAGCCTTTCTCGAAGGCTTGCGGCGCCTGGGCATCGACATCGATATCAACCAGCAGCGCGACGACAACACGCTCTCGGCCATTGACGGCACGGTCGCGATCATCGTCAACGCCGCCGCGATGCTGAGCAAAGAGCTGTACCTGGTGGTCGACGACTACCACCAGGTAGAAGCCCCGCACGCGCACAAACTGATTCAAAAGCTGCTCGAACAAAGCCCGGGCAACCTGCACCTGGTGCTGGCCTCACGGGTCAGCCCGCCACTGAGCCTGTCGCGCCTGCGGGTGATGGACCAGGTGGTGGAGATTGAAAGCGCCGAGCTGCCGTTCGACCTGGCCGAGACCCGCACCTTCGTCGAGGAAAACCTCGGCACCGACAAGATCAACGCCGATGAACTGAGCCTGATTCACGACCTGACCAGCGGCTGGCCTTCTTGCCTGCAACTGATCGTGATCATGCTGAAGAACCGCCCGGATCCTCGTTCGATCCTGCATGACCTGGTGTGGCGCTCCAATGACCTGCAGACCTACCTCAGCGAAGAGGTGGTGGCGCACTTGCCGGCCGAGCTGGTGCAGGTCGCCGAAGTGCTGTCGATCTTCCGGCGTTTCAACGCCGCCCTGGCCATCGCCGTGACCGCTAACGCCGAGGCCGGCGACCTGCTCCAGCGCATGGAAGACGAGAACCTCTTGATCTATCGGGTCGACTCCGATGACCGCATCGTCTGGTACCGCTTTCATCCCTTGTTCGGCGAGTTCCTCAACGCTCGCCTGCAGCGCCGCGAACGCGACCTGCGGCCCCTGCACCGCCTGGGCGCCGCATGGTTTGCCGGGCACAAGTGCCTGACCGAAGCGGTGCGCCACGCCAGCCTCGGTGAAGACATCGAGTTCGCCATCGAGGTTATCGAACAGACTACGCCTGCGACCTGGAGCCTGGATTACCTGGCGCCGACCTTGCGCCTGCTGGAGCGCTTGCCCGAGGACGTGCTGTTTGGTCATCAGCGCTTGCTGTTCCTGGCCTGCCTCACGGTATCGCTGACATCGCGTCCCGGTCGGGCCAAAGCCTGGCTCAGCCGCTTGCAGGCGAGCAACCTCGACGCCCACCCCGAACTTGCCAGTGGCTTGCCGCTGATCCATGCCGCGGTGGCCATCCAGGAAGACGACAGCGAACTGACCATACGCCTGCTGGAACCGGTGCGCGACGCGCCGATGGACAACCCCTTCCTGCGCTATGTATTGCTCGCCGCCCTGGCGGTTGCCTATGCCACCGCCGGCCGCTATGCCGATGCCCGGCGCCTGTTCGATATCCACCCGATCCCGCCTGAGGATCGCAGCAACGACATGGCGCTGGTGGCCGAGTCCGCGCGCTTGACCACTTACTTGCTGGCCGGCGACATCGTCGAGGCAGAGGTGCAGACGACCGAGCTGCTGGAGCGCTCCACGCGCGAAGGCGGACATCGTTCGATCTGCGCCAACCTCTGCGCCAGCCTGCTGGCCGATGCCTACTATGAGCTGGACCGCATCGATGACGCCCGCGAGCTGATCGCCAACCGCTTCGGCCTGCTGCACTCCTCGGTCCCCGATGTCATCGTGCGCACCAACCTCAGCCGCAGCCGTCTTGACCTGCTGCAAAAAGGCGCGGACGCCGCCCTGAGTTTTCTACGTCAGCAAATTGCCCACCTGCGCAGCCTGGGGCAGATACGTCCGGTCGCCCACCTGTTGGGCGAGCAGGTCCGTGTGAGCCTGATCAAGGGCCAGCGCACGCATGCGCTCGAACTGCTGCATGCCCTTGAAGCACTGGCTGACGAGCACGGCAAGGCACTGGGTGGTCGCGCGGAGCTGCCAGCCATCGCCGCCCTGGCGCGCGCGCGGATCCTCGTCAGTGAGGATTCACGCGCGGCGTTGCAGGCGCTGGACACGGTCAAGGAGTATGCCGAACGCTTCCACCGCGGACGTCTGAGTGTGCTCGTAGAACTGTTGTCCGCGGGTGTCCTGGACGACCTCAAGGAGCATGATCAAGCGCTGTTACGAGCGCGTCAGGCGCTAGAGGTTGCTCAGCGCCTGGGGCTGGTGCGCACCGTGCTGGACGAGGGTGCGCTGAGTGAAAGGCTACTGAACGCGCTGGCCAACACGACCCTGGAGGAACCGCTGCGCCAGTACGTGGATGAGCTGATCGAAAAACTCACCGGCCCATGCTCGCCCAACCTTGCCACGCCCCGCGCACGGCGCAGCTCAACGCCTGGTCAGCAGCCATTGCTGACGCCACGAGAACGCGAGATCCTCAGCCTGGTGGCCCAGGCCATGTCGAGCAAGCGCATTGCCCATACTCTGGATATCACGCTGGAAACGGTAAAGTGGAACCTGCGCAATATCTTCGCCAAGCTGGGTGTTTCCAGCCGTTACGATGCCATGGTCCAGGCCCGCAACCAGAAGCTGATCGACTGACCACGGGTCAACCCTCCCGTACGGAGGGGGGGAAACTCCGCTTATGGGCGCCTAACCTCGGGGGACGCCGCCGATGCTCCATCGGCCATTCCACGGGGAAAACCACATGACGCGCCGCCTGCTGTTCAACACCACCCGCTCCATCATCATCGAACGCGGCGCCGCCGCCCGCCTGGCCGAACAGGTCGAGTCAATGGGTCATCGTTCGGTGCTGCTGGTCACTGATGCCGGGGTCCTGGCCACCGGCCTGCTGGCCGCGGTCGAAGCAGGCTTTGCCCAACGCGGTATCGCCCTGCAGGTGTTCAGCAAGGTCCAGGCCGACCCACCGGAGTCGGTGATTCTCGAAGCGGTACAGGCCGCCCGGCAATGCACTGCCGATTGCGTGATCGGCTTTGGTGGCGGCAGCTCCCTGGATGCTGCCAAGCTGACCGCGTTGCTGGCCCGCAGCGAAGAGCAACTGGCCGATATCTATGGCATCGACCGCACCAATGGCCGCCGCCTGCCGCTGATCCTGGTGCCAACGACGGCCGGTACCGGCTCCGAGGTCACGGCCGTGTCGGTGATCACCACCGGCGAAGGCCAGAAAAACGTGGTGATTTCACCGTCGCTATTGCCCGACATCGCCTTGCTCGACGCCGACCTGACCTTCGGATTGCCCAAGGCCGTCACCGCCGCTACCGGCATAGATTCGATGGTTCACGCCATCGAGTCGTACACGTCCCGGCACCTGAAGAACCCCATCTCCGACTGCCTGGCCCGTGAGGCGCTGCGCCTGCTGGGCGACAATCTGCTGCGGGTGTGCGACAACGGTGCCGACGCTCAGGCCCGCGAAGACATGCTGCTCGGCGCCTGCCTTGCCGGGATGGCCTTCGCCAATGCCCCGGTCGCCGCCGTGCATGCCCTCGCCTATCCGTTGGGTGCGCGCTTCCACGTCCCTCACGGCCTGTCCAATTCGTTGGTGCTGGCACCGGTGATGCGCTTCAACCTGGAGGCCGCAGCGCCGCTCTATGCCGAGCTTGCGGACATTCTGCTGCCCAACGGCCGCGGCGCGATCATTGAAAAAGCCATGGCCCTGATCGCCCACCTGCAGGCCTTGCCCGCCCGTCTGGGTCTGCCAACGCGCCTGCGTGACGTAGGCGTCAGCGAGGGCGACCTCGAAGCCCTGGCCAGGGATGCCAGCCAGCAAACCCGCCTGCTGGGCAACAATCCACGCGAGCTGAGCGAGGAGGACATTCTCGCCATCTACCAGCAGGTGTACTGAGACGCACAGCGCGCGCGTCATGATCGTCATCGAATGCGGAGCCCGGTGCCGGACGACCGCTTCGATGACGGCATTTCCCTTACATATCAATAACCTGAACACGCCATCGAATCCGGAACATTGCCCTGGCAGCTCCTCCTTATACTCGCCTGAACCGCCCAGTGCGGCGCCACTACAACAATAATCGGGCAACCCCAGGAGCGCTTCAATGAGCGACGCCATTCCTTCCACTGCGGCGACATCCGCCGACTCAGCTGATCTGAAACGCACCTATTCGAAAGTGATCTGGCGTCTGCTGCCCTATCTGATGCTGGCCTTCATCATCAACGCCATCGACCGCCTGAACCTGTCGTTCGCCAAATTGCGCATGGCCGAAGACATCCTCCTCAGCGATGTGGCGTATGGCATCGGCGCCGGGGTGTTCTACCTCGGCTACATCCTCTTCGAGGTGCCCAGCAACCTGTACATGCAGCGTGTCGGCGCACGCGCCACGCTCACCCGGATCATGATCCTCTGGGGCCTGGTCACCGTGGCTACGGCTTTTGTCACCAACCCTGAACAGTTGATCGCTGCGCGCTTTCTGCTGGGCATTGCCGAGGCCGGGTTCTTTCCGGGCCTGATCCTGTACCTCACCTACTGGTTTCCGGCTGCGGTGCGTGGCCGCATCACCGCCTCGTTTTTCATGGCCGGCATGGTCGCCGGGATGATCTGTGGTCCTTTGTCAGGCACCATCATGACGCACCTGCACGGCTGGCTGGGGTTGCGCGACTGGCAGGTGTTGTTCGTCCTGACCGGTTTGCCCGCCGTGCTGCTCGGCGTGATCGGACGGTTCTGGCTGACGGACCGCCCGGAACAGGCGCGCTGGCTCGACGATGAGCAAAAACGCCAGATCCACGATGCGCTGGCCAGTGAATCGAATGCCGGCGTGACCAGCAGCGGCTTCCTGGGGGCATTACGCGATCCGCTGCTGTATGTGGCGGGACTGGTGTGTTTCTGCATCTACAGCGCCTCCAACACCGTTTCGTACTGGCTGCCGACCCTGGTGCAGGGCTTTGGCCTGCAGGACCTGCAGCATATCGGCCTGGCCACCAGCCTGCCGTTTTTAGCGGCCTTGTGCGCCATGTACCTGCTGGGTCGTAGCTCGGACCGGCATATGGAGCGCCGCTGGCACCTGGGGCTGACGCTGCTGATCGCAGCGGCGTGCTTTAGCCTGCTGGATCTGGCAGAAGGGAATCCGTTGCTGTCCATGCTGGTGGTGAGCCTCGGAGCCGCAGCGGCACTGGCGGCGATGCCATTGTTCTGGACCATTCCGCCGGCACTGCTGAGCAAATCCGGTGCGGCGGGCGGCATCGCCATTATCAGCAGCCTCGGCAATATCGCCGGGGCCCTCAGCCAGACCGCTGTCGGTGCGGTAAAAACCGCCACTGGCAGTCTGTACCTGGCCTTCGACATGATCGCGGTGCTGTTGGTGGTGGGCACGCTCCTGCTGCTGTTCGTCATTCCTGCCAAGCGCTTGGCACCCGATGGCAAACCCTCACAGAGTTAGGCGATTATTGTGGGAGCGGGCTTGCGTTTGCCGCAGGCGGATCAGAGTTGCTGTTCCAGCTCAGGTACCGCTTCGAACAGGTCAGCCACCAGGCCGTAGTCAGCCACCTGGAAGATCGGCGCCTCTTCGTCCTTGTTGATCGCCACGATCACTTTCGAGTCTTTCATCCCCGCCAGGTGCTGAATCGCACCGGAAATGCCGACGGCGATGTACAGCTGAGGCGCAACGATCTTGCCGGTCTGGCCGACCTGCATGTCATTGGCGACAAAGCCCGCGTCGACCGCCGCACGCGAAGCACCGACGCCTGCGCCGAGCTTGTCGGCAAGGCTGTACAGGTGTTTGAAGTTGTCACCGTTCTGCATGCCGCGACCGCCAGAAACGACGATCTTCGCCGCGGTCAGTTCAGGGCGGTCGGAGGTGGCCAGTTCTTCGCCAACGAACGCCGAGATGCCGGCGTTGTAAACCGCGGCAACGGTTTCAACGGCAGCCGAGCCAGCACCCACTGCGGCGGCATCGAAGCCGGTGGCACGTACGGTAATCACCTTGACCGCAGCGTTCGATTGCACCGTGGCAATGGCGTTACCTGCATAGATCGGACGCTTGAAGGTGTCCGCCGATTCAACCGCAATGATCTCCGAGATCTGGTCGACGTCCAGTGCCGCCGCCACCCGTGGCAGGATGTTTTTGCCGTTGGCCGTGGCCGGCGCCAGGATGTGGCTGTAGATCACGCTCTGGTCGATCACCAGGCCCGTCACCAGCGCTGCAACGTTCTCCGGCAGTTGATGGGCATAGGCCGCATCGCTGGCGACCAGCACCTTGCTGATGCCGTCGATGCTTTGCGCCGTGGCAACAGCACCTTGAACATCGGCTCCAGCCACCAGCAGATGAATCTCACCGCCAATCTGCTGCGCCGCAGCAACCGTGTTCAACGTCGCGGCGCCAAGCTGCGCGTGGGTGTGTTCCGCAATTACCAGGATAGCCATCAGATCACCTTCGCCTCGTTCTTGAGTTTCTCGACCAGTTCAGCCACCGACTTGACCTTGATACCCGCGCTGCGGGTAGCCGGTGCTTCGACGCTGAGGAGTGTGTTGGTGGACGCTGTGCAAACCCCCAGCGCGTCTGGGGTAATGGTCTCCAGCGGTTTCTTCTTGGCCTTCATGATGTTCGGCAGCGACGCATAGCGCGGCTCGTTGAGGCGCAGGTCGGTGGTGACAATCGCCGGTAGCTTGAGCGTAACGGTCTGCAGCCCGCCGTCGATTTCACGGGTGACGTTGACCTTGTCACCTGCGACTTCGACCTTGGAGGCGAAGGTACCCTGGGCATAACCGCTCAGCGCCGCGAGCATCTGGCCGGTCTGGTTGTTGTCGCTGTCGATGGCTTGCTTGCCAAGGATCACCAGTTGCGGTTGCTCCTGGTCGACCAGCGCCTTGAGCAGCTTGGCCACCGCCAGCGAGCTGAGCTCCTCGGCCGATTCGACCAGCACCGCACGGTCGGCGCCCAACGCCAGGGCGGTACGCAGCTGCTCCTGGGCACTGGCCGGACCGACGGTGACCACCACCACTTCCGTGGCGATGCCCTGTTCCTTGAGGCGCACGGCCTCTTCCACGGCAATTTCGCAGAAGGGGTTCAGGGCCATTTTAACGTTGGCAAGATCGACGCCAGAGCCGTCCGCCTTGACGCGGACCTTGACGTTGTAGTCGACCACGCGCTTTACCGCAGCCATTACTTTCATAAGCACTCCTGTTGAGCGGGTTGTTTCAACTGTCCAGCCGATGCAGGACAGCATGCTGGTCGAAGGGTTGGTAACGCGATTGCCGGTCGCGGCTGACCTTGATCAGCGCAACCTCAGGGTCACGGGGCAAGAACAGCCTTCCACCGATGGCAACCAGGTGGTCGAGCAGGCGTTCTTTTTCATCTATCAGGCATTCCGGATTGCGGTCGAAGGCCGTGGTCAGATCGAGGGTCAGCCATTGCAGGGCGGGCACCAGGTCGCCAGCGAAGATCAGCGGACCACCGGGCATTCTGATTTCCGGCAACAGCTGGCCCGGGGTGTAGCCGTCACTGAGATGAAAACGCCAGCCCTCGCCCAGCACATCGTTGGCGTGCTCGTCGACCAGGTGCAAACGGCCACTGCCTTGCAGTTGGCTGATGATCGGCGCGACGAACAGTGCGCGGTCGCGCGGGTGTGGATGACTGGCGCGGGTCCAGTGCTGGCGGCCGACCAGATAGTGCGCCGCGGGGAACAATAACCGCGGCGTATCGCCCTCGCTGACGGCACGGCGCACTTCCGGCGCGAGCATCGCATGCAGGTGGGTGAGCACCACGGCGTGTATCTGCCCTTCGGCCAGACCCAGGCGGGCCAGGCTGTCGAGCAGGCCATGGGCCGGGCGCTGACAGCGGCAAGTTGGCGGCAGCGGCGCCAACAGGGCGTCGGTCCCGGCCATGACCAGGATGTTCAGGTCGTTCTGTTGCACCAGCAGTACCCGCGACGCCAACTCGACCTGATTGTCGCTGTCAGGGCTCAGCCACTCGCTCCAGATGCGCCGCGGCGTCGTGCCGAACAACGCACCGCCGTCGAGCTTGCGGGTCTTGCCGGACACTGAAAATAGCTTGCGATACACCACATTCACCTCTCTGGACACACGTGTGCCCGGCTGCGAGCACCGGGCACCCCCAGCTTATGCAAAACAAGTCAAACAGCACCCCTCCCGTGTCGGGTGGTGTACGCATCGATGACACGGGGTGGTTTTGAGCGCAGAGGTCGCCCCCCCCTCCATTCGGGCGGGTGTTTTTATCTGCAGCGCGGATAGCATCCTGGCCATCAGTGCACACGATTGCACACGCGCTTGAGGAACTGGCATGGACCACACCAGCACACATCCCCCCGCCGCACATCACCCGCTGGCGGTTAGCCGGGTCACCGCCCGGGACCTGGCGCAACGACTGGGAGTGGCTACTTCGACCGTCACCCGCGCTTTCGATCCACAGTCGCGCATTTCCGCGGCAGCACGCACGCGCATCCTGGCCATGGCCGATGAACTGGGTTATCGGCCCAATGCCATCGCCCGCTCGCTGAACCAGCGCCGCACCGGCATTGTCGCCCTGGTGATGGGCGACATGAGCAATCCCTTCTACCCCGCCGTGCTTGAGGCCTTCTCGCTGCAGCTGCGCGAGTCAGGCCGGCAACTGCTGCTGTTCGTCGTCCCGGCAGGGGGTGACGCCGACGCGCTGATGCCGCAGCTGCTGCAGTATCAGGTGGATGCCATTGTGGTGACGGCGGCCCGCTTGTCATCGCACATGTCACAGCTGTGCGCGCGCCAGGGTGTGCCGGTGGTGTTCCTCAACCGTCGCGTCGAAGACCCCAGCGTCTGGTCGGTGTGCTGCGATAACCAGCGCATGGCCGCCGAGGTCGCCGAGTACCTGGTGGGACAAAACCGTCGCGCCTGCGCCTTCGTCTCTGGAGATCCGCAGGTTTCCACTACGGCGGACCGCCTGCGCGGCTTCGAGCAGGGGCTGGCCGTGCACGGCCAACGCCTGGCCGCCTGCGTTCAGGGTGGCTACAGCTATGAGGGCGGTCGCGCTGCTGCTGCCCAACTGTTCAGTAGCGGCCAACCGCCTGTCGACGCGGTGTTCTGTGCCAACGACGTCATGGCCCTGGGGGTGTTGAGCCACCTGCGCATGCACACCCGTTTGCGCGTGCCGGAGGACGTCGCCGTGGTCGGCTTCGACGACATTCGCGCCGCCGCCTATGCGGAAAATGACCTGACCACCGTACACCAGCCGGTCACCCGGATGATCGAGTGTGCCATCCGCTTGCTTGACGAAGGCCGCCCGAACGGCAGCGTCACCCAGGCGCTGCGTGAAATCCCGGGATATCTGGTGCCAAGGTCAACGGCCTAGCACCGCCCTGCAGGTCAATCACAACAACAAGAACCAGGAGACAGGCATGAACCTCAGCGAAACCCCTGACGACCGTGCGATGTACCGAAAAATCGGCTGGCGCATCATGCCGCTGCTGATGGCCGCCTATGTCGTGGCATTTCTCGATCGAATCAACGTCGGCTACGCGCAGTTGCAGATGAAAGAGACGCTGGCCTTCAGCGATGCCGTCTACGCCCTGGGCGCCGGTATCTTCTTCATCGGCTACCTGTTGTTCGAAGTACCGAGCAACCTGATGCTGGAAAAGATCGGCGTGCGCAAGACGCTGCTGCGCATCATGGTCTGCTGGGGCACGGTGGCCATGGCGATGATGTTCGTGCAGACGCCCACGCAGTTCTATGTGCTGCGCTTTCTGCTCGGCGCCTTCGAGGCCGGCTTCGCCCCCGGGGCCTTGCTTTACCTGACCTTCTGGTACCCGCCAGCACGGCGCGCCGGGATGATCGCGGTGTTCCTGCTCGGCGCCATCATCGCCAGCCTGATTGCCGGACCACTGTCGGGCGCGATCATGAAATTCCTCGATGGCTACAACGCCTGGCATGGCTGGCAGTGGCTGTTCCTGGTGCAAGGCCTGCCCGCCCCGCTGCTGGGCCTGGTGGCCTGGCGCGTGCTTGTCGACCGCCCGGAGCAAGCCACCTGGCTGAGCGCCGAAGAGAAAACCCGCCTGCGCGCACAACTGGATGCCGAGCAGCAGTCTTCGCACAAAGCCAGCCATGTTTCGCTGCGCGACCTGTTCGGCGATGCGAAGTTCTGGACCTTGTCGCTGGTCTACGTGCTGATGGTGGCGGGCACTTACGCAATGGCCTTCTGGACGCCGACGCTGATTCGTGGCTGGGGCGTCTCCGACCTGATGGAGATCGGCATCTACGCCACCCTGCCGCAGTTGTGCGCGGTGGCCGGGGTGCTGCTGCTCAGCCGCAGTTCGGACCGGCATCGCGAGCGCCGCTGGCATTTCACCAGCGGCGCCCTGATGGCCGCCTGCGGCCTGGCAATCATCGTCCTGGCCCAAGGGCAGCTTGGCAGTTCATTAATTGGCCTGTGCCTGGCCGTGCTGGGCATTGCCTCGGTCGCCCCGGTGTTCTTCGCCCTGGTCTCCGACTACCTGCCGCGTGCCTCGGTCGCGGTGGGCATCGCCCTGGTCAGCAGCATCGGCAACCTGGGTGGTGCGGTCATCCCGTCACTCACCAGTGCCCTCAATACCGCCAGCGGCGGCACCACCTACAGCCTGTACCTGGTCATGAGCCTGTACCTGCTGGCCAGCATTCTTGTGCTGTGGGTCGCCCGATCGCCAGTACCGGCCTACCAATCCGCCTGAGGCGGCAATCCCTCAAACGCAAAGGAAACCTACCGTGATCCAACACCTCAAGAAGGGTCAGTCGGCCCAGGCCAAGGCTAGCAATCAGGCCCAGGTACGCACCACCGTCGAGGGCATCCTCGCCGACATCGAGCAACGTGGAGATGCCGCAGTACGCGAGTACTCGGAGAAATTCGACAACTGGACGCCGCAGAACCTGCGCCTGAGCCAGGAACAGATCGACGCCTGCATCGCCAGCCTGCCCCAACAGACACTCGACGATATCAAGTTCGCCCAGGCCCAGATCCGCCGCTTTGCCCAGGTGCAGAAAGACTCGATGCACGACGTCGAGGTCGAGACCCTGCCTGGTGTGGTCCTTGGTCATCGCAACATTCCGGTCAACTCGGTGGGCTGCTACATTCCCGGCGGCAAGTACCCGTTGATCGCCAGCGCGCACATGAGCGTACTGACCGCCAAGGTCGCCGGGGTCAAGCGGGTGATTGCCAGTGCGCCGCCCTTCGACGGCAAGCCCTGCGCGGAAATCGTCGCCGCCATGCACCTGGCCGGCGCCGATGAAATCTACTGCCTGGGTGGCGTTCAGGCCGTCGCGGCGATGGCCCTTGGCACCGAAAGCATCGCGGCGGTCGACATGCTCGTCGGCCCCGGCAACGCTTATGTCGCCGAAGCCAAGCGCCAGCTCTATGGCCGCGTCGGCATTGACCTGTTTGCCGGCCCCACCGAGACCCTGGTGATCTGCGACGACACGGTGGATGCCGAACTGGTGGCCGTCGACCTGCTCGGCCAGGCCGAGCACGGGCCCACCTCCCCCGCCTATTGCGTGACCACCAGCGCAACCCTTGCCGAACAACTGCCCGCGGCTATCGAGCAGGTACTTTCGCGTCTGGACACGGCGCCGGTCGCCAGCGTCGCCTGGCGTGATTTCGGCGAAATCTACCTGTGCGACAGCGACGAAGAAGCCCTGGAAGTGGCCGAGCGCCTGTGTTCCGAACATGTCCAGGTGATGACCCGCGACCCGGACTGGTACCACCAGCGCATGACCCGCTACGGCGCGCTGTTCCTCGGCCATCGCACCAATGTCAGCTACGGCGACAAGGTCATCGGCACCAACCACACCCTGCCGACCATGGGCGCCGGTCGTTACACCGGCGGGCTGTGGGTGGGCAAGTTCATCAAGACCCACACCTACCAGCGCGTGCTGACCGACGCCGCGAGCGTGATGATTGGCGAGTACTGTTCACGGCTGTGCAGCTATGAGCATATGTCCGGGCACAAAGAGCAGGCGGATATCCGTGTGCGCCGCATGCAGCAGGAGGCTTGAAGCCATGAGCAAACCCGTACCACAACAACGCAGCGCCTATCCCTACCTGCGTGACATCACCACACGCTGGATGGACAACGACGTCTATGGCCACGTCAACAACGTGATCTACTACAGCTGGTTCGACACCGTGGTCAACGGCTGGCTGCTGGAGCACAAGCTGCTGGACTTCGACCAGTGCCCGACCGTGGGCCTGGTGGTCGATACCCATTGCAGCTACTTCTCCTCCATCGCCTTCCCCGACCTGGTGCGCGCCGGCTTGCGTGTCGCACGCCTGGGCAGCTCCAGTGTGTGCTACGAGGTGGGTTTGTTCGCCAACGACAACACCACGGCGTCGGCCCAGGGGCACTTTGTGCATGTCTACGTCGACCGTGTCACGCGCAGGCCCGTGCCGCTGCCAAAGGCATTGCGCGAGGCGCTGGAGACCCTCCAGGTGTGATCCCCGAGCTGACACCCACCCTGAGCGCTGCATGCGCTCAGGGCTGGCAAACACCAACAAGAAGAAAAAAGGAGACTGTGATGATCGAACGCCTCAGAGGCGCACTGGCCCTCGCCTGCCTGCTGCTGATCGCCCCGTTGACCCACGCCCAGACCGCCAAGCCCAATATCCTGGTGATCTGGGGCGACGACATCGGCTGGCAGAACGTCAGTGCCTATGGCATGGGCACCATGGGCTACACCACCCCGAGCATCGACAGCATCGGCATGCAGGGCATCCGCTTTACCGATCACTACGCCCAACCCTCCTGCACCGCTGGCCGTGCCGCCTTCATCACCGGCCAGTACCCGATCCGCTCGGGCATGACCACCGTCGGCCAGCCGGGTGACAAGCTCGGCCTGCAGGCCGCCTCACCGAGCCTTGCCGAAGTGCTGAAGAGCGCCGGCTACAGCACCGGCGAGTTCGGCAAGAACCACCTGGGTGACAACAACCCCAACCTGCCGACCGTGCACGGCTTCGACGAGTTTTTTGGCAACCTGTACCACCTCAATACCGAAGAACAGCAGCAGTACATCGACTACCAGAACTACGCCAAGAACTATCCCGGCGGACCGCAGG
>Ga0247821_10001043_pt1 | contig 15356 bp, 14 predicted proteins | sample 13C_Glycerol_Day_FD_192481 | JGI IMG/M metagenome (GOLD analysis project Ga0247821, IMG submission 192481) | Soil microbial communities from agricultural site in Penn Yan, New York, United States - 13C_Glycerol_Day14 | ecosystem: Environmental > Terrestrial > Soil > Agricultural land | place... | reverse complement strand
ACATGAACCTGGCCACCTGGCACACGATCAACTCGGTGTACTCGCAAAAATCCCAGCTGGCCCTGGGCAGCATGCGCTACGACATCGAAGACACCGACGGCATCGACCGCCTGTTCAAACTGATCGAACAGCGCGCGGGTCACTGGTTGGCCATGGAAGTGGAAGAAACCAAGATCGAACTGACTCACAACGACCGCCGCCTGGTCGACCTCAAGCGGGTCGAGTCGGGGCTGAACGTCGAGCTGACCCGAGCGTTGTTCGAAGAGTCGATCGACAACCTGCTGGAGCGTGTGCGGGGCAGTGTCAGCGAGCTGTTGATCAAAGCCGGCGTGGGTGTGGCCCAGGTCGATACGGTGTTCTTCACCGGTGGTTCGAGCGGTATCCCGGCCCTGCGCCAGAGCGTGGCGGCCATGCTGCCGAATGCGCGGCATGTTGAAGGTAATATCTTCGGCAGTATTGGTAGCGGTTTGGCGATCGAAGCGCGCAAGCGTTACGGTTGAGGGCATCGGGGCCGCTATGTGGCCCTTTCGCCGGCAAGGCCGGCTCCCACAATAGGTTTAACCGCCGCCCCCCTGTGGAAGCCGCACTTGCCAGCGATTAGCGTCAGACCAATTCAGCCTGACGTAGCTCACTTTTGAGGTACGCATAGTAGATCGGCCCCGCTACTACCCCCGGCAAGCCAAACGCCGCCTCGCACACCAGCATTGCCAGCAGCAATTCCCACGACTTGGCACTGATCTGCCCACCGACAATCCGTGCGTTGAGAAAGTACTCAACCTTGTGGATAACAATCAGATAGCCCAACGCCGCCATGGCCACCCAGATCGACAGCGACAGGCCGACGATCGTGATCAGGGTATTGGACATCAGGTTGCCGATCACCGGTAGCAAGCCGAGCAGGAAGGTCAGTACAATCAGGGTTTTGGTCAGCGGCAGGTGCACGTCGAACAATGGCAGCACCACGGCGAGGAAGATGCCGGTAAAGAACGTGTTGAGCAGGGAAATCTTGATCTGCGCAAAAACGATATTGCGAAACGCCTGGACCAGCAGCGCCAGCCGATTGAACAGGGCCGCCGCCAAAGGCTTGCGCCGGGAAATATCTGGAATGCGCTGCAAGGCCACAATGGCCCCGAGGATCATCCCGATCAGCAGGGTAACGAACATGTGCGCCGCGCCCTTGCCCACCAGTTGCAACTCGCCCAGATGGGTCTTGAGCCATTCACCGATGGCAACTTTGAACTCCGCCGCACTGGCCGGCAGGTAGGCATCGACAAAGGGCGGTAACTGCCCACGTGCCTGATCCACCAGCAGCATGAACTTGTCCAGCGAGGCGCCAGGGTTCTCAGCTTCGTGCAATAGAAAGCTGATTGCACCGGCAAACAACAAGGTCAGGGTGCTGACCACCAGGGTGCCGAGCAACGCCACCGCCACCCAACGCGCGCGCTCCCCGGCGATCAGGTGCTGCAGTTTGGGGGTGAGCATGTTGACCAGTTCGAACACCAGCAGACCGGCCAACAGGCTCGGCAACAGCTTGAGCGGCAACACCAGCAACAGTCCGGCGAAGACGATGATCCAACTGGCCATTTTGATCTGGCGCGGGGTAAAGGTCATACAACCTCAGAGGCAACGGCGGGGGAAACGCGCAGTCTGCCAGCCTTCACCGGGCAGGCATAGTGGCAGTGCGAGCCTGGCGTCGATATTGCTCAGGTGTGCACTGGGCATGCCGTTGGAACATGGCAATAAACGCCGAAGGGCTGCTGTACCCAAGCTCGAAAGCAATCTGCTGAATCGGCAGGTTCTGTTCCAGCGCTTCGATCGCCCGCAGAAAGCGCAGGCGCAGGCGCCATTCACCAAAGCTGATGCCGAGTTCACGAATGAACTGACGGGCCAGGGTACGTTCACTGACATGCACACCCGCCGCCCAGTCGGCCAACGCTCGGTTGTCCCCAGGCTCCGCCTGCAAGGCCTGCAGTACTGCATCCAGGCCGGCACTGCGTGCATAGGGCAGAAAGCAACTCTGGGTCGGTGCCAGACGCAGTTGATCGACCAGAACCTGCGCCAGACGATGATCGGCTGGGTCTTCGGGGATTTTCACATCGCGCCGGGCAAAGTCGCCAAGAATGGCCTTGAGGATCTCACTGATCACCAGCGTGCAGGGCTGTGCCGGTAACGCCTGGCACAAGGCACGGTCCAGATACACCGAGCGGTAGACGATGGCCTGAGGGTTGTAGCAGCTGTGCTCCGTGTCCGGTGGCACCCAGACCGCATAGTGGGGAGGCGAGACAAAGCGCTGGCCGTCGATCTCCAGGTGCATGATGCCGTGGGCCGCATAGTTAAGCTGGCCCCAGGCGTGACGATGCGCAGCGCTGTGGGTATCGGCGCCAAACTCGTCGTAGCGAAAGTACACCGGCGCCGGCAAAGCAGCGAATTGCGGGATGTTGACGTATTTGCGCGACATGCTGTCTGGATCGATGGGTAGGTTGTCTGGATGCAAGTATAACTAACAAGACAGACAGGTGGATAATAGCGCCCTGTATCCTCAAGAGTTCCTGCTTCATGAATTATGCGTTTCCGCTGCTGGCCATTCTGATCTGGGCTGGCAACACCGTGATCACCAAAATGTCGGCCGGCGCGATTTTCCCCGCTGAGATCGGCTTCTATCGCTGGCTGCTGGCCGGTTTGCTGTTCACCCCGTTCTTGCTGCGGCCGATGCTGCGCAACTGGGCTGAGATCCGCCAACACTTGGGCAAGATCTTCGTGCTCGGCGTCCTGGGCATGGCCGTGTATCAGAGCCTGGCCTACTTTGCCGCAGCGATCACCAGCGCCACCAACATGGGCATCATCCTCTCACTGATGCCATTGATGTCACTGGCATTGGCCATCATCAGCCTGGGCCAGCGCCTGACCTATGGAGCGCTGGTTGGCGCAGTGGTGTCGTTTGTCGGCGTGCTGCTGGTGGTGTCAGCCGGCGATCTAGGCGTGCTGTTGCAACACGGGATCAATGGCGGCGATGCGATGATGCTGATCGCTACGCTGGCCTACGCGCTGTACAGCACCTTGTTGAAAAAATGGCAGCTGCGCTTGCCGCCCCTGCTGCTGCTCTATCTGCAGGTGTTGGTAGCAATTATCGTGCTGTTTCCGCTGTTTCTGTTCTCAGAGAAAACCGGCCTTGGCAGGGGCAATATCGGCCTGGTGCTGTACGCCTGCGTGCTGGCCTCGATGGTTGCACCACTGGTGTGGATGCAGGCCGTCAGCCGCCTCGGCCCGAGTCGCACGACGCTGTTCTTCAATTTGCTCCCTGCGGTAACGGCAGTGATCGCCGCCGTTGTCCTGGATGAGCAACTGGCGCTGTACCACCTGTTCGGAGGCCTGCTGACGCTGGCCGGAGTGATCCTTGCCGAACGCTGGAAAACCCCGATGCGCAGCGCCAGCGCTACAGTCCCGCAGCCTTGAGGCGAGCGGCATGTTCGGTGAACAGCCGCACCGGGTCAGCCCCCCTGCCCACCGCACCGAGTGACTGATTGACGATGTCCAGGTGATCAAGCGGATAGTCATCGCCGATCACCTGGCCAAGGTGCGAGCTGTAACGCCCGACCATGCCATCGCAGTGCCCGGCCTCACGGATAAAGGTTCGCGCAAACAAGCGACAGAAGCGGTTGCTGCCATCCAGGCGATTCAACCCCGTGTCGGTCAACCCCGGCTGCAAGGTGCCTGACCAGGAGTAGTAACGCACGCCGTTGACCTCGGCGGCCCCCTGCCCACCCCAGGTATTGGGCAAGCCCTGTGGATAAGCCTGATTGAACCGGGCCACACCGGCGCAGGTCAGGGAATGGTGCGAGGCGTGCACATCAATTGGCAAACCGGGCCCGCGCCAGCCGGTTTCCAACCACCCCATCAGTACGCCAAGGCCATGCAACAACGCCTTGAGCAAGCGCCCTCGGGCAGAGTCTGCAGGGTATTTTTCGTGCAGGTAGTCGGCCAGCTCTGAGCCGTGGTTGGGGCCGGCAATCGAAGTCACCGAAGCGACCCATTCCGGGCGTTTGGCCGCTGCATAGCGTGCCGTCAGGGCCCCCTGGCTATGGCCAAGCAAGTTGACCTTGTCAGCTCCCGTGCGCTGACGGATACCTTCAATGATCAGCAGCAACTGCTCACCACGCAACTCAGTGCTGTTGAGCGGCGATACCTGGATGGCAAAGACCTTGGCCCCGCCGCGGCGCAACGCCGACACGATGCCGAACCAGTAGGGATACAGCAACAGGCGGACGAAGCCGAGCATACCTGGCACCAGCACCAGTGGATAACGCGTGGCAAGCCCTTGAGCCATGGCCGCAATCCCCATTCCGTGGTCGTTCGCCCAACACTACAGGCACTGTGATAACAATCGCAATCGAACTCCCGGCGTTCCTTGCGGTTCCAACCTTGTAGACCCTCAGCAAGGAGCTGGACCATGTACAAACAGACCCTGGCAATCCTCCTGGCCACCACTGCCCTGACTGCCTGCGGCAGCCGCCCGGAAAACCCGGTGGACTACGTCACCTACCGTGACGAACCCTTGGTCAAACAGGTGGAAAATGGCATGACCATGCAACGGGTAATCGCCATTGGTGGCAGCCCGTCTACGGTCATCGACCTGCCGCACGGTGGTACCTGCAACAATTACATCCTCAACCAAGACGGCCACCAGCAGCCCTACTACGTGCGCTTCGACGCCACCGGCCATGTCGACGCCAAGGGTTTCAAGACCTGTGAACAGCGCCAGGAAGATGACAAGGCCGTCGAGAGCGCCGAATCCAAGGTGTAAGCCTTTTCGCTGTAGCCAATCCCGTTTCCAGCCTGGAGAAGATGATGAGCACCGTCGAACTAACCGATGTCAAAACCCTGCGCGAGCGCGCCCGCCAGCATGTCGAGCAAGGCGCCGTAACCGAGGGCTACAACGCCGACCGGGAAACAATCTTGCGCCTGCTCAACGAGTCGCTGGCCACCGAATGGGTGTGCGCCCTGCGCTACAAACGCCACTACTACATGGCCAGCGGGATCAAAGCCAGCGTTGCCGCCGAGGAGTTCCTCGAGCATGCCACCCAGGAGCTGGAGCATGCTGACAAGCTGGCCGAGCGCATCGTGCAGCTGGGTGGCGAGCCGGACCTGAACCCCGACAACCTGAGCAAGAACTCCCACGCCCAGTACGTCGCGGGCAAGAACCTTAAGGAAATGGTGCTCGAAGACCTGGTGGCCGAACGGATCGCCATCGACAGCTATCGCGAGATCATTCAATACATCGGTGAATCAGACCCAACCACCCGACGCATTTTCGAAGATATCCTGGCTCAGGAAGAAGAGCACGCGGACGATATGGCAGATCTGCTCAAGGGTCTTTGATCCTGTGCGGGGCAAGCCCCGCACAGGATCAAATAGCTTGTTGTGGGAGCGGATTAACCGGGACGCAGGACCGGTGAATCCGCTCCCACATAACTTTTAGCCCGCCTTCACCGCCCGCGGTGCTTTCCCCGATTTCATCTGCTCTAGCAACGGCGTGCATTGATTCGGCACATCACCGCCCGGCGCGACCAGCGCCAGCAGCCCCGCCGCCGGTCCGATCAAAACCCCCAATGCAACCATTCCCGCGCCACGCAACGCCAGTGGCACTGCCTGTACACCCGCACTGGGCTTGGCAAAAGGACCGCGCACGTACAACGGCGAGCGCAGTGATAACAGGCGCACGCCCTTGGATTCAGGATTGATCTTCAAGTCCAGCTGTTCGCTGGCGAAATTGGCCGTGCCATTGATGTAGATAATCGCGTTCTCGGTATCAAAAACGAACAAACGCGTGGTCGCCAAGCCATCCTTGATACCGAAGTCGGCTGCGGCGCAGTTGATCTTCACTTCCTTGTCACCGAACAACTGCCCCACTACATAGTTGCCCACATTGAGCCCGGCGATCTCCATCAGGCCGCGACTGATGGCGCCATCGTTGATGAGCATTTTCAGATTGCCGTTAGCGGTGGCCAGCAATGCCGCCACCGAATTACCCCGACCGCTGAGGTCGGCGTCCCCATTGAGTTGACCAAAGCTGGTCTTCATGGGCTCGAAGGTCGGGAACAGTTGCTTGAGCTTGAACCCTCGCGCACTGAGTTGAGCCCGGCCCTGCAAAGGCACCGCCCGCCCGTCCAGGCGAACCTGGGCATCCAGGGTCCCCCCGGCCACGCCAAAACGCAGTGGTTCCAGACGCAGTACACCATCGTCGAGGAGAAAGTGGCTGGAGAGATCGGTGAACGGTAACGCCTCGCTGTGGACAATGCGCTTGCCACTGAAGGTTACGTCGGCGTCCATGGTCCGCCAACGCTCGGTGCGGAACTCCTCAACCGGTAGCACCTTACCCGCCGGTTGCTTGCTGGCCCCACCACGCGCCTTTTGCTCAGCGTTGGAGTCGGCACCGATCAGCGGTGCCAGGTCTTTGAACAGCAACTGATTGGACACCAGCTTGCCACTGAGCTTGGGCCGCGGCTGGCTGGAGACAAAGGTCAGGTCACCCTGGATATCGCTGTCGCCGATCTTGCCGTTGAAGCCTTGGTAGCGGAAAAACGCACCGCCTGGCTCGTGCAGTTTGGCTAGCAGATGACCGTCGGTGGAATACGGCGGTGAATCCGGCAGGGTCACCCCGGTCAATGGATAGAGGTTGCCCAGGCTTGCGCCTGACAGACGCAGACGCAGGTCCAGAGCACCTAGATTGCGCGGATCGGTCAGGGTGCCGGCCAGAGCGATACGGGTATCGGCTATCTGCATGTCGGCCTGCAGCGGGAACGGCTGTGAGGCATCTTGCAGCGCCAGCAGGCCTCCAATCTTGCCATTGCCAGAGAGCGGCTGGCCTTTGTAGCGCCCTTTGACCTTGAGGCCAAAGGCGTAGTCCTGAGCAGCCCCAGCCTTCTGCGCCGTGGCCTTGCCGACAATGTCGCTGAACGGGATCGGCTTGCCTAAGGGGTCGATCACCACATCGACGCTGGTTTTCAGCGTGTGGTCGTCAATGTTCACCCGGCCCTGATCGAATCCGATAGCGCCGATGTCCAGCACCCAGTTCGAAGGCTCAGTCTGATCATCCTTGGGCCCGAAATCAAACGTCCAGTTGGCCCGGCCATCGGCCAGGCGTTTGAGTTTGGCGGTGGGTTGGTTGAGATCGATGCGCGGAATGACGACTTGCTGAAACAGCAATGGCAACGGCGCCAGGCGAAACTCGACACGCTTTAGGCTCACCATCTGTGGCTCTTTGAGCCAGTCCGGGTTGCCCAGGGTCAGGTCTTCGGCGATGAAGTGCGGCCACGGCAACCAAGCTCGCCAACCACCCTGCTCCGGCTCACGCTGCCAGCGCACATCAAGGTTGCCGTTGATGGCGAAAGGGCGATGCAACGCTTCAGATACCTTGGCATTGAGGGTCGGTTTGACCCGGTTCCAATCGAACGTCGCGATGGCAATTACCAGGAGTGTCAGCACCAGCAACAGGCTGCTGAGGGTCCAGATGAGGATTCTGGCGAGACGCGTCATTGCAAAATTCTCCTGACGCCCATACAGCAAAACTGGGCGTATTGATGGCACTTAATCATCGGACTGATGAAAACCTGAGGGGTTTAATTGATGACGGAATTTCCCTGGATTTTCCCGTTTCCCCATCAATCCGCACCAGGCCAACCCCCTGCAGCAGCGCCCGAACACGACGGCAAAACCTCTTGAAAGCATTGTTATAGAGCCTTAGCTGCAAAGCATCAATTCCATCGATTGTCACCATTATCCTTATGAACTTCTATCTCTCGCCCCCAAGCGTAGCATTGGCCCCGTACCCACTTTCCAGCCCCATCAAGGAGCACCGAACCATGAAACGCCAATTGCTGCTGAGTCTGTCCCTGTCCATCCTGGCTGCCAATGCCTTCGCCGTTCCAGCCAGTGAGCAAAGCCTGACTGCCGAGTCCCGCTCCAGCTCCACGGTGATCTCGCAACCGCTGAACACCCTGGCCGAAGGTGGCTCGGATCGTCTGCTGGAACGCAACCGTGTCGCCGAAGGTGGCGCCGACCGCCTGCTGGAACGTAACCGCATCGCCGAAGGTGGCGCCGACCGCCTGCTGGAGCGTAACCGCGTCGCTGAAGGTGGATCTGACCGTCTGAAAGAGCGCTATCAAGTTGCCGAAGGTGGTTCTGACCGTCTGATCGAAAAGAACCAACGGGCGAGCTGAAGCCTATGCCAGACAACAAGAGGTACCAGCGCTGTAGCAGCTCCCCTCCCAGCCCGGTCCATTGACCGGGCTTTGTTTTTCCGTGCGCAGGCTATTAGAGTGCAGGGCTGTTTCATTGCCAGCCGATACTCGCCATGCTGCCGCGCGCCGAACAAAAGCTACAGACCCGCCAAGCCCTGCTGGATGCCGCCCGCCACCTGATGGAAAGTGGTCGAGGCTTCGGCAGCATCAGCCTGCGTGAAGTAAGCAAAAGCGCCGGCATTGTACCGACGGGCTTCTACCGCCACTTTTCCGATATGGACCAACTCGGCCTGGCCCTGGTTAATGAAGTCGGCGAAACCTTTCGCCAGACCATTCGCCTGGTGCGCCAAAACGAATTCGAACTTGGCGGCATTACCAACGCCTCGGTACGCATCTTTCTCGACGTGGTGGCGGCCAATCGTCCGCAGTTCCTGTTCCTTGCACGCGAACAGTATGGCGGCTCACAGCCGGTACGCCAGGCGATTGCCACCCTGCGCCAGGGCATTAGCTCAGACCTGGCCACTGACCTTGCGCGCATGCCGCGTTGGCAACACCTGGACAATGCCGCGCTGTCGGTAATTGCTGACCTGGTGGTGAAAACCGTGTTCGCGACCCTGCCAGAGCTGATCGATGAACCGGCTGACGGCAGTGCTGAGCCACTGAGTGCGCAGGAGAAAATCATCCAGCAACTGCGCTTCATCTTTGTCGGCGCCAAACACTGGCAAGGGCTCAGCACCCTCTAGGGCTGAGCCATTTCCTGCTACCATGCGCGCAAACGCCTTGATTGCGACGATTTTTCTCCATGCCCGACCTTCGTACTGCCCAGCCCGAACTGCCCGCCCTGCTCGAACAGGCCCAGGCGCACTTTACCCAGCGCATCGTGCCGCTCTGGCAAGGTCCTGGCTGGAACGCAGCGTTGGCCCTGCCTTACGAAGCGCTCGACCCGCAGCAGCAGCCTCTGCCCGTGCAACGCTACCGGGCCATGGCCTGTGCTCGGCAGTTGTACCTGTTCAGCAGTCGCATCGAGCAACCCGGCGCCCGTGAACGCGCTGCCGCACTGTTTCGCTCGTTGCAACGACACTTTCACGATGCCGAGCATGGCGGCTGGTTCTACAGCATCGATGCTCAGGGCAAGCCGCTGGATCGACGTAAAGACCTCTACACCCACGCGTTCATCATCTTTGCCTGTGCCCATTACTGGGGGCAGGTTCGCGAGCAGTTGATCGAGTCGACTCTCAATGCGGCGCTGAGCGTGGTCGCCGAACAGTTCGCACGTGATGATGGCTTGTATGAGGCCAGTCTCGCTGAAGACTGGTCGGATTTGGCCAGTGGCCCCTTGCAGAATCCGTTGATGCATTTGGCTGAAGCCTTCCTCGCCACCCTCTCAGTGCGTGATGACGCCGCTGTTGAAGACGCCTTGGCAAGCTTGGCGGCAGCCATGCAAACGCACTTCATCGACCCTGAACACGGGGTGATGCTGGAAAAGCCGCGGGGTGCTGTGGATAACTGGTTCGAGCCAGGCCACCAGTTTGAATGGTTCTACTTGCTGGAGTCTTCACCGCTGCTACGCAGCAGCGACCTGCATGCTTCACTCAGCCGGGCGTTTGCCTACGCCGAGCAATACGGGGTGAAAGACACTGCCGTATTGGCCATGCTCAGTGCTGATGGCCAGGTCCTCGATGCCACTCAGCGCATCTGGGCTCAGGCCGAGTACGTGCGCGCGCTAGCCTTGCGCCCAGACAATGCCGACAAAGTCCTGATCCAGCTACAGGCGCTGCAGCAGCGTTTCCTGCATGCTGGTGGCTGGTATGAGTGCCGTGACGCCAGTGGCGCGGTCAGCCGTAGCGATATGCCATCGACCACGCCCTATCATCTGGCGACCTGCCTGCAAGGTTTGCAACGTCAGGTCTGACGCCATAGCCAGCAAGGCCGACTCCCTCATGGTGGGAGCCGCTCTTGCCGGCGATGAGGGCCTCAAGCCTTGCCGGAACGATCGATCGAAAAGCCCGCCCACGCCTGACTCACCGGCATCAGCTCAAGGCTGTTGATGTTGATGTGTGCCGGCTGGTTCATGATCCAGAAGATGGTTTCAGCGATATCCTGCGGCTGAATTGCCTCGGCGCCCGCGTAGGTCGCGTCATAACGCGCCTGGTCGCCACCGAAACGCACCAGGGAAAACTCGCTTTCGCACAACCCCGGCTCAATGTTGCTCACGCGCACGCCCGTGCCTTGCAGGTCGCAGCGCAGGCTCAAGGAAAACTGCCCGACAAAGGCCTTGGTGCCGCCATACACATGGCTGCCCGGGTACGGATAGTTACCCGCCACCGAGCCGACGTTGAGAATGGTCGCGCCGCGGCCATGGGCGATCAGCCGGGGCAACAGCAGGCGGGTGCTGTACATCAGGCCCTTGATGTTGGTATCGACCATGGTGTCCCAATCATCCAGATCGCACTTGGGCGCAGGATCCGCCCCCAGGGCCAGCCCGGCGTTGTTGATCAGCCCGCGCAGCTTGGCGAATGAGGGCGGCAGCGTGGCAATCGCCGCTTCCATCGCCTTGCGGTCACGTACGTCGAGGACCAGGCCGTGCACTTCGGTAGTCTTCGACAGCTCTTCACACAGCGCATCCAGGCGCTCCTGACGGCGACCGGTCAGCACCAGCGACCAGCCGGCTTCGGCGAACCGACGGGCACAGGCTTCGCCAAAGCCCGAGGTCGCGCCGGTGATGAAAACGGTAGAGGTCATGCCTAACTCCTTGCAAGTCGAGATCACGGCTGAGCAGCATGCCCGCCGACAACGCCGCCAGCAAGCATAGCCGCACTGTACAAAAAACAACCAAACCCGCCAACACCTTGATTCATATGGGCTGTAGCAAACGTTGCTCACCTTATCCACAGGCTCTTGCACACACTCTGGGGGCAACTTCGAGCCCTGTAGACCGGGCTTTGGCGTGGCTTGAAAGTATTTTCCTTGACCACTGGCCTGCTGTTTGACCTCAGCGCCTACGGCCTTTCCATTGAGGAATTTCCGATGCTGGCCCAACGCCTGTGAGTACGGCGCTTTGCGCATTCTTTCCAATGCTTGCCCACAGACTTATCCACAGGCTTGGCGCTATATTTCATGCCGGTTGCGCCAGTTATAAAAAACTTGACAAGAGCCGCTGAAAATCTTTATTGAACACTTGATCAAAAAACAACCAGATGGCCGAAGGCCTTGAAAACAAAGGCCTGTAGCAAGGTGCCACCAAGTTACCCACAGCCGCTTCCACACCAATGGTGGACAACTCAAAAGCTCGGCAAAACAGCTGTTTGCAGCGACTTTGTGTCGCGTCTGAAAAGAAGTGCTCGTAAGGTTTTCCACAAAGCTGTGGAAAAAAAACGCCCTGCATTGCAGGGCGCTTTGAAGCGGGTCGAATCAGTGTCCACCCAGGTAAGCGTTACGCACCTCTTCGTTGACCAACAGCTCCTGGCCAGTACCGGTCAGACGGATCTGCCCGTTGACCATCACGTAGGCACGGTCCGAGAGCTTCAGCGCATGGTTAGCGTTCTGCTCCACCAGAAAGATGGTCATGCCAGTCTTGGCCAGTTCCCGCAGAGTAGAGAAGATCTGTTTGACCACAATCGGCGCCAGCCCCAGCGACGGTTCATCGAGCAGCAACAGCTTGGGTCGGCTCATCAACGCCCGGGCGATGGCAAGCATTTGCTGCTCACCACCGGACATGGTCATGGCCCGTTGGTTACGTCGCTCCTTGAGCCGTGGAAACAACTCGAACATGCGCTGCATGTCTTCGCTGGCGAACTTGTCACCAATGGGGATGGTGCCCATCATCAGGTTCTCTTCCACCGACATGTCCGGGAACACCCGCCGTCCTTCCGGCGACTGGGCAATGCCATTGGAAGCGATGTAGTGGGACGATTTGTGAGTGATGTCCGTCCCACGATAGACAATCTGCCCACTGGCCGCCCGTGGCTGACCAAAGATCGACATCAGCAGGGTCGACTTGCCGGCGCCATTGGAACCAATCAGGCTCACCGTCTCACCTTCATCGATGTGCATCGATACTTTTTTCAGCGCCTGGATCGGCCCATAGAACACATCCAGGTCCTTGAGTTCGAGAATGGGTGCAGTCATACCAGCTCCTCTTCGTCAGCACCCAGGTAGGCGGCGATCACCGTCGGGTTGTTGCGGATGTCCTGTGGCGCGCCTTCAGCAATCACGTTGCCGTGATCGAGAACGACGATATGGTCAGAGATGCTCATGACCATGCCCATGTCGTGTTCGATGAGCACCACGGTCAGGTCGTGCTCGTCGCGCAGCACCCGAATCATCTTGCTCAAAGCTTCGGTTTCCTGCGGGTTGAGGCCTGCTGCCGGTTCGTCCAGGCAGATGATTTGCGGTCGTGTGCACATTGCCCGGGCAATCTCCAGACGGCGCTGCTGCCCGTACGACAGCTCACCAGCCAAGCGGTTGGCGCAATCGACCAGGTCGACCACTTCCAGCCAATAGAACGCGTGATCGAGCGCATCGCTTTCGGCCTTGCGATAGCCCTTGGTGTTAAGCACACCAGCCAGCAAGTTGCGGTTGACCCACATGTGCTGGGCCACCAGCAGGTTTTCCACCACCGACATTTCCTTGAACAGGCGAATGTTCTGGAAGGTGCGCGCCAATCCAGCACGGTTGACCAGGTGGGTACCACCAAACATTTTGTAGTGCAGGCGGCTGATAAAACGCTTGGGTGAGACGAAGTCGCCCAACTGGAAGCGCTCGCCAAGCAGTTGGATCACGTTGGTGCGGGTACCGCGCATGTTCAGTTCGATCTTCCCGCCACTGGCCTTGTAGAAGCCGGTCAGGCAGTTGAATACCGTGGTCTTGCCCGCACCGTTGGGGCCGATCAGGGCAAATATCTGGTTGCGCTTGACCTTGAGGCTGACATCGCTGAGCGCCTTGATGCCACCAAAATGCATCATCAGGTGTTCGACCGAGAGAATCACGTCATCGCTCATGGCGCCACTCCTTTACGCGGGACTACACCGGTACGGCTGATACGAATCAGGCCGCGCGGTCTCCAGATCATCATCAACACCATGAGTACGCCAAACAGCAACACCCGGTACTCGGAGAAGCTACGCAGCAGCTCTGGCGCCACGGTCAGGACGAATGCCGCAATCACCACGCCGACGGTCGAACCCATGCCGCCGAGTACCACGATGGCGAGGATCAGCGCCGACTCAAAGAAGGTGAACGAGGACGGGTTCACAAAGCCCTGGTAACTGGCGAAAAACACTCCGGCAAGGCCGGCTGTGGAAGCACCCAGAGTGAAGGCTGAGAGTTTTACCAGCACGTGATTCAGGCCCATGGAGCGACAGGCGATCTCGTCTTCACGCAGCGCTTCCCAGGCGCGACCGACTGGCATACGGGTCAGCCGGTGCTTGATGTACAGCACCGCCAGCACCACCAAGAACAGCACGATGTAGATGAACAGGAACTTAATGTTGGGGTTGTAGGCGATACCGAAGAACTCGTGAAACGGCACACCGCCGTCTTTAGCCCGACGCCCGAACTCCAGGCCCATAAAGGTGGGCGAAGGCACCGGCATACCGTTCGGACCGCCGGTGAACGACAGCCAGTTGTTCAGTATCAAGCGAATGATTTCACCGAAGCCCAAGGTCACGATGGCCAGGTAGTCACCGTGCATCCTCAGCACCGGGAAGCCCAATATGCACCCGGCTAATGCGGCGGCGATTGCAGCCAGTGGCAACACGGTCCAGAAGCCCAAGCCCAGGTACTGGTAGCCCAGTGCAAGGCCATAAGCACCGATGGCATAAAAAGCCACGTAACCCAGGTCGAGCAGGCCTGCCAGCCCCACCACAATGTTCAGGCCAAGCCCCAGCAAAACATAGATCAGGCCGAGGATGACCACGGTAAGCAGGTACTTGTTGGCAAAGAACGGAAAGACAATGGCGATCACGATCAGCGCCGGAATGATCCAGCGCAGCCGCGACTTGTAGTCCGGCGCCAGCACATGCACACCGGAACTACTGCCTTCGAAACCTTGCAGGATCGATTGGCCCTTGGGGGTCTGCAGGAACAGGCTGAGCAGGAAGCGCCCGACCATGACCCCGGCTACCAGCCAGGCGACGCGGGTCGGTTCCATGTTGAAGCTGTAGCCGTCGAGCACCACGCCGACGATGGGCCCGAAAACAATCAGGGAAATCAGCCCGGCGAGAATCGCATCGATCAGACTGCGCTTTAGATCGAATGAAACGGTTTTGGCAGCAGACATACTTACACCTTCGCCACGAGTGGGCGACCCAGCAGGCCTTGGGGACGGAAGATCAGAATCAGCACCAGCAGGGAGAAACTGAACACGTCTTTGTAATCGGAGTTGATCAACCCGGAAAATAGCGACTCGGAGATACCGAGGATGATCCCGCCGAGCATGGCGCCCGGCAGCGAGCCGATGCCACCCAATACCGCTGCGGTGAAGGCCTTGATGCCGATGATGAAGCCGGCATAGAAGTCGAAGGTGCCGTAGTTCATGGTGATCAGCACACCGGCCAGCGCGGCCATCACCGCACCGATGACAAACACGTAGGAGATCACCCGGTCAGTGTTGATCCCCAGGATCGAAGCCATCTTGCGATCCTGCTGGGTTGCACGGCACATGCGTCCCAACTTGGTGAACTTGATGATGTAGGTCAGCGCGGCCATGCCGACGAAAGCGGCAATCAGGATAAAGATCTTGGTGTAGGTCAGTTGCACGAAACCGCTACCCACTTCCAGGCGCCAGGCACCTTCGAGCAGGGTCGGTACGCCTTGCTGACGCGCCCCCTGGCTGATCTGCGCGTAGTTCTGCAGGATCAGCGAAATACCGATGGCACTGATCAAGGGTGCCAGGCGGGTGGAGTTACGCAGGGGTTTGTAGGCGATGCGTTCGATGGTCCAGCCATAAACGCCTGTTACCACGACCGTGAAGATCAGCGTCCCGAGCATCAACAGCGGGAAGGATTCGATACCGAAGTACGCCAGCAATGCCAGACTGATCGCCGCCAGGTAAGCGGAGATCATATACACCTCGCCGTGCGCGAAGTTGATCATGCCGATAATGCCATAGACCATTGT
>Ga0247821_10001041_pt1 | contig 15364 bp, 15 predicted proteins | sample 13C_Glycerol_Day_FD_192481 | JGI IMG/M metagenome (GOLD analysis project Ga0247821, IMG submission 192481) | Soil microbial communities from agricultural site in Penn Yan, New York, United States - 13C_Glycerol_Day14 | ecosystem: Environmental > Terrestrial > Soil > Agricultural land | place... | reverse complement strand
TATAGGGGGTCAGGATTTCATAGAATCATCCAGGGGAATGTCCTTTATGTACACGTATAAACGGGCTGTTGGGATCAACCAGCTGGTCCCTGAAGGGCAAGAGATCGTTGATATTTCCACAGTCCTTACCAAGACCTTACCGATTACCTTTAGCGAACTGATTATTGTTGTCACGGATTCCCTGTATAACCGTGACGTTGCGATCAACATGCAGGACTATGTGAACGAGTTCATTTCGTTCAACGGGACCATCCAGCAATGGCTCAATACCAAGACCTCCGTGGTATTGAAAACCAGCAATACTCTCCCCGGCACAGAATACCGCTGGGCAACGTTGCACGATATCCAGTACGAATGGTTCACCTTGTATCCAGGCGATGCCAACATGGCCATGGACCGTCAGATCCATTTGGATACAGCGAGCGCTAAGGACATCCGTGTCTACAAGACGGATAATTCCTCGGTAGACTACCGTGCGTTGGCTGAACGCTGCCTATGGACGTTTAACGGGCACCTGGTGCGTGCAGTGGCGGATGATACGGGTCTGTACTTGCTGAACGCTGGCAAGAACTTCAGGACCAACGACAACTGTCATGCGTGCTGTATCAACATGAACACCATGACCAAGTTGAAGACGTATCCGTTCAAAGCGGAAGACGTCATTTTCGAACAAGGTGATGACTATACCTTCGTTCACTTGAAGACACCGGTCAAGTTACTGAACAAAACCATCTGGATGAGCATTGGCGGTCGTCTGTACCTGAACGATGTTGTTCACTTGGTGAGCGAGAAGATGCTGGCTATCCGCACGGAACGTGTGGACTGGTTCACCCGTATCTTCGATTCGAAACGTTTCATCGATCTGGAAGGGGTTATTGACAAGGAACGTGAAGTAGTAGGTAAAGACTTCTTTACCACCGAAGCGTTCTGGAAAGCATTGCTGACTCACCCGTCGACCTTCTTGATCGTGTGCGATAATCCACACCTGTACGTATCGCTGGACCCTGTCCTGGCGTACAAGTCACCCTTCACGTACGAAACCCGGGAGACGAAGCCTTTGCCTTTGTTGACCGCGGATGGGATGCTTCCCAAGTACTTCACTAGCCGCATCATTAACCGGAGGATACTCAACACTGACCTAGGTAATCAACGGCTCTACCTCAACTGGACTACTGGTATCGGTAACGGTGGTGACTTGTACCACGGTTACACGAACCGGTTTAAACCGAGCAAGCTCAACGATGCTTACTTGCTCTCGATTCGAAGTGTAATACAAGAGAACTAACTCATGGCGAATAGTGACGAGAAGGACGGATTCAAGACTACACTGATTTTATCTTTGGTCTTGGCGGTCTTGGCCCTCATGCTCCTGAACACAATCTGGCCGCGTCAGACCAGCTTGTCGGCAGAAAGCATGCAAGGGATCAACCAAGTTGCCGAAAGCATGAAGCAGTCAGCGGCGAACTGGGAGAAGATCGCCAAGTCGACCACTGAACTTCATGAAGTTCTTTTAGCGCAAGCGCAGGGGAGTCGCAATGAAATCAACATGCTGCATAAACAGCTTCTGGGGCGTTATGGCCTCGATGCTAATGATCCTTTCAATGACTACGTTAACAGCATGCTCGAGCAGTCCGACGGTTACGGAGGGGGCAACGTACCTGGAAGTAAAGGCGGAGCAGGTCCAGATCGATCTCTACAAGAAGCAGATGACTGGGCTAAAGTCAAAGCTCACGGAAGTTCCGCCGGAGTTGTTGACTACAGCAACAGTACCGCCTCCCAACCTCCTAAGTAAGCTCGCGGTTTACTTAGAACAAAATGACTGCACGGACCCGCAGTTGAGCGACAAATCAAAGGAAGCCTGCTACCGGGTCACTCGTGTCTTGTTAATCAACACTACTCGAAAATTGGATGACACCAACACGACCCTCTACGTCGGGCAGCGCACGGTTACGGGGTTGGTTCAGACGATCAACGATTTAGTCGAGGCCTTACCTAGCAACAAGTGATAGACATGCAGACAACTACCCTACCCAGCCCGACAAGGCTGGGTAGGGTGGATGCTGTCTTTATTCTTGCTTCGAACTGTCCTTAGGAGCAATGATACTCGCTGCGCGTTCACGCAGTCTGGTGAAATCACCTGCTCCTTGGAAGATGGTGGTCAAGGTCTTGCTGACGTTCATGAATTGCCATGAGCACAGAACTGGACCCACAACCATGATGAACATTGACATCTCGCTTGGCCAAATGTTGTGTTCACTGACGGAGATATGGATGGTGTACGAGTTGAACACCCCCATGAAACTCACTACCAGTACTGCAACGATCCCCCCGAAGTTACGCAGGAAGACCGTCCATTTGCCAAGCACTTCTCGCTCTATCCCAACCGGTGGGGTAAGAGGTACAGTACTATCATCGTCACTCGTTACTGGGTTATCTTGCGCAGGATTGGTCACCGATGAATACTCCATGATCTCGGGCCAACTTCTCGCATCGCCAAAGCCCAATAGCACCACTATCAGCACTGTGTTCGTCAACGATGGAGAGATCAATCCCATTAGCATCCAAATATGGGTACTTCATGAGACCAATGTGAACATCCTTCTTCTCACTCCCTTTAAAGTCAGCCCCCACTACAGCTTTGGCTAACCGAGGAAGTACAAGCGAGAGGTGCACATCATTCTCAACGAACGGACCCCTCAGTATTTCAGTCAACTTAATCAGGTTCTTGAACGTTTCTGGTGAAGCACCGAGGAAGTTGTCTTCCCCGATACCCATGTCCGGCTCAAACACCTGAATCAGCATGTTGAGAGACCGAGCCATTGCCCAGCTACGTGCCATAACCTTGGTGCTACCCAAATCATCGAACTGCACGGGAATGTCGTAGAGCAACTTATCACCAAAAATGGTGTTCATGTACAGGAGCTTGAAAGGCTCCGGTCTCACGAGGTTGACATCAAAGACACTCACCCCCGTGCACGAAGTCGATTGGTCCGTCGAGATGACCCGTGCACATTCGGGGGATTTTAGGATTTCAAACAAAGCATTCCTTTATTAGTCCCATGGTGGAACCGAATGATCGCTACCATATCAGAATCCCCGATCAGGTATTCTTCAGGTGCATCAACACTAGGTCCTTTATAAACCAGTTCGAATCCAGCAGTGCTGTACTGCGAGAACGTACTGGCTCTCCAATAGCCTACCGCGTTGTACTCGTTCAGAAGCGTACAGAGCTTCCAGGCGAGCGTGTTGTCACTTAGGGTAGGGTAGGTATTCCCGGAACCCAAGTCATCCAGGAACGCAAGCTCAGAGGCATCGTCGACCACGATGATCGGACCCAGCCATTGACTACTGCCAGTGAGTGGGTTAGCCAGTGTCTGTCGCTCTACGGCTTGTTCTACAGTAATGTTCTTGTTCACGAAACGGATCAGTACTTCCCCGGTCTCAGCAGACCGAGCTTCCAGGACCAAGAGCCCAGAGGGATCTTTGAAGACCTGGGATTCGGAGAACGGTTCCATGTTGAAACTGGTCTGATAGAATGCATTCACCAAAGGCAATGCTTCGGTCAACGTCATCATCGCAGTTAACGGGAGGTGAGGTTCTCCTTTCAGGATGGCAGGTATTTCCATGCTCAGTTACCTTGACCCTGCGCCGAAGAGTTCGCTACGGTATGCAGCAGCATTGGTGCGGAAGCGCCGTGATCCAGGGCGTTGTTCAGCTGGGTGTTGGTCAAGGCGTTGCGGCCATCGCGCTCGGTGATGTAGTGAGCGAAGATAGCACTGGCCACTTCGGTGTACTGGATGGTGCCGTTACCAGCGATAGCGCCACGGTGCTCAACGTCGATACCGTACGCCACGCCCAGTTCGTTAACCGAAGCATAACTGGCATCGTTGTAATAGATTTTGCACGCCAGTGACATCTCACGAAGATCGGCCTGGTACAAGGTGCAGTCCAGGATAGCCGAACTGTTGACGTACAGGTTGCTAACCGGAACGGTGCCTTCGCTGGTGAGCGGAACCGGTTGAGGGTTCTTCAGGTTGTCTTCGGTATGGATGTATGGGTTGGTCTTCTCTTCCCCGGTAATCGGATCATGCTCGATCTCGACTTCGTGAGGGTTGTACTTGGCGAAGTCGATGAGCTTCAGCCAGTAGAAGGCGTACAGTTCACCGTTGCGTTCTTCCACGGTACGCATGCGGTACTTGGCGCGGTTGAAGCTGTCCAGGTCTTCAGTCAAAGGACGAGCGATGAACGGAACCGGAGTGAACAGGTTGGCGTCGATCGGCTGGTGTTGGTTGACCTGGTACTTGGAGACACCACGGCTGTCCTGACCGACACAGTTGGAGCCACGCACACCCACGCCGAAATACTTCAGCTCGAAATCACGGCTGGCTTTCTGACCAAGGCTTTCTTCAGCCAAGATCTTGTAGTTCTCGTTCAGGGTGGTCCAGCGCGGTACCACGAACGGCTGGTTGGTGGCGATACATTTGTTCAGCAGGTAACCGATCGAGGTGTTGGTGACCGTCTGAGCAGGGATCTCGGAACGGTTCAGGTCTGCTAATTCATTGGCGCTGAGAGCCATAACAAAGATTCCTTATTTAAAACGCATGGAAAAGGTGTGTTTAAATCGCATAGAATTTGCCGAACTGACCACGGTAACTTTATCCTTTTCAATGAGGATGCTACCGATATCATCCGGTACTAAACCTAACCCTGTCTTGCTGTTAAACCAACGACACAGGGTTTCTTTGGTCAGGAGGTCGGGCTTGTCTTTCCATTCCCGATCCAGTGTTAACGGAACATAATTACTGTAAGGTCTCAAGTTGACCCGCTCCAAGGTGAATCCCACCATTGGAAACCCCGGGCCTTGAACACTGAACTGGAAGTCTTGATTCGGTGCGCGTCCATGCTCCGCTACTTCCAATTCCTGGTTAAGACTTACATTATTCAACCTACAGAAATCACGACGAACCTGCTCCAGTGCTTTGCTCATGATGAGCTACCTTATTCTGTCTTGCTAGGCCATTGCAGACGGCCATAATCGGTAGGAGGAATATCCACACGAGGTTCCAAGGTCGGCCATTGCAAGCGACCGTAATCCGTTTCTGGGATATCTGGGTTAGGGTCAGGGAGCCTACGGATGTAGGACCTGTCCTGAATACGAATAGCGTATTTACCCAAATCAGGATCAAGATCCACCGGCACAATACCTTCAGTGGTGATGATATCCACGCACTTGTAGGAATCAGCGTTGGTCTTGAACTCATCTGGTAAAGGAACCTTGATCAACATGGTCTGGGAACAGTTGCGATCAAAGTGGCTTGGATCAATGAACCCCACATTCGTGAAGTCACCATCCAGTTCGTTACCCTTACCGTTACCCGTCCAACGAGGATCACCTACAAAGATCTCGTTAGGGATTTCGGTTACCCCAGTACCATCATCCATCTCACGAACGGTTTGAATCGTGTAAGAGGACAACTGCATCATGATGTCAATCAGAGCATTCTGGCGAACACGTAGCGACGGATTCGAGCTGGTATCCCAGCCAGTGACCCGCTTGAAAATTTCCCAAGCAAAGTACTGAGCTTCTTCCGCCGAGTGATCGGAGAAGTCCAGCTCATAGCGGTCGATCAATTCCTCGTAGGTCGTAGCGGTGGTCAGTTGAACAAAACCTCGTTCGTACATCGCATCTGTGGTGTTCTTAACCCTAGCCCGCTTATTAAGGTCATAGAACTGAGCATACAGTTTCGTATGCTTCCACATGATCTCGTAGATCTCCTCGGATTGCTCCATGAGGAATTCTGGTGAGACAAAGATCTGACGGGGAACCCACAGTGCGCGAATATCGAACGCCATGTAGACCGGGATGAACATAGGTCCACCCACATCGATCAGTTCCTCCAGGGTAGGGGGAACAGCTTTCATGACGTTCTGGTAATACGCCGCACAAATGTACGTCTCTGTCCGACCTCTTGCGAGGTTAGTCAAATGACGCCAGATGTAATACGCATCACCCACAGCAAAACGAATGTCCTTACCTGTCTTCGGATCGCGAACCAGTACCTTGCCTTGGTAGTAACCTTTACCTGCCAAGTAGATCCAGTTGTTGAACGTCACGGACATCTTGGTGTTGATGTGACGGTTGGTGTAATCCATCATCTTAGATTCCAGCACCTTGGTAGGGAGCTCGGAATGAAGGCTCTGGGTGCCCTTGTACAGCGCTTGCTGTTCCCAGATGGCGGATTGTCTGTAGTTATCCTTAGCCAGCACCTGTTCTTTCAGAATCAGCTGTGGGGTGGTGATATAGGACGGTTCCAACCCATACTTATCTTGCAGGTTCAGGTTCAGCTTACGGTACAGGGGAGTGGGTGTCAGATCTTCCAGCTGTGTCTTGGTGTTCTGGACCAGCTCGTAATGAGCCAATGGAATATCTGCTTCGGTCAGTAAGTTCCTCAACATCAAGTTAAAGGTATACTGTGCCCCTGGGTTGTTGTCCAACCAAGCGATGTTATCGTATAACCACATGATCTGGGTTTTGGTTAGAGACTCTTTATAACGAGAGAACTCGCCGTAGGAGTCGATCCTGGCCCAAATGTAGAACTCGTGAGCATGCCGGCTACCGATAGCCTCGTGCCGCTGAGTCGCGATCTCCATGATGATGGCTTCGTAGAGGGTCATGACCCCCGCCACCGGCAGCATCAGGTTATCGGTGTAGATGTATTCGTGGTTAAACAGCTGAGGAACGATAGCGTGGATAAACCGCTGCAGGTTCGGAATCAACTGATCCTCGTTCCACAACACCAGCTTTTTGTTGTAGCTCAGGATTTTATAGTTCTCAGCCGCGATGGTGGTTTCGTACGGGATTGGATTTAAGATCCCTTTGATCAACTCCACCTGACCTGGATAGGTCTCGCTGATGCGTTTAAACCAGTAGCCGCCCTTGGAGTATTCTCGGAAGGTGGCAATGTGGTACGCCATGTTTTGTTTGTTGAAGAGGATGTCCTCACCGGTATCGATGGAATTGATCCACATCGGTGTATCGGTTGGGTGGTAATCCCCGTTCAAGTTCATATAGTAACGCCAGGTTGTCTTGTCATTGTTGACAGGGAAACCTGCTGCTTCTAGGACACTGTTTTCCCTAAGGGCTACCGCATCGATCTTGACGACCAAGGTTCGGGCCAAGCTTAGAGTATCCCTTACGTATTCATCAAATTCAATATTTTCCATAATTGGACTCGAAGGGGTTTAATGTCGTGAATAGAAATACGCGAGATCTGACGATCGGTAATAGCAACATTGACATGTCCAGGGTCCGGAGCGATCTGAGAAGTGTAAACCCCGCGCTGGCTTCTACGTTGGCTCGTGCCGTCCCTAAGAACGCCCGCAATCCTGAGCGGGATGAGCTCACCGGGAAGACCGACAAGGGGATCAGTCAGTTCAAGTTGGAGAAGCTGAGTAACATCATCAGCAACAACATCAACGCTGCAACTGACCTGCGGACTATCACTCCTTATATCGGTAAAGCCGAATCCATCTGGCAGACAATGCTGCTGTACCCCAACGGCCGACAGGACAAAATCCTCAGTTACGAGACCCAATCGTCGCCGTACAAAAGTGCAAAATTGCATACCGAACTGTTGACCATCTGGGACACCTACTACACCAACGGCTATAAGATCGAGGGGGATTTGAAGAAAATAGTGAGTGATCTTCTCATCAATACGGGGAGTTACGCACTGTTTAACCTCAGTCGTCCAGGTCTCGATTACCTCATCAATGGTAGTCAATTACGCGATGCTGGGGTAGCGGGTGTCGAGTCGTTCATTGGCCAGGCTCAGGAAGAATTCAACAAAGAGTTCACCATCACGCCTGACAAGAAAGTCCTGATGAAGAACAAGGGTGCTTTCATCAAGAACCCTCACAAGCAATACGAGAACGTCTCGGGTATTGAAAGTATCTTCGGTAAGGGTCCGAGTTACGCCGGTGATGAATTCCGTCTGTTCAGTGACGAGGAAGACCCGGATAAGCTGATCGATATCACTTTCACCGACAACCCTGCGGCATTGTTCCTCCAGAAGATCCACGCGGGTCGTCGGGACGAGCGTGTTAAACAGGTCTCTGGTTTCGAGAGCTTGGATTTGCTGATCGACGAGTCCTTCAAGAAAGACCCTGAGAAGGCAGAGAAACCGGATCCTAAGAAGACGGAGAAGCCGGGTAAGAAACCAAAGGCTAATCAGTCACCTCAGACTAAGAACCTGACCGAGTCACAAATCGAACAGGCTTCGGCACAAATGTTCAGTAGCCGGAACATTGCTACCCAGTTCATCCAATACGTTAAGCCTAACGGCGCTCTGGATACTGCGCCGTATGGTCGCGGCCTAACCTTCCATCTGCCAAGTGAGTGTTTGATCCCTATTCACTTCAACGGCGGTAATGGTCGTACAGCTCCTGACTACATTGCCTTGATTGACACCGAGGACGGTAGTTTCCTTAAGAACACTAACGACTTCGAGTTTTATCAGTCGATCAGTGCTAACAAGGAAAGCTTGGGTGGTGGGCGTCCTAAGAACGGTAGCATGAACAGCCTTATCCAAAACCTGCGTAAGGTTCAGGAAGGTAAGGAATGTGACTTCGACATGCGCGAGTTCGCTGAAGTCTCCAAAGCCAACTTGGTCCGTGCTTTCAGTGCGGCTATCTTGAGTGGTCAAGGTGACAACATCAGCATCGAGATCGACGAAGAAGTCAACAAGATCTTCTTGCAGCGTATGTTCCGCGGTCAAGGTGTTCGTTGCTTGTACATCCCTGGCGAAGCCATTACCTACATGGCACTGAACTACAACCGTTTGGGTATTGGTCAGTCGCTGGTGAACATGGCGAAATCCCATATCACCCGTTTGGCTATGATGGATCTGGCGGACACGCTGTCTAACTTGGAGAAAGCCACCCCGCACTCCTTGATGACGGTGCGTCTGAACGCTAACGCTCCAGAGCCGATGGCCGACATTGCTAACGCGCGTAACACGTTCTTTGAAGCAAACCCAACTGTCCACAACATTCTGATGATGACCCAGTTCTCGGTTCCTCAGATGATCGATTCCCTCCGGGAAGCGTCGTTGACAGTTAAAGTGGATCCAGGAGATAACCCTTACTTCCCGGGTCACGATGTTCAGATTGACCACATGGACCGTAACAACTTCCAAGGGGTTGATTCGAACAGCCGTAACGAACTGTTGAACAAGATCGCCAGTTACCTTCAGCTTCAAAAGAGTTGGTTGGATATTTCGGATGATCAGAACAACTTCCAGATCGAGGCTTTGGCCGAACACCAGATGTTGCTGAACCAGGTGGTTAGCTACCAGACCGAGATCGGTAACTTCATTGCCGACTTCCAGCGTAAGCACGCGTACGTCAACGCTCCGCTGCTGAAGGAACTGATTGCCAAGATCCGTGAGATGAAGAAGCTTTGGAAACCTGACAGCGGGACTCCTCTGGAAGGTACTGATCAACAGCAGATCAACGCCATCCTGGCTGATTTCATCAGCAACATCGTGGTGAAACTTCCGACTCCTACCAGCATCGAAACCACCAACAAGATCAAAGACAGCCTTCAGGTCGTTAATGATCTGGTTAAGAACTGGATGGAGATGGCTGCTCACAACGGTACGCTGGCTCACGTAGGTAAGCTGTTGGGCTTCATAAAGGGCGACATTGATAACCCTGAGGAAGATGTTGATCCGAAGAGCTTGGCGAAGCTTAAAGGGATGATTCAAGCGGTGTTCTTGCGTCAGGCTTACCTCAAGTACAACCTCCCAATGCCATTCGACGATGTACTGGCCGGTGGCGAAGGCGGTGGCTTGGCGTCTCTGGTGAACGAAGTCGTTCAGCAACACCAGAACACGGGTGAGTTCTTGGCAGCTATGATGATTGGCTTGGATAAAGCTGACTCGGAAGTATTGAAGAAACATTGGAAGAAGATTGAAGCAGCGGGACAGGAATTGGCTAAGATCAAGGAGAAGGTAGAAGGTCAGGCTGAACCAGATGATAGCCTGATGAATACCAGTGATGAGCCATTGCCTGAAGACGGAGGTACTCCTCCGGGTGATGATGATCTCGATACTCCACCTGAGGAAGAAGATGATGCTCCTCCTGAAGAGGAAGAGGAACCAGAAGAAGAGGAAGAGGAAGAACCGGACCCAGACGCTGATGGAGATGCTAATAAGTCCGGGAACGATGATAATAAAGACGGACTGGATCCAACCCAGAACGACCCTGATCATCAACCGTTCAAGCCTTAAGTAGAAGCAAAAAAAAACATAGTACCTACCCTCCAGCCCTAGGGCTGGAGGGTAGGCTATGCCTATGCTGCTTACAGGAAGCGCAGGTAGATGTGGGTCGCCGGCAGACCCTGGAGGAAGCGCTGGAAGTTCAGCACTTTCAGGTACGGATCGGTTTCCGGATCGGCGAAGACCAGTTCTGCGTCTTCCAGACGTTTTTCCGACAGCAGAACACCTTTGACGTAGCGGTCCAGAACCGGGAGCTTGAACTCGTAACCGATCAGACCTTCAGGGAAGAAGGTGTTTTCTGGCGCACGGCGTTCATCCAGAGCGGTTTGCACGGCCAGGACACCCTTTTCCATGTCGTCGCCGAGAACGTCCAGCGGGAAGGCCAGCTCGTAGCGCGGTTCGCCCAGGACCAGATCGCTGGTGACATTTTCTTTGGTCAGCTCAGGAGCGAAGCGCTCAGCCAGAACCTTGTCAACGTCAACTTCGGTGTAGGTGGCGCGCAGCTGGGCAACGACTTCGGTGATGCCCTCGTTGATGTCGGCAGGAAGGGTGATAAGCAGACGACCGTCGGCCTGGTCTTGGTTGCTGTCGTTGGATTGGTCTTGGGTGCCCTGATCCAGAGCCGGATCTTTCGGGGTTGCTTCTGGTTTGTCGGCTGCAGGTTGTTGGTTACGCTTGGACATTGGAGACTCCATAGAGTTCAGTTTCGGGAACTTGCATAGGATTTAAGCGGAGTGTTTATTTAATTCCTCGACCTTATCTTGGTCGATCCAGTTGTAGTCAGCCAGATCAGCCAGTTTAAGGCGATACACGACCAGATCCATGAGGTCATGGCCGTGCGGGACATCTTTACCGTTGAACTCTTCTGGAGGGTTCTCGAAGTTCATCAAACGGCATTTGCTCAGCAGTTTGACAATGTCTTCATTGGTAAGGTGAGCGTATTTCTCGTGGGTCTTCTTTTCTTCAGGGACCATTGTTACTTACCTCGTTTAAAGAGTCTGATGAAACGTTGGAACCATGTAGGCTTAGGCGGGTTAATGCTTTGGATCAGGCCCCAATGCTCCGGGTGATCCCTCAACAACAGCAGGGTTTCTCTTGAATAGTTATCCCAGTTCTCTTTAAGGACAATATCCAGAGTAGCTCGCATGCCAAGCATTTTTAACATGACGTTGGCGTTCGTAACCTCGTCTGTAATATTTGGGTAGTTAAGTCTGAGCCAGCGCTCCCAGTCCGGGTTGATCTGGCAATTGTTCATGAGCAAAGGTGGTTCTTTACCAATAGGTTTGATCATCTAAATAAACTCCAGGCTGTACAAAAAATAAAGAGAGGAGCGCAAGCACTCCTCTTTATTTACTACTTGCTCATGATCCATTCCCAGTGTTGAGTCCCACCCACTGACCAAACACGAATGTTTTCGCTTCCGCGACGAGGGTTTCCGAAGATATAACCGAGATTGTATTTACGGCTAAATTCATGATACTGGTGCGCAGGGGAACCATGCACCAATGGTTTGTGGTTCTCCAGCTGATCTTCGAAGGCCTTTCTGAAATCAACCTCGTAGTAATTACTACTGAGATCGATAGTGATCTCCCAATCCTTAACTGGGAGTTCAGGTCCTTGGTAAGGTTCTTTCTCTTCTTCCAAGGGACGGCCAAAGATAGATACCTGCATGATCTCACAGGCATCTTTAACCGCGGTGATAATTTCTTCCAGCGACATCAGATAAGGTAACGAATATCCTTCGTCCATCCTGGCCTTGTAAACGACCGGCGGGATCTCGTTCTCCAGATCCGCTGAATACCCAAGATAAACGATACCCCTTGGACGGTCATAGAAAAGAACCCGGCGTTGACGGTCAGCTTCGTCGTCAGCCGGGATAACTTGCAATGCCCGTTCACCGAATTCCCGGAGTTTCCAGTAAGGGTCATCTTTGACTTGCGTGACTTGGCGCTTGAGTTGCTCAAGCAGGCCCAGTGCACTGGCTACCGCTGATACGCTCAGAGGAGTCAGTGGGGTCATCTTGAGCATGTCATTAAGGGTTTTGACAATGTCCTGTTCATGCATATTAGACGGATGGATGACCTGACCGTTAGGCAGTTGAACCATCCCATTAGGCAACATAGTGCAGTCTTGTATACCGAAACCGCCGAAATTCTGATTCATAAAAACCTCATAAACAAAAATGAAAAGAGGGATCCGAAGATCCCCCCGTAATAATTATCACCAGCTATAGCCGTTGGAACCTGGGCCATTTACTGGACCGACAAACAGACGCGGATGCAGGTTACGATCGATTTGACCTTCGTTCCAATCGCGACCTTGCCCACCGGCGAACTTGATCGGAGTTTCTTTATCAGCCGGGAACAAATGGATCTGGGTAATGAAAGGTCCGTTACTGTTACGGAAATGTTCCTTATCAACGGACTCTAGGTATTCTTCCAAGCGATTGCCCGAGTCCAGATATTGACCGAGCTCGTGCCACTGATCCACGGTGATCTTACCTTTATTCCGGTATTCCTTAGCGACGGGCGCGACGATTTCGACTAATCGGTATTGGCGACCTTGGGCATGGAAGAGAGAAGTAGCATCGACTTCGATAACTCCCACTGGGAGGAAAGTCGATGGATGACGCGACTCTACGTTGAACTGCTGGCTGCCGTACAGATCACTGAACCCTTGTATCTTGGCCTTACCGATCTGATTGCCGTAAGCATCCACCTGCACTACTCGAAATACATCGCCGAGCTCGAGCAAGCGTGTGATACGCTCTGGTTTAATGAGAGAAGTGCCTTGGCTGTCAGCTTTGACTAATCCGCTCTCTTCTTCACGCACCCAGGTGTCTTGGATGATCGAGTCGATCTGTTCTTTCACCGACGTCGTGTCCACGAAGTAATGGTGCATGAAACCATTCATGAAGACCGACGTGAACAGATAGCTCCCACCTTGAACAGCTTCGGTCGGGGTGAAGGTCGCGTTGAACGACTGGTTAGCGCGCTTGAAGACTTCTGCCATCAGCGCCAGAGCAGCCGGCGGCAGGCTGGCGTAAGAAGAGAACGCTTGCAGTTGCTTCAGGACATCCTCGTTGCTGAGGTAGTACAGAGGAGAATGTCCAAACGATGGGCCGTAAGGATTATGACCGCCCATGGCGAATGGCATTTGTTGATCGTTACCGAACATATTGAATTGGTTGTTCATCGTTATTACCTCAGTCACGTAATGGGGATACAGCTCAATTATGGGAATTGCGGTGAAAAATAAAACATAACTGTAGGGGGTCCGAAGACCCCCTATTCGTTATTCTGCTTGGGTAGCAGGTTTCAGCAGTGCGTCTACCAGGCCAGTAGCCATGCCACTGAAGCCCATTCCGCCAACAGCAGCAATGCCGCCATTGAGGATACGGGCACTGGTGCCCAGTTCGTCAGTGATACCGAAGACGTCACCGATCGCATAACCGATTGCACCGCCAACCACTGCACCGGCGATCGCGCCAGCGGCAGTGCTACCTTGGTTGTAGTTGGCTGCTGCGGTAACAACACCGGCAACGGCACCAACGATGTGGGACGATTTGAAACCTGCTTCACGCTTGCCAACGATGGTGGTGGCTTCAACTGCAGTGTTCATAGCGGTCATAATCTATTGCTCCTGGAGAGTAAAGTAAAGTACGTAGCAAAACTACCACGTTTCTATTCACCCTAGTTATATAGACCTGAACAAAACTGCAACTTAAATTTCTAGATTACTTAATCCAGCTGGTATCGCCAGCATATACGGATTCCATGGACAGATTATCAATCTCTTCCATTTGCCCTTTCAGCTTCTCCGCGAATACCTGCATGTAAAGGTCAGGATAACGTGCATAGCCTTTGCTACCGGCTTTATGCTTCATGTGCTCGAGGCAGAGCTTCATACGTTCTTCCGGATCCATATCCGGGTGAGTACCCAAACGATGCTTGTAGGAACGCTGGAGCAGTTTCTGGACATCACCTGGGAACCCACGGTCAGCAGAGTTGATCAGTTCCGCAAACTGATCGTTGAACTGACCTTTATAAGAAGCACGGTGCTGCCTGCAAGCATAACCCACCGTATCCCTTGCAAGGGATGACGGTTCACCGTAGTACTTAACGATCAGTGGATGATCGGCAGTCATGAAGTACTGGAAAGCCAGTTCATGGTGGTTAATGCGAGTCCAGGCAAAGAAGTCGTGGAAATAAGCCGCAAACAACATATCGATTTCAAGATGCTGTTTGAGATCTAGCGTACGGGCAATATGAAGCGCGCATTGGAAGACGTCTTCGAAATGCTCCCGCTGGTGACCCCGATCATTAAGTTCCCAGTGCGTACCAAAAGCTTGAATGATCTCTTCACGGGCGATGTCTATTGTATCCGGCGTCTTCATAACAGGACGAGTGTTCGAAATAATACCAGTGCCATTGTCAATCATTTATAAATCCCTTATTTGTGGGGTGGGTGCAGAAAATAAAAACCTACTCCTGGGGCTAACCAGGAGTAGGCTAAAACTTAATCGCGATTAAACTTTTTACACCAAGGCCATCATCATCAAACTTCTACGAGTCGTCACACGGCGCATGGTGGCCATGTTGATATCCAACGAGCTGTAGGAGAACAACCACATCGAATCATCCTGGGAGAACTGGATGATTTTGTCGACCACTTTGATATCCTTACCTTCACCCATCGAAGGTTCGAACCCGCTTTCCACCAAATGGAAGAACTCTGGGAACTTGCTACGACGAATCAGGATCGGATCACTACCTTGATCGACGTCGGCTGGAGGCAGACGCTTGTTCACGATAGTGAAGTGGATTGGACGCTCGACAACCAAGCGCAGATTCTTCTGAACCTTGTCGATGATCGAGTCACCTTCTTCTTCCTGGTTATGAACACTTTCAGATACGAAGATCTTCATTTGCTCAGTCAGGAAGTTAGACGGGTTAGCTTCCATGTTGAAACAACGGAAAGCTTCTTCGTCTTGTTCTTTGAAGATGTTGTCCAGCTCGCTGTAGTCCTCGAGGATAGACTCTACGGCCAGGTACATATGGTGCTCTGGGTTATTGTGGTAACCC
>Ga0247821_10001040_pt1 | contig 15376 bp, 21 predicted proteins | sample 13C_Glycerol_Day_FD_192481 | JGI IMG/M metagenome (GOLD analysis project Ga0247821, IMG submission 192481) | Soil microbial communities from agricultural site in Penn Yan, New York, United States - 13C_Glycerol_Day14 | ecosystem: Environmental > Terrestrial > Soil > Agricultural land | place... | reverse complement strand
CCGCTTCGTGGGCGGGTTATAACGTATCACTTCTTACGCGCGATTGTCGCAGGGCCTGAACAATGAGTCAAGACCTAATGAAAGGGTGGGCGTTGTATTACGCATCACTCGGATGGCACGTTTTCCCGCTCAAACCTGGCACCAAATACCCTGGCTGCGAACACGGCAGCAGCGAAGCAACTACCGACACCGCACAGATCGAACGTTGGTGGACCGCAATGCCCACCGCGGGCATCGGCATGCGGCCGGCCCCATCGAAGCTGTATGTGTTCGACATGGACCCGCGCAACGGTGGCGAGAAAGCCTACGAACAGTTGCAGGCCGAGCATGGCATGTTGCTGTCGCCGGTGATGGCTCAGTCGGGCCGCGGGAGCGGGTTCCACGCCTACTTTTCCGCGCCAGATCCGACCGTCAAGTATCAGGGCAATCCTGGTGGCCTGAAGGGCTTGGACGGCAAGCACAACGGCTTTGTGGTTCTTCCGCCATCGATTCACCCCGAGACCGGGCAGCCGTACACCTGGACCACTGGCACCCCCGGACCTCAGGACGAGTTGCCCGAAGCGCCGGCTTTCCTGCGCAAGCCAGTCATTGACCGCAAGCCATCCGACCGCATCGGTTCGCACGAAGATGTGCCGCTGATCAAGGAAGCGCTCAAGTTTGTCGACCCGGACGCATACGACACTTGGTTCCCCACACTGGCAGCCTTGAAGCACTGGGGCGAGCATGCCGAACTCGAAGACGTGGCTTACGACATCTGCCGCGAGTGGTCTGCGCAGAGCCCGAAGCACGACGACGGAGAGTTCCAATGGAAATGGGAAAGCTTCGACAGCTACCGCAAAGACGCCCGCACCCTGGGCAGCCTGATCGCAGAAGCCAGGGCCAATGGATTCCAACCTGGCCCCGACCCTGCAGCTTGCTTCGCTGCGGCGATGGCGCTGGGGGCGGCCCCGGTGGAGACTGCTACGTCGCTGCCGGATATTGACCTGATCGGCCTCCCAACTGAATCTGACCAATACCAGGGGCGCTGGTTCGCTGAGAAGGCGCACAAATTCTTCAAGTACTCCCCTGGCATCGGCTGGCTCAGCTACGACCGCACCCGGTGGGTGCCTGACGAAGCCGCTGCAGCGCGCCTGGCACTCGGCAACCAGTTGAAGGGCATGCTCCCGGCCATCAGCCCCAGCAAGCAGGCTGCGATCATGGGCGCTGGCCGCCTCAGCTCGATTCTGGATGTGGCCAAGGACTTCCCGCACCTGCGCGTCATGCCGGAGCAATGGGACGCCGACCCGTACCTGGTAAACACCCCCGCCGGTGCGTATGACCTGCGCACAGCTGCGCCAGCGCCGCAGGCGGGGCATTTGTTCATGCAGTGCACAGCGGTTGCCCCCGACTTCAATATGCCGACGCCGGTGTGGGACCGGGTGCTGCGCGACATGTGCCCCGAGCATGAATTCCTGATGCGCGTGCTGGGCTACGGCCTGATGGCAGACCTGTCGGAAGAGATGATCTTCATTCTCTACGGTGACGGGCAGAACGGTAAGTCGAAGATCCTCGAGTGCGTCAAGAACCTGATGGGCGACTACTCCACGACCTACAGCAGCAAAGCCCTGGTCAAAAACCGTTTCGACGACAGCAAGGAAGACGCCAAGCTGCGCGGCAAGCGCTTCGCCCTGTGCGAGGAAATCCCGCTCGGTGCACGTTGGGACGACGACAAGATCAAGAACGCCACCAGCAGCGGCACGCTCACTGTGAAGCTGATGCGCGAAAACGCCTTCGAGATGCCCAGTCGCTACCGGGTGTTCCTGGCCACCAACTACCTGCCCGCGCTCGACGGTCTGGACTTTGCCATGCGCCGCCGGCTGTGCCTGATCCACTTCCCGCGCACCGTGGCGGAGAACGAGAAGGACAAGAAGCTGTCGGTCAAGCTGCAGGCTGAGGCACCTGGCATCTTGGCAAAGCTGATCCGCGCGGCGCAAGCATGGTTCACAGAGGGCCTGGTGCTGCCGGAGAGCGTGAAAGCCGCCGTTGGTGAGTACATGGACGACAACGACGAGATCCAGGCGTGGCTCGACTCCGAGTGCACCAAGGACGACGCAGCGGTGTCTGTGACGCACGATCTCTACCGCAGCTATGCGTGCTACGTCGAAGCGACCACACGGGCGCCCATGAGCCCCCAGGGCTTCGGCATGGCCCTCAAGAAGAAGGGCTTTGCCAAGGGCAAGGAAACGTCAGGCAAGAAGCGCAGAGTGATCCACGGACTAAAACTCAACCCCTCCTAGGAGGGGTTTTTAGTGACAAGTTGGTGACGACTTGAGACAACCTTGAAAACTGGTTGTCACCGACGCAACTACTTGATTTTGTTAGTATATTTTTATGTTGGTGACAAGGTGACAACTAAAAACAGAATTACAATAGTTACAGAGCCTAAATACCGTAAATAAATGAGAATATATCGCAATAAAGTAATATAGAAACTAATAGGCGAAACGTCCAAAGTCGTCCCCTTTGTCACCGGATTGGCTGGAAGCCGCGAAATAGAGCGGTTCCAACTAGGAACAACTTGGCACTGTAGGGACAACCTTGGTCGCGTGTTACACTCGTGTCACCTTGGGGAGGTGGAAAATGCTTACCGAACAGCAAGAATTCATTTGTGACAGCGTGGCAGAGGGTCTGACGATCCGTGAGATCGCGTTTTGCCTCGGTTTGTCCTCTGGCAGCATCATCCGCATTGCTACGTCGACGCCAGAAGCCACAGAGCGCTACGCACGCGCACGCGACGCCGCAGCCGACCTCCTGGAAGCCTCGATCATGGAAATCGCCTCACAGAGCACCGCAGCGACCGCCAAGGCCGATCGTGTGAAGCTGGCCGCACTGCAGTGGCTGGCTGGCCGCCGCGCACCGAAACGCTACGGGGAGCGCGTGCAGCAGGATCACACCAGCAGCGACGGCAGCATGACGCCGAAGCAAGTGGCAGCCATCACCACCAGCGACCCGCAGGAGGCGGCGAAGCTGTACGCGGAGATGATGGGCAAATGAGTTTCGACTACCACAACCCGGATTACGCCCGTGTCTTTGCCGAGCGCTGCGAGCGCCTCAACTGGCTGCGAGAGGATCCGTCCCGGGTTGCGGCGATGCGGCTGTACTATCGCGACCACCTGGCAGACTTCATCAACGATTGGGGGTGCACCGTTGATCCCCGCAACCTCGACCGCAACCTGCCGGCAATGGTGCCCTTCCTGCTGTTCCCCAAGCAGCGAGAGTGGGTCGACTGGATCATTGACCACTGGCGCAATCGGAAACCAGGCATCACCGAGAAATCACGCGACATGGGCATCAGCTGGCTCAGCGTGGCCTTGGCCAGTAGCATCGGCTTGCACTACGACGGCGCTACGATCGGTTTCGGCAGCCGCAAGGAGGAATACGTCGACAAGCTGGGGCATCCCAAGAGCCTGTTTTACAAGGCGCGCCTGTTCGTGCAGATGCTGCCGCCAGAGTTTCGCCCCGGGTGGGACCTGAAGCTCCACGCGCCGCACATGCGCATCAGCTTCCCCAACACGGGCAGTGTGATCACCGGAGAAGCCGGCGATGGTATCGGCCGGGGCGACCGGGCCTCGATCTACTTCGTGGATGAATCGGCCTTCCTGGAACGCCCGCAGCTCGTTGACGCCTCCCTATCGCAGACCACCAACTGCCGCCAGGACGTGAGTACGCCAAACGGCATGGGCAACCCGTTTGCGCAGAAGCGGCACGGCGGCAAAATCGACGTGTTCACGTTTCACTGGCGGGATGACCCTCGCAAGGATGACGCGTGGTACGCCAAGCAGGTCGACGAACTGGACGCAATCACCATCGCCCAAGAGATCGATCTGAACTACGCAGCATCCGTTGAAGGCGTGCTCATCCCTTCGGCATGGGTACAGTCTGCGGTCAACGCTCACGAGAAGCTGGGTATCAAGATTACCGGCGAGCGCATCGGGGCTTTCGACGTGGCCGACGAGGGCGCCGACAAGAACGCCTTCGGCATACGCCACGGCATCGCCCTGACCAATGCTGAAGCCTGGAGCGGCGTGGGGGACGATATCTTCGGATCTGTGGAACGCGTGTTTGACTTGTGCGACGAGCACAAGCTGCTCAAGTTCCGGTATGACGCCGATGGCCTGGGCGCCGGTGTGCGCGGCGACTCCAGAGTCATCAACGAGCGTCGCCAAGCGCAGCAGGTGCACCCAGTCGACAACGAGCCCTGGCGCGGCAGCGGCGAAGTCGTGAACAAGGAGAAACCTATCCCGCGTGCCAGGGTCAGCGACGACAAGGACCCCCTGGAGCGTCGCAACGAGGATTTCTTCCAGAACGCGAAGGCCCAAGCCTGGTGGCATCTGCGCGTGTTGTTCCAGCGCACCCACCGCGCTGTGAGTGGCGAGGACACGGACTTCGATCCTGACAACCTGATCAGCCTGGTACCGGGCAGCGCGCAGTTCACCCAGCTGCTCACGGAGCTAAGCCAACCCACGTACAGCAAGAATACCGCCGGCAAAATCGTGGTGAACAAAAAACCCGAGGGCACCAAGTCACCCAACCTGGCCGACATGGTCATGATGGCGTATGCGCCGCAGGAGATCGCACGCACCACTCTGGGGGTCATGATGCCCGCGCGCCTACGCAGGGGTTGACACGGGTGTCGCGGTTGGGTAGTGTGGCGCTTGCAGATGGAGCGCAATTAGCGGCGCCGCCCGTTACGAGAGGGCGTAAACGGCAGGGTAATAACCCTATCCCACCATCAGCCCGGGTTGCGCCGGGCCATCTGCGGCAGAATTCAACGACTTTCCCCGTGGTTGCTTCGGAGTGGGGATTCAGGGCAAAAGACCACAAGAGCCCGGCTGTCCTAGGCACGTAGCTGCGCCGTTATCGTCTGGCGCGGGAGGCCCCTAGGAGGTAAACGATACGTCGGCCTGCAACGACGTTAAACCCTGCAGGGCCTACAACCAACGCCAGTGCCCGCATATGCGGAAGTTGCACCAACCTGTTGCTCCGTACCTCACCCGCCCACTCGGCGGGTTTTCTTTTGCCTGCTCTGAGGTAGTTGACAGGCGCGGCAACCTGTACCACACTCCGCAAACACAACAACTGGAGCAACACTGCCATGTACGTTCCACCCGACTACTGCGATGCCAACCAGGCACAGCTGCGCCTCAACAACACTATTTTGCGCCGGACCCTGCGTCACGAGCGCCGCGCCCGCAACCTCATGGCCACCATCGCTCTCTTGGGCTGGGTTCTTGCGCTTGCGGCGCTTGGGGGTGCTGTATGAGGCTCGTCGACATCTTGGCCGCAGAGCTGGAACAATGGGCCGATACCACCGCCTGCTACGTGCAGGACAGCACAATGGTCGCATGGCCGTGCACTACGGTGCCGCTCTCTTACGATTGCGCTGAGGGTATGTGGCTGATCGAGACAAAAATCGACTTCAGCGTCGAGGCTTCGCTGGTCCATTCTGAGACCTTGGCCGAAGATGCGGATCGTGCCGTAGTTGCACGCTGGGAGTGGGAAGCGGCTCGCGCAAAGCAGGTGCAGCCATGAACCGCGGCAGCGTAGAGTTCCGCCAGGGCTTCACACACGCCGCGCAGTTCTTCGAAGGGACGCTCATCGACCCGGTCGGTGCATGGCAGATCATCAACAACATCGAGACAGTTGCACCACAGATGCCGCCGCAGTACGGGCAGGGGATGCTCGAGGTGGCACGCCGGGTGCGGGAGGGGTTGCAGCATGCGCGATAAGCAGATCTACCTACTCACCAGCCCCACCGCCTCAGTCGTCGTGCGCGCTGCATGTGAGACGTGTGCCCGCAGCGTCGCGGCTGCTACGGCCGGGGCCGAGGGTACGCTCGTGTGGCGTGATGCAGAGCGCAGCACGTGCAAGCGTGTTACGGAGTGCGGCAAAAGCGGCGTGGTGCTGCGCAGTGAGGTGGCGTCGTGATCAAGCTAACCGACAAGGTGTACGTGGCAGCACACGCCATCAAGAGCATCCAGAAAAACGATTATCACGATTACCTCACCGTGACGACTTTCGACGGTGACCGCCACACGGTCTACGCCGACTACGGCCAGGGTATCTACGCAACCCTGGACCGTCTCGTCCGAGAGGTACGGGAGGCCTCAGGTGACAGTTGACACACCCGTCACTCTGCCGCACACTGGCCCAAATTCAACGAACGGAGCAATGCGAGATGCGCGACCCGAACAAGATTTACCTCTCGGCAGTACGCCAGGGCAACACTTTCAAGATCATTGATCAGGACCACCGGGAGGTGGCCAACGTGACGAATCTGTCCGTTGATGCAGACCTCGGGGAGCTGGTGCGATTCTCTGCCAGCTTTATCGATGCGCCAGTTGACAGCCAAGATTCTGCACACGTAGCGGGGCGCGGCAAATGACCACCAAAGCCGCAGATGTGCTTCAAGCCGCCCTGGGCCACATGCAGGACCGCGCCGCCTCATACGACAAGCCCGAGGGCGAGCGCAGCATGCCGGCCACTGTTGCGGCGTTCAACGCGCTGACAGGCCACACCCTCACCGCTGAGCAGGGGTGGCTCTTCATGACGGTGCTGAAGCTGTGCCGCACGCAGCAGGGCGGTCACCGGCCGGACAACTACGAGGACGGCGCGGCGTATTTTGCGCTGATGGGGGAGCAGGCTGCTTGTGATAGGGCGGTGCCGGTTGCTGAGCAGGTCAGCCAGAAAATGGCGGGAGAGCCTAGGTGGACCAATCACGATGGTTCAGGTTGTCCTGTAGCTGCCGGGACTCGGGTAGAAATCCGCCGTTTCAACGGTCAGACCGTAACTTTCGAAACTTCCGGCAAAGGTTCGGATTGGTGTTATGGAGCCAAGCCGGAGCGCGAGAGCATAGAGGCTTACCGCCTCGCGTGACCGTCACACCAACCGCAGCAAAATGAAACCCGGTCACGCAGGTGCCGGGTTTTTCTCTAGCATCGCCTTGGCCCGGTCGACCACACCTGGCGTCAGGGGCTTGCCGTTCTCATCGACCAACACGGTGACGGTGCTGCAGTGGCACCGATAGCGGTTCCCATCCTGCGACCACCAGATGCGCTGCTCTTCGGTCGTGTGCAGCGTCGCGTGGCGCGCCCGATGTGTCGCGCGGGTCGTCGGCAACAGGGCGCTCATGTGCATCTCACGCGACAACAGCCCAAGCTCAACACGTGCCTGGTCAGCCTCGGCCATTCGCGCCTGGCGCAACGCACCAGGAATCTCCGTCTGCGCAATGAGCGCCGCCCTGCGCTGCTCGATACCGGTCTGCGCGGTGAGGTTGGCTGCGATGGTGCGAGTGTTCAGGCCGGCAGCCAGCCCGTCCTGCAGCACCAGCGACATGCTGCGCTTGATCTCGGCGCTGAGCCCGACCATGTTGTCGTACTGGCGAACCCGCAAGAACCCGAGCCGAGTCTGGTACGGCTGCGACATGAGCAGCGCTGTCAAGTTGGGTCGGGTTGCAGCATAGGCCGCGCTCTGCACCGACAGGTTGCTCAGCTGCTGCGCGGTGCCCTGCACGTAGGCCGGCTCGACATACGCTTCGGTGAACCACAGGTCCTGCGTGCCACCTTGGAGCAGCAGGCGGTCAACCTGGTCGCCCACGTCAGCAAGTGACAGAGCCAGGATCTCAGGCGTCGTCTCGTACAACGTGGCGTTTGTGGTCACCGTGCGCGTTGGTAGCGAGTCGAGCAGATCGCGATACAGCTTCTCGATGGCCCGCAGCCGGCGGCCCCAGTCTTTCTCGGCCCGCGCCTCTCGGCCCGCCTGCCCGGTTGGGTCTTTGGCGTTGCTGGGCAGGATCGGCTGCCGGGCCATTACACAGCACCTGCAGCGTCGGTTTCAGGAGGCAATGGCTCACCTGCCGCGGGTGCCGCATCTGGAACAGGCAGCGGCTTGACCTTTTCTAGTTCGAACCCAGCAGTAGTGACGATGCGATCGTGCGAGAACACCGGTTCGCCGCTGGCCAGCTCCAGACTGTTGATCTCGGCCATCACCTTAGCGTTGGCCAGCTTCTCCGACTGGGTCGACTCGGTGAGGTCGGTCCAGACAACCGTGAACGTATCACCTGGCACCTTGTCCAGCAGCTTGAACCGGATGAGGTGGCGCACCAGGGTGTCGATGTCGTCGGTCAGCTCGCCCTCGCGGCGCCCTTGGCCCCGCTTGTTGAATGCCTCGATGTCTCCGCTGCTGGCACGCTCGCCCGTCTGGCTACCGCTGATGATCTTTGCAGGCATCTGCACGGACGCGGCAAACGACATCAAGGCCACGTTGAACGGCGGCTGCGGATCGGGCACGGTTGAAACGAGCGGAGTGACTGTAGCGCCCTGCAGCCCGAGCGCCGTATCCTGGCCCCGGTTCATACCTTTGGCGATCTCGTCGAAGGCAGTGTGGATCTCTGACATCGGTACGCCCAGGCCCCGGGCAATGGCTTCCACCTGAACCTCTTTGTCGAAGCTTATGGCCAACTGGCGCGCGGCGTTCTTCAGGTACGACTCGCCGGTGCCGCCAATGATTTTCTCCATCGTGACGCAGTCGTTATAGCCCGCCTTGAGGAACGGCACACCGTCGCGGTAGTCGCCCAGCAGCACAACGCGGGTCCAGTGGATGTTGACCGACAGGCCGGAGTTGGTGCTCTCGGTGTTCTCCTCCACCTCGGGCTGCACGTACGACCACATGACCGGCATGCCGTATCGTTCCGACTGCAGATTGCTGTCCCACTCGGTAACGCGCAGCTGCCCCTGCCACGCCGGGATCAGGCGCTGCAGTACGCCGCCGTCTAGCGGGTCTTCCCATTTCTTGTTGTCCTTGACCTGCAGGATCAACCCGGCGTAGTTGCCCACCATGCGGCGCCGGTCGGCTTGCTTGACCGCCTGCCACAGCTTGAGGCGGCGCGCTTCGTTGTTGAATTTCTTTTCCCAAGTGGTCAGCGGCCGCTCTTCGTTGACCTCGTCTCCCTGGATCACCTCGGGGTTTGTCTCCCAGCACTTGTCGAGCAACAGGTGAATGGCACCATGGGCCACCCCGTGCCGCTCGTACATGCGGTAGTAGTCGTCAAAGACCAGGTTTTGCGCGAAGCCATACTCGCACCAGGCTTGCGGTCGTTTGGCATCGTTGCCGCCAAGTTGCCGCCCGTAGGCCAGGCGCTGCGCGGTCAGGTAGCGGTCGTTCAAGGCATTGACCGCCAGTTTCAGGGGTGTGGACATGGGCCGGGGCTCCAAGGTTGGATGTGGGGCCATGGTACACTACGGGGCACATCGCAAGAACGGTTGACACTTGCGTCACTCTGTTGCAGACTGCGGGCACATCAACCAACGGAGCAACACAGATGAACGAACAACTGCAGCAAGCCCTCGCGGCAATCCTGAACAAGACCATGGCCGGTGTCGAAGCGGGCGTCAGTTTCTTGGGCGCAGAACTGCCGGATGTAATCCAGCAGCTGCTTGTCTGGAAACTGGCAGAAGCAGGAATGACGGTAGGGGTTAGTCTCGGCGCAGCTTTAGCACTGACTCGGCTGGCGCGGGGCAGCTTAACGGTGCTGACGAAGTTCATGCAGGGCCAATCGATGTACTACAACAACTCGGGAAATGAGGCAGAACGCGAAGGGAAGCGCCAAATGCATGAATACGGATCCCAGTGCCCCTGGGCTGTTGTACGTGCTGGCGTCTCAGCTATCTCCTGGCTGGTGGTGCTGATGGCAGGTCTGCCAGCTGCGCAAGTGGCTGTGCAAATCTGGCTGGCGCCCAAGATTTACCTGATCGAGTACGCTGCCTCCCTCGCCAAGTAACACGTGTGGTAACCTCTGCGCAATACCAGCAGAGGTTACCTACATGCAACTCTTCCGCCGCAAGCCGACCCTCGTGGTCAATTCCGGCGCCGCAGCAGCCCCGATGCGGGTGAACCTGCGCGCCGCAGTCAACGCCGCCGACATCCGCACCGAGATGTACAACGGGCGCGAGCACCTGGTGCTGCCGTCGTACACCCTGCCCGACAACGTGGTGATGAACGGCGGCCTGTACCCGGCCGATGAGATCGAGAAGAGCTACGCGTCGCTCGAGAACACGCCTGCGCCAGTCGGACACCCGCAGATCGATGGCGAGTATGTGTCGGCGTACCACCCGGCGGCCATCAACGGTTATTACGCCGGCGCGTTCAACCGCAACGTCGAGCGCGTACTAGACGAAGACGGTAAGCGGTACCGGGTGAAGCTCGAAAAGTGGGTGGACGTGGAATTCGCCAAGACCAATGCTCAAGGTCAAGCGTTGCTGAGCGCTATCAAGGACAAGAAACCAATCCACACTAGCACCGGGGTGCTGCTGACTCCTGAACCAGTCGCCAACTCCGACAAGCTCGGTTACTCCTGGCGGGCAAAGGACATGCGTTTCGACCATGACGCCATCCTGATCAACGAGACCGGCGCGGCTACCCCTGAGCAAGGCGTGGGCCTGTTCGTCAACGTGGCCGATGCGCAGCCGCTGACCGTCAATGACGATGTGCTCAGTGACGACAGCTACGAGGCCAAGCGCAGCGCCCTGACCGAAGCCCTGCAGGCCAAATACGGCACGGGCGACACCTGGGTATACGCGGAAGACTTCGACGGGGTGAATGTTGTCTACTGCGTGGACGGCGACTACTTCAGCACGGGCTACAGCTACATCGACGGCAAAGTGACGCTGTCGGAGCAGACTGCACCGGTGGAGCGCAAGGTCGAATTCTCTTTGAAGTCGATTGTCAATAAAATTTTGAACATGGTGCGACCTGCTGTAGTATCAGAGCCTGCAATCCAAACCAACTCTGAGGCGCTCGATATGACACCCGAAGAACTCCAGGCGTTGCTCGACGCCCAGGCTGACAAGCAGAAGGAGGCCATCGTCTCCGCTGTGAACACCGCAGTTGCCCCGTTGCAGGAGCAGCTGACCGCCGTCACCCAGACCAACGAGGCGCTGGCGGCCAAGCTCAAAGCCAATACCGACGCGGCCGAAGCTGACAAGCGTGCAGCCGTTGCCGCCGAACACGGCGAGCTGGTAGCCAACGCCCTGAGTGGCGAAGCGCTCGATGCCATGTTTGCCAAGTGCGCCAAGGCGGCCCCGCTGCTGGGCGGCTACCGTGCCACTAACAGCCAGGCTACCGACGGCCTCGGCGACACCCTGCCGGAGTAACTGACCATGTCGACCGCGAACAAAATCTTCCTCGGCAGCGTCCACCGCAACAACCCGGAGCAGCTGGAACGCCGCTGCTCCGTGGCTGTGAAGTCGGGCATGCTGGCCGTCACCACCGGCGCTTTCCCAGGTACCTTCATTCCGCACGCCACTGCCGGGGCCAACCCAGGCTTCCGCTACGTGGTCAAGGAGCCGATCCTGGGCCCGGTAGACTACACCTACACCGTGACCACTGAAACCGTGTTCGCGTACATCCCGCACAGCGGCGAGATCTACCAGATGCGCACCGTAGCTGCGGCGTACACCTTCGATCAGGCCCTGGCCTCGAACGGTGATGGCACCCTGAAGGCGGCGAACGGCACTACCGATATCGTCATCGCCTACAGCGACGAAGCTATCACCACCACCGCTGGCGCGCCGTTCCTGCGCGTCAAATTCCTGTAAGGAGCCGCCGAGATGACCTGGATTCTCGACAAAGCCTCGGTGGCCAAGAGCCGCCAAGCCGCTGAACAGCAAAAGCACATGGTCAACATCCGCCGCATGGGCGTGACCGTTGACGCACGCTTCGCTGCCGATGGCGATATCGATCTGTTCGCCAACGTGGGGCGCACCCCACAAGACGTGTACCGCGACTTCGACGCCACCACCAAGCAATTGATGACCGGCGATGAAGGCAACGTGCTGCTGAACGACCTGCTGCCCCTGGCCCGCTCGGTGAGCATCGGCAAGATCGTTTCCGAGTACCGCAAGGTTTCGGACGCGACCCTGGCCCGCAGCTCGATCAGTGGTCAGCACAGCAAGCCTCTGGACCACGTGGCCTACGACTACGAAGGTGTGGTCATCCCGATCCACGATGCCGCATTCGGCCGCGAGTGGCGCGAAGTTGAAGCCATGCGCTCCGAAGGCTTCGATGCGATCGCGGACGACCAGGCTGCCTCGGTGCGTGCCGTGCGTCGCCAGATGTTCGACAACTTCACCAACGGCAGCACCCTGACCTTCAAGGGTTCGCAGTCGTACGGCATCAAGAACAACCCGGCCACCCAGCAGTTGAACCTGGGCGCCGGCGGCCTGAACGTCGACCTGACCTCGGCTTCGACCACTTTCGCGCAGATGCAGTCGGTGATCATCGCCGCACTGACCGTGCTGCAGGGCCGCGCGAACAACGTCGAGCAGGACATCGACTTCTACGTCTCGCCAGAAATCTGGTTCAACCTGCTGCGTACCGGCACCAACGATACCCGCTTCCAGACCTTCCTGGCTGGTCTGCTGGCTACCGCTGGCGTACGCAGCATCAAGCGCACCAACGGCCTGACTGGTAACCAGTTCTACGCCCTGGCCCTGAACTCCCAGTTCATCCAGCCGGTTGTAGGCATGGCGGTTACTACCACCCCGATCATGCGCACCACCCCTTTCAGCGACTGGCACTGGCTCACCTGGGCTGCCGCCGGCCTGCTGATCAAGCGCGACTTCGCGGGCCGCTCCGGCGCCCTGTTCGCGTCGTAAGGAGAACTTACCAATGGCGAAGAAATTTGAACTCCTGGGTGCAGTGTGGCAGAACGCCACCGAGCAACTGCCGGCGGGCACCGTGCTGACCTTCGAAGATGATGAGCCTTCCGGCATCTTCGTTGGCCGAGTGCGCGAACTGGTCGAAGCCGGCGAAGCGATCGAAGTGGCCTCGCCGAAGAAAGGTGCCAAGGCTGCAGAAGCCGAACCACCTGCACCACCCGCGCCGAAGAAGTAGTCCGGCACAGGTGTCACAAGAGCCCCGCTTCGGCGGGGTTTTTGCTGCCTGTCGCACCGTGCTATGCTTGCCGCAATCAACAGGAGGCACACCGTGGCCGCAATCTACCGGATCAAGCAAGGCGAGTCTGAATCGCCTGTCATGGACGCCAGTGCTGCGGCAATGGTCGTGCTCGTCACCTACTTCAACGGTGCCAGCCCGGTGCAGCCTGCGACTGACGCCGCGCTCAGCATTAGCCCAGACGCCACTGGCGAGACGTTCACCCCACTGGCCAGCTACGGCAAAGGGGAGTGGCGCTACAATGGCCCCGTGGTCCGAGTCCGCTTGGACGTGACTGGCATGGCCGGGGTCACAAGCGCTGCTGCATTCATCTGGCGCGACGATGAAGCGCTGGAAGCTGCGCCGCCTGGCGCATACTCCGGCACGAGAGCCCTGACCACCCAGAGCTACACCGAGGCCAACGTCAAAAATGGCGTCCAGTTCTACATTCAGCACAATCTGCCGCAACTGGCTGCGTCTACCGGGGTGTACAAGCTGCTGTTTACCACGGGGGCGAAGCCTGTTCTTGTGAAAGGTCGTGAGATGTATGGCATCGGTGAGACGTTCAGCCTTCAGGTGTACAAGCAGCCAACTGCCCCGACCCCCGGGGGTACCCTGCTTACCGTGCAGAACTACAACGACATAGGCGCGGCGGCCACGACGGTGACAGTGCGAGGCGGCGTAACGACCACTGCCGACGGCACGCCTTGGGGCGACCCACAGCGGCTGTTCGGCCAGAGTGCCGCCGGCCAGCGGGCAGGTTCAGGCCTGGCCCCGGGCGGAGACCGTGTGCTGAAACCGAACAGCACCTATCTCGTGGTGTTCCGCAACACCGGCAGCGGCACCGCGGACATCGACTATTTTCTCACCTGGTACGAGGGCGGCACTGACCTGCCGTTGCGCCAATGATCACACTTGAACAGGCTCAGCAGTACCTAGTTTCGGTCGGCATCGTCGCCCCAGACTTCATCGTGCAGCTGTGGGTCGACCGGGTCAACACGATCCAGCCGTGCCTCGATGAGCACTACGACCCGGCCACGGCTCTGCTGATCCAGATGTACCTCATAGGGCTGATGGGCGTGCTGGGCAACGGCGGCAAGTACATCACGTCGCAGACCGCACCATCGGGTGCCTCGCAGTCGTACAAGTACGGTGCCTTGCAAGACAACTACCGGTCGGCGCGGTCACTGCTGAACAGCCTGGACCCGTTCGGATGTGCGGGGCCACTTGTGCCAGCGGAACCGGGCGCCAGTGCAGGCATGTGGTTGGGTAGGGGAGGGTGCGACTGTGTCTAGCATCGCCCGCTGGAGCTACAAGAACACCGCCATGGTGCGACCGTGGCTCGGCCAGGACTTGGAGAACGGCGGCACCCTGTATGGTGACCCGTACGAGATCGCCTGTACCTGGGCTGCAGAGTCGCAGGAGATGCGCGACGCCACCGGCGCCGAGTTCGTCAGCAAGTACATCATCTGGTCGGAAGACCCGCGGCCCAAGTACCGCGATCAGATCCTGCTGAATACCGAAGCTGTGACCGACTGGCAGACGATCCGCGATCACATGGAGTGGGACATGGCCATGTTCTCTGACGTTCCCGATTATCGCACGGTGACCTGACATGCCAATCAAGGGGCTGGACTCTGCAAAACGCCGTTTCACCCAGGTGATCAATGAAATCGTCGACGTGAAAACGTATCGAACCGTCGAAGAGATCCTGATCATTGGCGGCGGCCACGCGGCGACAATGACACCTGTGGACACTTCCACGCTTATCAACAGCCAGTACCGCCAAGTCGAGCAACGCGCAGGCGGCATTCGGGGCCAGGTTGGCTACACGGCGGCCTACGCCGCTTTCGTCGCTGCAGCCAGTGGTAAACTGAAGGGCCAACCGCGGCCAGGTAACCGCGGCACATACTGGGCACCCGGCGGTGAGCCGAACTTCTTGGTTCGCGGCTTTGAAGATCCTGAAACGCAGGCTGCGATCAAGACCGCCATCAAGAAAGGAATGTCGATTTGACCACTCCGTACGACGACTTCAGCACTTGGTTCCAGGGCGCGCCGGGCTCAACCCAATACCGCCGTGCCAGGGGTACTTGGGTTGAGCCCTCCGGGGATGAGCCCGACAGCCGCTTTGCAGTGTTCCAGTTCCAGGGCGGCCCAAAGCCCGACGTGGACTTGATCAGCCCCGTGGTCGACGTGACGATCCTGGGCAAACGCGGAGAGCGCAACGTGGCCGGTTCGCTACCGGATATGGAGAATTTCGTGTACGATTTGGTGGCGCGTTCCATGTCCAGCACATGTAGCGGCAAGATTACCGGCATTCGGGCTATTGGCCTGCCAGTTGGACCCGGCTTCACCGAAGAAGACCGCCCCTGGTACAAGATCAGCTTCGAGTTGACCGGTGTGGCCC
>Ga0247821_10001039_pt1 | contig 15391 bp, 16 predicted proteins | sample 13C_Glycerol_Day_FD_192481 | JGI IMG/M metagenome (GOLD analysis project Ga0247821, IMG submission 192481) | Soil microbial communities from agricultural site in Penn Yan, New York, United States - 13C_Glycerol_Day14 | ecosystem: Environmental > Terrestrial > Soil > Agricultural land | place... | reverse complement strand
GCCCCGCGATAGTGATGTGCCTGATGTACCGCTATCGCGGGGCAAGCCCGCGCCTACAGTGATCTCAATGACGAGGAGCCGTCATGTCCGAATCCCCCCAACGCCACGACTACCCCCATCTGCAACCCATCCTCACGCGCTGGCAAGACAGCGACCTCAACGGCTTTATCGCCGGTGCCACGGTGTATGCCTATTTCGATACGACGATCCAGGGGTTCTTGCAGCTGCACGCCGGCCTGGATCTTCAGGACGGTGAGGTGATGGGGTTCGTGGTCAGTTCGGCAGCGGATTTTTTTGCGTTGCCAGCGTTTCCCGACACCCTCGAAGTGGGCCTGCGCGTTGCGCGCCTTGCCGGCAGTTCGGTGGAGTATCAGGTGGCGTTGTTCAAGGCAGGAGAGGTACAGGCGTGTGCGGCGGGGAAGGTGGTGCAGGTGTTCGTCGAACGCGCCTCGGGACGCCCTGTAGCGCTACCTGAAGGGCTTCAGGCAGCGCTGGTACGTCTTCAAGGCTAAGCACATATTCAGCCGAAGGCGCCCTTAGCGGTGGCGCCAGTGCTTCTTGTGCTTGCGGTGGCCGTAGTGGTGGCCACGGTCGTGGTAGTGACGACGGTCGTCATAGCCACGGTTGCGGTAGCGGCGATCGTCTTCTTCGTCCGCCTTGTTGCCCATGTAGTTACCCAGGGCACCACCGGCACCACCACCTGCGGCTGCACCGATGTAGCTACCGGAGGTGCCGCCTACGCTGCGGCCCACCACGTTGCCGCCGGCCGCGCCCAGGGCGCCACCGATGGCGGCTTCACCACGGCTGCGTTTGTCGGCGCCGACGGCACTGCCTGCCGCGCCGCCCAGACCCGCACCGATCGCCGAGCCGGTGCTGCCGCCGATCGACTGACCGACCACCGAACCCAGTACCCCACCCAATGCGCCGCCAATACCGGCTTCGGTGGTGCCACCTGCCGAGGCAACGCCACTGAGCAGGCCGAGAGACAACAACAGTATCGAGGAGTACTTCATCAAGAGAGCCTCATAGGGATGACGAGGCGATCCTGAGGCTGGCGAGGGGGGCTGGCAACGGAAATCCGACGAGTAACACGAGTTGTACACAATTCTCTAAGTTACTGTTTTAACTATGAAACTTTCTTGGTTTTTAGCTGTCTGAGCTTACTTGAGACAAGGCCCCGGCATCGCTGCCAGGGCCTTTTTTTGTGTCTTAAGTACAGCCAGTCTGTCAGAGGATGCGGGCGTTGTCGCTGGCCGCTTCCAGTTTGATCGCCACGAATTTCGAGGTCGGGGTGTGGCTGCCATCGCCGACACTCTCCAGCGGCACCAGCGGATTCACCTCTGGATAATACGCCGCTGCCTGGCCCGCCGGGATATCGAACGCCAGCAGGGTGAAGCCCTTGACCCGACGCTCGCGGCCATCGCTCCACAACGAAACGATATCGGCCTTCTGCCCCGGGTGAAAGCCCAGGCGGATGATGTCGGCTTCGTTGGCGAACAGCACATTGCGCTGGCCCTTGACCCCGCGGTAGCGGTCATCCAGGCCATAGATGGTGGTGTTGTACTGATCATGGGAGCGCATCGACTGCATGATCAGGTCCGGTATCTGGCCGGTGGCGCGCACCCGCTCATGGAGCAGATCGTCTGGCAGGCCGTTGGCCTTGAAGTTGGCCAGGCCACTGGCGGTCTTCCACTGGCGCTGGCCGGCGCTGTTGCCCAGATAAAAGCCACCCGGGTGCTCCAGGCGCTGGTTGAAATTGTCGAAGCCGGGAATGGTATCGCTGATCAGGTCGCGGATACGCCCGTAGTCGGCCACCAGCCAGTTCCAGTCCACCGGTGCGGTGCCAAGCGTCGCGGCGGCGATGCCAGCGATCACCGCAGGCTCCGAGCGCATCTGCCGCGAAAGCGGCTGCAACTGGCCGTTGGAGGCGTGGACCATGCTGAACGAGTCTTCCACCGTGACGGCCTGCGGGCCTTCACTCTGTTGGTCGATGTCGGTGCGGCCCAGGCACGGCAGGATCAATGCCTGTTTACCGTGAACCAGATGACTGCGGTTGAGCTTGGTGCTGATCTGCACGGTCAGCTCACAGCTGCGCAAGGCCTGGGCGGTACGTTCGGTGTCGGGTGTCGCCTGGGCGAAGTTGCCGCCCAGGCCGATGAATACCTTGGCCTGGCCGGCGAGCATGGCGCCGATGGCTTCCACGGTGTTGTGGCCATTGTGGCGTGGCACCTTGAAGTCGAAGCGGCGCTCCAGGGCATCGAGCAGGGCTACTGGCGGGCGTTCGTTGATGCCCATGGTCCGGTCGCCCTGGACGTTGCTGTGGCCACGCACGGGGCACAGGCCGGCGCCGGGTGCGCCAAGGTTGCCGCGCAGCAGCATCAGGTTGGCGATTTCCTGGATGGTCGCCACCGAATGCCGGTGCTGGGTAATGCCCATGGCCCAGCACATGATGACTTTGCTTGCCTTGCAGTACATGCGCGCCGCCTGCTCGATCTCGGCAAGGCTGAGGCCCGACTGGCTTTCGATCTGATCCCACGGTGTCGCGTCAACGGCCGCCAGGTAGGCGTCCACACCCTGGGTGTGCTGGTTGAGGAAGTCGTGATCGAAGACCGCCGGCGCGTTGCTGGCCTGGGCTTCGCGCTCCCACTGCAAGAGGAACTTGGCCATGCCGCGCAGCACCGCCATGTCGCCGCCCAGGGCCGGGCGGAAGTACGCGGTGTTGGTGGGGCGGTCGCCGTTGGTGAGCATCTCCAGCGGGTGTTGCGGATGCTGGAAGCGCTCCAGGCCACGCTCCTTGAGCGGGTTGATGCACACCACCTGGGCGCCACGTTTTACCGCCTCGCGCAGTGGTTCGAGCATGCGCGGGTGGTTGGTGCCAGGGTTCTGGCCCCAGACGAAAATGGCCTCGGCGTGTTCAAAGTCATCGAACGTCACGGTGCCTTTGCCGACCCCGACACTCTGGCCCAAGGCAACGCCGCTGGCCTCGTGGCACATGTTCGAGCAGTCGGGGAAGTTGTTGGTGCCAAAGGCGCGGACGAACAACTGGTACAGGTACGCCGCCTCATTGCTGGCGCGACCGGAGGTGTAGAACTCCGCCTGGTCGGGGCTGGCAAGGTTGTGCAGGTGCTTGGCGATCAGGGCGAAGGCCCCATCCCAGTCGATGGGCCGATAGCGGTCGGTGTCGGCGTCATAGACCATCGGTTCGGTCAGCCGCCCCTGGTATTCGAGCCAGTAGTCGCTCTGGGCCAACAGCGAGGTCACGCTGTGGCGGGCGAAGAATGCCGCATCGACACGGCGCTTGGTGGCTTCCCAGTTCACCGCCTTGGCGCCGTTCTCGCAGAACTTGACCATGCCGCTTTCCGGCGAGTCGCCCCAGGCGCAGCCCGGGCAGTCGAAGCCGCCGTTCTGGTTGGTCTTGAGCAGGGCGCGGATGTTCTTGAGCGCGTTGTCGCTACCGATCCAGGCCTGGGCGACGCTGCGCAGGGCACCCCAGCCGCCGGCGGCACCGTTGTAGGGTTTGTAGCGCGGAACAGGCTTCTGGTCGGCTTGGTGATGCAGGCTCAAGATCGGTTCTCCCGCACGGGACTGAACACCCGTGGCGCACTGTGTTTAGGCAGATGGATCAGGTTGAGGTTGTGCCGGCGTGCCCATTGCAGAGCAAGGCCGGTGGGCGATGAGAGGCTGACCAGGGTCTGGATGCCGGCACGCAGGACTTTCTGGATGAGCTCCAGGCTGCAGCGGCTGGTGACGATGGCAAGGCCGCCGTCCAGGCGCAGGTGCTGGCGCAGCAGGGCGCCGATCAGCTTGTCCAGGGCGTTGTGCCGGCCGATGTCTTCGCGGCCCATCAGCAATTCGCCCTGATCGTTCATGAACAGTGCCGCATGCACCGCACCGCAGTGCTGGCCAAGGGGCGTGAAAGCGTCGATGCGCTGGCGCAGGCCGTCGAGCCAGTGTGCCGGGGGCAGGGGCGCCCCGGGCAAGACATTCAATTCCGGCAAGGCCTGCTCAAGGGCTTCCACCCCGCACAGGCCGCAGCCACTGGTACCGGCCAATTGGCGGCGCTGGTTCTTCAGGTTCCAGAACGCGCGACTGGCGATTTCCACCTCTGCGCTGATGGCCGAACCCCGGCCGCTGAGCTTCACGTCATAAATGTCTTCGGGGGAGGCAATGATGCCGCTGCCGATGCTGAAGCCGACGATGAAGTCTTCAAGGTCGGTCGGGCTGACCAGCATCACCGCCTGGTTGATGCCGTTATAGGCAATGGCCAGGGCGACTTCTTCGGCCAGCGCGGTGCTGGCCTGGCTGTCATCGGTCAGGTGGATATAGTCGTAGCGGTTGCTGGCCGCGGGCGCAGTCAGGGAGGCGGACGCGGCGCAGGCCGGAGGTTTTGTGGTCATTGGAGATACCGGCGGCAGGTCTGGTTTAAGCCTAGGCTTGCGCTCGGGTATCGTCTAATCGCTAATGCTGATGCCTTGATAGATGGCGTCGATCACGCACCGCTGTGCAGGGCCTGGAATTCGGCCAGGCATGCTTCGGCCAATGCCGAGCGCGGCGCCGTGCGGCGCATGATCAGGCCCAGTGGCGCGAGGGTGCTGGCCTGTTCGATCGGTTGCAGGCGCAGCCGTTCGGTCAGCACTTCAAGGCCTGCAGCCAGCGGCATGATCGCGCAGCACAGGCCGCCTTTTACCGACTGCACCAACTGATGGACGGCGTCGGTCTGCAGCAACAGCCGTGGTTCCAGGCCCCGGCTGTTGAAGTTGTGGTCGATCGACTGGCGAAAGTGCATGCCGGCGGTGAGCAGGCCCAGTGGCAGTTCGGTCAGTGCTTGCCAGCTTAAGGGCTGATCGTCGAACTGAAAGTGATCTGGGTCATACAGCAGGCCCATGCGTGTCTCGCCAAGGGGCAGGGACAGGAAACGCTCGTTGTCCAGGCGCTCCAGGTAAGACACGCCCAGGTCCAGTCGATTGCTGGTGAGCTGCTCCAGGATCTGCTCGGAGCTCAGGGCGCTGAGCTCGAAGTTCAGCTCCGGATGACGCTCATGCAGGCGTTGCAGCAACGGCAGCGGATCGAAGCTCGACAACGGCACCACGCCCATTCGCAGGTTGCCAACCAGATGCCCGCGGCAGGCAGCGGCTTCGGCGTGCAGGCCGTCGTAGGCCGCCATCACCGAGCGGGCCCAGGCCAGCACACGCTCGCCCTGGGCGGTAAAGCCTTCAAAGCGCTGGCCACGGTTGACCAGGGCCAGGTCGAGTTCCTGTTCCAGGTTGCGCAGGCGCATCGACAGCGTCGGTTGGGTCACGTGGCAACGGGCTGCGGCCTGGCCGAAGTGTCGGGTTTCATCAAGCGCGATGAGGAATTTGAGCTGTTTGATGTCCATCGTCGGTCCACGGCGCAAAGCAGGCGAAGCATTCTAACCTGTCCTAGACTGCAGGCTCCGAGATTCATCACCAAGGAGAGCGGTATGAGCATTTTCAGTTTCATCAAAGAGGCCGGTGAGAAAATCATCGACCTGCTGACACCGGGTAATGCCAATGCCAGTGAGCAATTGCAAAAGCATGTGGAAGCGGTTGGCCTCGGGAATCCGAACATCAAGGCCACGGTCGATGGCGACAAGGTGACGGTGACCGGCGAGGTGGCCAGCCAGGAAGAGAAAGAAAAGATCCTCCTGGCGCTGGGCAACATTGCCGGTGTCGCTGAAGTCGACGACCAGATCACCGTGACCGGCCCGGTCGTGGCCGCAGCGCGCTTTGTGGTGGTCAAGAAAGGCGACACCCTGAGCGCGATTTCCCTGGCCGTGTATGGCAATGCCAACCTGTACAACAAGATCTTTGAAGCCAACAAACCGATGCTCAAGCACCCGGACAAGATCTACCCGGGCCAGAGCCTGCGTATTCCCGAGTAAGTATCAAAGCCCCTCGAGCAGCGTCCGGTAGTCCTCCACGGCGGCGAACTCTTCGGTATCACGCGGCCCTTTGCGGCTGTCTGGCTGGCGCACCGCAAGCAGGTGCGCCACGCCGAAGTCGCGGGCACTGCGCAGAATCGACAGGGTGTCGTCGATAAACAGGCTGCGGCCCGGCTCAAAGTCGATATCGGCTTGCAAGGCGTCCCAGAACTGCGGGTTTTCCTTGGGGTACCCGTAATCGTGGGAGCTGATCAGGCGCTCGAAGTAGGGCGCCAGCTCGACCCTCTCCAATTTCAACGACAACGAATCGCGGTGCGCATTGGTGATCAGGATCACCCGCTTGCCGGCCTGTTTGATCGCCTGCAAAAAGGTGTCGGCGTCCGGGCGCAAGGCGATCAGATGAGCGGTTTCCAGCTTCAGGTCCCGCACCGACAGGTTCAGCTCGCGGCTCCAGAAGTCCAGGCAGTACCAGTTCAGGGAGCCCGCGTGCTGCTCGAACAGCGGCTGCATTTCAAGCTCGGCCATGGCCCGGCTGATACCGTGCAGGTCGGCGTAGCGCTGGGGCAGGTGTTCGAGCCAGAAGTGGTTGTCGAAATGCAGGTCCAGCAGGGTGCCGTCCATGTCCAGCAGTACGGTGTCGATGGTGGACCAGGCTAAAACGGGCATATGAAATTCTCGGACAGTCAGGGCAGCGGTGGCCGGGCAAGCCACGGTATAGTAACCCGTTCACGCCAAGGAGCCGCCCCATGCGCCAGAAACCCACCGTTCTCTCTCGCGAGATTGTCGCCAGCAGCCGCCTGTTCCGGGTCGAGGCTGTGCAATTGCGCTTTGCCAATGGCAACGAGCGCACCTATGAGCGGCTGGTGGGGCGCGGTAACGGGTATGGTGCGGTGATGATCGTGGCGATGCTCGACAGCGAGCATGCGGTGCTGGTCGAAGAGTACTGCGGCGGGACCGACGAGTACGAGCTGTCACTGCCCAAGGGCCTGATCGAGCCGGGTGAGGATGTACTGGCTGCCGCGGACCGCGAGCTCAAGGAAGAAGCCGGTTTTGGCGCCCGCCAACTGGAGCACCTGACGGAGCTTTCCCTGTCGCCGGGCTACATGAGCCAGAAGATCCAGGTGGTACTGGCCTCCGACCTGTATGAAGAGCGTCTGGAAGGCGATGAGCCCGAGCCGATGCGTGTCGACAAGGTCAGCCTGCGCGAGCTCTCGGCCCTGGCCCAGCACCCGCAGTTTTCCGAAGGCCGCGCCCTGGCGGCGTTGTACCTGGTGCGTGACCTGCTGACCCAGCGTGGAGTGTTCGGCGCATGACCGATGTGCAACTGATGCAGGCAGTGGTTGAGCTGGCTCGCCAGGCGGGCAAGGCCATCCTGCCGTTCTGGCGTGCGGATGTTGCCGTGACGTCCAAAGCCGATGATTCCCCGGTCACCGCAGCCGACCTGGCCGCCCATGAGGTGATCGCCAAAGGCTTGCGCGCACTGGCCCCGCAGATCCCGGTGTTGTCTGAAGAAGACTGCGAGATCCCCCTCGGCGAGCGCCAGCAATGGCAGCGCTGGTGGCTGGTTGATCCGCTGGACGGTACCAAGGAGTTCATCGCCGGCACCGAGGAATTCACCGTCAATATCGCCCTGATCGAGCAAGGCCGCGTGGTGTTTGGGGTCGTGGCGATTCCTACCACTGGCCGCTGCTACTACGGTGGCCAGGGGATCGGCGCCTGGTGCGCCGAGGCCGATGGCGCACCGCATGCTATTCAAGTCCGTCTGGCACCGCCTGCGGGGCAAGGCTTTACCGTGGTGGCCAGCCGTCGCCATTCCAGCCCGCAGCAGGAAGCCTTGCTGGCAGGCCTGAGTTCGGCGGTGGGCGAACTGGAGCTGGCCAATATCGGCAGCTCGCTGAAGTTTTGCCTGTTGGCCGAAGGGGCTGCCGACTGCTATCCACGCCTGGCGCCAACGTCGCAGTGGGACACCGCCGCCGCCCAGGGTGTGCTGGAAGGTGCGGGCGGCGAAGTGCTGGGTCTGGATGGCCAGGTGTTCGTCTATCCGCCGCGCGAGTCGTTGCTCAATCCCTTCTTCCTGGCCCTGCCTGCCGCCGCCCCCTGGCGTGAGCGGCTGCTGCAATTGGCTTCAACGATGTAGCACGTACTGGCCGCTGAACATGACAGCGGCCTCATCGCTACCGGCATTGCTGACCCGGGTGTGCAGGTTCAGGCGTGCCCGGCCACGGCGCTGGTAGGTGGCGACGAAGCGCTCCCAGACTTTCTCCTCCGGTGCCTCGCACACGGCGATGGCTGCGCCGGTGACCGGCAGCGGATAGCTGATCTGGCCTTCCTGAATGACGATGTGCCCATCGTCGATCCCCGCCTCGCGCAGGCGCAGGTGCAACCAGCCCCAACCGACCAGTACGGCAGCGCAATACAGGCTGCCGCCGAACATGGTGCTCTTGTGATTGACGTTGGCCTCCAGCGGCAACTGCAGGCGCAGGCGCTGCTGTTCCCAGTCGAGCACCTGCAGGCCCATTTCGCGGGTCAGGGGAATGTCACCGTGCAGCACCGATTCAAGGTAGCGGCTGTCCGTGGTCATGGGCGGTTGTCCTCCATTTCGTCAGTGCTGGCGTTGCTGTCGGCGAAGCTCAGGCCATGCTTGCGCAGCTTGTCGTGCAGGGTTTTGCGGGGAATGCCCAGGGCCTCGGCCAGGCTGCGCATGGAGCTGTGCGGCTGAGCCAGCTCGGCGGCGATCAGCGAGCGCTCGAACTGTTCGACCTGATCGCTGAGGTTGCCGCTGTTCACCGGCGAGGCCTGGGCGTGAGCGGGCGGTGGCGCCTCGCCATCCAGGGCCAGTTCAAGGCCCAGGGCGAAGCGCTCCGCGACATTCTGCAGCTCTCGGACATTGCCCGGCCAGTTGTGGCGCAACAGCAATGCACGCTGTGCGGGCTGCAAAGTGTGAGGCGGCAGGCCGTGACGCTCGCTGGCGGCGTCGGCGAAATGCTGGAACAGCACCAGGACGTCGTCGCCGCGCTCGCGCAGCGGCGGGATGCGCAGCGGTGCAACGTTCAGGCGGTAATACAGGTCGGCACGGAAGCGCCCCTGATCGGCGGCCTGGCGCAGGTCTTCCTTGGTGGCGGCGATGATGCGGATGTCCAGGGGGATCTGCTGATTGCCACCGAGTCGCTCGACCACCCGCTCCTGCAAGAGGCGCAGCAGCTTGACCTGTACATCCAGGCTCATGCTTTCGATTTCATCGAGGAACAGCGTGCCGCCGTTGGCGAACTCGAACTTGCCGATCCGGCGCTTCTGGGCGCCGGTAAAGGCGCCAGGCTCGTGGCCGAACAGCTCGCTTTCGACCACCGACTCCGCCAGGGCGCCGGCGTTGATGGCTACAAACGGGCCGTCGCGTCGGCTCGACAAATCATGCAGGGCGCGCGCCACCACTTCTTTACCGGCGCCGGTTTCACCGAGGATCAGCACGTCGGCACGGGTGCCGGCCAACGCACCGATCTGCTCGCGCAAGCGCAGCATTGGTGCAGACTGGCCTACCAGGCGGGTGCTCAACTGCTGACGGTCGCTCAGGGCCAGGCGCAGGCTGCGGTTGTCCAGCACCAGGCGGCGCAGGGCCAGGGCGCGGCGCACACTGTCGAGCAGGGCATCGCTGGCGAAGGGCTTTTCAAGAAAGTCGTAGGCCCCGGCGCGCATGGCTTGCACCGCCAGGGGCACGTCGCCGTGGCCGGTAATCAACAGCACCGGCAGTTCCGGGTCCTGGGCCTGTACCTGCTCCAACAATTGCAGGCCGTCGATACCGGGCATGCGGATATCGCTGACCAGCACCCCGGGCCAGTCCTGCTCAATACGCCCGGCCAGGCCCTGGGCGTCGCTCAGCGACAAGACCTTGAGGCCGGCAAGGTCCAGGGTCTGGCTCAGGGCCTGGCGCAGGTGCGGGTCGTCGTCGACCAGAATCACCTGAACGCGGCTGTCGATGAGCGGCTCGGTCGTCATGCCGATGGGTCCTCCGAGGGTTGCAGATTGGCGCCGGACTTGGCCACGCGCAGTTGCAGGGTAAGCAGGGCACCGCCTTCGGGGTGGTTGCCGAGCACAAGTTCGCCGCCCAGCGCCCGCATCAAGGTATCGCAGATCGCCAGGCCCAGGCCAAGGCCCTGGGTGCGTGTCTTGGTGGTGAAAAACGGCTCGCGGGCGCGGGCCAGGGCTTCACTGGAAAACCCCGGGCCGTTGTCGCGAATGTACAGGTAGACGTTGCCGTCGCGTTGTTCGGCACTTAGCCAGAGTTTGCGCGGGTTGGCCTTTTCGGTCAGGGCGTCCAGGGCGTTGGCCAGCAGGTTACCCAGCACCTGGCGCAGGCGGGTTTCGCCGGCCTGGACCCACAGCGTGGCGTCCGGCAAGTCACGTACCAGCTCGACCGCCATGGCCCGGCGGCGCTTGGCCAGCAGGGCCAGGGCATCGTCCAGCGCAGGCTGCAACGCCACACTCTCGGGTGCATGGCGGTCGCGGCGGGCGAAGGCGCGCAGGTGGGCAATGATCGAGGCCATGCGCCCGGTCAGTTCACTGATCAGTTTGAGGTTGCTACGGGCATCGTCGGTGCGCTGGTGGTCGAGCAGAATCTCGGCGTTTTCTGCGTAGCTGCGGATCGCCGCCAGCGGCTGGTTGAGCTCATGGCTGATGCTCGCCGACATGGTCCCCAGCACCGACAACTTGCCGGCCTGGACCAGTTCATCCTGGGCGCGCACCAGCTCCTGCTGGGCGTGTTCGCGTTCCAGCACCTCGCCTTTCAGGCGGCTGTTGAGGCCTTCAAGGTCGGCGGTACGCTCGATGACACGCTTTTCCAGCTCCTGGCGCCCATGGGCCTCGAAGTCGATGCGGTCCATGTAATGGCGTCGACGCTGCATCATCAGGCCCAGCAGCAACATCAGCACCAGCAAGGCCGCGGCACCAATGGCCAGCACTGTGCTCACCGAGCGGTCGACGATGGACCGTGGCGCCAGGATGCTGGCCTGCCAACCGGTTTCTTCGATGGCTTCGGTCTGGATCAGCCAGGCAGCCCGGTCGAGGTTCAGTGGCTGCGGCGCCTGGGTCGGGTAGGGCTTGATCGCGACGATCGCTTCACGTTCGGCATCGGTCAGCGGCCGGGTGGCGCGGAAGCGCCAGTCGGGGCGCGAGGTCAGGATGACCACGCCATTGTGGTCGGTGACCAGCAGTTGCTCAGGCGTCTTGCCCCATAGGTTTTCGGTGTGGTCCAGGTCGACCTTGACCACCAGCGCGCCGATGATCTTTTCCCCGTCACGGACCGCAGCGGCAAAGTAGTAACCGCGCTTGGCGGAGGTCGTGCCCTGGCCGAAAAACCGCCCCAGGCGCCCGGCAATGGCTTCGCTGTAGTAAGGCCGGAACGTGAAGTTGCGGGCGATGAAGCTGTCGCGCTTGTCCCAGTTCGAGGCCGCCAGGGTGTTGCCGTTGGCGTCCAGCAGGTACATGACTTCGGCACCGGTCTGGGTGGTGATGTCCTTGAGCAGGCGATTGGCGTTGGTCAGGGTTTCGAGCCGCAGCGGGTCGGCCAGCACTGCCCGCAGGGCAGGCAGGTCGCCAAGGATCTGCGGCAGGGTTTCATAGCGGTGCAGGGTACCGAGCAGGTTGGCCACGTACAGGTCGAGGGTCTGGCGGTTCTGGCTGGCCAGTTCCTCCTGGTAGTAGCGTTCGGCAAGGTGTTGCAGGGGCCAGAGCAACGGCGCCAGGCAAATCGCCAGCAGGGCCAGGCTGCGCCAGCGAGGGCGGCGGGTAGGAGGTGGAGTCATGGTCATCGCAATTGCGCCAGGGTGATCTGGCGCATTATGCGCTACTTCAGGCAGTCGATCAGCGCCTGCTGCCAATGTGGCTGGCCGACCTGCCATTCACGCTGCAGGCGACTGCAATCGAGCCGTGAGTTCAGCGGGCGCCTGGCCGGTGTCGGGTAGTCGCTGGAGGGAATTGGCAGCAATTCGCTGCAGGGCAGGCCCTGGGCTTTCAGGTGCTCGGCAATCGCCTGGGCGAAGCCGAACCAGGACGTCTCGCCCTGGGCTGTCAGGTGGTAGGTTCCCCAGGGGCCGGCCTGGCCCGCGTGCCAACGTTCGATCAGGGTACGGGTGCTGTGGGCGATGGTCCCGGCCCAGGTGGGGGCGCCGATTTGGTCGGCGACGATGCGCAGTTGCGGCTTTTCCTGCAGCAGGCGTTGCATGGTCAGCAGAAAGTTGTGGCCATGGCGTGAGTACACCCAGCTTGTGCGCAAGATCAGGTGCTGGCCGGCTACGGCCCTGACAGCCTGTTCACCGGCCAGCTTGCTGTGGCCGTAGACGTTCAGCGGGTTCGGCAGATCGTCTTCGGTATAGGGCGTGGCCTTGCTGCCGTCGAACACATAGTCGGTGGAGTAGTGGATCAACGGAATGCCAAGGGCTGCCGCTTCTTCGGCCAGCACGCCCGGTGCCCGAGCGTTGATTGCGAACGCAAGGTCCGGCTCGCTTTCGGCCAGGTCCACGGCGGTGTAGGCGGCGGCGTTGATGATCAGGTCCGGCTTGAGCTGTTGCACGGAGGCGCGAAGGCTGTCGGGCTGGGCCAAGTCCAGTTGGTCGCGGCCCAGTACCAGAAGCTGGCCAAGGTCATGCAGGCGTTGTTGCAGTGCCTGGGAGACTTGACCGTGCTGGCCAACGATCAGCACCCGCGACCGCTTCACGGGAATAAGTCAGTTTGGTGCAAGTAGTCGCCGACCTGATCCTTGGCAGAGAGTACGGGGGCACCGCTGAGGGGCCAGTCGATAGCCAGGTCCGGATCATTCCAGCGGATGCAGCGCTCGGCCGAGGGGACATAGTAGTCCGTGGTTTTGTAGAGAACTTCAGCAAAGTCGCTCAACACCAGAAATCCATGCGCAAATCCCTTGGGAATCCAAAGTTGGCGATTGTTCTGGGCTGAAAGTCTGATACTGGTCCACTGGCCGAATGTCGGGGAGCTTTTGCGAATGTCTACAGCAACATCCAGTACTTCGCCGGCAATGACGCGCACCAGCTTATGCTGGGTATGTTTTATCTGGTAATGCAGACCGCGCAACACACCTTTGTGAGAGCCTGAGTGGTTGTCCTGAACGAATCGGGCACTAATGCCCGTTGCCTCTTTGAACAGTCGTTCATTGAAGCTCTCGTAGAAAAACCCCCGTTCGTCACTGAATACCCTTGGTTCGATAATCAGGACGTCAGGCAGCGTGCTGGCGGTCACTTTCATCGACGCTTTCCGACGAGGCCAAACAGGTATTGCCCATAACCCGTTTTACCAAAAATCTTGGCTCGCTCGAGTAAGTGTGCTTCATCGATCCACGCCTGCTGGTAGGCGATTTCCTCGAGGCAGGCGACTTTGAGACCCTGACGGTGTTCGATGGTCTGTACGTACTGCGATGCTTCCAGCAGGCTGTCATGAGTACCGGTATCAAGCCAGGCGAAGCCTCGACCCAGCAGTTGTACGTTCAGGTCGCCGCGCTTGAGGTAAGCGTTGTTGATGTCGGTGATTTCCAGTTCGCCACGAGGCGAAGGCTTGACCGCTTTGGCAATTTCCACCACATCATTGTCATAGAAGTACAAGCCCGTAATTGCATAGCTGGACTTAGGTTCAGCGGGCTTTTCTTCGATGGACAGCGCACGGCCTTCGTTGTCGAACTCCACGACGCCGAATCGCTCGGGATCCTTCACCCAATAGCCGAATACCGTAGCCCCGCCACCAATCTGTGCGGCTTTGCGCAACTGAGGGGTGAACCCCTGACCATGAAAGATGTTGTCGCCCAGAATCAAGCAGACCGAGTCATCGCCGATGAATTCTTCGCCAATCAAGAAGGCCTGGGCCAAGCCATCCGGAGAAGGTTGCTCGGCATAACTAAGTTCAATGCCGAACTGACTACCATCACCCAGGAGTTGCTTGTACTGGGGGAGATCTTGCGGGGTGGAGATCAATAGAATTTCCCGAATACCTGCAAGCATCAGCACCGAGATCGGGTAATAAATCATCGGTTTGTCGTAGATAGGCAGCAGTTGCTTGGAAACACCCAGAGTGATGGGATGCAGGCGGGTACCGGAACCACCTGCCAGGACGATGCCTTTGGTCATGCAATTAGATCCTTGAAGTCGCTGGCGCCCAGGCGCTGGCCTTGATAACTACCGTCTTGTACTCGTTTGCACCATTCCAGGTTTTCCAGGTACCACTGCACAGTCTTACGTAGACCCGTGTCGAAAGTCTCTTCAGGAACCCAGTTCAGTTCGTGCTCGATTTTGCTGGCGTCGATCGCATAACGTTGGTCGTGGCCGGGGCGGTCCTGAACGTAGGTGATCAGGTCGGCGTAGTTGGTTACACCGGTTGGGCGCTCTGGTGCGAGTTCTTCAAGCAAGGCACAGATACCGCGCACTACATCGATGTTTTTTTGCTCGTTATGCCCGCCAATGTTGTAGGTTTCGCCTACCTTGCCTTCAGTCACCACTTTGAGCAGGGCGCGGGCATGGTCCTCTACGAAGAGCCAGTCGCGAACCTGCAGACCATTGCCATAAACGGGCAAGGGTTTGCCTGCCAGGGCGTTGAGAATCACCAGCGGGATCAGCTTCTCCGGAAAGTGGAAAGGCCCGTAGTTGTTTGAGCAGTTGGTAATCAGCACGGGCAGGCCGTAGGTGCGGTGCCAGGCACGGACCAAGTGGTCAGACGCTGCCTTGCTGGCGGAGTAGGGGGAGCTTGGGGCATAAGGCGTGGTTTCGGTGAATAGATCATCGACCCCATGCAGGTCGCCATACACTTCGTCAGTGGAAATATGATGGAAGCGGAAGGCGGCTTGCTCATCGGCGGGTAACGCCAACCAATACGATCGAGTAGCTTCCAGCAGGCTGTAGGTGCCTACGATGTTGGTCTGAATGAACTCTGAAGGACCATCGATAGAACGGTCGACATGGGATTCCGCCGCCAGGTGCATGATCGCATGAGGTTGGAAGCGTTCAAGTACAGCGCTGACCGTCGCCTGATCAACAATATCGGCCTGGACAAACTCATAACGGGTATTAGTCGCGATATTAGTCAGCGATTCCAAGTTTCCGGCATAGGTCAGCTTGTCGAGGTTCAGTACTTCATGCTTGGTACTGTTGATCAAGTGACGCACCAACGCCGAGCCGATGAAACCGGCTCCGCCGGTGATGAGTATACGCATGTCGGACTGCCTTTCTTCCGTAACTGACAATGAACATTAAGCACATAGCTTGTGGCTGAGGCCAGATACCTGCAAGCAAAAAGCGCTGAGCTGCCTTTTTCCTCGAATTGCCTGTGGAAGCAAATCTGGCGCGATTGTAGTCGTTGTTCTTGATTATCGGTGTAAGCAGTGGCGATATAAGCAGCAAAAAAAACGAGGTCCCGTCATGCCGCTCAGTACCCTGATCCACCGCTCCAGCCAGCCCTGCCCCGACGTCAGCGAGCAGCAGGCCCTGCTTGTACTGCAGGAGC
>Ga0247821_10001038_pt1 | contig 15397 bp, 10 predicted proteins | sample 13C_Glycerol_Day_FD_192481 | JGI IMG/M metagenome (GOLD analysis project Ga0247821, IMG submission 192481) | Soil microbial communities from agricultural site in Penn Yan, New York, United States - 13C_Glycerol_Day14 | ecosystem: Environmental > Terrestrial > Soil > Agricultural land | place... | reverse complement strand
GCCTAGCCAAACGTTCCCGACAATCCGTGATGAACCTTAATTTTGCGCCATCCACCTCTTTGCAATGGAGCACCTCCCGGATGTCTATTTCTTTCCGCGCACTGCTGACCAGCAGCCTGTGCAGCGGTCTGTCGCTATTTCTCTTGCCTCCGTCCTCAGCACAGGCTGACACCTCCGATCTGATGAGCCGTTCGACACTCACCGGCGACTGGGGTGGCGAACGCCAGAAGCTGGCCGACGCGGGGATCAAGCTGAGCGGTGACTACAGCTCTGAAACGATTTCCAACCTGCACGGCGGGATCAAGCGCGGCACCCGCTATGCGCAACAAATACGCATTGGCGCACAGTTCGACCTGAGCAAGTTACTCGACACCCCTGATGCCGGGCGGGTGCAGATCATCGTCAATGACCGTCGCGGGCACAGCGCTACTGAAGACTTGCTCGGCAACCGCCTGCCAGCGCAAGAAAACTACGGCGGCCAGTACACCCGACTGACCGAGTTCAGCTATCAGCGCACGCTGTTTTCACCCGACGTGTCGACCAAGGTCGGCTTCATGGTGATGGGCACCGAGTTTGGCGGCATGCCCATCCTGGCCAACTTTGTCAGCGCCGGCTTCTGTGCGCACCCGCTGACCATGGGGAGCGGCAGTGGCTGGGGCAATTACCCGACGGCCCATTGGGGAGGGGAGCTGCGTTACGACGTAAGCCCCGCACTGACACTGCAGACGGCTGTATTCCAGGTCAACCCGGAGTACAACATGCGCTCCTCCAAAGCCTTCGCCATGCCCAGCAACGGTACGACCGGCGCAATTTTGCCACTGGAAGCGATCTTCAATAACGACGCCTTCCTGGATGGCCAATACAAAGTCGGTTGGTACTACGACACCTCCAACGCCCCGAAAATTGGCAGCACAGAAAAAAGCAATAACCGCACCGGCGCATACGTGTTGATGGACCAGGCAATCTGGAGGGATGAGCAAGATCCGCAAAGCGTGCTGCGCCTCTTTGGCCAGGCGGCTACCAGCAACGCGCAGACCTCGCCGATGCGTCGCTGGTACTCGCTAGGGCTGGTCAAGCAGAAGCCGTTTGCCAGTCGCCCGAACGACACCATCTCCTTCGGCTATGGCCGTGCCGTACTCAACCCGCGCACGCGGGACGTGCAGGAAGCGGCGGCGAGCAACCCCGGCGAATACGACATGATCGCTGGCCTCGACAACGGCGAGCAGATGCTGGAGCTCAACTATGGCGCGCAAGTCACGCCTTGGCTGATGGTGCGTCCCGATCTGCAGTACTACATTGAGCCGGGCGCGTTCTTCGGCAAGAGCCGAGGCAATGCCCTGGCCGCAGGCTTGCAGATCAAAGCGACGTTCTAGAACGCAATTGCCAGCCCCAGGCCTGAGTTGAATCAGGCCTGGGGCCTTTGGACGCAGGGGCACCGGGTGGCTGTCAGTGTACCTGCGTACGGCTCATTGCCCTTGTGTCCAATGGATCACGGCGTGATGAGCTCATCGTGTTCCCGTGCTGGAGGGCTGCGTTTTTGCAGCAGGGAAATCAGCGCGGGCATCAGGACCAGGGCGCCAATCATGTTCCACACGAACAGCAGTACCAGCAACACGCCCATGTCGGCCTGGAATTTCAGCGACGAGAACGCCCAGGTGCTCACGCCCAAGGCCAGGGTAATGCCGGTAAAGGCCACGGACGTGCCGGTCGTCTTCAGTGCTTCGAAGTAGGCGCGGCGCAGGTCCATGCCCTGCAACAGGAAATTTTCCATGCGGCTGTACAGGTAGATGCCGTAGTCGACGCCAATGCCCACGCCCAGGGCGATCACCGGCAAGGTGGCGACTTTCACGCCCAGGCCCATCTTGGCCATCACCGCCTCGCACAACACCGTCGACAGGTACAGCGGCGCCATCAGAGCAAAGGTCACTTTCAGCGACTTGAACTCCCACAACACCACAAGCGAAATGATCACAAACACCAACACCAGCATGACTTTTTCCGAGTGCCGGATGACGTTGTTGGTGGCCGCTTCGATGCCGGCGTTACCCGCCGCCTGGAGCAGCCTGTAGTCGCCGCCGCCATGGTGCTGGTCGAACTGCTCGACGGCAGCGCTGACGCGGCTCAGGGTCTGGGCCTTGTGGTCACGCAGGTACAGGCTGATGGGCACCAGGCTGCAGTCGCTGTCGAGCTGTTCGGCGGGCACGCCGGAACGGGCATTGTTCATCACGTACTGGTCGCGGGATAGCTCCGCCCATTTGGGGTTGCCTTCGTTGCGGGCGAGTATGTTGAAACGCATGGTGTCGTACAGCGACTGCACCGACTCCACACCTTCGATATCGCGCATGTGGCGCTGGAACTGATGGGCAAGGTCGGCGGCGGCAAAGCGCGAGCATTGTTCTGCCGGGGTGGTGAACATCACCACATAGACATCGGTGCTGGTGGTGTAGTGACCGAGCAGGTAGGCGTTGTCCTGGTTGTAGCGCGCCTCGGGGCGAAACTCCGGTGCGCCGCCGTCCAGATCGCCAATCTGCAGGTCTTTGCGTGCCTGGTAGCCGATCGTCAGGAGTACCAGGCTGGCAAGCACCAACGGTATGGCCAGGCGCGGTTCGACCACTGCCGCCAGGCGCCGGAATACCGGCCAGGACGCGTTGGCGCGGGCGTGCTGGCGGGCGATGGCCGCCGGGCTGACGCCGACATAGGACATCAGTACAGGCAACAGGAACATCTTGGTGAAGATAGCGACGAACACCCCGATGCTGGCGGTGATCGCCAGTTGCTTGATCACGCCGATGTCGATGACCAGCAAGGTGATAAAGCCCACGGCGTCGGCCAGCAGCGCGGTCGTCCCGGGAATGAACAACGCCCGGAAGGTGCGCCGCGAGGCGTCGATGGGGCCATGGCCCTGCGCCGCTTCACTGACCATCAGGTTGATGTTCTGCACAGCGTGGCTGATACCGATGGCGAAGATCAGGAACGGGACCAGGATCGAGTAGGGGTCCAGGCCATAGCCGAGCAGGCTGAGGATACCCAACTGGCAAACGACGGTGAGCAGGCAGGTTGCCACGGTGACGGCAGTGCTGCGCCAGCAGCGGCAATAGAGCAGGAGCAGGGCGCTGATCAGCACCACGGTGAAGGCGAAAAACAGGGCAATGTTGCTGGCCGCTGCCAGCAGGTCGCCGATGATCTGCGCGAAACCGATGACGCGGATGGTCACGCCTTTGCCGGCGAAGTGTTCGCGGACCTGCTGTTCAAGGGCCTGGCTGAAGACCCCATAGTCCAGCGGTTGCCCGCTTTGCGGATCGCTATCGAGCAGTGGCACGCGGATGATGGTCGAGCGCAGGTCGTTGGCCACCAGGCTGCCGAGCAGGTTGGCGCGCAGGATGTTTTGCCGGACCTGTGCCAGGGCGCGCTCGCTGCCGTCATAGCCGTCGGGAATCACCCGGCCGCTGCGCACACCGTCGGTTGTCACCTCGGACCATACGGCGTTCGGGGTCCACAACGACTTGAGTTTGCCGCGGTCGACGCCGGGTATGTAGAAGACCTTGTCGGTGACTTCGCGCAGCGTTTCCAGGAATGCCGGGGTAAAGATGTCGCCTTCGGGGTTTTCGACGATGATGCGCAGCACATTGCTTTGCGGCCGCAGAACCTCCTCGAAGCGCAAGTAGTTCTGGATGTAGGGGTGGCTGGTCGGGATCATCCGCGTGAAACTGGCGTCGGCCCTGAGGGACAAGGCTTTGTACCCCAGCAGCAGCGTAGCCAGCAGGAACAGCAGCAGCACGGGCACGCGGTTGTGGAACAAGGCCCGCTCCAGGCCATTGAGCAATCGCGTTTCACTTTTCTGCAGTTGTGGACGGTGTTTGGCCTGGGCATTCATTGCACGTACTCCTTGAACTCGTCGCGCGCGAGCAGGCGCAATCCGCGGTTGCCGACAAGGGCCAGCGAGCCGTCGGGCAACAGCGCCGCACTCAACCACACGGCCTTGTTGCGCGGCTGCAGGACCTGCAAGTGCTGCATGTCAGTGCTGTGCACCAGCCCGGCCTGGCCGGTGAACAGCACACTGTTGTCGGGCAGTTGCGCAGCGTTGTAGAGGGTGGTGGCGGTTGGCAGGGGGATGGGCCGCCAGTGCTGGCCAGCGTCCAGGCTGCTAAACAGCGCGCCACCGAATCCCATCGCCAGGACCTGGCCGTCGCGCAACTGCACCAGGTTGTAGAGGGAGGCCGGGGTCAGCACCTGTGACTGCCACTGGCCCGCAGAGCGGCGATACAGCTTTCCGCCTTCTCCCGCGATCAGCAGGTCGCCGTTGGCGAGTCCCAGTACGGCGTTGAGGTGCAGGCGGTCGGGGTTGTCCAGGCCTGGGACATAGGCCCAGGTGTTACCGCCATCGGTGGTATGCAGGACAGTGCCGTAGGCGCCGACCACCCAGCCTTCGCGTGCACTGCGAAACCAGACGTCCAGCAATGGGCGCGAGGGGCCGGCGTCGGCACCGGCGCTGATGTCATCGAGGGCAAAGCGGGCGTTGTCCAGCGCCGTTTCATCGGCGCCTGGGGTCGCCTCCAGGTGATCCACTTCGTCCTGGGCCCATTTGAGCAGCAGGGCATTGAGGGTTCGGCCGTCCAATTGCTTGGTCCAGGTGGCGCCGGCATCCTCGCTGTGCAGCACCACCCCGTCATGACCCACCGCCCATCCCTGCCGATCGTCGACGAAGTACAGGGCCGTCAGCAGCAGGTCCACCGGAACCTTGGCCTGATCGACCTGGCCGGTGGCCTGGCGCACCAGGATATGACCTTCGGCGCCGACCATGACCACGCGACCCGCCACCGCCTGGGCATCGGTCAGCGGCCCGTGCTGGGCCTTGGCTGTCAGGCGGGCAGGGCGTTCCAGTCGGTCCGGTAACGTCGCCGCGAGGGTGGGCGACAGCAGGCAAGTGAGGCTCAAGGCTAGGCCGTAGCGAACAACGGTAGGCATCTTCATCGGACACATCTCAAAAGCGGAGAAGGATGGCCACAAGGCCATCCTGATGGTGCGCAGGTGGCATCAGCGTCCCGAACGACGCAGGGCCGATGGGCTGAAGTCAGCCAGTTTGGCGGTCAGGCCAAACCGCGTGCTGCGCTCTTCGTTTTCCAGGCCGTAGGCCACGTAGCGACGCGCTTGCAGGTCGTAGACCACTTCGCTGACATGGATGGCCGAGAGCACGTCGTAGCGCTGCAGGCTATGCGCCTCCTGAACCCGCCACAGCTCGCCACGGCCGTCGTACAGGTCGGCGCCCAGGATGCCCCAGCTGTCTTCATCGACGTAGAACACCCGCTTGGCATAGATATGCCGCTCGCCCGGTTTCAGGCTGGCTTCAACGACCCAGACACGGTGCATCTCGTAGCGCAGCAGGTCCTGGTTGAGGTGGTTGGGCTGGAGGATGTCCTTGTACTTGAGGGCGCGGCTGGCCAGCTTGTAGGTGTTGTAAGGCACCAGCATTTCTTTCTTGCCCACCAGCTTCCAGTCGTACTTGTCCGTGGCGCCGTTGTACAGGTCGATGGTGTCGTAGGTGCGCAAGCCGTCGGAGGTGCCCAGCGGTGAGTCATAGGCGGCTTCTGGCGCGCGCAGCACGCGGCGCTGGCCGGGGTTGTAGGTCCAGGCCAGGCGGGCTTCGCCGGTCTGGTCGATGGGTTCGTGGATCAGGGTCTGGCTACCGGCGACGCTTTCCGGCGAGGTCACCTTGCCCAGGTAGTAGTAGAGACGGTTGGGCTCGGGGTTACCCATGGCCGAGGCCATCACCGCTTTTACTTCACGACGGATCGGGGTGAAGCTGCCATTGCTTTGCACCACCATCTCGGTGGGGTAGTACAGATAGCCCCCGGTGCGGTAGCGCACGAAGTGGTTGAACAGCACTTCCACGCCGGACGTGGGAAGGGGGAAGGGCACACTGCTCTTCTCGTAGCCCGTCAGGCCATTGCCGCCGTTGGCCAGGCTGACGCTGGCCGCCTCCTGCCGGATTTGCGCGTATTCGCTCTGCGGCAGCGCCGCGGTGCGATGGCTGGGATACACCGGCATGCTGAAGTCCGGGTACTTCTGCAGCATCGCCTGGTAGCCCGGGGTAAGGTGCGCCGCGTACTGCTTGAGGTTGGCAGCGGTGACGGTGTACAGCGGTTTCTCGCTGGCAAACGGATCGACATAGCCCTGGCCCGGGGTGAAGCCGGCAGGCGCCTGGGTCAGGCCACCGGTCCAGGCGGGGATGCTGCCGTCGGCGCTGGCGGCTTTTTCGCCGCCGGTGGGGGTGAGGTCCTGGCCCAGGCGGGCCAGGTCGGCGCTGCTCACCTGGGCGAGGGCGGCGTGGCTGGTCAGGCTGAGGAAGCTGCCCAGGGCAGCAGCGCGAAGCAGAGTGGTATTCATGGTAGACCTCACGTTTAGAAACCCATGCGCAGGCTGAGGGAAACAAAATCCTTGTCGGTGGCGGCGAAGGGGGTGTTGCCGCTACCGGACCAGGACAGCTCTGCAGAATATTTCTGCAGGTAATCGAACTTGGCCCCCACCGACCCCAACAGGCGGTCCTCGGAGAACACGCCGTCGTACGACCAGCCCTTGATGTCCTGGCCAAAGGCGATGAAGGGGGAGACGTTGGCGCCGGCAACCAGCCCCGGGTAGTTCAACTGCGCACGCAGCCGGTACCCCCAGGAGAACGTGCTGGTGTAGCCGTCGCTGGAACAGCCGAGCTTGCGGTACTTGGCCTCGCTGACCCCCAGCGCACAGCCCCGGGCGTTGCCGGCGGACAGGTCCGAGCCATAGGTGTCGGGACGGGCATAGCGGCGCTCGTCCAGCCCCGGCAGATCGTGCATGTACTTCATGCCCACCTCGCCGATCAGGTTGAGGCTGTCGGCACCCAGTACCTGGGGAATGGACTTGATCGCACCCAGCGACAGCTGCGAAATCTTGCGGCGGTCATAGCCGTTGTAGGCCGAGCCCGGCGTGGCGTTGATCGCATCCTGGCCAAGGGTGATGTCTTCACCGATCAGTTGACCGAGCTGGCCGGGGTTGCCGGCAAAGGCCGGGATCAGGTCACCGGTGGCCAGTTGCACGGGTTGATTGGGGCGAAAGCTGTATTCGCCGAACACCGAGGTGCCCCACAGGTTCGTGGAAAAGCTCAGGCCGAAGATGCGGATGTCTTCCGGAAAATCGGCAAAGTATCGACCGTTGGTGGCTTGCTGGCCCGGCAGCCAACCCGCGCCAGGCCCCGGACGCAGGTCGGTGAGCAGGCTGGAGTAGGGGGTGCGCGAATGAATGTTCATCGCATAGGCCCCGAACTCGGTATCGATACGGTCGGCAAAGTAGCGCAGGGCCAGGCCGAACTGGCCGGCGTTGGAGGGCTCATTGTCGCCGGCGCGCTGGATAATCAGGTCGTTGGCAAAGCTGACCGGGTCATTGGCGCCACCCCGTGGCACGCCAAAACACCCTTCGGGGATGAAGTCATTGGTCGAGAAGTAGGTGCCGCAGCCTTCGAGCACCGTGCGGCGCCATTGCAGTTGGTAGAACGCCTCCAGGTTGAGGTTGTCGGTGAGGCCGAGGTTCCCGTACAGCATGGGCACCGGCAGCAACGCTTCCTTGACCTGCGAACCCGGCCGGCGCAGGGCGGCGACGTCGATCGGGTTGATGGCGTTGATGCCGTTCTGAAAGTACAGGCCTTCGCCCCAGTTGATCACCTGGTTGCCGACCCGTGCGTTGAGCGGGTGTTCGGCGATGTTGAAGTCGCCGAACACATAGGCGTCGAGCAAGGCCAGGCCCTGGAACTTGGCCAGTTCGTCGAAGTGGCTGTCGTCCAGTTTGCTGTTGGCCTTGTAGCCGTTGGAGGAATGGCCGAAGTCCACCTCGCGATTGCTCAAGGTGTAGTCGTACCAGGCCTTGCCGCGAATGAAGGCGCCGTAGTTGCGCCAGTTCAGCTCCATCTCGCCAAGCAAGGTAATGGGCGAGGACACCAGGTTGCGCTTGCGAAAGTTCAGGCGGCCATCGTCGCCGGTGCGTCCGCCGCTGGCGTTGAACTGCCCTGGGTGGCCATAACCGATGGCATCGGCGTTGCCCTGGAAAATGTTGTCGGCGCTGGGCTTTTCGGCACTCCACAGGCCGCCGACGCTCAGGCTGCCGTTGTAGCGTCCGCTGACTTCACCCCAGTTGAATTCACCCGCACTGGCATAGCTGCACAGGGCGCAGGCCAAGGGTGTCAGCAGGAACGTGGCCAACGGACGTTTGTGTGTTGTGTGACGGGCTCGGGGGGAGCTCATGGTGGCTGCCTCTTGATTATTGTTATGGATGTACCGGCAGCACGAGGCCCAGCAATGGCCGAGTGCTGTTGAATCGAATCGGAGGGTGGTGACCGGTCGCCGGACCGGTCAGGCAGACGGCCTACATCAGCGCAGGGAGCAGCGCGCCGACCATGCTGTTGAACGCGGCCGTGGTGTCCGCCGCCTGGCGCGAGGTGGCCGGGGCGGCGCTGGCGCTGGTGGCGCGTGGCGCCATGTCAGGTGCCGAAGACATCTTGACGATCACCAGCTCGCGCTTGGGGTTGATGTAGATGCGTTGGCCAAAGCGTCCACTGGCTTCGATCGAGCCATCGCCATCGTTCTTCTGGTACCAGTAATCGCGGTAGGCGTAGCCGGCGCGGTCCTTGGCCTTGGGGCTGCGGGCAATCAAGGCCTGGTTGTCGTTGGGTTGCAGTGCCAGGTGTACGGCGTGCGCAAAGGGTGAACTGGCGGCGGGCTTGTGCAAGGCCAGGCGAATGGCTTCGGCAAAGCGCGCGGCATCGCGCAGGGTGCTGCTCATGCCGCCGCTGGCCATTTCGGTGCCCAGGGCATCGACCTGGCTGTAGGCGTCGTCTTCGGCGAACTGCGACCAGATGCGCTCCGACACCAGGGTCGACCAGCTCTTGCCGGTGACCCGGCGAATGGCCCAGGCCACTGCTTCGGGGGAGCCGTTCTGGTAGTACCAGACCGGGGTGGCACTGGCCTGTGCGGGCAGCGTTGCGGCCTGCAGAAAGCTGTAGATGTTGTCGGGCATGTCCGGCTGACGCGGAACGATACCGGCGGCGGCGAACAGGCCGATGTCGGGCGGCACCTTGGCCGGGTATACCGCTTCGACCTGCATGTCCAGGTTCTGCTGCAGTGTGGCTTCGCCGAACGGTGTACCGGCCAGTTCCGGCACATAGCTGGACAGCTTGGCGTCGGGGGAGAGCTTGCCTTCGGCGATCAGGCCGGCGGCGAGCAGGCCGGTCACCGACTTGGTCATCGAGGCCCAGATATGGGCTTGTTCAGGCGCGAACGAGTCGAGGTAGCGCTCGTACACCACCTTGCCGCGGTGCAGGACGATAAAGCCATCGGTGAAGGTCGCACGCAGGTAGTCGGGCAGCGGCAGCGATTGTTCGCCGACGGTGAAGTGCAAGCGATCGAGTTCGACGCTGTCGCCCTGCGGCAGGGCCAATGGGCTGGGGGCGCGGCGGATATCGGTGGTGGGCGTGATCGCCCGGGCGTTGCGCAGGGCCCAGCGCAGGTTGGGCATCTCGAACGCGTTCTGTTTGGTGACGCGCTTGTCGGCGGCCGGAGGGAAGCCTTGCATCACACCCAGGCGGATCGGGTCACTGGTGTCGCTGGCGGCCAGGGCCTGGCTGCTGACAAGCCCCAGCAGCAGCGCAGGCAGCAGTCGCTTGCAAACAGTAATGACGGGTGCACGTTCGGCGGGGATGCGACTCATTGTTGTTATCTCCTGGCGGTACTGCTTTGAGGGATGCGCCGTTCCCTTGGGGTGCAGCTCAATGGCGAGCTGACATTGAATTCAGTCTGGGATGTCGATATACCTGTTCGCAATGCGTTATCAGCTATAGATCCATAGCCAGGAGGAATGCCATGGACTTGCGTGATCTGGAATACATCATTGCGGTTCAGCAATGTGGAACGGTGGGAAAGGGGGCGGAGCGACTGGGGATCACCCAGCCTTCATTGACCAAAGCAGTCCGTCGGGTCGAGCGGCAACTGGGGGTGATGCTGTTCGAGCGGACGTCCACGGGCATGCGCCTGACCCAGGCCGGGGAGCAGTTTTTGATCCGTGCCCGGCGTTTGAGCCGGGATTTCGACGATGCCATGGCCGAGATGCGCAGCATCCGCAGCGGCGAGCAGGGCGGGGTGCGCCTGGGCTATACGCCGTCGCTGCCCGATGCGCTGGTGGTCGCCAGTTGCCGTCGCTTGCTGCGCGAGCGTCCGGCAGCGCGCTTGCGCATGCGCCGGCGCCTGGCCAGTGAACTGCTGGAGCTGCTGCGCAACGGTGAGATCGACGTGGCCGTGATGCCGATTTCGGCCGATACCGAAGACTTCGATACCCAGCTGCTATACGAAGATTGCCTGGCGGTGGTAGCCGATGCCGAGCACCCATTGGCGGCCCGGAAACACGTGCAGTTGAGCGACCTGCACGATCAACAGTGGTTGCTCCCCGAGGGCCATATCCGTATTCGCCAGGCGCTGGACAACGCCTTCATCAAGCAAGGCCTGGCGCCCCCGGCCCTGCGCATCGAGGCCGACTTCAGCAGCGAAGCATTGTTCGGGCTGATTGTCGGCACGCCGACGCTCACCCTGTCGCGCTGTGGCCGCATGACCCAAAGCGCGGGGCTTGTGCCCCTGAACCTGGAGCTGGGCGGTGTCGACTTGCGCCGACGCATCGGCCTGGTCACCCGCCCGGGTGGCTACCTGTCACCCGTGTGCAAACGCCTGGTCGAGCTGTTCCAGGACGAAGCCTGCGAGAGCAACCTTCAGGAGTGGCTGTAGGCGTGAGCCATCCCATTTTGTTATAGGGGGGCGTGCAAGAGTTGTATTGGCGGGCTTTTTTTCTCCACTTGTAAGATCGGCGCACCCCGTTCTACTTCGGAGAATAAAAGTGAACCTCGGAAAGATACTGAGCCGAAGTGCGCGTTACTGGCCGCATAACGAGGCGGTTGTCGACAGCCGCCAGCGCCTGACGTACGCGCAGCTCGAAGCCCGCACCAACCGCCTGGCCTCGGGCTTGCTGAAACTGGGCCTGGCGCCCGGCGCCCATGTGGCGATCCTGGCGATGAACCGCGTCGAACTGGTCGAGGCGGAGGTGGCGTTCTACAAGGCGGCGATGGTCAAGGTGCCGATCAATGCACGCCTGTCGCCAGAAGAAATCGTTCGCGTGCTCAACGATTCGCGCAGTGAGGCGGTGATCACCGGCAGTGCGCCGGCCCAGGCCCTGGCGGCCAACCGCAAGGCGCTGCCGCACCTGAAATGGATCATCGTGCTGGCTGATGAAGGCGGTGACATTCCTTACCGCGAAGTGCTCGACCTGGGCGATGAGCGCACCTTCAACAGCGATCCCGACGACGATGACCTGGCGGTGCTGCACTACACCTCGGGCAGCTCCGGGGTGCTCAAGGCGGCGATGCTGAGCTTCGGCAACCGCAAGGCCCTGGTGCGCAAGAGCCTGGCCAGCCCGGTGCGTGGCGCCGGCCCCGACGATGTCATGGCCCACGTCGGCCCCATTACCCATGCCAGCGGCATGCAGATCATGCCGCTGCTGGCGGTGGGAGCCTGCAATCTGTTGATCGAACGCTACGACGATGAATTGCTGCTGCGCACCATCGAGCAGGAGCGGGTGACGCGCTTGTTCCTGGTGCCGGCGATGGTCAATCGTCTGGTCAATGTCGAGGGCGTGGAACGCTTCGACCTGAGCAGCCTGCGCCTGGTCATGTACGGCGCCGCCCCCATGGCTCCGGCGCTGGTGGAGCGTGCCATCGACGTCTTCGGGCCGATCCTGGCCCAGGGCTATGGCGCCGGCGAAACCTGTTCACTGGTGACCGTGCTGACCGAGCAGGATCACCTGGTCAGCGGTGGCGATACGCGTTTGTTGTCGTCTTGCGGGCGCTGCTATTTCGAGACAGACCTGCGGGTGGTCAACGAGGCGTTCGAGGACATCCAGCCCGGCGAGATCGGCGAGATCGTGGTCAAGGGCGACGACATCATGAAGGGCTACTGGCAAGCGCCGGAACTGACCGCCGAAGTGATGAAGGACGGCTACTACCTCACCGGCGACCTGGCCACGGTCGATGCGCTGGGCTACGTGTTCATCGTCGATCGCAAGAAGGAAATGATCATTTCCGGCGGCTTCAACATCTATCCCACCGAAGTCGAACAAGTGCTCTATCAGATGCAGGAGGTGTTCGAGGCCGCCGTGGTTGGCGTGCCGGACGAGCAGTGGGGCGAGGCGGTGAAAGCGGTGGTGGTACTCAAGCCGGGCGCCCGTCTTGATGAGGCCCAGGTCATGGCCTATTGCGCAGAGCACCTGGCCGGTTTCAAGAAGCCGCGCAGCGTCGACTTCATCGATGAACTGCCGAAAAACCCCAATGGTAAGGTCGTGCGCCGCATGGTTCGCGATGGTTACTGGAAAAACAGTCAGCGCAAGATCTGACGCGCAGGAGCAGAACCGAAATGATTGAGCCAAGCGAAAAAGCCAAACGCGTCATCGCCCAACTGCAAGCCTTTATCCGCGATGAAATCATCCCGCTGGAAAAGAAAGAGCAGCTGCAATGGGGGGAAGCGCACCCCAGGGCGATTCTTGCCGATGTCTGGAAGCGCTCCTGTGAGTTGGGCTTCTACAACGTCATGCTGCCGGAGAGTCTCGGGGGTGCGGGCCTGAGCGTGGTTGACCTGTGTGCGGTCAAGGAGGCGGCGATCCTGACCGGCTCGATGCTGGCGCCCCATGTGCTGGGCGAACTGAGTGGCCCGCCACGCATCGGCCACCTGTTCAAGGTGGCAAGCCCGGTGCAGGTGGAGAAGTTCCTGCAGCCGGTGTGCCGGGCCGAGAAGGCGGTGTGTTTTGCCCTGACCGAAGCCGAAGCCGGCTCCGATGCCAGCGCGATCAAAACAAGCGCACGGCTGGATGGCGACCACTATGTGCTCAATGGCGCCAAGCGCTACATCTCCGGTGCGCCTTATGCCGACTTTGCCGTGTTGCTGGCAGTGACCGGGCCGGGGCAGGGCGCTGCCGGTATCTCGGCGTTCTTCGTCGACCTCAAGGGCCCGGGTGTGCAGGTCGACTCGGACTACCAGGTGATGTCCGGCGGCGGCAGCCACGGCAATATCGAGCTCAAGGAGGTGCGTGTGCCGGTGGAGAACCGCATCGGTGACGAAGGTGCCGGCTTCAAGCTGGCCATGGGGCGCATCACCCTCAACCGGCTGTTGCATTGCCCGACCATGCTGGGCATGGCCGGCCTGGCCCTGAACCTGTCGATCGACTATGCCCGCACTCGCACCCAGTTCGGCAAGCCGATCGCGATGTTCCAGGCGGTCAACCACATGATTGCCGACATGGCCACCGAACTGCTGGCGGCGCGCAGCATGATGTACGCCACTGCCGCACTCAACGATGCCGGCGGCGACATCCGCACCCAGGCGCCGATGTGCAAGCTGTACGCCTCGGAGGCGGCCTTCCGGATCGTCGACCGCGCTGTGCAGGTGCACGGAGGCGCCGGTCTGATTCGCGGTAATCCGGTGGAGTGGATGTTCCGTGCCACGCGGATGATGCGTATCCTGACCGGCACCAGCGAGATCCAGCGCAATACCATCGCCAAGGGCATTCTCATGCCTGGCTGAGCCCCGGCTCCCGCGCCCGCCTTCATGGCGGGCGATTTCTTTCTATAACAATAATCAGAGGTATCCCATGCTCGGCATCGAAACTGGCTACCGCCCGAAAGCCGCCTGGACCATCGCGGTTCTGTTGGCGGTGATGATGTTGGTGAACTTCCTCGACAAGGTGGTCATCGGCCTGGTCGCTGTGCCGATGATGGCGGAGCTGCAGCTCAGTCCTGCAGAGTTCGGCCTGATCGGCGGCGCGCTGCATTGGTTGTTCTCCCTCTCGGCGGTGCTGGGCGGCTTTCTCGCCAATCACAAACCGACCCGCACCCTGTTGCTCGGCATGGGCCTGTTCTGGGCCCTGGTGCAACTGCCAATGTTGTTTGCCACCTCGCTGTGGACCATCGTCGCCTGCCGGGTGCTGCTGGGGATCGGCGAAGGTCCGGCCTCACCGGTGGCCACCCACGCCCTGTACAAGTGGTTCCCCGACAACAAGCGCAGCCTGCCGGTGGCCTTGCTGCATTCGGGCAGCGCCATGGGCTTGCTGGTGGCCGGCCTGCTGATCCCGTGGATGAGCGTGCATTACGGTTGGCGCAGCAACTTCGCCGTGCTCGCGGCCATCGGCCTGGTCTGGTGCGTCGCCTGGTACCGGCTGGGCAGGGAAGGGCAGTTGGACAATGTTGCCGCGGCCACGCCCGAAGCTGCCGTGGCGCAGGCGCGCATCCCGTACCGGCGCCTGCTCAGCGACCCGACCGTGATCGGCAACTACCTCGGCCACTTCGCCGCCAACTGGTCGCTGGCGTTGACCCTGACCTGGGTGCCGGCCTACCTGGAGAAGGGCCTGGGCATGGCCTCGCTGAATGCCGGGCGGATGTTCGTGGTGTTCGTGCTGGTGACCACGCCGCTGAGCCTGATCATGGCCTGGTGGTCGCAGCGCCTGTTGCGCCGGGGCCTGCCGTCGCGGCTGGCGCGTGGGGTGTTCGTCTCGGTGTGCCTGATCCTCAGTGGCATTCTCGCCGCCGCCCTGGTACTGCCGGGGTTGTCGCTGCCCGAACGCATCGCCTGCCTGACCTTGAGCGGTGGCCTGGCGCTGGTGATGTACTCGATTGGCCCGGCGATGCTTGCCGAAGTGGTGCCCAGCGGCCAGCGTGGCAGCATGCTTGCCATCGGTAATGCCTGCGGGTCATTGGCGGGGCTGGCGGCACCGGTGATCACCGGCTTTCTGGTGCAGAACGCCGAAGGGATCAACGCTGACGGCTATGCCCACGGCTTCATGGTCTGTGGCGCGGTACTGGTCAGCGCCGGGCTGATCGGCCTGCTGACCATGAACCCGCAGCGCTCGCGCAATCAGCTCAACACCCCGACGGCGGCGCCGCTCCCTCACTCCTCTTGCGGCTCCTGCTGACGCTCGATCAGTTCACCTTTCCAGCGCCCTGACTGCACCACTTCAATCAACAGGGCGCGTACCAGGTCGCGGATGCACGAGGCAGGAAAGCTCAGGGGCCTGTGGGTCGAGTAAGCGATCGACAGGGTACGTCGTATGCTGGGCTCGACAATGCGCCGGGCCAGCTGGAGCGGGTTGTCCTCTACCGCTGGCCAGTTGCCGATGGTTGCCGCCAGCCCACTGCGTACCAGGCTGCTGACCCCTTGGGCGGTCTGTTGCTCGTACTGCACCTTGAGCTCCAGTCCGGCTTCAACGGCGGCTTGTTCCACCCGTCGGCGCAGGTGCGAACTGCTGCGTGGCGCCATCACCAGCGTCTGGCCCAAGGCCCTGGCCAGGGTGATGC